>Ga0302046_10003517_pt1 | contig 14149 bp, 11 predicted proteins | sample RVTome_11_FD_200261 | JGI IMG/M metagenome (GOLD analysis project Ga0302046, IMG submission 200261) | Soil microbial communities from uranium-contaminated site in the Upper Colorado River Basin, Wyoming, United States - RVT147D111 (version 2) ...
TCGAAGTACTGCGACGGAACGATGGTCTCCGGCTCCAGAAGACTGGGGGCGGAATCCTCGATTCGAAGAGCATTCTGGGTATGCATCACGACGGCACCTCCGGTTAAGGAGCTATAAAGCAAGGTCGGTGCCAGCGGTGCGTATCCAGGACCAAAGACGTAAGGCAATGCAATCACTGACGAAAGTCATGAACAGCCACCAGCCGAAAGGTACGCTCAAGTGTTGTGGGACCTTTACACTGGTAGACAAACGCAACACACGAGCGTAAAGCCAGGGTAACACTAGGCCTGGCAGGGTAGTCCCGTGAACTCCCGCCAGATTGCCGATCGAGCTTTCCATGAGGATCCCCGCCGAGACCGCTCGCCTCCGGCTGCTCTACGAGCTCGGGTGTGCCTTCGCTTCGCGCACCGAGATCGAGAAGCTCATCCCCTACGTCGTCGAGCGCTGCCGCGAGGTGCTCGACGCCGAGGGCGCCTCGGCGCAGCTCTACGACCCCGAGACCAACGAGCTGCACTTCCCCTACGTTGCCGTCGACGACTCCGAGGTCGCCGCGCGTCTAGTGGGTCTGCGCTTCCCGGCCGACCGCGGGGTCGCCGGCGCGGTCTTCCAGAGCGGCGAGTCGGTGCGCGTCGACGACGTGCAGGGCGACCCACGCTTCTACAGCGGCGTCGACCATCGTACCGGCGCCACCACGCGCAACATGATTGTGGCGCCGCTCACGTCGCAGCGCGGGCGGATCGGAGTCATCCAGGTGATCAACCGTCGCGGCGGCCTGACCTTCATCGACGACGACCTCGCCTTCCTCGAGGCGCTCGGCGGCAGCATCGCGGTCGCGATCGAGAACGCGCGGCTCTACGCCGAGCTGAAGGCGTCCGAGGAACGCCTGCACGCGCAGGTCGGGGCGCTCCGCCGTGACCTGGCGCGCCCCGATCGCTTCCCCGAGTTCGTCGGCACCGGCCGCGTCATGGCCGAGGCTTTCCAGCTCATGGAGAGCGCCGCGGGCTCGCCGATCGCGGTGTTGATCGAGGGCGAGACCGGGACCGGCAAGGAGCTCGCCGCACGCATGATCCACCGCGCGAGCGCGCGCGCCGACAACGCGTTCCTGGCGGTCAACTGCGCGGCGCTCCCGGAGTCGCTGCTCGAGAACGAGCTCTTCGGCCACAGCCGCGGCGCCTTCACCGGCGCGGCGCAGGACCACAAGGGCCTCTTCGAGGCCGCCTCGGGCGGCACCGTGTTCCTCGACGAGATCGGCGAGATGCCGGGCGGTATGCAGGCAAAGCTCCTGCGCGTGCTCCAGGAGGGCGAGATCACCCGCCTCGGCGACACGCGGCCGCGCAAGGTCGATGTGCGCGTGATCTCGGCGACCAACCGCGACCTCGGCGCCGAGGTCGCGCAGGGGCGGTTCCGCGCCGACCTGTTCTACCGGCTCGGCGCCTTCCCGATCCGCCTGCCGCCGCTGCGCGAGCGCCGCGAGGACGTCCCGTTGCTCGCCGACCGCTTCCTCGCCGCCGCCGCCGAGCGCCACCGCAAGGCCGTACCCGGCATCGACGCGGCCGCGATGGACCGGCTCGTCCGCTTCGCCTGGCCCGGCAACGTCCGCGAGCTGCAGAACGAGATCGAGCGCGCCGTCGCGCTCGCGCGGAGCGGCGTGCCGGTCGGCGTCGGACAGCTCTCGCCGAAGCTCGTGCCCGCCGGGAACGGCGCCGCGGCCGGCCCCGAGCCGGACGACGGACGCGATCCCGCGGCGACGCTCGAGGCGATCTGGCCCGAGGCGACGCTCCGCGACGCGCGCACCGCCTTCGAGCGGCGCTTCGTGGTCCGCGTCCTCGAGCGCCACCAGGGCAACGTCTCGCGCGCGGCCCGGGCCCTCGGCCTGTCGCGCGTCGCCCTGCACCGGAAGCTGAAGGGGCACGGCCTCCGCTGATGGCGCCGCGCCTCTACGCGATGACGTGCGGCTGGCTGACCGGCGCGCTCGGCAACTTCCTCGCGGGCGAGCGCGGCCGCCTGCGCGTGCCGGTGCCGGCCTATCTCGTCCGCCACCCGCGCGGCACGGTCGTCTTCGACAGCGGCCTGCACCTCGACACCCAGACCGACCCGGCCGCCCGCCTCGGCGCGCTGGCCGGGGTGTTCACGGTGCACTACCGCCCCGGCGAGGAGATCGCGGCGCGGCTCGCGGCGCTCGACGTCGCGGCGGGGGACGTGCGCTTCGTCGTCAACTCGCACCTGCACTTCGACCACAGCGGCGGCAACGCCCAGCTCCCGAACGCCACCCTGGTCGTGCAGCGGCGCGAGTGGGAGGCGGGACGCGACCCCGAGCTCGCGGCGGCGAACCACTTCGACCCGCGCGACTACGACCTCGGCCACGACGTCCGCCTGGTCGAGGGCGAGCACGATCTCTTCGGCGACGGCGCCGTGGTCTGCGTGCCGACCTTCGGCCACACCCCGGGGCACCAGGCGCTGCGCGTGCGCTTGCGGTCGGGCGACGTGCTGCTCGCCGCCGACGCCTGCTACCTCCGCCGCACGCTCGAGGAGCTCCACCTCCCGCCCGTCGTCCACGACCGCGACGGGATGCTGGCGTCGCTCGCCCGCATGCGCGCGCTCCGCGACGCCGGCACCCGCATCTTCTACGGCCACGACCCGGAGTTCTGGGCGACGGTGCCGCAGGCACCGGCCGCCGTCGGTTGACGCGAATTCACCCTGGGAATACGGCACATCACGGGAATGGGTTTGGGTCATCTCCGCGCGCTGGCTAGAAGGCTCGCGCGGCCGGAGCCGCCCACGCAGCGCACGAAAGGAGAGAATCGATCATGCCCACGCTTCACGGTGTCAGCCTGTCGCCGTTCGTCCGCAAGGTCCGCATTGCCCTCACGGAGAAGGGGATCAGCTACGACCACGATCCGGTGCTGCCGTTCAACGTCAGCGCCGAGTACAAGAAGATGAGCCCGCTCGGGAAGGTGCCCTGCTACACGCCGAAGGAAGGCGTCCACATCCCGGACTCGTCGGTGATCATCGCCTACCTCGAGAAGACCAAGCCGAGCCCGGCCCTCTACCCGTCCAACCCCGAGGACTTCGCCCGTGCCCTCTTCATCGAGGAGTACGGCGACTCGGCGCTGGTCGCGGCCTGCGGGGCCGTCTTCTTTCAGCGCATCGTCGGCCCGCGCTTCATGAACACGCCGACCGACGAGAAGGCGGTCGCGACCGCCCTCACGGAGACCCTGCCCCCGCTCCTCACCTGGCTCGACGAGCAGATCAAGGGCAAGGACTACTTCGTCGGCGGCCAGCTCACGGTCGCGGACCTCGGGATCACCTCGCCCCTCATCAACCTGATGCATGCCGGCGAGACCGTCGACGCCGGCAAGTACCCGAACCTCGCGAAGTTCCTGAAGGGGATGCTGGCGCGCCCGTCGATCAAGGCCCTGGTCGACGAGGAGAAGGCCCTCACGCAACAGGCCGCCTGAGCGCGGTCGCTACAAGGTCCCGGCCAGCTCGGTGAGGACGGCCCGCAGCCAGCGGTGCGGCGGGTCGTCCGCCGTCCGGCTGTGCCAGGCCATGTGGATCGCGAAGCCCGGGACGTCGAGGGGGGGCGCGTGGATTGCGAGCGGCAGGAAGCTCGCGAGCTGGCGCGCCACCCGCTCGGGGAGCGTCGCCACCAGATCGGAGTGCGCCACCAGGATCGGCGCGATCAGGAAGTGCGGCGTGGTCGTCACCACGCGCCGGGCGAGGCCGCGCTCGGCGAGCAGGCGGTCGACGATCCCGCCGGGGTGCCCGTGCGGCGCGACCAGCACGTGCCCGAGCGCGACGAAGCGGGCGAGGGTGAGCCGGCGGCGCACCGCGGGATGGCCCTTGCGGACGGCGCAGACGAAGCGCTCCTCGAACATCGGCTGGCTGCGGAAGGGCTCGACCGTGTCGCCGTAGGTGCCGATGGCGAGGTCGAGCCGGCCCGCGCGCAGCTCCTCGGCCGGAAACCCGCCGTGCAGCTTCGAGACCTCGATCGAGATCCCGGGCGCCTCGGCGGCGAGCCGCGGCAAGAGCCGCGGCAGCAGCATGAACTCGACGACGTCGGCGGTGGCGATGCGGAACGTGTGCCGCGACGTCCGCGGCTCGAAGCCGCGCCCGCTCGCGAGCGCCCGGTCGACCTGCGCCAGCGCCTCGTGAATCGGATCGACGAGCTGGAGCGCGCGCCGGGTCGGGGCCATGCCGTCGCGCGTGCGCACCAGGACCGGGTCGTCGAGCCAGGCGCGGAGCCTCCGGAGCGCGTTGCTCATCGCCGACTGGCTGAGCCCGACGCGTTCGGCGGCGCGGGTGACGGAGCGCTCGGCGAGGAGCGCGTCGAAGGTGACGAGCAGGTTCAAGTCGGCGCCGGCGAGATTCATCGCGTGAATCCTCTACGCCGGCCGCATCGCCAGTGGAAATGCCCCACCCGAGTGGCTCTCCGGAGGCCGCCGGCGATTAGCGGCGCTCCCCACGGCGATAAGTCCGCTCGGACTGGAAACTTCTGGCTGCTCCGCTATTGTGCGGCGACCCCATTTCGCGACGGAGAGAAGCGTATGTCCCAGGGAGAGATGGCCCTCAGACGAGCCCGTTTCGGGGAGACCGCGCGCCGCGACGCGTGGTGGGTGCAGCCCGCCGTGACGTTCACGGTCTTCTCGATTTTTGTCGTGTACGCGACCTGGGCCGGGATCCAGGGCGCCTACTACCACTACGGGCCGTACCTCTCGCCCTTCTACTCGCCCGAGCTCTTCGGCGAGTCGCACCACCGCTGGATCGACGCCGTCAAGCCGGGATGGTGGCCCGGCTGGCTGCTGTGGTCGCCGGCGTTTTTCGTGGTGCCGTTCCCGATCTTCTTCCGGCTGACCTGCTATTACTACCGCGGCGCCTACTACAAGGCGTTCTGGGCCGATCCGCCGTCGTGCGCCGTCGGCGAGCCGCGCAAGCACTACCTTGGGGAGAACGCCTTCCCCCTCATCCTCCAGAACGTCCATCGCTACTTCCTGATCCCGGCCCTGGCCCTGATCGTCATCCTCTCCTACGACGCCTGGCGGGCGCTCTGGTTCGAGAACCCGGGCACCGGCGCGACCCAGTTCGGCATCGGCCTCGGCTCGATCATCCTGGCGGTGAACGCCTTCCTGCTCGGCGCCTACACCCTCGGCTGCCACTCGCTCCGCCACCTCGTCGGCGGCGGGCGCGACCGCATGTCGGAGGCGCCGCTCGCGATGCAGTCGTGGCGCTGCGTGACCTGCCTGAACCAGCGCCACATGATGTGGGCGTGGCTGAGCCTGGTCTGGGTGGGCTTCACGGACCTCTACGTCCGGCTCTGCGCCATGGGCATCTGGACCGATTGGCGGATCCTCTGATGGCGGACTATCAGTCGCACGAGCACGACGTCCTGGTGATCGGCGCCGGCGGCGCCGGCCTGCGCGCCGCCATCGAGGCCGCGTCGGCGGGGGTCTCGGTCGGCCTGGTCTGCAAGTCGCTCCTCGGCAAGGCGCACACCGTGATGGCCGAGGGCGGCGTCGCGGCCTCGCTCGCCAACGTCGACGAGCGCGACAACTGGCGGGTGCACTTCTCGGACACGATGCGCGGCGGCCAGTACCTGAACAGCTGGCGCATGGCCGAGCTGCACGCCCAGGAGGCGCCCGACCGGGTGCGGGAGCTCGAGGCCTGGGGCGCGCTCTTCGACCGCACCAAGGACGGCGCCATCCTGCAGCGCAACTTCGGCGGCCACCGCTACCCGCGCCTGGCGCACGTCGGCGACCGCACCGGCCTGGAGATGATCCGCACGCTCCAGGACCACGGCATCCACCAGGGGATCGACGTGTACATGGAGTACACCGTCGTCACCCTGCTCAAGAGCGGCGAGCGCGTGGTCGGGGTCCTCGCCTACGACCGCGAGCGCGGCTACTTCCACGTCTTCAAGGCGAAGGCGGTGGTGCTCGCCACCGGCGGCATCGGCAAGGCGTTCCGCATCACCAGCAATAGCTGGGAGTACACCGGCGACGGCCACGCCCTGGCCTACGACGCCGGCGCCGAGCTGGTCGACATGGAGTTCGTGCAGTTCCATCCGACCGGCATGGTGTGGCCGCCGAGCGTGCGCGGCATCCTCGTCACCGAGGGGGTGCGCGGCGACGGCGGCGTGCTCCGCAACAAGGACGGCCGCCGCTTCATGTTCGACGACGTCCCGGAGCTCTACAAGAACCAGACCGCGGACAGCCCCGAGGAGGGCTGGCGCTACGTGCAGGGCGACAAGAGCGCGCGGCGCCCGCCCGAGCTCCTCACCCGCGACCACGTCGCGCGCTGCATCATGCGCGAGGTGAAGGAGGGGCGCGGGAGCCCGCACGGCGGCGTCTTCCTCGACATCGCCTGGATCAAGGAGAAGGTCCCGAACGCCGAGGAGCACATCAAGAAGAAGCTCCCGAGCATGTACCACCAGTTCAAGAAGCTCGCCGACATCGACATCACCAAGGCGCCGATGGAGGTCGGGCCGACGACGCACTACGCGATGGGCGGGGTGCGGGTCGATCCCGACACCCAGATGTCGAGCGTGCCGGGGCTCTTCGCGGCCGGGGAGTGCGCCGGCGGCCTGCACGGCGCCAACCGGCTCGGCGGCAACTCGCTCTCGGATCTCCTGGTCTTCGGGAAGCGCGCCGGCGAGTACGCCGCGGCGTTCGCGCGCGAGCACGGCGCGGCCGACGCGCCCGCGGAGCAGATCGACGCCGCGATCGGGGCGGCGCTGACGCCGTTCGAGGATGCCGGCGGGCGGACCGAGGCTGCCTACGCCGTGCAGCGCGATCTCCAGGACACCATGCAGGATCTCGTCGGCATCGTGCGCGAGGAGGGCGAGCTGCGCGAGGCGCTCACCCGGCTCGCCGCGCTCCGCGCGCGCGCCGAGAAGGTGCGCGTCGACGGGCACCGCCAGTACAACCCCGGCTGGCACGGCGCGCTCGACCTGCACAGCATGCTGGTGTGCTCAGAGGCGGTGACGCGCGCGGCGCTCGAGCGCAAGGAGAGCCGCGGGGCGCACACGCGCAACGACTACCCGGACAAGGCGGAGGGCTTCGCCAAGGTGAACGTCGTCCTGCGCAAGGGCGCCGACGGCGGCATGGAGGTGCGGCAGGAGCCGATCCCGCCGATCCGCGCCGACCTGCAGGCGATCATCGAGGAGATGAAGTGATGGCGACGGCGACGTTCAAGATCTGGCGCGGCGACGCGAGCGGCGGCGGCTACGCGCAGTACGAGACCGAGGTCTCGGAGGGCATGGTCGTGCTCGACGCCGTGCACCAGATCCAGGCCGAGCGTGCCCACGACCTCGCGGTGCGCTGGAACTGCAAGGCCGGCAAGTGCGGCTCGTGCTCGGCCGAGGTGAACGGCATGCCGAAGCTCATGTGCATGACGCGCCTGAGCGACATCCCCCTCGACCAGCCGGTGACGATCCAGCCGATCAAGGCCTTCCCGGTCATCAAGGATCTGGTGACGGACGTCTCGTGGAACTTTCGCGCCAAGAAGAAGATCGCGCCCTTCAAGCCGCGGCGGCCCGACGCCCCCGACGGGACCTGGCGCATGGCGCAGGCCGACGTCGACCGCGTGCAGGAGTTCCGCAAGTGCATCGAGTGCTTCCTCTGCCAGGACGTGTGCCACGTCCTGCGCGACCACGAGCTGCACGAGGAGTTCATCGGTCCGCGCCTGCTCGTCTACACCGCCGCGCTCGAGATGCACCCCCTCGACCAGGAGGACCGCACCGCCGCGCTCGCGAACACCCAGGGCATCGGCTACTGCAACATCACGAAGTGCTGCACCGAGGTCTGCCCGGAGGACATCCACATCACCGACAACGCGATCATCCCGCTGAAGGAGCGCGTGGTCGACGAGATGTACGATCCCCTGCGCCGCCTCGTCCGCGCGTTGCGCGGCTAGCCGCGCATCGTCTTGAGCTTGCGGATCAGTGTGCTCCGCCCGATGCCGAGGCGGCGGGCGGTGAGCGCGCGGTTGCCGCCGCAGCGCTCGAGCGCGGTCGCGATGTAGTCGGCCTCGACACGGGCGAGCGGGCGGATGTCGGCGGCGTGCGCGCCCTCGTGCCGCATGCCGAGCGCCATGCGCACGCGCTCGATCGTCGGCGCCCGGTCGGGGTGCATCGCGGTCGCGTTCGCGAGCACGGCGAGCAGCTCCCGGACGTTCCCCGGCCACGCATGGGCCTGCAGCAGCGCGACGACCTCCGGCGCCAGCGGCGGCGTCGAGCCGTTGGTGCGGTTGCGGGCGCCCAGCCACTGGTGGGCGATGGCGTCGATGTCCTGCAGGCGGTCGCGGAGCGGGGGCACGCGCACGTGCACCACGCCGAGGGCCGCGTGGAGCGGCGGTGCCAGGCGCCCGTGGCGCACGAGGTCGTCGGGATCCTCGCTGGTGGCGGCGATCACCCTGAGCGGCGGCGTCGCGCTCCGCTGCAGGCGGGTTGCCAGGCGCACCTGCAGGGTACGCGGCAGAGCATCGGGCGCCTCGAGGTGCACGATGGTGCCGGGCGGTACCGAGGGGCGGCCGCCGGGCGGGAAGAAGACGCTCTCCACCTGCTCCTCGGCCTTGCCGTGCAGGCGGAGGACCGGCACCGGCGTGGCGTCGGCCGCCGCGCGGTGGGCGAGCGCCGCGACCCACTCGCGCTTGCCCGAGCCGGGCTCGCCGCTCAGCAGCAGGTCGACGTGCGATCGGGAGAGGGAATCGAGGGCGACGCGCAGGGCGCGGACCGCGGCGCTGGTCCCGGCCAGTGCAGGGCTCTCGGCGGCAGCTTCTCGAGGGCTAGGAGGCATGCCTGCCGGGAGAGCAAGAGAAGCGCCACGCGCAAGTGTCCCAAAAGCGGTACTTCCCTCGAACGGTCGTCCAGTCGTGTGGACACTCAGGCGGCGCGCGTCTCCACGAAAGTGGACACGCCTACCAGCCATAGCCTGCGTCCAAGCGGTGCGGATCGATCCGATTGCCGCGGCGAATCGCACGCCGGCAACCGGATCGGATGTATCAGAATGCGCTACAGGCGCAGATGCCGTTGAAGTCGCGACAGATGGGAGCGGCGGGGTTCGGACAGGTGCCCCAGCAGAACGGCGCTCCCCAGGGGTTCCCGGGATCGCCGCACGGCTCCCAGCCGTTCGAGATCGGGTCGCAGCGGCAGTCGTTGTCGATCGACACGCAGATCTCGCCCGTCGGACACGTGCCGTCGCACTGGTAGATCTCCGCCGTGTCATCGCCGACGCACGGCACCGCGGTCGGCACGGGGGTGGGGGTGAAGGTCGGCGTCGGGCCGGTGGCGGTCGGGACCGGCGTCGGCGTCGCCGTCGGGGTGAGGGTCGGCGTCGGCGTCGGGGTGGGCGTCGGCGACGGCGGGTTGCACTCGCCCGGATAGGCGCCGTACTGCGGCAGCATGAGCTGCATCGCGCAGTCGACCTGGAACTCGGCCATGCAGTCGAGGCACTCCACGATGTCGACCAGGGTGGCGATCGGTCCGCCGCACGCCGGGCCGCCGCCCGGGATCGTCGCGCCCGGACACGCGCTCACGAAGCCGAGGTCGCCGGGCAGGAAGTCGTCGCCGAACTCCGGGTCGCCGGGGACGAAGGGCGTGCCGCCGGGATTGATCAGCGCGATGTCGGCGTCGCACTTGCGGCTCACCGCGAGCACGAGCTGGCCCTGGTGGCCGTCGTTCGGGCCGCCGCCGCAGGCGCCGCACATGCGCTTGATGGCCTTCGACTCGGCCTTGGCGATCTTCACCGCCGACTTGAGCGCGAGGCTGCCGGCCGGCGCGCCGGCGTCGGGGCAGGCGTCGAAGTGCTTGCCCTGCAGGCGCTTGTCCCAGCACTTCTGCAGCGCCTTCATCTTGCGCCCGAGATAGCTGTTGACCTCGCGGCCGAGGGAGGCCTGGCAGGTGTTGTGCGGGCGGCTCACGGGGTCGTACGGCAGGAACGCGTCGAACACGAGGTCCATCGCGTCGTCGGTGGTGGCCTCGACGACGCAGGCGACGCACTCGCCGACGCCGGTGCAGTCGTCGGCGCCGATCGCGTTGGTGCAGCCGGCGTAGTTGAAGTCGGGGCACGTGAGCGGCCACGCGAGCGCCGTGCCGCCGATCTCGTCCTCGAGCTCGCCGCCGCAGGTCCGGTCGCGGCCGCCGCACTTCTTCTCGATCTTGGCGACCATGCTGGAGCGCGACTTGGCGACCTTGAGCGCGGTCTTCTGGGCGCGGCTGCCCTCGGGGGCGTCGACGTCGGTGCACTCGTCGTAATGCACGTCGTCGACCTTCTGGATCTCGCACTTGCTGAGGAGCTTCGCCCGCTTCTGGAAGAACTTCGCCGCCTCCTTGGTGATGGCGCGCTGGCAGCGCAGGACTTGCGGATCCGGGGTGACGGTGAAGGTCGGCGTCGGCGTCACCGTGAGCGTCGGCGTCGGGGTGGGATCGGTGGACGTCGGCGTCGGGCTCGGCTCGGGCGTCGGGGTCTCGGTGGCGGTCGCGATCTCGGTCGGGGTCTCGGTGGCGGTCGCGACGATGGTCGGGGTCTCGGTGGCCGTGGCCCCGGGGGTCGGGGTCTCGGTCTGGGCGTACGCGCCCGGCGCCGGCAGCAGAGCGGCCGCGAGCATCGTGGAGACGACGAGGACGGCTCGAGGGATCCGGTTCATGGAGGCCTCCGTTGCTGCGCGAACGTACGGCGTTGCGGGCGGGGCTACGCTGCAGGCAGGCGCCGATCCTCCGACGACGTCGCTTCCCGCAAACTCGAACTGCATGCCCCGTGCGGGGCCGCGGTGTCAAGGGCGCGAGGGTCGTGGGGAGCGCGATGCGGCGTTCCCGTCCCCGCGCGTGCGCGGGCGCTGCTCGTGCAGCGCCGCACGATCGCGGCGCGGCTACTTCGCGAAGTCGAGGGCCGGCGTCGGGGCGCGTACGCTCCAGCCGCCGTCGACCATCAGCGTCTCGCCGGTGACGAAGGGATTGTCGAGGAGCGCCAGCAGGGCGCCGGCGACGTCCTCGGGCCGGGCGGCACGGCCGGCGGGCAGCAGCTCGCCCCAATGGCGGTCGTACTCGGGGTCGTCCGCCAGGTTGCGGGCGTTCAGCGTCGGGCCGATGCCGAGCGCGTTGACAGAGATCCGATGTGGACCGAGCTCGGCGGCGAGGCAGCGCGTCATATGGAGGAGGCCCGCCTTGGTGACGCCGTAGGCCGACAGATAGGGGATCGCCCGCACGCCGGCGATCGACGACGACAGCACGATCGCGCCCGGCGCGCCCTGGCGGATCATCTGGCGCGCCGCCGCCTGGGTGCCGAAGTACGAGCCCTTGAGGTTCAGGTCGACCACGGTCCGCCACTGGTCCTCGGTGGTGTCGAGGAATGCGCCCCAGGACGTGAGGCCGGCGTTCGCGACCAGCACGTCGAGGCGGCCGAAGGCCTCGACCGCGCGCGCGACCATCGCGACGTTGTCGTCGACGCGCGCGCAGTCGCACTCGTGCGCCTCGGCGGCGCCGCCGGCGGCGCGCACCCGCGCCACGGTCTCGGCGGCGAGATCCGGCTCGCGGTAGTGCGCCACCAGCACCGACGCGCCCCGGCGCGCCAGCGCCTCCGCCATGGCGGCGCCGATCTCCCGGCTCGCGCCCGTGACGATCGCGGCCTTGCCCCGCAGGCCGGAGCCCGCGCTCGCTTCGTTCGCCATCGCGTTCCTCCCGTGGTCGAATGGCCGTGTCCGAAAACGGCCAGTACGGCGGCCGTGCGGCGGTGTATCACGACGTCCATGGAAGCTTGCTTTCCCGCTCACTATGACAGCTCGCGCCGCGGCGAGAAGGTCCCCCCGGGCCGCGGTGCGGCGCGCCACTCTGCGGCGAAGGACCGGCGATGACCCTCAAGGCGGGCACCGGCGCCGACGCCGCGCGCGTCCTCGATCCGGTTGCGGCGCGCGCGGCCGAGGACGGCGTCGCGCCCGAGCTCGACGCCGCGCGCTGCTATCGCGCGCTCGTCAGTCGCGACGCCCGCTTCGACGGACGCTTCTTCAGCGCTGTCCGGACGACCGGTGTGTACTGCCGGCCGATCTGTCCGGCGCGCACGCCGAAGCGCGCGAACGTCACCTTCTACCGCTGCGCCGCCGCCGCCGAGGCCGCGGGCTTCCGCGCCTGCCTGCGCTGCCGTCCGGAGACCTCGCCCGGCACGCCGGCCTGGCTCGGCACGTCGGCGACGGTGTCACGCGCGCTCCGCCACATCGCCTCGGGCGCGCTCGACGAGGGCAGCGTCGCCGATCTCGCCGACCGTCTCGGCATCGGCGAGCGCCACCTCCGCCGCTTGTTCCTGAAGCACCTCGGGGCCGCGCCGCTCGCGGTGGCGCAGACGCAGCGCGTGCACTTCGCGAAGCGGCTGGTCGTCGAGACCGCGCTCCCGATGACCCAGATCGCGCTCGACGCCGGCTTCTCGAGCATCCGCCGCTTCAACGCGGCGATGCTGCGCGCCTGCGGCCGGAGCCCGACCGCGCTCCGGCGCGGCCACAGGGCGCGCGCCGCCGGGACGCGCGCGGGTGAGCTCGTGCTGCGGCTGCCGTTCCGCGCGCCGTTTCCGTGGGAGGAGACGATCGCGTTCCTTGCGCCACGCGCGATTCCCGGGGTCGAGGAGGTCACGCCCGACGCCTACCGGCGGAGCGTCGTCGTCGACGGCGTGCCGGGCGTGGTCGAAGTGCGTCCACCGGCGGCCGGACGCTACCTCGCCCTACACGTGCCGGGGGAGCTCGCGGGGGGCCTCGCCCGCCTGGTCACGGCCGCCCGCCGCCTTTTCGACCTCGGCGCCGATCCGCACGAGATCGGCACCCAGCTTGGTCGCGACCGCGCGCTCGCGCGGCGCGTGCGCCGCTGCCCCGGCTTGCGCGTGCCGGGCGCGTGGGACGGCTTCGAGGTCGCGGTGCGGGCGATCCTCGGCCAACAGGTGACGGTGCGCGGCGCGACCACGCTCATCGGCCGCTTGGTTGCGTCCCTCGGGACGCCGCTCCCGGAGCCGCGCGGCGCCGTCGGCCGTCTGTTCCCCGCGCCGGAGCGCGTCGCTGACGCGCGCCTCGAGACGATCGGCCTGCCGCGCGTCCGCGCCGAGGCCGTGCGCGCGCTGGCGCGCGCGGTCGCCGCGGGCCGGCTTCGTCTCGACGCCTCGGCCGGGCTCGAGGAGGCGGTCGCGGCGCTGGTCGAGCTCCCCGGCGTCGGGCCGTGGACGGCGCACTACGTCGCGATGCGCGCCCTCGGCGAGCCCGACGCCTTTCCCGCGGGCGACCTCGGGCTCCGCCGCGCCCTGCTGCGCGGGCGGCTCGCGAGCGCCCGCGAGCTCGCCGCCCGCGCCGAGGCCTGGCGCCCGTGGCGCGCCTACGCGGCGATGTATTTGTGGATGGTAGGGTAGCGCCGCGGCGTGGACGTTCCGCCGCGGGCGGGCTAGCTTCGCGCGGATGGCGCGCAGCTACGACTACGATCTCTTCACCATCGGGGCGGGCTCGGGGGGCGTGCGCGCGTGCCGCATGGCGGCCGCCGCCGGGGCGCGCGTCGCCGTCGCCGAGGAGCGCTACCTCGGGGGCACGTGCGTCAACGTCGGCTGCATCCCGAAGAAGCTCCTGGTCTACGCGTCGCACTGTCGCTACGACTTCGAGGACGCCGAGGGCCTCGGCTGGACGGTCGGGCCGCGGCGCTTCGACTGGCCGACCTTCATCGCGCGCAAGGACCGCGAGATCGCGCGCCTGAACGGCGTCTACGCGCGCCTCCTCGACGACGCCGGGGTGACCCGCATCGAGGGGCGCGCGCGCCTGGTCGACCCGCACACCGTCGCCGCCGGTGACCGCCGCTACACCGCCGAGCACGTGCTGGTTGCCACCGGGAGCTGGCCGAGCATGCCGGCGACGCCGGGCATCGAGCATGCCATCAGCTCGAACGAGGCCTTCCACCTGCCCGAGCTTCCCCGGCGCATCGTCATCGTCGGCGGCGGCTACATCGCGGTCGAGTTCGCCGGCATCTTCAACGGCATGGGGACGGCGGTGACGCAGCTCTACCGGGACGCGCTCTTCCTGCGCGGCTTCGACGACGAGGTGCGGCTCGCGCTCGCCGACGAGATGCGCCACCGCGGCATCGACCTGCGCTTCGGCCACGACGTCACCGGCATCGAGCGCGCCGGCGACGGCGTGCGGGTCC
>Ga0302046_10003518_pt1 | contig 14147 bp, 13 predicted proteins | sample RVTome_11_FD_200261 | JGI IMG/M metagenome (GOLD analysis project Ga0302046, IMG submission 200261) | Soil microbial communities from uranium-contaminated site in the Upper Colorado River Basin, Wyoming, United States - RVT147D111 (version 2) ...
CGCGACGATCGTCTCGGCCAGCGGCACCGGCGCGGCGTGCTTTCCGGCGGCGCGCACCACGACGTGGGCGTCGATCCAGCTACCGCCGGCACCGCCGGCCGCCTCCGGCACCAGCGGCAGCGTGAGGCCGCCCTCCTCCAGCGCGCGCCAGAGCTTGTCCGGCCAGGCGCCCTTCTCCGCCGTCTCGATCAACTCCTTGGTGACGAGGTCGGTGAAGAGCCGGGCGACCGTCGGCCCCAGAAGCGTGCTGAGCTCGCTCATGGGAGCGGGCTCCGCCAGCCCGGCTCGCACCGCAGGTGGGCTGCCCTGGGTGCGCGTGGCTTCATCGCAGTCCCAGCCCGCGCGCGATGATCCCGCGCAGCACCTCGCGCGTGCCACCCCGCAGCGAGAACGACGGGGCGCGCTGCACGAGGTAGCCGAGCGTCTGCTGCAGCTGGGTGCCGGAGTCGATCGTCGGCTCGAGGTCGAGCAGCGCGTGGACGATCTCCGGGATCGACTGCTCGAACGTGGTCCCGAGGTCCTTGACCACCGCCGCCTCGAGGTTGGGGTTCTGGCCGGCCTGCAGCATGCCGGCGACCGACAGCGACATCTGCCGCAGGGTGGCGAGCTGCGCGACCAGCCGCCCGATCACCTCGGCCGCCCGCGGATCGGGCGAGGCGCCGGCCGCGCGGATCAGCTCGTGCACCAGGGCGATGCTGGACAGGTAGCGCTCGGGCCCGCTCCGCTCGTAGGCCAGCTCGGTCGTCACCTGCTTCCAGCCGTCCCCCTCGCCGCCCACCCGCATGTCCTCGGGTACGAACGCGTCCTGGAAGACGACCTCGTTGAAGTCGTGGGAGCCGGCCAGATTGATGATCGGGCGGATGGTGATGCCGGGCGAGGCGAGATCGACGAGGAACTGCGACAGCCCCTCGTGCTTCTTGTCGGGCACGACGGCGGTGCGGAGGAGCGCGATGGCGTACTGGCTGCGGTGGGCGTTGCTGGTCCACACCTTGGTGCCGTTGACGACGTAGCCACCGTCCCGGCGCACCGCTCGCGTGCGAATGGAGGCGAGATCGGAGCCCGAATCCGGCTCGCTCATGCCGATGGCGAAGGACAGCTCGCCGCGCGCAATGGCCGGCAGGAACCGCTCGCGCTGGGCCTCGGTGCCGAAGCGCAGCAGCAGCGGGCCGCTCTGCCGCTCGGCGACCCAGTGGGCGCCGGCCGGCGCGCCAGAGGCCAGGAGCTCCTCCAGCAGGACGTAGCGCTCCAGGAACGAGCGCTCCTGGCCGCCGTAGCGCTTGGGCCACGTGAGCCCGATCCAGCCGCGCGCGCCGAGCTGCCGGCTGAAGGCGGGGTCGAAGCCGCCCCACGACCGGGCCCGACGCACCGCCGGCCGATCGCCCAGCGCCTGGCGCAGGAACACCCGGACGTCCTCGCGGAAGGCTTCGGCTTCGGGGGGCAGGCCACGGAGCTCGAAGTGGAAGATGCTCATCGGTGCAATTGCAGTAGCACGGCGGCAGGCTTCCCGCAACCCGCTCGGGATCAGCGGCCGAAGAAGCCGCCCTTCGGCCGCGCATGGGCGTGAAAGTGGTCGGGGATGTTGCGCATGTGGCCGTCGATCCAGAACTCACCGACCCGCTCGGCGGCCACCTCACGCAGCTTGGCCTGCATGTGGCGCAGGTGGTCGGCCGGCGGCTCGGTGCCGTGGAAGCGCCAGACGACCATCGGAGTCTCGCAGATGTCGCACTCGGCGATCCAGCAGATCTCGTCCTCGTGATACCAGGGCGTGATCCGCGCGGCGCGGCACAACTCGCAGCCCTCGACCCGAGCGAGCTCCGCGGGCCCGCCGCGCGCCTCGCTCACGGCGCCCACGCCCCGGCCCCGGTCAGGCGGCCATGGGATGGCCGCTCGTCCCGCCGGTGGGGGGCCATCGGGGGGAGCAACGGCTCGCTCCGCCCGATTCTAATATTCCGGCCCGTCGAGTAGCGGAAATGCGCTGAACACGTGGGGCAGCGTCACCGGCGGAGCCGGATGCACGTAGGAGGCGCCGAGCGCGGCGAGACGATCGACGCCCAGCAGAGCCAGCGCGATGCGGATCTCGTCCTCCAACAGCTCGAGCATGCGGACACAGCCCGCCGCACCCGCTGCGGCCAGGCCGAAGCACGGCATGCGGCCCATGCCCACCAGGTCGGCGCCCAGCGCAATGGCCTTCACGACGTCGGTGCCCCGCTGAAAGCAGCCGTCGATGATGATCCGGGCGCGGCCGCCCACCGCCGTCACCACCTCGGGCAGCACGTCCAGCGAACCGCGGCCCTGGTCGAGCTGGCGGCCGCCGTGGTTGGAGATGTAGACGACGTCCACGCCGTGCTCGCAGGCCAGCGCGGCGTCCTCCGCCGTGGCGATCCCCTTGAGGATCAGCGGCACCGCGGGGTGAGTGTCCTTGAAGCGCTTGACGTGGCTCCAGCTGAGCCCGGCCTGGTAGTCGAAGCCGGTGGCGCGCTGGCGCCAGGGCTTGACGAAGCGGCGGGCCAGATCTCGCTCTCGGCGGCTGTAGGACGCGGTGTCGACCGTCAGGCAGAAGCCGGTATAGCCGTTGGCCACGGCGCGCCGGACGTAATCGTCCACGAAGGCGTCGTCGCCACGGACGTAGAGCTGGAAGATGCGGAAGTTGTCGGCGGCCTTGGACACGGCCTCCAGCCCCGGGTTGCAGACCGAGGACAGCATCTGGGGCACCCCGAACTCGGCCGAGGCCTGGGCGGCGGTGGCCCCCCCACCGGGGGTGAAGCTCTCGATCGAGCCGATCGGGGCCATCATCACCGGGATGCGGACCGGCTTGCCCAGGAAGCTGGAGGTGGCGTCCACCTTGGAGACGTCGCGGAGCACCCGGGGCCGGAAAGCCAGCGAGTCGATGGCCAGCCGGTTGCGACGCAGGGTGGTCTCCGTCTCGGCGGCCCCCACCAGGTAATCCCAGGGGCCGGGGGCCAGGGTGGCCCGGGCGGCCTTCACGATCTCGTGCAGGGTCTGGAACCGGTCCTCGAGGCCTGAGCTCACGGGGCCTGAGAATAGCAGATGAAAAGGCTGGGAATCGCCCCGGAAATGTGTCACCCTAGGCGCCCTCATGAGAATAGAGGTCGTCGAGAACCAGATCGAAGCGGCGCTCAAGGCCCTCAAGAAGCGGATGCAGAAAGAGGGCCTGTTCCAGGAGATGAAGCGCCGCGCGCACTACGAGAAGCCGTCGGTCAAGCGCAAGCGCAAGCAGGCCCAGGCGCGGCGCAAGCGTCGCAAGGCCATGCGCCGTCAGCAGGCGACGGACGACGAGTAGCGCGCCGCCCGAAGCCGCCAGGCTTCGCGACGGCGTCGTGCCGGCTACCGCAGTCTCCCGAGGTCATGCCCGTGCGCTGCGCCACGGCATCGGCTTGCCCGTAGGCCTCGCCCCCCACGCTGGAGCCGAACGCGTGGCCCCGGGCTACCGGAAGTAGCGAACCGCGAGGAAGCCCGCCACTCCGAGCGCCAGGAACGCCCACGTCAGCAGGTCGAAGTAGCGCTCGATCAACGCCCGCATCTGACGCCCGAAGAGGAAGAACACCGACGCAACCAGGAAGAACCGGGCCGAGCGGCCGAGCGCCGAGGCGGCGAGCAGCGTGGTCAGGCTCACGTCGAGGACCCCGGCGGCGACGGTGAAGACCTTGTAAGGGATCGGCGTGAAGGCCGCCGTCAGGATGGCGAGGAACGCGTTGCCCTGGTAGAGCCGCTGCACGTGGTCGAAGGTCGATTGCGGGAAGACATACGGGATGAAGAAGTCCTTCAGCACGTGCCAGGCGGCCGCGCCCAGCAGCCAGCCGAACAGGGCCCCCAGCACCGAGCCCACCGAGCACACCAGCGCGAAGCGGAACGACGCCCGGGGGGCACCCACGCACAGCGCGATCAGCAGCACGTCGGGAGGCACCGGAAAGAACGAGGACTCCGCGAACGCGATCACGAACAGGGCCCAGGTGCCTCCGGGCCGGTCCGCCCAGCCCACCGTCCAGTCGTAGAGACGCCGGATGACGTGACGTCGCGGGGGCGCTACGGCAGCGGGCTCGGCAGGCACGCCGCATTCTACCGCGGCCGACGACATGTCGCGCCGGGCGACACGATGTCGCCCGGCGCCGACGTCATCGGTGCAGGGTCAGCCGCGCGCCCTCATCGCCCTCCTCGAAATCGATCGTGCTGCCGGCCAGGGCCCCGGCCACCTCGGGATCGATCAGGAGGACCGGCCGCCCCTCGTGCTCGACTACATGGTCGTCGTGGCGGCCCGTATCCGGGAACACGCCGAGCTGTCCCTGCTCGACTTGCGCAAGCCGCAGGGCCACTTCGGGCTTGTCGGCCATCTGTGTTTGTACCGCCTTCAACGCTTCCCGCGCCCGTTCCGTGACCTGGATCATGGAGCACCTCCCCGCTGATATCGGCCCGGAGTCAGGGCACGCAAAGGCCGCGCCAGGAGCGCGCCCTCCAGGCCTCAGGGTGCCGCGGCCTGGTACGGCTCTTGCCAACGCCGAGAGCCGCGATATGCGCCTCGTTCTCGTACTGCTGACCTCCGTCCTGCTCGCCCACGTGTGCGCCCCGTCGCGGGCCGCAGGCGAGGCGTCGCGAGGTGCGATCGACGCGCTGAGAGCCGAGATCGAGGCGCTACGCGAGGTGGTGGCGGAGCTCGAGGCGCAGGTGGCGCGGACGCGGCCGGGCCTGCACAGCCTCCGCCTGCCCGAGTCGATGGTGTTCGCAGGGCAGCCAGTGCCGCTCGAGCGGTGGGACGTCGCCGAGCGGTTCGAGCGCGAGTTCTACCTCGCGCTCGCGCAGCCCGCGCAGGTCGTGCTCTGGCTCAAGCGGAGCGCCCGCTACTTCCCGTACATCGAGGCGCGCCTCCGGGCGGCCGGCCTGCCCGACGATCTCAAGTACGTGGCCGTCGCCGAGAGCGCGCTGCTGCCGCGCGCCTTGTCGTGGGCGCGGGCCTCCGGCATCTGGCAGTTCATCGACGACACGGCGCGCCGCTACGGCCTGCGCGTGAGCGAGGCGTGGGACGAGCGGCGCGATCCGGAGCGCTCGACCACCGCCGCCATCGCCTACCTCAGAGACCTCCACGCCCGGTTCAACGACTGGCCGCTCGCGCTAGCCGGGTACAACGCCGGTGAGCACCGCGTCGGCACCGCGCTCCGCGAGCAGGGCGTGGCCGAGTACTACCGGCTGGTGCTGCCCGTCGAGACCGAGCGTTATCTCTTCCGGATCCTGGCCGCCAAGCTCATCCTCGAGGCGCCGGATCACTACGGCTTCACCGTGCCGCCGCAGGAGCGGTATGCGCCGCATGCCACGACTGCCGTCACCGTCACGGTCACCGGCCACCTGCTCGTGCGGGAGCTGGCCGCCGCCGCCGGCTCCTACTACCGGGAGATCCGGACCCTCAACCCCGCGATCGCCGGGGATCGACTGCCGCGGGGCCGGTACGCCGTCCGCATCCCCCAGACCGGCCGCGCCCAGTTCGCGAGCGCGCGGGCCGGGCTCGAGCGCGCCATGGCGGCGCGCGCCGCCACGCGGGTGACGTACCGGGTGCGGCGGGGCGACACGCTGGGCGGCATCGCGCGGCGATACGGCGTCTCGATCGCGGAGCTGCGCCGGTGGAACGCCGCTGCCCGGCGCGACCTGCACCCGGGCGACGTCCTCGTCATCGAGCGTACCGGCTCGAAGTAGACTGAAGGCGTGATGCTCGGGGCCGGCGCGATCAAGGCGCTCGTGGAGGGCGAGCACGAGGACGTGTTCGACGTGCTCGGTCCGCACGTGGTCGCGCTGGCCGGGGGGCCCGGCGTCGTGGTGCGGGCCTTCCTGCCCGATGCCGACACGGCACAGGTGATCCCGGTCGGGTCGAGCCGGGAGCCGCGGGCGATGGAGCGCGTGCATCCGGCCGGCCTGTTCGAGGCCGTGTTCGCCGACCAGCCCCGGGCGTTCGCGTACCAGCTCCGCGTCACCGGCGGCGATGGCGCCACCGTCGCGCTCGAGGATCCCTACCGCTTCCCGTCGACGCTCAGCGACTACGACCGGCACCTGCTGGCCGAGGGCACCCACGAGCACGCGGCCGACAAGCTCGGCGCCCATCCCGTCGTCCTCGACGGCGTCGCCGGCACGACCTTCGCGGTGTGGGCTCCCAATGCGCGCCGGGTGAGCGTCGTGGGCGACTTCAACCGGTGGGACGGCCGGCGCCACCCGATGCGCGGGCACCCGGCCAACGGCATCTGGGAGATCTTCGTGCCCGGCGTGGGCGAGGGCGCGCGCTACAAGTTCGAGATCCTGTCGCGCTCCGGCGAGCCACTGGCGCTCAAGGCCGACCCCTACGCGTTCGCCTTCGAGGCCGAGACGCCACGCACGGCGGCGGTGGTGACCTCGCTCGACCATCATCGCTGGCGCGACGCCGAGTGGATGCGCCGGCGGGCCCGGCGCTCGCCCCACGACGGCCCCATGGCGATCTACGAGGTGCACCTCGGCTCCTGGCGCCGGGTGCCCGAGCAGCGCGATCGCATGCTCACCTACCGGGAGCTGGCCGAGCGCCTGGGCGCGTACGTGCGCGACCTGGGCTTCACCCACGTCGAGCTGCTGCCGGTCATGGAGCATCCGTTCTACGGGTCGTGGGGCTACCAGGTCATCGGCTACTTCGCGCCCACCCGGCGGCACGGCACGCCCGAGGAGTTCATGGCGTTCGTGGACGAGCTGCACCGGCAGGGCATCGGGGTGATCCTCGACTGGGTGCCCGCGCACTTCCCGCGCGACCCGCACGGGCTCGGCTACTTCGACGGCACCCACCTCTACGAGCACGCCGACCCGCGGCTGGGGGAGCACGCCGACTGGGGCACCCTGATCTTCAACTACGGGCGCAACGAGGTCGCGAACTTCCTGCTCGGCAACGCCCTGTTCTGGCTGGACCGCTACCACGCCGACGGGCTGCGGGTCGACGCGGTGGCGTCCATGCTCTACCTCGACTACTCGCGGCGCGCCGGCGAATGGGTCCCCAACGTCTTCGGCGGGCGCGAGAACCTGGGCGCGCTGGCGTTCCTGCGCCGCCTGAACGAGGCGGCCCACCGGGAGCGCCCCGGCATCATCGTGGCCGCCGAGGAATCGACGGCCTGGCCGATGGTGTCGCGGCCGACGTATCTCGGAGGCCTCGGGTTCGGCTTCAAGTGGAACATGGGCTGGATGCACGACCTGCTCGACTACATGAGCCGCGAAACGGTCCACCGCAAGTACCACCACGACCGGCTGACCTTCGGCCTGCTCTATGCGTGGACGGAGAACTTCGTCCTGCCGCTGTCCCACGACGAGGTTGTGCACGGCAAGGGCTCCCTCCTCGCGCGGATGCCCGGCGACGAGTGGCAGCGCTTCGCCAACCTGCGGGCGCTCTACGGCTTCATGTACGGCCACCCGGGCAAGAAGCTGCTGTTCATGGGCAACGAGATCGCCCAGAGCCGGGAGTGGAGCCACGATCGTAGCCTCGACTGGCACCTGCTGGAGGCCGGCCCCTACCACCGGGGCGTGCAGAGCCTGGTCCGCGATCTCAATCGCCTGCACCGCACCGAGCCGGCCCTGCACGAGCTCGACTGCGATCCGGCCGGCTTCGCGTGGATCGACTGTGCCGACTGGGAGCAGAGCGTGGTGTCCTTCGTGCGCCGCGCCCGCGACGGCGCCGACTGCGTCGTCGTGGCCTGCAACTTCACGCCGGTGCCCCGCCGCGCCTACCGGATCGGCGTGCCGCGGCCCGGCTACCACCGCGAGCTCGTGAACACCGACGCCGCCGCCTACGGCGGCGGCGACGTGGGCAACGAGGGCGGCGTCTGGGCGGAGCCGACGCCCTGGCAGGGCCAGCCCCACTCCGTCCTGCTCACGCTTCCCCCGCTCGCGGTCCTGTTCCTCAAGCCGGAGTGAGGCTCAGCGCTCGAACGGGTAGTGCCGCCGCTCCGTCTGCAGGCTCACCCAGCGGATCTCGGTGAAGGCCTCGATGGCGGCGCGGCCGCCGTGCCGGCCCAGGCCCGAGCCCTTGATGCCGCCGAAGGGCGCGTGGGGCTCGTCGTGCACGGTGGAGTCGTTCACGTGCACCATGCCCGACTGGATCCGCTCCGCCAGCGCCATGCCCCGCTTCGGATCCCCGGTGATGATCGCCGCCGACAGCCCGTAGCTCGTGTCGTTGGCGAGGCGCACGGCCTCGTCGGCGTTCTTCACCGGCATCAGCGTCACGACCGGTCCGAACGTCTCCTCGTGGTAGCAGCGCATCTGGGGCGTCACGTTGGTGAGCAGCGTCGGCTCGAAGTAGGGCCCGCGGCTGTGGCCGCCGGCGAGGACCTTGGCGCCCTTGGCCACGGCGTCGTCCACGTGCGCCTGGATCTTCGCGAGCTGGGTCGGGCTGGTGATGGGGCCGATGGCCGTCTCGGGATCGCTGGGGTCGCCCATCTTCAGCGTGCCGAGCTTGTCCACGAGCTGGGAGGCGAGCGCGCCGGCCAGCGGGTGCTCCACGATGATCCGGGTCGCGGCCATGCAGATCTGCCCCTGGTGGAAGAAGCCGCCGAAGGCGGCGGCGCTCACCGCCAGGTCGAGGTCGGCGTCCTCGAGCACGATGATCGGGCTCTTGCCGCCCAGCTCCAGCACGATGCGCTTGAGGTGGCGTCCAGCCCTCTCGGCCAGCACGCGGCCGGTCGCGGTCGAGCCGGTGAAGCTCACCACGCCGACGGCCGGATGGGTGACCATCACGTCGCCGACGGCCGCCACCTCGCTGCGCGCGCAGGTGATCACGTTGAGAACGCCCGGCGGCACCCCGGCCTCCTCGAAGACCTCGGCCACCAGCAGACCCCCGGCCAGCGGCGTCTCCTCCGAGGGCTTGAGCACGACGGCGTTGCCGAGGGCCAGCGCCGGGGCCACCGCCCGCAGCGTGAGGATGTAGGGAAAGTTCCACGGTGAGATGACGGACACCACGCCCACCGGCTTGCGCATGAAGTAGTTGATCTTGCCCGGCACGTTCGACGGCGCGACCTCGCCGCTCGCCTGGTAGGTCAGCGAGGCGGCCTGGCGGAGCAGCTCCGTGCAGTAGCCGACCTCGAAGCCGGCCTTGGCGCGGACGGCGCCGGTCTCGGTGGTCAGCATCCGCTCCAGATCCTGCCGCCGGCGCTCCCAGATCTGCGCGGCCGCCAGCACGATGCCGGCGCGGGCCGCGGGCTGCAGCTCGCCCCACTCCGCGCGTGCGCGCTCGGCCGCCTCCACCGCCCGGCGGGCCGTCTCGGCGCCAGCCGCGGGGATACGCGTGAACACCTCGCCGGTGGCGGGGTTGACGTCGGGGAACGTCCGCCCCTCGGGGGCGTCCTGCCACTCGCCGCCGATGAACAGCTGGTACTGTCGCCGCATCGCAAACCTCCCGGGAATTCGCCGCGCGATGGCCCAGCGCAGGCGTCGGACGAGCTCCTCGGTGCGGGCCTCCGCCCGCCAGCCCATGATGCCGTGCGGCAGGCCGAGCACGACGAGGATCAGGACGGCGCCGAGGACGATCATGTAGACGTAGCGGAACTGGAGCAGGAAGACCTCGGACAGCAGGCCCAGCGTGAGGGCGCCGACCACGGGCCCGGCCGGCCGGCCGACGCCGCCCAGCAGCGCCATGATGATGACCTGGAACGAGATGAGCGGGTTGAAGGCGACCTGCGGATCGATGTACGTCCAGCGCGGCGCGATGGCCGCCCCGGTGGCGCCCATGAGCGCCGCCGAGAGCGCGAACACCGCGACCTTGACGCCGACCGGCCGGATGCCGAGCACCTCGGCCCGCTCCTCGTCGCCGCCGATCGCCGCGAGCGCCAGGCCCCAGCGCGAGCGGCGCAGGAGGATGGCCGCCCCCACGGCCAGCACGGCGATGACGAGGAGTCCCCAGTAGATCGTTCGCCGCTCGATCGCCAGCACGAGCACGCGCCCGACCGTGCCCGTGACGTTGGACTCGTACCAGATGACCGTGTGGCGGACCAGCTCGCTCAGGCCGAACGTGAGAATGGCGAAGTAGGGTCCGCGCAGCCGGAGGGCCAGCAGGCCGACCGGCAGCGAGAGCAGCGCGCCGGCGGCGGCGCCGGCCACGATCGGCGCCGGCCACGCAGCCTGGGCCCCGACCAGCGCCGTCACGTAGGCGCCCACCCCGTAGAAGGCGGCCGCCGCCAGCGAGAGGTAGCGGGTGGGGCCCGAAAAGAGCGTCCACGCCGAGGCCAGCGCCACGTCGGCCAACAGGGCCAGGCCGAGCGCGACGTGGTAGGCGGGGGCGACGGCCGGGAAGACGGCCAGCGCCGCCAGCAGCCCCCCGGCCCAGGCCCACGCGCGCCGGCCGCGGAGCGCGCGTCGCAGCCGGTGCCCGAGCCGGCCCGGCCCTCCCCGCAGGCCCATCGCGCGCTACGCCGGCCCGGCCTGGCCGGGCCGGCGGGCCATCGTGTTGAAGAGGCCATAGGGGCGGAGGACGAGGACCAGGGCCAGCACGGCGTAGCTGATGACCATGCGCAGATCGGGCGCCGTGAAGTACACGCCGAGCGCCTCGACCACGCCGAGGATCAGGCCGCCGAGCAGGCTGCCGCCGACGCTGCCGAGCCCGCCCAGAATGATGACGACCAGCGCGGTGATGGTGTAAGGCAGGCCGACGAACGGCGTGAGCTCGAAGAGCATGCTCAGCAGCGAGCCGCTGACCGCGGCCAGCCCCACGCCGAGCCCGAAGCACAGCGCGTGGACACGCGGCACCCGCACGCCGATGAGCCGCGCGCCGACGGGGTCCTGCATGAGCGCCCGCACGGCCGTCCCGGTGAGCGTGCGGCGCAGGAAGAGGACGAGCAGCGCGGTGACGGCGGCGGCCGTCGCGAAGGCGACGACCCGGTTGGTGGGAAAGACGGTGCCAAGCAGGCGCAGCGGCCGGTCGAGATACTGGTAGCCGCGGATGTCGGCGCTGAAGAGCAGCAGCGCGCCGTTCTGGAGGATGAACAGGAGGCCGAAGGAGATCAGCAGCGAGTTGGCCTCGAGCTCCTCGCGCGTGCGCTCCTGGCGCAGCAGCCGCCGGTAGAGAAGCACGTGCACCGCCACCCCGCCCGCGAAGGCGACCGGCGCGCTGACGGCAAGGGAGAGCAGCGGATCCATCCCGAGGTTCACGTGCAGCAGGTACGTCAGGTAGCCGCCGAGCATCAGGAACTCGCCGTGGGCGACGTTGAGCACGCGCATGAGGCCGTACTGCAGATTGAGGCCCACGGCGATGAGGGCGTAGAGGCCTCCGAGCAGGAGGCCTCCCGCCGCCACGTCGGCCAGCAGCGCCAGGTTCACGCCGCCCCCGCTACTGCCAGTTCGGCTTCGGCACGACCGCCTTTGCGGTCGCCCGCTCGGGCGGCCACACCACCTCGAACTCGCCCTTCTGCCACTGGCCCACCATGCCGGGCGTCGCCGAGTTCACGCCCTTGGCGAACCTGACCGGCCCGACGACGGTCGTGAACTCGGTGGCGTCCAGGTGCGCCTTGATCCGGGCGCGGTCGAGCCCCACCGCACCGACGCTCGCCTCCAGGATCTGCAGCGTCGCGTAGGCGAAGGCGCTGGCCCAGCGGTCCGGCTCCTTCTTGTGCTTGGCCACGTGGGCGTCGAAGTACGCCCTGGCGCCGGGGTACTTCACCTTCGGGTTCCAGGCGCCGACGCCCGTCACGCCCTCGGCGCCCCCCTTGAACCGGTCGCGGTAGAAGGGGAACGCCGTCCCCACCGCCGTGTAGAAGACCGCCGGGCTGAAGTCCACCGCCTTGGCCTGCGTCGTGGCCAGGATGGTGTCCGGCGGATAGCTGAGCCCGACCAGGATCTCCGCACCCTTGGCCTTGATACCCTTGAGCACGTCGGTGAGATCCTTCACGCCGAGCGGGTAGCTCTTGACCTCGACCACCTCGAAGCCGCCGTCCTTGAGCAGCGGCATCAGCGCACCGTGGTGCTCGAGGCCGAAGAGGTCGTTGACGTAGATGACGGCGACCCGGTTGAGCTTCTGCGGGCCCTTGACGTCCTTGAGGAAGTTCGCCAGCGACAGCATCATGGCGTCGGGCTGGGCCAGCACGGCGTAGAAGTACGGCAGGTTGAGGTCCTTGAGCTTGAGCGAGCCGACCGTGGGGCCGATCATCGGATAGCCGGCCTTGTTGGCCACCGGGGCGACGGCGAAGTTCATGGCGGTGCCCCACGGTGGGAGCAGCAGGTCGACCTTGTCGTCGTTGGCCATCTTCTCGTAGAGCCGGACCGCCGTCTCGATCTCGCTGCGATCGTCGTGCTCCACGAACTGGATCGGCCGTCGCGATCCTCCCGCCACCGCCAGTCCCCCCTTGGCGTTGACCTGGTCGAGCCAGAGGTCGTAGTTGGGCCGCTGCGTGATCCCCGCGCCGACCGCGTAGGGGCCGGTGGCCGACAGCGTGAAGCCGATTCGGATCGGCGACTGGGCGCCGGCGCCCCGCGGCAGCCACGTCGCGGCCGCGGTGCCGCCGGCGATCTTCAAAAAGCTCCTGCGTGCGATCGATGTGCCCATGGCGTTCTCCTTTGCGTCACAGTCCGAGATAGGCCCGCTTGACCCGGGGGTGCTCGATCAGCTCGCCCCTCGGCCCCGCCAGCACGATGCGCCCGTTCTCCAGCACGTAGCCGCGGTCGGCCAGCGCCAGCGCCCGGCGGACGTTCTGCTCGACCAGCAGCACGCTGACACCCGCCGCGCGGATGCGCGCCACCAGGTCGAAGACCACGGTCACCATGCGGGGGGCGAGGCCGACCGACGGCTCGTCGAGCATCAGGAGCGCCGGCCGCTGCATGAGCGCGCGCCCGATGGCCAGCAGCTGCTGCTCGCCACCGGAGAGCGTGCCGGCGAGCTGGCGCGAGCGCTCGCGCAGGAACGGCAGCAGTACCAGCACCTGCTCGAGCACCTCGCCCGCCTGCGCGCGGGACGGCAGCAGGTAGCCGCCCAGGCGGAGGTTTTCCCGCACCGTGAGTCCCGGGAACAGGTGGCGGCCCTCCGGCACCTGGGCGAGGCCCCGCGCCACGATCCGGGCGGGATCCAGCCCACCGAGGTCCTCGCCACGGAAGCGCACCGCGCCGCGGGTGACCCGCAGGAACCCCTCGCGCAGTCCCGAGAGCACGCGCAGGAGCGTGGTCTTGCCGGCGCCGTTGCCGCCCACCAGCGCGACGATCTCGCCCTCGGCGACGCCCAGCGAGACCTCCCAGATCACCGGGATGTCGCGGTATTCGGCCTGGACCCGATCGACCTCGAGCAGCGCGCCCATCGCCCGCCGTTCAGGCGACCCGCTCCCCGAGGTAGGCGTCGAGCACCCGCGGGTCCTCGGCCACCGCCGCCGGCGGCCCCTCGGCAATCTTCTCGCCGTGGTGCAAGACGACCACCCGATCGGCCACGCCCATGATCGCCTCCATGACGTGCTCGACCCAGAAGACGGCGGCCCCGCGCTCGTCGCGGATGCGCCGGATCAGCCGCATGGCGAACTGCACCTCGCCGGGATTGAGCCCGGCCATCGGCTCGTCGAGGAGCAGCACGCGCGGGCGTGCGGCCAGCACCATCGCCAGCTCGACCAGCTTGCGCCGCCCGGTCGGCTCCCGCGTGGCCTCGGCGTGGGCGCGATGCTCGAGGCGAACGAGCTCCAGGGCCCGGACGGCCTCGGCCACGTCACCGTCCTTGGTCCGCAGCGAGGCCGCGGCCCGCGGGCGGAACCGGGCGCTGAGCACGACGTGCTGCAGGACGGTCAGGGAGGGGAACAACCGGGGAGACTGGAAGGTCCGGCCGATCCCCAGGCGGGCGATGCGATGGGGCGGCAACCGGGTGATGTCCCGCCCGTCCAGGCGGATCGCGCCGGCGGTGGGCGGGATGAGGCCGCTGATCGTGTTGAACAGCGTCGTCTTGCCGGCGCCGTTGGGGCCGATGAGCCCGACGATCTCACCCACGCCGACGCGAACGCTGACGTCGGCGAGGGCGGCGAGCCCCCCGAACCGCTGGCTGATGCCGGTGGCCTCGAGCACGCCCGTGGCCTAGGCCCGCGGGCCGTCGTCGGAGGAGTCTGCCGGCGCGGCCCCGAGGAGGTCCAGCCCGATCAGGGCGCCCAGCTCCGCCAGGGCCCCCGCGGGATCCTGCACCTTGATCGTCG
>Ga0302046_10003519_pt1 | contig 14145 bp, 12 predicted proteins | sample RVTome_11_FD_200261 | JGI IMG/M metagenome (GOLD analysis project Ga0302046, IMG submission 200261) | Soil microbial communities from uranium-contaminated site in the Upper Colorado River Basin, Wyoming, United States - RVT147D111 (version 2) ...
CACGAGATCACCACACAGGTCATCGCGAAGGCGGACTTTCTGGTCGACCTGCACGCCGGCGATGGCAACGAGGCGTTGCGGCCCTATGTCTACATGCCGGTCACCGGCAACGCGCAGCTTGATGCCGCCACCCGCGGAATGGCGCTGGCCTTCGGACTCGACCATATCGTCATCGACGCCGGGCGAATCGCGCCGCCTGAAGCCACGAAATTCGTCGATCAGACCGCGCTGGCGCGCGGCGTCCCGGCAATCACCACCGAGACCGGCCAGCTCGGCCAGAACGACGAGCGCTCGATCGCGCTCGCGGAGCGCGGTATTCAGAACCTGATGCGTCACCTCGGTATGCTGGAGGGAACGGTGGAGCCGAACCCCGGCGTGGTGTGGCTCAACGACTACCAGGTCGTCACCAGTCCCATCACCGGCGTGTTCCGTGCGACGGTCCGCGATGGCTATGCGATTGCCGAGGGCGGCCTGCTGGGGGAGCTGTACGACGCCTTCGGCGCCAAAATTGGCAACGTGCGCGCGCCCTTCGCGGGCATCGTCAACTATGTCGTCGGCACCCCGCCCGCGGTCGAAGGCCAGCCGCTGGCGATGGTGAGCCGCATTGCGGCGGCGCCGCAGTAAAGTGTTTTCCAGGCCTCTGCCCTCCTGCCAGCGGTGCGCGGGCGAATGAGCGACTGCCATTCGCCGAGGAGCCGCAACCACCCGCTGCGGTGATCGCGGCTCTTGCTTCCGAATGCGCGAAGGCCGCCGCGGTCAGGCGACTTTGGGCAGCAGCGCTCCCAGCACCGCGCCCGCAATACCACCGTGCACGAGCTCGACGAGAGGATCCACAATCGTCAGCGTCAGATTGCTCATGTTGGTGATGCCAAAGAGCGTGAAATCAGCGGTTGCCCAGAGCAGGAAACCGACGATCGCGCCGACCTTCATGCCGCTGACCACATTCACCGAAGCTGCTTGCGTCCGCAGCGCGTAAAGAATTAGCGCAGCGTACGCAAGCGCGCCGACGGCGAGTGCCCATACAATCGGCGGGTCCCGCATCACGCCAGTGGCGGAGCCACTGTTGGCCGCATAGTAGTCACCCAGAAGCACCTCGAAAATGACGTATCCCGCCGCAAATATCACGACGCCGCCAACGACGGTGCCGATGACCCACTGTTTCGTATTCATGCATTGCCCCCCTTACGTCGTCTTTGAATGGTTCTAATCCGCCGGTTTATCGCACCGGCTCGGCGGCCGACGATACGCCCGTGCCTCAAGGGCGTCCACAAACTCGCGTCAAGTCAAGCCTCCGGCCCGAACCGCTCCTTCAGAAAGCCCAGGAACGCCCGCAGCTTCGGCAGCAGGTAGCGCCGCGTTTCGTACACCGCATTGATCGAGAGCTCCGGCGGCGGGTAGTCCGGGATCGCCTGCACGAGCTTCCCGCTCTCAAGCTCGCGCTCGACGAAGAAACGCGGGAAGAGCGCGAGGCCGAGTCCGTCCTGCGCGAACTGCTTGAGCGCGAAGTCGTTGTTGCAGCGAATCGTACTCGGCATGGTGATCGTCACCCAGCGGCCCTTCCCCGCGCGGAACTTCCACTCGTTCGGCGTCTTCACGATGCTGTAGCCGAGACCCTGGTGCGCCATCAGGTCTTCCGGCGTCTTCGGCGTGCCGTGGCGGCGGAAGTACGCGGGTGAGCCGACCAGCGCCGTCGGGCAGGGCGCGAGGCGCGTCGCGATCAGGCTCGAGTCCTGCATCGCCGAGATGCGGATCGCGAGGTCGAAGCGTTCCTTGACGATGTCCACGAGGCGGTCGCTGAGGTCGAGGTCGAGCCTGACTTCGGGGTACTTCGCGCGGAACGCCGCGATGTGCGCCGCGAGCACCGTGACGCCAAGATATATCGGCGCCGTCACCCGCAGCATGCCGCGCGGCTTGCCCGTGAGTTGGGCGACGTCGTTTTCCGCCTCGCCGAGCTCCGCGAGCGCCGCGGCGCTCCGACCGTAAAGCGCCTGCCCCGCCTCCGTCAACGCGAGGCGCCGCGTCGTCCGGTGCAACAGGCGCGCGTCGAGTCGCTGCTCGAGACGGTTCACGTACTTGCTGACTGCGGCCTTGGAGATCTCGAGCGCGTCGGCGGCCTTCGTGAAGCTGCCGAGCTCGACCACGCGCACGAAAACGGCCACATCCGATTGTTCACGCATGTGAACAATCATATTCCGCTAGCCCAGATTATCAATCCCCGGCGAAAGGCTACCTTGGCGCCAGGTGGAACCCAAAGAGATCCCCATGAATGTCGAACGCAACAAGGAATACGGAATCGCGCTGCTGCGCATCAGCCTGGGAGTCATGTTCATTGCCCACAGCGTGGTGCTAAAGCACTTCACGTTCACGCTCCCGGGCACGGCTGGCTACTTCGAATCGATCGGCCTGCCCGGTTTTCTCGCTTACGTGGTCTTCGGGATGGAGGCGGTCGGCGGCATCCTGCTCGTGCTCGGCGTTCGCACCCGGGAGGTCGCGGCCGCCCTCATCCCGATCCTGGTTGGGGCGCTGTGGGTGCACGCGGGGAACAGCTGGGTGTTCAGCAACGCCGGCGGCGGGTGGGAGTATCCGCTTTACCTGATCGTGCTGAGTATCGCTCAGGTTCTACTCGGAGAAGGCGCGTTCGCGCTGTTGCGATCGTCGGCTTCTCGTCAGCGCGCTGTAGCTCGTCCCATGACGGCCTAGGTTTCGCCTTTGCATCGGGCCGCGATCACCGTTTTAGGCGATCGCGGCTCTCACATTCGCACTCAGAATCGTGTTTTGAGTCTCGTGGGTAGGAAGTGCGGTTTGTAGCAGGGGCGTGTTTTCCGCTTAGAGACTGCGAGATCGTGTTGCCCTGAAACAGAAACCCCGGCACTAGGCCGGGGTTTTCGTATGTGGTAGTGGGGGCCCGCTACCAACCTACGGATCAGCGATCCAGGCGTGAGTGGCCTAGCTACCCTTTCGAAGCTGACGCAGTTTCTCAATGGCACGCAGCTGAGCAGCAGCCCTCGCCAGCTCCGCCTGTGCCTCCGCAATCTCCATCGCTCCGACGCGATCGCGCAACATTTCTTCCGCTCTCTGCTTGGCGGCTAGCGCCGCCGCCTCATCCAGGTCCTTCGCCCGCGCCGCTGTATCGGCCAAAATCGTGACCTTGTGCGGCTGCACTTCCAAAGCACCGCCGCCAACCCAGAACAGCAGTTCCTCCCCGCCCTCCGTCTGCACCCGCACTTCGCCGGGCTTCAGGGTCGTGAGCAAGGGGGCATGCCGCGGCGCGATGCCGATTTCCCCGCCGGAGGCCGGCGCGAAGATCATGGTCGCCTCGCCCGAGTGCAGCTCGCCCTCGGCGCTGACGATGTCGATGTGGATGGTGTTGGCCATGATCAGGTGAGCGTCTTCGCCTTCTCGACCGCTTCTTCGATGCCGCCCACCATATAGAAGGCCTGCTCGGGCAGGTTATCGTATTCGCCCGCGATGATGGCTTTGAACCCGCGGATCGTGTCCTTCAGCGAGACGAACTTGCCGGGGCTGCCGGTGAACACTTCGGCGACGTGGAACGGCTGCGACAGGAAACGCTGGATCTTGCGTGCGCGGTGCACGGCCAGCTTGTCTTCTTCCGACAGCTCGTCCATGCCGAGGATCGCGGCGTGGCTGCGAACCAGTCAGTCGAAGAGGGGCGAAGAGCGGAAGGTCCTGCCTGGCCCGCGGGTCGATGGAGGGTTGGGCCGCCCACCCTCCATGTTCCCGCTACGGGTTCCTCAGAATGAGCAATTTCCGGGACTCGGCTCGTCGATCCGCCTCGCCGCACCCCTCGGAACGAACGACGTGACATACACGACCGTCTCGACACTGCCTTCGTTGCGGACGAGGTGTACGTCTCCGCCCTGATCGACGAATCCCGACCCGGCCGGGACAATTTGTGGCGTGCAGTTGGGGTCTTCTCCTCGGTAGAGGGTCAGGGCGCCGGTCTTCACGATCACCAGGCTCGGCCCAGGGTGCGAGTGCCAGCCGAAGCTGCCGCCCGGCGCGATCTTGTTCTCCAGGACGTGAATATCTGATTCGCCCTTGGTGCGGATCCGTACCTGCCAGCTGCTCGAGAGAGTCATCGCGTGGATCTCGTCGACCTGCCCCACTGCGAAGTCGGTGCTCGTCACCCCAGACGGGGGTGTCGCGAGCACGTTCCCGACGTACGCCGGGGCGGCGAACATTGCGATGAGAAAAGTGAAAGCCCATTTCCTGCTCATTGGTGCTCCTTAAGTCTAGGAATTCTCATAAAACCCACCTGCACGCTCGCTCTGCGTCATCGCAGGGCCATCTTCCATTTCAATCCCACCCCTGGAAACGATTCAGCTCGATCTCCAGAATTCGTGACTCTGTTGCATCGATGGGGCCAATCCACCGGTCAACGAAACCCGCCTTGCTGACGTGGATCCAGACACTCGGTCCAAGATTGCACAGATAAAACCCACCTCCACGCTCGCTCTGCGTCATCGCAAGGCCAAAGTCCATTACATCGCCCTCCACCCACAGGCTTGCTTCAGCAATGGGCTGCCGGCCAGACGCCGTGGTTTCGTAGATGATTCCGGTCACTGACGGTTCACCGCCTAACTGCGGGCGGCGCGGTGTGTCGGTCTGCAATCTCCAGGTCTCGATCATCTCGACGCGGACTGCGAAATCATCGCGGAGATCTGTCCTTACGGCGCAGGGCTGCACGTAGTCGTCCGCGTGCGCCGTGATCGTAATCTGCGAGTCGGGAAGCAGGTCGGCCTCGAACAAGCCCAGGGCATCCGACCAAAGTGGGCCGCGGGCCCACCAGTAGGAATAGCCGAATCCTTCCGTCTGGACCCAGAGGTTGATGTCGGCGCCCGCGATCATGCCCGTGTCGAAAGAGAACACCTCACCCATGACGGTGTGGTTCGCGGATATTGGTGGGGGCGCACTTGGCGCCGCAGGCGGAGGCTGCTGTTGAGAGGATGCCGGCGGAGTCGCCGTTCCACCGCAGGCGGCGAGGTATATGAGGGAAAGCGCTGCGAGGATCGCAACGCCGATCGGCGTGAGTCGCAGTTTCATGATTGTCGCTCCCGTTTGCGTGGACGACCTGGTGGGTACCACGCTCGGGCCCGGCGCGAGGCAAGGCAATCACGGCGGACTCATCAATTCCTCCTGCGTGTCTATCGCGGTAATTTAGTGATTTTAATGGAGAATCCGACGAGCCTCACGCGCCCTTCGGCACTCAGTTCGCTGCAGAGTCGAGTGGGCTTCGGCCGAAGCGGTAACGCAAGGACACACCATAGGTCCGCGGATCACCCAGGGTTGCGCCGACGAAGGTCAAGGAGTTCAACGCGCGCGAGAAATAACGCTCGTTGGTCAGGTTCCTGGCCCAGAGACCGACGTCGAGTCCACTCCGCGCGATGTCAAAATCGACGCTGGCGTTCCACACGCCGAAAGCCTCCTGGCGCGCGATCGAGGTTCTGTCGTACTCGAATGGCACTTCGTCGCGCCAGGTATAGCCAAGGTGCAGGTCCACGTGGCCGAAGTATGCCGGTATCGTCCAATCGGCCGCGAGCGCCGCGGTCGCGTCAGGCGTGAACCGGAACTCCGAATCCAGGCTCGCGTCGACGACATTCGGCTTGAGCTTCGTGAACCGGGCATCGACGATTCCGAGCGAACCGTTCAGGCGCAGGCGGCCCAGCAAGGCGGTGAATTCCAGTTCGCCGCCGTTGATGCGCGCCTCACCGCCATTCTGGACAAACAGATTCGGCTGTCCTCCGACGACTTCGAGCTGCACCAGCTGAATGTCCTCGAACCGCGACTGAAACAGCGCCAGTGCGACGCGCAGCCGGTCGTCGAACAAGTCCGCCTTGGCGCCGACCTCGTATGCCGAGACGCTCTCCGGGTCGAAGGTACCGAGATTGGCGGCGGTTGCGCCCCGGAGGTTGTAGCCGCCCGCTCGGTGTCCGCGGCTCATTTTCACGTACAGCAGTGCACGACGAAACGGCTGGAAATCGATGCCGACCACGAAGGGTAGATAGTGAAACTCACGGCGCGGCAAGGTAGCGCGGCACAGTTCCGGAGAGTCGCGCAATGCGGGATCCACGGTGCAGCTTTCCACTCCTGAGATCCGGCGCGCGTTGCGCGACGTCAGTTGCCTGCCATCTTCATTGGCCCGCAGCCCGCCCGTGACCCGCAGGCGGGGCGAGATCGCATAGACGACCTGGGCGTAGGCGGCCTTGGAATCGTTCCGCGCATCGCCGGCGGGCAGGTTCTCGTTGAAGCTGGAGGTCGCCGGCTCGAAGGCCAGGAACTGCTGGTCGAAACTTGCACGCTCCTCAAAGAAATGCAGGCCGCCGATCCATTCCAGGCGCCCTTCCAGCGCATTACCAAAGATCTGGAACTCCTGGCTGAACTGATCCTGCTCGTCGTCTCGCCGCAGGACCACTGCGAGATCGTACGGCGTGGCATCCTGGTCGACGTCCCGTGCCCGACTCTCCAGTTGGCGACCCGCCGTGATCGACTTGAAGGTCCATAGCGGACCGTCGAAGGCCAGCGTGGCAACGGCGCCCGAGGTTCGGGAGTTCACGGATCCCGCCCGATTCGCCGGCACGGCCCGGTGGAACGGATTGACGTAGTTCCGGATGTCATCGCCGGGATTTCCGGACGCGGCGGTGACGCGAGCGCTCGACGGACTGGTGTCCAGGAGCGTCCACAACTGGCCGCCGTTCCGAAAGCGCGTGTAATCCGCCGAAAGGACCAGGCCCCAATGCGCGGCGGGCGCCAGTCGTAGCTGCGCCCGGGCGAAATCCGTGTCGTCGTCGTCGAGGTCTCGGCCGAGCAGGGTGCTGCGGCCGTAGCCCGAGTGTTCCATGTGTGCAGCGACGACGCGAACGGCGTGAGAACCCTCGCTGAACGGCAGGTTCACGACTCCCTGGATCTCGCGCTGATCGTGATTGCCAATGACCGCCTCCGCGTGGCCTTCGAGGTCGGCCGAGGGGCGTTGGGTCACGAGGTTAAGCGCGCCGCCGATCGTATTGCGCCCGAACAGCGTGCCTTGCGGCCCGCGCAGCACTTCGACGCGGTCCATGTCGATCATCCGCAAATTAGCGCCGGTGATACGCGCGATATAGACGCCGTCAAGGTACAGGCCGACCGTAGGGTCGAGTGTCGGCACAGAACCTGGCTCGACCTGGCCGCGCATGGCGATAAGCGAGGTCGCGCGATTCGTCTGGTCGGTTGCGATCACCAGGTTGGGAGCCACGAACTGCAGTCCGGCGAGATCGTCGACTTGACTTTGTTCGAGCTCGGACTGCTGAAACACGGACATCGCGATCGGTACGCCGTGCAGCCGCTCTTCGCGGCGCCGCGCGGTGACCAGGACTTCTTCCAGTCTTTCATACGGTTCCGCAGCCGCATCCGGAGCCGCATTTCCGTCGGCCGCGATCACAGTCAGACCGAGGGTGAGCACGCAAGCGGTGACAATCGGCAGGTCCATCCGCTCAGGACGCGGCATCGGTGCCGGGGTGCGAACGTAGCCGTTCGAGCTGACCGCGATTGTCGGACTGGATGCGCGCCAGCCACTTGTCGAACTGGCCGTTGCGGCGAGCGGCGGAGAAGACGGGATCCACGTCGATGCAGTCGAAGTAGAAGAGCGGCTGCGGGTGTAAGTCCAGAACGCATGTCATCCGGAAGCCCTCCGTATAGGCGCGATCGAGAGACTGCCAGGCAAGGTGGGACCGCCCGGCGAGCAGGTGTGCCTTGGCCCTCTGGACGGTAAACAGAGGCAGGCGCGGCGCGTCGGGTCCGTCAAGGTACGCCTCGACCTGGTCGAGCAGGCGCCGGGCGTCGTCGGAGTGCCCAGTCTTCGACCACGCCAGGACCAGGTCGAGTGCAGGCAGCACGCGCGGTGCGTTGATCGGCCCGGAACCACGCGCGAGGTCCGGCAGGCGCTGTTCGAGTATTGCGCGCGCGCGCTCGTTCTTCCCGGCAATCAGCGCAAGTCGTGCCGCCGGAAGATCAAGCAGCCGGGTCAGGGGGTAGCCTTCTCGCTCCCGGTCGAGCAGCGCGAATGCCTCCTCGCGTCGGCCAGCTGTCAGGTCCAGAATCGCCCTCCGCAGTGCCTGAATCAGCGGGTCGTCAGCAGCTTCGCGCAGCGCGCCGTCCACCGCGGAGCGGTCACCCAGAGACATATAGAGTCCCCAGAGAGTCAGGACAGAGCCGGCCTCCAATGATTGTGCGTTCGGATTCTCCAGTGCCGCGGTGGCGAGATCCAGCCGTCCAAGGTAGCTCTCAAAGGCGCTGACGTGACGTGAGCTGTGGCCGACTCCAGATCGTGCGACGAGATCCTGCATGCGCAGGCGGGCCGCGTCGTGCATTCCCAGTCGGCTCATTGTCAGGGCGGCCATGCCGATGACCAGCGGCATTTGCGGATCCAGTTCGGCCGCACGATCGAACAATTGAAGGGCGAGTTTCGGTTCGTACCACTGGATCGCCCGCGCATAGTCGAAATGCGCGAAGGAGTTCGTCGGTTCGAATTCGATGGCTCGCCGAAACAAGGCCTCCGCGCGCGCATAGGCTTCGAATTCGTCTCGGAACCGGTATTGCAGCATCTCGAAGTTGGCCATGACTCGCAACGACTCGCCTCCCTCGGGGTCCAGCGCGAAGGCACGCTCGGCAGCGGCACGGCCAAGTTGCCGATTCTCCTCCGGCGCCTCGCTAATGACTGTCGTGAGAGTAAAGTGGTAGCTGGCCAGACCGGCATGCGCGGCGGCGAATCCCGGATCGAGCGCGATCGCCTGCTCGAACTTGTTCCGGGCGCCTTCGAGGTTCATCCTGACGCTGCGTCCCCGGAGTTGGGACATGCCCATCAGGTACAGCCGGTAGGCCTCGGCGTCGTGCGTGCCGCGCCGGCGCAGCTGCTTCTCGTCGGCTTCGAGAAGCTGCACCTGCAAGGCCGAGACGACGGAGAGCGCGATCTCATCTTCGATTGAGAAAATGTCTTCGAAGTCGCGCTCGAAAGTCTCTGACCACAGCGGATATCCGTTGCGGGCGTCGGTCAGCTGGGCCGTGATACGCACACGCTCGCCGGAACGGCGCACGCTGCCCTCGAGCAAGTAAGTTACCTTGAGCGTCTTCGCAATCTCTGCCGGCGAAGTCTGCCGACCCTTGAACTGGAACGACGACGTGCGGCCCGGCACCCTGAGGCCGCGGATACGGGCCAGCTGGTTCAGCAGTTCGTCGGACAGGCCGTCGGCGAAGTACTCGTCGTCGGCATCGGCGCTCAGGCTGGCGAATGGCAGGACGGCCACCGACGGTTCGTCGGATCCCGGATCGCCCGGTCGCGTGATTGCAGACTCCCGAAAACCCAGCCAAAGGCCGATCGCCAGCGCGGCGAGAGCAACTGCCCCGCCGACAAGCGCCACGCTGCGTCGTCGCGTCGTCTGTTTCGGCACACCGGGATCTTCCGATCCCGCCTGTGTGTCCGGCGCCGGCGGGGCAATCTGCACCGGCGGAGGACTCTGGACCGGATAGATGAATCGATACCCGAGCCGGGGCAGGGTCTCGATATACTGCGGCGAAGCAGCGTTGTCGCCCAGCGCCTCGCGCAGCCGCGCGATTGCATTGTTCAGTCCGTGATCGAAATCGACGTAGACACTGCCGGGCCAGAGCGCCTGCCGGAGGTCTTCACGCGTCACGACGGCGCCGGCGCGGTCCAGGACCATGCAGAGAAGCTGAAAGGGCTGGTCCTGGAGGCGGACGCGCCGGCCCTGCTTGCGAAGCTCGCGCGACTGGCGGTCGACCTCGAACACGCCGAAACGGAGTAGGTACGCTGGCTCCCGCGATTCCTTCATGCCCGGGTTGCCCTCGACGGAGGGCCATCCTGGCACGGCCACCGGCCACGGACCAAGACACGGACCAAGACTTGCAGCATTGCAGCTGTCCCCGCGTCCAATCAATGATCGATTCTCAGTATGCTCTTCGAGGAAGGGGTGCGTGGAATAGGAAAATGTCGCCGCGGCCGGAGCGCGGTCTCTTCGAGTTCTGCGCCGAGGATCCGGTCCGTGCCGACACTCTGGTCTTCGGCTGGCAACGCCCGAGTTTGCGGAAGCCTTCCCCATGGCCGATGTCGCAACGGCCCGACGTGCGTTTGTGCGTTTGACTGGAACCGCGCGCCTAAATTCGCACGAAAAGACCGGCGAACTGTTGGTTGAAGTCGATTTGACAACAGCCCGGCTTCTTTCGGAAAACGGGACATTCGTAAGTTTGGTAGCGGCGGCCCGCTACTTTCCTGCAAATCGTTCAGGAGGCGGCTCTTGCTAGCTTCCCTTCCGCAGCTGCCTCAACTTCTCAATCGCCCGCAACTGCGCCGCCGCCCTGGCCAGCTCCGCCTGCGCCTCGGCGATATCCATTGCGCTGACGCGATCGCGCAGCGCTTCTTCCGCGCGCTGCTTCGCCGCTAGCACTGCGGCTTCATCCAGATCCTTGGCACGAGCAGCGGTATCAGCCAGCACCGTGACCTTGTGCGGCTGCACCTCGAGTGCCCCGCCGCCGACCCAGAACAGCAACTCTTCTCCGCTCTCGGTCTGAACCCGCACTTCGCCGGGCTTCAGCGTCGTGAGAAGCGGCGCGTGCCTGGGCGCAATGCCGATCTCGCCGCCGGAGGCCGGCGCGAAGATCATGGTGGCCTCGCCCGAGTGCAGTTCGCCCTCGGCGCTGACGATGTCTATATGAATGGTGTTGGCCATCGGGAACTCAGGTGAGCGTCTTCGCCTTCTCGACCGCTTCTTCGATGCCGCCGACCATGTAGAACGCCTGCTCGGGCAGTTGGTCGTATTCGCCCGCGATGATGGCCTTGAAGCCGCGGATGGTGTCCTTGAGGGACACATACTTTCCCGGGCTGCCGGTGAACACTTCCGCCACATGGAAGGGCTGCGACAGGAAGCGCTGGATCTTGCGCGCGCGGTGCACGGTCAGCTTGTCCTCCTCCGACAGCTCGTCCATGCCGAGGATCGCGATGATGTCCTGCAGTTCCTTGTACCGCTGCAGGATCGCCTGCACGCCGCGCGCGGTGTTGTAGTGATCCTCGCCGATGACGAGCGGATCGAGCTGGCGGCTCGTGGAATCGAGCGGGTCCACTGCCGGGTAGATGCCGAGCGATGCGATCTGGCGCGAGAGCACCACGGTCGCATCCAGGTGCGCGAAGGTCGTCGCCGGCGAAGGGTCGGTCAGATCGTCCGCGGGCACGTAGATCGCCTGCACGGAGGTAATGGATCCGGTCTTGGTCGAAGTGATGCGCTCCTGGAGCACGCCCATCTCTTCCGCGAGCGTCGGCTGGTAGCCCACCGCGCTCGGCATGCGGCCGAGGAGCGCGGACACTTCGGTTCCAGCGAGCGTGTAGCGGTAGATGTTGTCGATGAAGAGCAGCACGTCGCGGCCCTTGCCGCCCGCCTGCTTCTGGTCGCGGAAGAATTCCGCCATTGTGAGTCCGGTCAGGCCGACGCGCAGGCGGCTGCCCGGCGGCTCGTTCATCTGGCCGTACACCATCGCGACCTTCGAGTTCGTCAGGTCGTTCTTGTCGATGACGCCCGATTCCATCATCTCGTGATAGAAGTCGTTGCCCTCGCGGGTGCGCTCGCCGACGCCGGCGAATACGGAAAGGCCGCTGTGCGCCTTCGCGATGTTGTTGATGAGCTCCAGCATGTTGACGGTCTTGCCGACGCCAGCGCCACCGAACAGACCGATCTTGCCGCCCTTCGCGAATGGCACCAGCAGGTCGATGACCTTGATGCCGGTTTCCAGCAGGTCCTGGCCGCCGGTCTGCTCGTCGTAGGACGGAGCCGGGCGGTGGATCGGCAGGAAGTCCTTGGTCTTGATCGGGCCGCCTTCATCCTGCGGATTGCCGAGCACGTCCATGATGCGGCCGAGGGTGCCGACACCGACGGGCACCGTGATCGGGGCGCCGGTCGCTTTCACGCCGAGCCCGCGCTTCAGGCCCTCGGAGCTGCCCATCGCGATGGTGCGCACGATGCCGTCGCCGAGCTGTTGCTGCACCTCGAGCGTCAGCTCCTGGTCCACGAGCTTCAGCGCCTCGTAGATCTGCGGGATGCCTTCGCGGGGAAACTCGACGTCGATTACCGAGCCGATGATCTGCACGATCTTGCCGTTTGCCGATTCTGCCTTCGCCATCTGTCTTTCCTTCGTCTTAAACCGCTGCCGCGCCGCCGACGATCTCCGAAATCTCCTTCGTGATCGCGGCCTGGCGGGCCTTGTTGTAGATGAGCTGTAGCTCGTCGATGATCTTGCCCGCGTTGTCGGTCGCGCTCTTCATCGCGACCATGCGCGCGGCCATTTCGCAGGCCAGGTTCTCGACCACCGCGCGATAAACCTGCGATTCGATGTAGCGCATCATGTAGCTCGAGATGAGCTCGTCCGCCGCGGGCTCGTAGATGTAGTCCCAGCGCTCCTGGAGATCCGCCGCGTCCACGGTCTCCGCCGGCAGGAGCTGGAGCAGGCCGGGCTTCTGCGTCATCGTGTTGATGAAGCGGTTGCTCGCGACGTACAGCCGGTCGATCTTGCCGGCCTCGTACAGATCGAGCATCGCCTTGACGCTGCCGATCAGTTCCGCGACGTGCGGCTTGTCGCCGAGATGCGTGATCGAGGCGACCACCGGCAGCTTGAGCCGGCGGAAGAACTGCAGCGCCTTGGCGCCGATCAGGGCCAGATGCACTTCCACGCCATTCGCCTGCGCCTCGCGCGCGGCGATCAGCACCTGCTTGAACACGTTGACGTTCAGCGCGCCGCAGAGCCCGCGGTCGGAGCTGACGACGATGATGCCGATCGACTTCTCTTCACGCTCGACCAGGAACGGGTGCCGGTGGTTCGGGTTCGCGACGCGCAGATGCCCGATCACGCTCCGGATCTTGTCCGCGTAGGGGCGCGCGGCGCGCATGCGCTCCTGCGCGCGCCGCATCTTGCTCGCAGCGACCATTTCCATGGCCTTGGTGATCTTCTGCGTGCTCTTGATGCTCGCGATCTTGACCCGGATTTCCTTCGTGCCGGCCATGGGATCACCAGGCTCCGGTCGATGCGAATTCTTCGCAGATCTTCTTGTAGCCGGCCTCGACTTCCTTGGTCAGCTCCGGCTTTTCGTTCACCTGGCGCAGGAAGTCCGCGTGCTGCGTCTTCGCGTAGGCCTGGAGCGCCTCCTCAAACGCGACGATCTTCTTTCGGTCCACTTTGTCCATGTAGCCGTTGTTGACTGCGTAGATCGAGAGCGCCTGCTCCGCGACCGACATCGGCGCGTACTGCTTCTGCTTCATCAGCTCGGTCACGCGCTGGCCGCGTTCGAGTGCGCGGCGGGTCACTTCGTCGAGGTCGGAGGCGAACTGCGAGAAGGCCGCGAGCTCGCGGTACTGCGCGAGGGCCAGGCGGATGCCGCCGCCCAGCTTCTTGATGACGCCGGTCTGGGCCGCGCCGCCGACGCGCGAGACCGAAATGCCCGCGTTCATGGCAGGCCGGATGCCGGCATTGAAGAGATCGGTCTCGAGGAAGATCTGGCCGTCGGTGATCGAGATGACGTTGGTCGGCACGAACGCGGTCACGTCGCCCGCCTGGGTCTCGATGATCGGCAGGCCCGTCAGCGAGCCGGTCTTGCCCTTGATCTTGCCGTCGCTGATCTTCTCTACGTACTCGGCGGAGACACGCGCGGAACGTTCGAGCAGGCGCGAGTGCAGATAGAACACGTCGCCCGGATACGCTTCGCGGCCCGGCGGACGGCGGAGCAAGAGCGAGATCTGACGATACGCCCAGGCCTGCTTGGTCAGGTCGTCATAGACGATCAGCGCGTCTTCGCCCTTGTCCATGAAGTACTCGCCCATCGCGCAGCCGGAATACGGGGCGATGAACTGCATGGAAGCCGGCGTCGAGGCGGAGGCCGACACGATGATCGTGTGCGCCATCGCGCCGTGCTCTTCGAGCTTGCGCACCACGTTCGCGATCGAGCTCTGCTTCTGGCCGACCGCGACGTAGACACACTTAATCCCGGTGCCCTTCTGGTTGATGATCGTGTCGATCGCGAGCGCGGTCTTGCCGGTCTGGCGGTCGCCGATGATCAGCTCTCGCTGGCCGCGGCCGATCGGCACCATCGCGTCGATCGCC
>Ga0302046_10003521_pt1 | contig 14143 bp, 11 predicted proteins | sample RVTome_11_FD_200261 | JGI IMG/M metagenome (GOLD analysis project Ga0302046, IMG submission 200261) | Soil microbial communities from uranium-contaminated site in the Upper Colorado River Basin, Wyoming, United States - RVT147D111 (version 2) ...
GGGGCGCACCGACATGCCGCAGACCGGATCGCGCGCCTCGACGACGACGTCCGCCGCCGGCTCGGCGGGCTCGAAGAGCCCTTCCGCCTTGAGCTTCACCACCTCCGCCAGCACCGCGACGGCGATCTCCTCGTGCGAGATCGGGCCCAGGTCGAGCCCCGCCGGCGAACGCACCCGCGCGAGCTGCTCCTCGGGGACGCCACGCCCGCGCAGCTCGCCCAGGACCGCCGCGGCGCGCTTCTTCGACGCCACCAGGGCCACGTAGGACGCCCGCGACGCCAGGGCCGCGGCGAGGCCCGCTTCGTCGTACTCGCCCATCGTCGCCACCACCACCCAGGAGCCGTCGACGATCTCCGGGCCGGCGCCCTCGGCGTCGACGAGACCCTCGTCCGCCAGGCGCAGGCGCTGCACGTCGTAGCCGAGGACCTCGGCCAGACGCGCCATGGTGACGGCGGCCGGCGCTTCGCCGATCGTCACGAGCTGGGGGACGGGGATTCGCGGCTCCAAGAAGATCTCCATCGCGCCTTCGCTGGCGCAGTGTACGGCCTCGACGATCCGGGCGTCGCCCGCCGGCGGGAATTCGTCCTCAGGCCCCAGGCAGAGCAGACGCGGACGGCCTTTGGCCAACGCCCGCAGCGCCTCTCGCACGACCGCCGGGCCGGCGCAGGCGCCGCCGAGCCAGCCTCGCATGGTGCCGTCGGGCAGGATCAGGGCCTTGGCCCCGGGCTTGCCCGAGGTCGGACGGCGGCGCCACACCACCGTCGCCAACACGTAAGGACGGCGCGCGGCGTCGAGCTCCGACGCCGCGGCCAGGACCGGATCGCGGCTCACGTCGCACGCGCCTGCCGGATCGCCTCCCACACCTTCGCCGACGTCACCGGCATCTCGACGTTCCTGACGCCGAGGTGCGCCAGCGCGTCGACCACCGCGTTGACGTAGGCGGCCGGCGAGCCCACCGTGGCCGATTCGCCGACGCCCTTGGCCCCGATCGGGTGGTGGGGCGACGGCGTCACGGTCGCGAAGGTCTCGAACTTCGGCGTCTCCCAGGCGGTGGGCAAGAGGTAGTCCATGAAGGTCGAGCCGATGCAGTTGCCGTCGTCGTCGAAGGTGATGAGCTGCATGGCGGCGATGCCGTAGCCCTCGGTGAGGCCGCCGTGGATCTGGCCCTCGACGATCATCGGGTTGATGCGCACGCCGCAGTCGTCCACCGCCACCATGCGCCGCACTTTCCACACGCCGGTGCCCTCGTCGATCTCCACCACCACGACGTAGCTGCCGAAGGGGTAGGTCATGTTGGGCGGGTCGTAGTAGTGGACGCCCTCGAGCCCCGCCTCCTCGCCCGGCGGCGGGTTGGTGTAGGCGGCGAAGGCGATTTCCTGGATGGTACACGCCTTGCCCGGCACGCCCTTGACCTGGAAACGGTCGACGTCCCACTCGAGGTCGGCGGCGTCGGCCTCGAGCACGTGGGCGGCGATCTTCCTCGCCTTCTCGCGCAGCTTGCGCGAGATCACCGCGGTGGCGGCGCCGGCGGTGGGCGTCGAGCGCGAGGCGTAGGTGCCCAGGCCGTAGGGCGTGTTGTCGGTGTCGCCGTGCTGCACCAACACGTCCTCGGGCGGGATGCCGAGCTCGCCGGCGACGATCTGGGCGAAGGTGGTCTCGTGGCCCTGGCCCTGGGTCTGGACGCCGATCTTGAGGATCGCCTTGCCCGTGGGGTGGACGCGCAGCTCGGCCGAGTCGAACATCTTGAGGCCGACGATGTCGTAGTCCTTGGCCGGCCCGGCGCCCACCACCTCGGTGAAGCTGGCGATGCCGACGCCGATCAGCTTGCCCGCGGCCCGGCCCGCCTCCTTCTCGCGCTTGAGGTCTTCGTAACCCACCTTCTCGAGGGCGAGCTTCAAGGCGGTGTGGTAGTCGCCGGAGTCGTAGACGAAGCCGGTCGCGCTCTTGTAGGGGAACTGCTCGGGCCGAATGAAGTTCCTGAGCCGCAGCTCGGCCGGGTCCAGGTCGAGCTCGTAGGCGGCGTTCTGCACCAGGCGCTCGATCAGGTAGGAGGCCTCGGTGACCCGGAACGAGCAGCGGTAGGCGACGCCGCCCGGCGCCTTGTTGGTGTAGACGCCGTCGGCCACCACGTGGGCCGCCGGCAGGTCGTAGGAGCCGGTGACGATGTGGAAGAGCCCGGCCCGGAACTTGGAGGGCTGGGCGTCGGCGAAGAAGGCGCCCTGGTCGGAGACCAGGCGCACGCGCAGGCCGAGCATCTGGCCGTCGTTCTTCAAGGCCAGCTCGCCTTCCATGTGGTAGTCGCGGGCAAAGCCGGTGGAGATCAGGTTCTCCGAGCGGCTCTCGATCCACTTCACCGGCCGGCCGATGAGCAGCGAGGCCGCGGTGGCCGCCACGTAGCCCGGGTAGATCGGCACCTTGTTGCCGAAACCGCCGCCGATGTCCGGCGAGATGATCTGGATGTTCTGCTCCGGCAGCCCCGCCACCAGGGCGAAGAGAGTGCGGTGGGCGTGGGGGGCCTGCGAGGTCATGTAGATCTTGACCTTGCCGGTGCCGGCGTTGACGTCGGCGACGCAGCCGCAGGTCTCGAGCGGCGAGGGATGGCAGCGCGGGTAGTGGGTCTTGAGCTTCACCACCTTGTCGGCGGCGGCGAAGGCGCGTTCGGTGGCGTCCTTGTCGCCGGCTTCCCAGTGGTAGACGCTGTTGTCCTTCTGGCCCTCCTTCTCGTCGCGGATCAGCGGCGCGCCCGCAGCCATCGCCTTGAAGGGGTCGACCACCGCCTCGAGCATGTCGTAGTCGACGTCGATCAGGTCGAGGGCGTCGTAGGCCACGTAGGGGTCCTCGGCGATGACGGCGGCGACCTCCTGGCCCTGGAAGCGCACCTTGTCGGTGGCGAAGACGGCCTGGGTGTCGCCCGAGAGCGTCGGCATCCAGGCCAGGTTGTGCGCCGCGAGGTCGGCGCCGGTGACGACCGCGACCACGCCGGGCACGGCCTTGGCCGCTTCGGCGTCGATCGACTTGATGCGGGCGTGGGCCATCGGGCTGCGCAGGATCGCCATGTGCAGCATGCGCGGCAGGTTGACGTCGTCCACGTAGTTGCCCTGGCCGCGCAGGAAGCGGTCGTCCTCCTTGCGCTTGACGCTGTGTCCGAGCCCGCAGACGGTCTTGCGGGGTTGTGCTTGCTCCGTCATGGCGACCTCCTCAGGCGTTCTCGGCGAGCTTCTTCGCCGCCCACTGCACGGATTTGACGATGTTCTGGTAGCCGGTACACCGGCAGACGTTGCCGGAGATGGCCCAGCGGATCTGCTCCTCGCTGGGGTCCGCCTCGGCCTCGAGCAGGGCCTTCGCGACCAGCATCATGCCCGGCGTGCAGAAGCCGCACTGCAGGCCGTGCTCCTCCTTGAAGCCCTGCTGGATCGGGTGGAGCTGGCCGTTCCGGATGAGGCCCTCGACGGTGGTGACCTCGCGGCCGTCGGCCATCACGGCGAGCATGGTGCACGACTTGACGGGAGTGCCGTCGACGAGCACGGTGCAGGCGCCGCAGCCGCTGGTGTCGCAGCCGACGTGGGTGCCGGTCAGCCGCAGGTCCTCGCGCAGGAAGTGCACCAGGAGCCGCCGCGGCTCGACTTCGGCCGATTCTTCGCGTCCGTTGACCTTGATCGTGACTTGCATCGGCGTGTCTCCTTTCCTTCAGGCGCGGGCGAGGGCCAGGGCGCGCTCGAGGCCCCGCTCGACGTAGACGCGGACGACGTCGCGCTTGTACTCGGCCGAGCCGCGGACGTCGGAGGTGGGCTCGGCGGCCGCGGCCGCGAGGCGGGCGGCCTCGGCGAAGGCTTCGGCGGTGGGCTCGGCGCCGGCGAGGTGCTCCTCGGCCGCCGCGGCCCGGACGTTGACGGCGCCGACCGCGGTCAGGCCGATGCCGGCGCGGCCGATGCGCCCGTCGTCGAGCTCGAGCTGGACGGCGACGCCGACGGTGGCGAAGTCTCCCACCTTGCGCTCGAGCTTCAAGTAGGTGCCGCCGGCGCGGCCCCGCGGACGCGGCACGCGCACCTCGGTGAGGATCTCGGTGGGCTCGAGGGCGGTCTCCAGGAGGCCGCGGAAGAAGTCGCGCACGGCGATCGTGCGCTCGCCCTCGCGCGAGCGCGCCACCACCTCGGCGCCCGCGGCGAGCATCACCGCGCCCCAGTCGCCGGCCGGGTCGGCGTGGGCCAGCGAGCCGCCGACGGTGCCCATGTTGCGCACCAGGGGATCGGAGATCACCGGCGCGGCGGCGGCCATCAGGGGATAGCGCGCGGCCAAGAGCGGCGAGCGCTCGGCGTCGGCGTGGCGGGTCAGGGCGCCGACGTGGAGGTGGGTGACGCTCTCGCGGAAGCCGTCGAGGCCGGTCAAGCGGTTCAGGTCGACGAGCACCGCCGGCGCCGCGAAGCGCAGCTTGAGCAGCGGGATCAGGCTCTGGCCGCCGGCGAGCAGCTTGGCGTCGGAGCCGTGCTCGGCGAGCACCTCCAGGGCCTCGTCGAGGCTCCGCGGAGCGACGTAGTCGAACTTCGGCGGGTACATGGGCTCTCCTCTACGTCTGAAGACGCCCCCGGAGCATCCGGGGCGCCGTGATGATCGTCGCGTCAACCGATGACGGGATCTTAACCCAGAGGGCTTTGACAACAAGCCCCGATCCGGATTAAGCTGGCGAGGCCGACGTAGCTCAGTTGGTTAGAGCGCCTGATTGTGGATCAGGAGGTCCCCGGTTCAAATCCGGGCGTTGGTACCACCCTGTCCGGGTCAGGCCTCGTCCGGGCTCAGGACTCGAGCTGGGTCAGCTCGCCGGCCTCGCGCAGGAGCCGCAGCACGTAGGACCCCAGCGACGCGGTGCTGCGCAGGACTTTCGCCTTGCCTTCGCGGGTCGGGAACTCGTCGATCTTGAGGCCCCGGGCGACGTTCTCCATGTAGAAGTTCTGGAGCCGCACGTCTACCAGGCGCACGATCTCCGCCAGCGGCGCGTTGGGGAACTGCTGGATGGCCTCCGCCAGCTCGCGGGGCCGGTATATGGCGTCGCTGCGGTTCAGGTTGGGCGCGATCAGGTCCGCGTAGCGGCGGCGGAGGATGGTGAAGACCTTCTGCTCGAGCTCGCCGTCGAGCTCGATGAAGGTGAATTCCTCCTTGGGGATGGAGCTCTCGGCGACCGGGGCCGGCCCCTCGATCTTGGTCGATTCCACGGAACCGTCCACCTTGACGCAGACGTGGAGGTAGAACTCGGAAACACAATCGCTCATACCGCTCCTCCGTTGTTGGTCGAATGTCAGGGGCATCCTAGCACCAGGCGGCGTCAAATCGGAAGGTCGCCGGCCGGCGGCAGGCGGAGCGAGCACACGCACTTGCGGCAGACCGGGTCGCGGGCCACGTCGAGGCCGCGGCGGAAAGCGACCGCCGCCGGCGAGTTGAGGATCTCCGCCAGGCCCCTCTCGCGCACGTTGCCGAGCACGGGATGGAAGAAGCACGGCCGCACCGCGCCGTCGGCCTCGATCACCGCCGACACCCAGGGGGCGTTGCAGCGCGGCGGCGGGAAGTCGCCGCCGCCGTTCAACGCCAGGTAGTAGCGGGCGATGCGCCGCATCTTCTCGGGGCTCTCGGCCACGAAGCCGGCGGCGAAGTCGGCGGCGCGCTCGGCCACCAGGCGCTCGATCCCCTCCGCGAGCTCGCGCGCCTCGTCGAGGTCCGGAGCGACGCCGGCGGCGCGCTCGCCGTCCCACGGCACGGCGCGGCCAAAGGCCTCGGTGGAGACGTCGGCGGCGAGGAAGGAGATCCGGTCGAGGCCGATCTCGCGGGCGGCGTCGAGAGTCCCGGCGAGGTCGCGGAAGTTGCGCCGCTGGACGACCGAGCGGCCGCTCACCCGGTACCGCGGCGCGACCTCCCGCAGCGCCGCCACGCCGTCGGCCAGCTTGTCGTAGGCGCGCGGCACGCCGCGGACGGCGTCGTGGACCTCGCGGGGGCCGTCGAGGGAGACGATCGTCTCGTCCGTCCAGCGCGCGACGTCCGCCGCGTGGCGGCGCAAGAGCAGCCCCGTCGACAGCAGGGTGACCTTGGCGCCCAGGTCGTCCTTCAGCAGCTCGCAAAGCGTCCACAGGTTCGAGTGCATCAGGGCCTCGCCGCCCGAGAGCACGACCCAGCGCGTGCGCAGCCGCCGCAGCGCCTCGAGGTGCGGGGCGAGGTCCCCGCGCCCGAGCTCGCGGCGGTCGCGGTTGGCCTTCCAGATGTCGCACATCACGCAGCGGCAGTTGCAGCGGCTGTGCGGCATCAGCACCACGATGGGCAGGGAGCGGATGCGGTGGGTGGCCAGCGTCAGGGCGCGGCGGGCGATCTCGAAAGGCGAGGGCATGCGGTCTCCGGGACCATGGTATCTGAAGTTCCGCGCTCGATCAGCCGGAGATCCGCCGCAGGCTCGAGAGCACGTCGAGCTCGAACGCGCTGGCCAGGCTCCCGTTCGGCTCCTCGACGTCCTTCCTCAAGTCGGAGGCGGAAGCAAGCGAAGCCCCAGTGCCAGGGCACAGCGGCGCACACGCACGTCGTGGGTGAGCAGCGAGGTTTCCGGGACCAGCGCCACCGTGCTCAGGACGCTGGCCAAGTGGAGAGCGTCGAGCGAACGGATCGGGTCTTCCGGAAAGGCCTCGCGGGCGCGTTCGACGATTTCGTCGCTCAGCCGCAACAGGACCCAGCCTGCCGCCACGCGGCGCAACTCGCTACGGAGCTCTGCGAACCTCTCCGCCGAGAGCTCGCCGAGGCTCTGGGCGCGGTGGAAGGCCCGGTCACACTCGACCAGGGTAAGATCCGAGGTCACCACGAATTCGGCGGCTTCAAGGGCGCGGCGAACCTCGTCGCCCGGCGGCTCTCCGAGCAGCCACGAGAGCACGGCGCTCGACTCCGCGTAGACGATCATCGATCGCCACGATCCCAATCCAGGAGCTCTTGGGCGGTGGAGCGGGCGAGAGCCCGCTCATAGGTTCGGTACCGCGAGGGGTCGTTGCGTACGATCCCGCGCGCCGTACCGCGCTGCACGAGCTCTCGAAGCCAGGCAGGGACTTGCTCGCCGCCGTCGGGCTCCGGCGAACGAAGCTCGGCGACCACTTGGCCGTGGGAAGAGATCCGGATCGTCTCCCCGACTCGCGCCCGGCGTACGTAATCGCTGAGATGGCTCTTGAGCTCTCGAATGCCGACCGTGTCCATTGGTAGACCTCCTACCTGACCCTCGACGCCTTGGCGAGCGAGGTGACGGGGAGGCCCCCTTCAGAACCGTGCTTGCGGTTTTCCCGCACACGGCTCACAAGTGGTCTCTCGGGTTGCTGCATTACGCTGCCTCCGGATAGCGGATCGTGCCGCGGAGTCGGTAGAGCCCGTGCTTTTCGAAGAAAGTTCGATCCCATCGCTGCGCTTTGCCAGCATGGAGATTGCGTCCCTTCCGCTTGATCATCAAGCGGCGTAGCCTCCATACCACGTAGTCGTCGATCTGGCCGAACCTCCTGGCGGCGTTGCCCGTGCGGAAGTAGTTGCCCCAGCCACGGAGTACGGGGTTCAGCGCGGTGATGATCTCCCGCACATCCCGGACCCCGCATCGATTCCGGCCGGTCTTCTCCTTCACACGCTGCCTCACCCGCTTCATGGCGCGCTTCGCGGGCCAGCGCTGGAGATAGTAGCGGCGCACGCCGCGTTGCTCCCAGAGCCGTCCGCTCAGGCGCTTTCGCAGATGACAGCCGAGGAAGTCGAAGCCTTCCTTGCCCCCGGTCAGCTCCACTCGCCTCGTCTTCTCGGGGTGCAACTCGAGACCGAGATCGGTCAGGATCTCCTGGATCCGACGCTCGGCTTCCTCGCACGCCTCGGCGGTGTCGCACATCACCACGAAGTCATCCGCGTAGCGGACGAGCATTCCCAGCTCAGAGCTCTCCCGCGTCCAGCGCTCATCGAGGGCGTGCAGGTAGATATTGGACAGCAGCGGCGAGATCACGCCCCCTTGGGGAGTCCCGGTGAGCGTGTCATACACCGTGCCGTCCTCCATCACCCCTGCCTCGAGCCACCGCCGCAGCAGCTTCAGCACCCGGCGGTCGCTCACGCGAAGCTCCACCCGAGACATCAGCAGGTCCTGATCCAGGCTGCCGAAGAAGTCGCGGATGTCCGCGTCGACGACGTGGTTGCCCTGTTGGTCGCGGTAGGCCCGCTTCCGCAGAGTTTCCAGCGCATCGGTCGCGCTGCGACGTGGGCGGAAGCCATACGAGCACGGCAAGAAATCCGCCTCGAAGATCGGCTCCAGCACCAGTTTCGCCGCCGTCTGCACGACTCGATCTCGCACCGTCGGGATGCCGAGCGGCCGTCGCCGCCCGTCAGCTTTCGGGATGTACCGGCGTAAGACCGCCTGCGGCCGGTACTCACCTGCGCGCAACTGCGCTTGAAGCTCTTCCAGGAAGCGCTCCACGCCGTAGCGCTCGACCTCGGCCAGGGTCTGGGCATCGACCCCGGCCGCGCCGCGATTCGACCTCACTCGATCCCACGCCTCCCACAGGACGTCACGCCTGTAGATGCGGTCGTAAAGGGCGTGGAATCGACGCTCCGGCCGCCGCTTGGCAGCAGCCCACAGTCGACGTTGGAGTTGTCGCACTTTGGTGACCGGCTCACGCCCGTCAGGGTTGTTGGACCGGGTCCTTTGCCCGGACATGCCCTCGCGCTTACCCCCGCTGCCGACACGACCACCGCAGGGATCCTTCCCTCTTCCGGCGTTCTGCTGCACCGGCCTCATCGGTACTACGATCCCCTCGGACTCCCGCTGCGCAGTGGCCGACTTCGCACTCGGCTTATACGGCGCACCCTGCCCCGACAAGGGCCGCGCAGACGGGTCTCTCCTGTTCCGTGACGAACCTTCCACACGTGCCGCCGCCCGTACCCCGGGGAGATCCGACCGACGCCCCGGATCTGGTCCGTCGGACATGGCCTTCGCCGTGACATGACCGGCTCGGCTCTCCCGTTGTAACTCTGACGAGGCTGCAGCGTTCACTTCACGTTGCGGCCCGCGTGGTTGCTCCCACCGAAGTGGCTCTTGACACCCCGCTCGGGCCTGGAGAGTCTCCTCTCCAGCCTGGGGTCTGCTACCCGGCGCTCCGGTGCTTACCGGGACGGGTCTCTCACCCGCTGGCTCGTCACAGCATGACGCCACCAACCCCACCAGGGGTAGGAGAAGCTGGTGGACGCCGTCAGGACGCAACATGCACCCAAGTGTAGTCTCATGTAGTCACGACGTCAAGAGCTGGGAGAGGAGGTTGAGAGCTACGCACCGGAGCGGAGCCTAGACATGTCATGGGAGCACTTCAGGCCAGCGGCTCGTCGGCAAAGTCCCTGTCTCCGCAAGCACCATTGCAAGCCCTGCACCGCGTTTCCGGATCCGATCGCCGATAGAATCCCCGTCATGAAGATCCACCTCGTCGACGGCACCTACGAGCTCTTCCGCGCCTTCTACGGCGCGCCGCCGCGCAGCGGTCCCGACGGCCGCGAGGTCGGCGCCACCGTGGCCCTGCTCCTGAGCATGGCGAGCCTGCTGCGCGAGGACGACGTGACGCACGTCGCGGTGGCCTTCGACCACGTGATCGAGAGCTTCCGCAACGACCTCTTCGCCGGCTACAAGACCGGCGCCGGCATCGACCCGGACCTCTGGGCGCAGTTCGGCCCCGCCGAGGACGCCGCCCGCGCCCTCGGCCTGGTGGTCTGGCCGATGGTGGAGCACGAGGCCGACGACGCCCTCGCGGCGGCCGCGGCGCGGTGGCGCGACGCGCCCGGCGTCGAGCAGGTGGTGCTCTGCTCCCCCGACAAGGACCTCGCCCAGTGCGTGGTCGACGACCGGGTCGTCTGCCGCGATCGCCGGCGCGGGACCACGCTCGACGCCGCCGGCGTGCGCGACAAGTTCGGCGTGCCGCCGGCGTCCATCCCCGATTACCTGGCGCTGGTCGGCGACAGCGCCGACGGCATCCCCGGCATCCCCCGCTGGGGCGCCAAGTCCGCCGCCGCCGTGCTGGCGCGCTACGCTCACCTCGAGCACGTCCCGGCCGACGCCGCGAGCTGGGAGGTCGCGGTGCGCGGCGCCGCCGTCCTCGCCCAGAACCTCGCGCGGCGCCGCGACGACGCCCTCCTCTACCGCCGCCTGGCGACCCTGGTCACCGACGTCGGTCTGACCGAGGAGCTCGACGACCTCGAATGGCGCGGCGCCGGCGGCGGGCTCGCGGACTTCTGCGCCGGCCTCGGCGCGCCCGACCTGCCGCAGCGCCTGCTGCGGCAAGGGGCCTGACGCCGGAATATTCCGCGGCGCCGGCGCGGTTGATCAGGGCAACCGGCCCCGCGGGCCGTCTTCAAGGAGCGATCAACACGATGTTCTTCGACCCGATGTACCTCCTCTTCGTCCTGCTGCCGGGATTGGCGATCTCGGGCATCGCGAGCTGGATGACGAAGTCCGCGTTCAAGCGCTACTCGCGCCAGCGCACCGCCAACGGGATGACCGGCGCCCAGGCGGCGCAGGTCATGCTCGACCGCGCCGGCATCCGCGACGTGAAGGTGGTGCCCACCCGCGGCTTCCTCTCCGATCACTACAACCCCGTCACCAAGACGCTGGCGCTGTCGGAGGCCGTCTACCACCAGCCGTCGGTGGCGGCGGTCGGCGTCGCCTGCCACGAGGCCGGTCACGCGATCCAGCACGCCAGCCATTACGCGCCGCTGTGGGTGCGCTCGGCCCTGGTGCCGACCGCCGGCATCGGCTCCAGCCTCGGCTACCTGGCGATGGCCGGAGGCCTGATCATCGGCTGGACGGGCCTGGTCGCCCTCGGCGCCCTGCTGTTCTCGGCGGTGCTGCTCTTCCAGATCGTCACCCTGCCGGTCGAGCTCGACGCCTCGGCGCGCGCCAAGAAGCTGGCCTACGAGTACGGCATCGTCCACCGCGCCGAGCAGGCCGGCGTCGCCAAGGTGCTCAACGCCGCGGCCCTCACCTACGTCGCCGCCGCCGTCTCCTCGCTGCTGACCCTGCTCTACTTCCTGATGCGGGCGGGTCTGCTGGGCGGGCGCGACGACTGAAGCCCCCCCGTCGATCGAGCAAACAGGGAGCAAGCGGCCCGGGGCGCCTTCAGCCGTAGCGTAGCGCGGTCCGGCGGGCACCGGCGAGCCACGCCGTAGGCGTAGAGGACGCGAGGATGGCGGCGTCCTGCGATCCTGATAGACTACGCCCAATGGAAGACGAGAGAGGGGAGGAAGACGAGAGCGGGGAGATCACCCGGCTCCTCCAGGCCTGGTCGGAAGGCGACGGCGCGGCCCGGGAGCAGCTCATGCCCCTCGTCTACGACGAGCTGCGCCGGATTGCCAAACGGTACATGGACCACGAGCGGCCGGGTCACACGCTCCAGCCGACGGCCTTGGTGAATACGCTCTACCCGCGCCTCGTGCGCCGGCGCAGCGTGAGCTTTCGCAACCGTGCTCATTTTTTCGGCGCGGTGGCGAGGATGATGCGGCGAATCCTGAAGGACTACGCCCGCAAGCGCCTGGCCGAGAAGCGCGGCGCGGGAGCGGGCCACTTGCCGCTCGACGAGGCCCGCGACGCCTTCGAGCAGCGCGACCTCGAGCTCATCGCGCTCGACGATTCCCTGCGGGACCTGGCCAGGATCGACGAACGGCAGAGCCGGGTCGTCGAGATGCGCTTCTTCGCGGGCCTGACGTACGAGGAGATCGGCGAGGTGCTGGGCATCGCGGCCGAGACGGCCAAGAGGGATTTCCGGCTGGCCAAGGCCTGGCTGCGCGAGCAGCTCAGCGCTGTACCCGATCCGACCGAAGACGACGATGACACCGGATGAGCGCTGGCCAGAGATCGCGGAGATCCTGAGCAAAGCGTTGGATTTGTCTGAGGACGAGCGCCCCCGCTTCCTCGCCGAGGTCTGCGCAGACGACGAAGCCCTGCGCCGGCGCCTCGAGCGCCTGATCGCCGCCGACGCGCACACGGACGACTTCCTGCGGCCCGTCTTCTCCCTGCACGGGGACGACCCCGAGGACGAGGCCGGCCGCAGGATCGGCCCCTATCGCCTGGTGCGTCCCCTCGGACGCGGCGGCATGGGGACGGTCTGGCTGGCCGAGCGCGACGACGGGCAGTTCGAGCAACGCGTCGCCGTCAAGCTCCTCCAGGGCTTCGACACCGAAGAGGTCCTTCGCCGCTTCCGCGCCGAGCGCCGGATCCTGGCGCGCCTCACCCACCCGAACGTGGCCCAGCTCTTCGACGGCGGCACCGCCGCCGACGGCCGCCCCTACTTCGCGATGGAGTACGTCGAGGGCGAGCCCATCGACCAGTACTGCGACGCGCGGGGCCTGACCACGCGCGAGCGCGTCCGCCTCTTCAGGTCGGTCTGCGCGGCGGTCGAGTTCGCGCACCGCAACCTGGTAGTCCACCGCGACCTCAAGCCCGCCAACGTGCTGGTGACCGGCGACGGCGTCGTCAAGCTCCTCGATTTCGGCATCGCCAAGCTGCTGCGCCGCGACGCGTCGGCCCCGGACCCCTCCGCCACCGCCACCCTTCAGCCGGCGCCGATGACGCTGCAGTACGCCAGCCCCGAGCAGGTCCGCGGCGAGCCCGTGACGACCGCCTCGGACGTCTACTCCCTGGGCGTGCTCCTCTACGAGATCCTCACCGGACACCGCGTCCACCGCTTCGACACCCTGACGCCGGGGGACGTCGAACGCGCCGTCTGCGACACGGTGCCGCCGCGTCCCAGCACCGTGGTCGGGCGCCCCCGCGAGCTTCGCGGCGCGACGCAGGCCCCCGAGTCGCTCAGCCGCCTGCGCGGCGCCGACCCGCGGCGGCTGCGCCGCCAGCTCTCGGGCGACCTCGACAACGTCGTCATGAAGGCGCTGCGCAAGGATCCGGAGCGGCGCTTCGCATCGGCCGAGCAGCTCTCCGAAGAGCTCGGCCGCTACCTCGAAGACCGGCCGGTGCGCTCGCGTCCGGACACCCTCGCCTACCGCGCCGGCAAGTTCGTCCGCCGGCACGCCTGGGGCGTGTCCGCCGCCGCGGTTCTGGCCGTCCTGCTGACGGGCGTCACGGCCCTGACCGTCACCTCGCAAGCCCGCAAGGCCAGGCTCGAGCGGATGGACGCCGAGATCGCCCGCGAGCGCCAGCTCGCCGACGGCGTCACGAGCTTCCTCGTCGAGCTCCTGAAGAGCGCGGACCCGAGCCGGACCGAGGGACGGACGCTGACGATCCGGGAAGCGTTCGACGCCGCCGTCGAGCGCCTCGGAAGCGCCCCCGAGCTCGCTCCCGAGGTCCGCGCCACCCTCGCCGACGCGGTCGGCGGCGTCTACCGTGACCGCGGCCTCTTCGCGGAGGCCCGCCCCTTCCTGGAAGAAGCCCTGGCCCTGCGCCGCGCGAGCTTCGGCGACGAGCACCCGCTGGTAGCTGAAAGCCTCCACAACCTCGCCAACCTGGAGCTGCGGGCGGGCGAGAGCGAGCGCGCCGAAGATCGGATGCGCGAGGCCATCGCCATCCAGCGCCGCGCCTTCCCCGGCGGCCACCGGGACCTGGCGCGCGGCCTCAACAACCTCGCGGGCCTGCTGCGACGCGCCGGCCGTCCGGCCGAGGCCGAGGTGCCGGCCCGCGAGGCCCTCGCCATGAGGCTCAGCCTCTTCGGCCCCGATCACCCCGAGGTCGCCTACGCGCTCAACACCCTGGCCACCATCCGCAAAGACCAGGGCGACGTGGACGAGGCCGAAAAGCTCTATCGCCGGGTGATCGAGATCCGCCGCAAGAAGGCCGCCGTCACCCCGGAGCTGGCCAACGCCCTCAACAACCTGGCGGACCTCCTCGTCGAAGCCGGCCGCCCGCGGGAGGCCCTCCCCCTTCACCAGGAGGCGCTGCGCCTGCGCCGCCGGCTCTATCCGGACGGCCACGCCCAGGTCGTGGCCAGCCTCAACCACCTGGCCCTCCTGCGCCTGTCGATAGGCGACCGCGAAGAGGCCCGGGAGCTCTTCGCCGAAGCGGAAGCGCTGGCGGAGCGACTCCCGGGCCGGCCGTTGCTGGACGTCGTGAGGAAGAATCAGGCGCTCTTGGCTCGGGAACCCTCACCCCCAGCCCCTCTCCCAGGGGGAGAGGGGAGTT
>Ga0302046_10003522_pt1 | contig 14141 bp, 16 predicted proteins | sample RVTome_11_FD_200261 | JGI IMG/M metagenome (GOLD analysis project Ga0302046, IMG submission 200261) | Soil microbial communities from uranium-contaminated site in the Upper Colorado River Basin, Wyoming, United States - RVT147D111 (version 2) ...
CCGGGGTGCTGGACAGCGGGCGCAACATAACCTACGGCTACTTCAAAGCACTGTTGCGGGAGGAGATGGCGAACATTCGCACGGCGGTAGGGGATAAATCCTTCGATGAAGGCCAGTATCGGCAAGCGGCCAGGCTCCTGGACGAGATAACCAGCAGCGGAGAGTTCGTGCCGTTCCTGACCAGCGTCGCTTACGAGGAACTCGAATAACCGGCGGGGCCGAACTTTTTGCTGTAGCCACGATGGCTGCCCGGTACAATGCGCACCGTTCCGGCCAACAGCCAACTGCCAGTCATGCACTACGATCACATTACCGTTCCCGCCAATGGCGAGGTGATTGCGGTCAACCGCGATCATTCCCTGAATGTGCCGAACTACCCGATCATTCCTTATATAGTGGGTGACGGCATCGGCGTGGATGTCACGCCGGTGATGCTCGATGTCGTTAATGCTGCGATCGCGAAGGCCTACGGCGACAAACGTGCAATCCGCTGGATGCAGGTGTACGCGGGACAAAAGGCGGCCGAAGTTTACGGTGCCGATAGTTATTTGCCGGACGAGACCTTGCACGCATTGCAGAAGTACGTGGTTTCGATAAAGGGCCCATTGACGACGCCAGTCGGTGGCGGCATACGCTCACTGAATGTGTCGATTCGCCAGACGATGGACCTGTTCGCCTGCGTCCGGCCGATACGCTACTTCCCCGGCGTAGTAACGCCGATGAAGGATTCGAATCTCGTCGACATGACCGTGTTCCGCGAGAATACCGAGGACATCTATGCCGGAATCGAGTATCCGGCCGGCTCGCAGGATGTGCAAAAACTCATCCATTTCCTGCAGCAGGAACTCGGCGTGCGAAAGATCCGGTTTCCTCTGAGCTCCGGCATCGGCATCAAACCGGTGTCGCGCGAAGGCTCGCAACGTCTCGTGCGCAAAGCGATCCAGTATTGTGTCGATCGTGACCTGTCGTCGGTCACTCTCGTACACAAGGGCAACATCATGAAGTTCACCGAGGGTGCTTTTTGCGAATGGGGGTACCGGCTCGCACGCGAGGAGTTCGGGGCTGCCGAGAAAGACGGCGGGCCGTGGCTGTGCTTTGCAAATCCGCGTACCGGCAACGAGATCATCATAAAGGATGTGATTGCAGACAACTTCCTGCAGCAGATACTCATGCGACCCGAAGATTACGATGTCATCGCGACGCTGAATCTGAACGGCGACTACATTTCGGATGCCCTGGCAGCACAGGTGGGCGGCATCGGCATTGCACCTGGCGGCAACATCGGCGAAGGCGTGGCGGTCTTCGAAGCCACCCATGGAACGGCGCCGGGGTTCGCGGGCAAGGATCGCGTGAATCCCGGCTCACTGATACTGTCCGGCGAAATGATGCTGCGCTATATCGGCTGGAATGACGCGGCGGACCTGGTGATCAAGGGTGTCGCCAACACGATTGCCGGCAAGGAACTCACATTCGACCTGGCGAGGCTTCGGGAGGCCATACACCGCCCAATACGCAAGGGCCGGCCGCACGATCGCAAGGAAGTCGAGCACGAGCTGGAGCAGTTGATTCCCGGCGCGACGCTGGTCGGTACGCGGGGATTCGGCCAGGCAGTGATCCGGCATATGGATGACTGAGGTTTTCGACCGGAATTGCCGGCGATGTCCGAGGCTCGCGCAGTTCCTCGATCGTGTTGCAAGGGACAATCCCGGCTACTACTGCATGCCGGTGGCGCCATTTGGCGACGCCGGAGCGCGACTCCTGATCGTCGGCCTGGCACCGGGGATGCATGGTGCGAACCGGACCGGACGACCGTTCACCGGAGATCATGCGGGTATACTCCTGTACCGGATGCTTCACGAGTTCGGCTTCAGCAACCGGGCGGAATCGCATGCTGCGGACGACGGACTGCGCCTCGTGAACTGTCGCATCAGCAATGCGGTGAAATGCCTGCCACCGGACAACAAGCCCGTCGGTTCCGAGATCAATGCCTGCAATCGTTTTCTGGCAAACGAACTGCATGGCATGCAAGGGCAATCCGTCGTCATTGCTCTCGGCGGTATAGCGCACCGGGCGGTGATTCGCGCCATGCAACTGCGCCAGGCGGACTATCCGTTCGCACACGGGGCCGTGCACAGGATGGGCGATACGCATCAGCTCGTGGATTCGTATCACTGCAGCCGCTACAACACCAATACCGGACGGCTCACCGCCGACATGTTTCGCGAAATATTTGCGAGGACGCGGAATCTCCTGGCTGCGTAAGCCGCGTCGAATGGCGCATAGTAGAATTGCCTGTTCTCGCCTCTGGCATCGAACGTGACCGAAAACGAGAAATTTGATCCCGGGATATTCCTTCGCAACCTGACCTCGCGGCCGGGTGTGTACCGCATGCTGAACGACAAGGGCAAGGTCGTTTACGTCGGCAAAGCACAAAACCTGAAGAAACGCGTGGCAAGTTACTTCCAGCGCCCGTCGGGGGATGCCAAGACCGCGTCCCTGATGAGCGTTGTGAGGAATGTCGAGGTGACCGTCACCGCCACGGAGGCGGAGGCATTGCTGCTCGAATACAACCTCATCAAGCAGTACAAGCCGAAATTCAATGTCACGCTGCGAGACGACAAGAGCTATCCCTACATCTTCGTATCGACAGGGCACACTTTTCCTCGCCTGGAATTCCATCGTGGACCACGCAAGGGTTCAGGAAAGTATTTCGGCCCGTACCCGAGTACCAGCGCCGTGCGCAAGACCCTTAACGAGCTGCAGAAACTGTTCATGATCCGCCAGTGCCAGGACAGCTATTTCTCCAATCGAACGCGACCCTGTCTGCAGTACCAGATTCGGCGCTGCACCGCACCCTGCGTCGGGTACATCGATGCAGCTTCGTATGCCGAGGACATCGAAGCGGCGATGCAGTTTCTGGAAGGTCGCAATCGCAAGGTCACCAATACGCTGGTTGAAAGGATGGAGCAGGCATCCGTGTCGCAAGACTACGAGCGCGCCGCACGCTTCCGGGATCAGATTGCGAGGATCCGGCAAATCGAGGCAGAACAGCATGTATCGAACAGCGCGGCAAAGGATCTGGATGTGCTGGCGATTGCATCGGAGCATGGCGTCCACTGCGTCACGGTGCTTTTTATCCGTCAGGGCGCGGTCCTTGGCAGCCGCGACCATTTCCCGAAAATCGGACTGGAGGCAACGCCAAAAGAGGTACTCGAGGGATTTCTGCCCCAGTATTACCTGGGGCGCCAGGCGCCAGCCGAAATCATCCTGCCGACAGATGTCGATGACCGCAAATTATTCGAATCCGAATTCACTGAGCGCAGCGGACGGCAGGTAGGGATCCGTCACAAAGTGCGGGGAGACCGGCAGCGCTGGTTGCAAATGGCGGCGACCAATGCTGGGCAGGGTCTCAGGCTCAAGCTTGCCAGCAATGCAAACTTGCGGCGCCAGTTCGAGGCGCTGGGAGACATCCTGCAGTGCGACGCCGCCCCGCAACGAATCGAGTGTTTCGACGTGAGTCATACTGCAGGTGAAGCGACGGTTGCCTCTTGCGTCGTGTTCAACGAGGCCGGATCGGTCAAAAGCGACTACCGGCGATTCAACCTCAAGCCCGATATAGCAGGTGACGACTATGCGGCCATGGCGGAAGCGATCCGTCGGCGCTTTGTCCGGGTGGCAAAGGGTGAGGTAGCGACGCCGGATCTGGTTCTGATCGACGGCGGCAGGGGGCAGCTCGCGGAAGCGATGACGGTGCTGGACGAACTGGGCCTGGAGGGCATACAGCTTGTCGCCATAGCCAAAGGGCCGACGCGTAAACCCGGCATGGAACAGCTGTTCTTGGCAGGCCAAAGCCGGCCAACTATACTGCCGCCGGACTCGCCGGCACTGCACCTGATTCAACAAATCCGCGACGAGGCCCATCGCTTCGCCATCACCGGGCATCGAGGGCGGCGAGCCCGGGCCAGAAACACGTCGAGCCTTGAAGAGATCAGCGGTCTGGGCCCGAAAAAGCGCCGCGAACTGCTGCGCCAGTTCGGCGGACTACAGGGTATCAAGGCAGCGGGTGTCGATGATCTGGTCAAAGTACACGGAATCAGCCGCTCGCTGGCTGAAAGAATCTACAACGATTTGCATGCAGACGTCGGCGGCTGACGCCAGGCAAAGGCATGACGGTGAAACTGAACGCGGCAAATATCCTGACACTGGTTCGCATCGCGGCCATTCCTGTCGTGGTCATGTGTTTTTTCAGCCCGCTGCCGTACGCACGGCCGGTTGCCGGCATCGTGTTCGGTATCGCAGCTATTACTGATTTGTTCGACGGTTACGTTGCAAGACGCTATCAGCAGGTTTCCCGGTTCGGTGCATTTCTCGATCCGGTCGCCGACAAACTGATGGTCGCCATCGTGCTCGTGCTGCTGGTCCAGCAGGATCCGGATTGGTACGTCGACATCATCGCAATCATCATCATAGGTCGTGAGATTACGATTTCTGCGTTGCGCGAATGGATGGCCACGATCGGCGAACGTGCGAACGTTGCCGTGTCCTGGGGCGGCAAGGTCAAGACCAGTTTGCAGATGTTTGGCATCGCGTTCATGGTGTACGAGGAACCGCTTTTTGGCCTCGACATCTACAGCATCGGATTCGTACTGTTGCTGGCGGCCGTCGGCATGACGCTGTGGTCCATGTTCGTGTACCTGAGAGCGGCGTGGCCGGCGATGCAACACGACTGAGAATTCGGAATTGCGGCGCACAGGTGCGGAATCAGCCACTCATGCGTCAGCGACGGGCAGTGGCGGTCCTTGACAGTCGTGGACGAGCAGCTACAATCTCCGCCCTTCTGCGCAAATCGCCCGGCCGGGCGACCCTGTCACCGGCCGTAACTTTTGTGGCAGAACTGCTCGGAAAAAGCGGGTGTAGCTCAGTTGGTAGAGCGGTACCTTGCCAAGGTACAGGTCGACGGTTCGAGCCCGTTCACCCGCTCCAGAAAATCAGGCCCCGCTGTGCGGGGCTTTTTTTCGGCGGCGATCATTCGTAATCGGGCCAGAGCGTGCGTCGAAGACGGATCGGATCGGCCAGCACCTGCCCACGGGCCTTGCCCACCTCGTTCCCGGTCAAAGGCATGAAATTCGGGCCGAGCGTCGCGGCATTGAAAGTGATCAGTACCCAGTTCATGACTTCCGCCAGTTGCGCGTCAGTCAATGGGGTTTGCGAAGCGCCGGGCACGCGCACGACGTAGTCGCGTCCTTCCTGGCTCGCCACGATGGGGCCGAGTACAGCGACCAGCGTCGGTACCTCGGGCGGTGCGCCGCGCCCATCGGCCAAGTGGCAGCCTCCGCAATGCAGCAGGTAATCAGCGCTCGGATCCGCCCACGCACAGCATGCGACCGCGCTGAACGTGAACACCGCCGACCATCGCAAAAGTGCCTTGAGCATCAGCCAGCCCCGGATGCCTCGCCGAGTACCGCCGCAACCGTACAGTGGTAGGCGCGATTCTTGGTTCCAAAACACCAGAGTACGGCACCCGATTTGCTCGGAAAATAGACCGGTTTTTCTCGTTCGGTATTGTGGCAACCGCAACGATCGCACACGGTCTTGCCGCAACAGTCGTTGTAGGAGATCAGGTAGTCCTTGTCATCGACAGGATTGCGGCATGTGCCAACCCAGGTGATGGGCGACGGTTCGGCACCCGGAGGACAACTTTTGTAGGAACCGCCACAGCAGGAACACAGCGTGCCGTCGATCGCGCAATACCGCCAGTATTCGCAACTGTTGGGATCGCCCGTCTCCGTCAGGCTTTCTGCAGCCAGCGCTCGCATGACGGGCAAGAGCGGGAGCATGGCCATGCCGGCGATGGCGGTCCCGAGTCTCGCTATGAAACTTCGTCGCGAGGTGCGTCGCGCCAACTGCCGGCTGCTCCTGGTTGCGGTGCCGTCCAGCCAATGCCACGCGCTGTCCATCAACTTCGTTTTCTTCATCAGGCTTTCTCCGCCAGACGGCGATCGGATGTCGACTCCGCGAGATGCACGTAATCCTGCAGCGACTGTATTCCGGTCTCCATCGATTCGACGAGGCTCTCGAGGTGCTCCCGGGTATTGACCAGCCCCTTGCTTTTCAGTATGCCGTCGGTGCCGATGAGTGCGGCAAACGGCAATTTGCCGACCGCAAAGGTGACGCCCAGGACTTGCGAAAGAACGTAAGGGTATTTCTCGATGCCGAGCTTCCTGACGTACGCCCGGTGAATTTCCGGCTTGCCGCCATCACTCGCAAACACAAGTCGAAATTGCTCATGCGTTGCCAGCGAACGTGCCGTTGGCACCAGCGCCTTGCACACAGGGCAGGTTGGCGAAATCCATAACAGCAGGGTGGTTCGCCCCTCCGGACAGACACCGCCCACACGAACGGGTTCGCCGTTCAGGCCAGTCAGGTCCATGGCTTCCGTCAGCTCACCCACCTTGGGTCCGTTGATCGGCATCAGTGCACCTGCCGGGCTGATGCGCTCGTGCAGCAGGCCAACCTGCCGGGCAAGGGCGATGACGATCACGACGAGTGCAATAACCAGGCACCAAAGAATAACGTTGGAGACCAGCAGCGTCTCAGTCATGCACGTCACTCCATGCGCCAAGTGCGATACGGTTGCGCAACAACTGCGTCATGGCGCTGTGCAAAAGCGCCGTGAGCAGCAACGCGAGCACAAGCAACGCATAGTCGGCCAATCCCAGGGGGCGCTGAGCCTGCGGCAGCAAGGTGACAAGTGCCATTGCGATGAGCAACAGGTTGCGGAACACGAGCGTCCATGACAGGGGAGGGCCGTCGGCGCCCGGCGAAAAGCCGCAACCACATCCGATGTAGGCACGGCCGCGCAGCAAATTGATCGCTATTGCAGTGGCATAGACGGCGAGCAGCGCGGACGTGGCGACAGATACAACGGCGGGTGCCAGGGCAAAAAGCCAGGCCCCGGCCAGACTTGCTTCGGCGACCGGCACGAGCAAGGCAAGGATATTCACCGACATAACAGGCAGCAGCCGGTAGTCCTCAAGTACCCGGCGGAACGACTGGCGCGCTGCAAACTTGTGCCAGGCGGCGCCGAACCAGAGCAGGCTGAAGCCGACCGCGATGATGCGCGGTATCAGTGGATCAATCATGTCTGCCGAGCGTTTGCAGGTACAAAGGTTTTGCTGCCGGATCGACAATTGTCCGGAGATGACGCAGCTGCTGAGCGTCGTAAATGTCGACATGCCCGTCCGTATTTATGGTCAACATCTTGGATGCCGCCTCCTGCGTGCTCTGGATGGCATCGGCCGGCACTGCGAGTTTCACGCGCCCGATGCGTTTTTTCCGGTCGATATCGAACAGCCACGCTTCCTCGCCGGGCTCATAGTGGGTGTCGACTCCGCCCTTGTGCATCAGCACGTAGAGCACCCTTGAGTTACGGTGAAAACCCATCACTTGCCGCCCGCCGGGACGCCAGCTTTCCGCAACGTCCTCGGAATTCAGCATGGACCAGGGCTTGTCCAGTGTTATGTCGTCACCGGACACCGTCAGTTGAATGACCAGGCCCTCGTGCGATGCCAGGATCCAGCCGGAGTCCGTTCGGGCAACCTGATCAAAAACCGGATCGTCGTCCACGGAGAAAAACGGCTTGCTTCGGCTGCGCTTCGCTTCAATACCGTTGTTATCGAGGCGAATCAGCTGGACCGAGCCATCGCCACAGATCATTACGAATGAGTGTTCGTCGACCGGCAGGATCAGCGCGCAGCCCGGAGTGGATATTTCTCCGGCGAACTCCCGGTCGATCACGTCGACGACACTGACCGATTGAGCCGGAGTCATGTTGAAAACGACGACGTGGCGGTCGTCACCAAGTAGTCCGATGTAATTGCGCAACCACAGTGGCGTCGTCTTCGGCGGCAGCCCGACTTCCGCTATCGCTGACAGGCTGGTCACATCGAAAATCGTCAATACGTCCGTGCGCTCGCCGCGCACACCGCGAGTATAGAAGGACTCGGCAGCGTAAAACTCGTTTCGCGGAATATTCGGCTCGACCGCCGGCGTATACCAACTCACCGTCAATGACCCCTGCATATCACCGTCGTTACTGTCGAAGAGATAAGCGGCATCCCACGCCTTGAGCAGAAACCAGCTGTCTTGCGGGGCAGGCAGAACTTCCTCGTGTACGGATTCGGGTGCGATCTGGGCATCCGCCGCCGGCGCAAACTGAGAAAGGGCTATTGTCAGAACGATGGCTCGCATTCCCGACCCCCGAGGCGCGTTGTCACACGGGCTCTTGTCACAACGCGCCAGTATAGATTCAAAGCGTTCGACGCGCCGCGCTTTTTGGTTCGGCCGCCCGTCAGGCAATGGATTACGGCTGCTGCATTCCGCCAATTTTCTGACTCGGCCGGACAAGAAGGAATTGCGGCAACCCACTATGGTTCGCGCTCTTTGTTGCGGATCGGACCTATGACCATAGTGACAGCAATAGCCGTGATTTTTCTCGTGGCCGGACTGGCGTTCGTCGTTTACCGGCAGAAACAAAAAATCAGGTACCGGGGCATCCTCGAGCGCGCCAAAGCGGCCGGCATGGCGATCGATGAAGATGGCAATATTAATGCCGGTCTGACCTATGCCGCAATGCAGGCGCGGGAGGGTATTTCCGGAATCCGGTTCAATGGCGCGGCTGGCGATTTCCTGCAACTGGTGCGACTGATTTCGGAGGGGCCAGGGTCCGTCGACGAGATTCGCTTTCTGATAGCGCAGGGATTTCAACCCGTCGTTCGACCCGACGGTCTTGTTTACGTACCCTGTGACGAGAACGAACACCTGTCCGTGCCGGGTGAAATCACCCTTATGCCGGAAGACCTGGCGGTGCTGGAAGACGAAGAGTCCACGGGCTGAACCGTATCGGAACGTGAGCGTGTGATGCCTGCTACTGCTTGCTCCTGATTACCCGGACAGCCGTAATTGCGAACGGAAAAGACTCATGGCGGAGCCCGCTCGGCAAATCTCTCGTTTACAGTAACAGCATGATTTTGCAATTGATTCCGCAGGAGACACCGGTATACTGCAGCGCCTGCCAGATAGGTTAGTATGGCGAGCTTTCCAGGAAACCCTTGGGTAAATGCCCCCGGCTAGGTGGCAGAGTGGTCATGCAGCGGCCTGCAAAGCCGTGGACGCCGGTTCGATTCCGACCCTAGCCTCCATCTCCCCGTTTCGTGCGTTGCCTGGCTGCTCCTGGCGAATACCGGACATGTGCAAGCCAGAACAGCATCAAAGCGAACGGCGTAAACGCAATGACAAAAAGATGGGGGATCCGCGGAACGCCTCCGGCAAGATGTCCTGCTGCCCGAGGTTGCCGTTCACACGTGGGTTTCCTCGCTTGCATCCACAGGCACCTCGTCATGCTCCTGATCCCCCCGGCGAAACTCGAGCAAATCGCCGGGTTGGCAGTCGAGCGCAACGCAGATCGCCTCGAGCGTAGAGAAGCGGATTGCCTTCGCTTTGCCGGTCTTCAGGATCGACAGGTTGGCGACGGTGATGTCGACGCGAGCGGCCAGTTCGGTCAGCGTCATGCGCCGCTCGTACAGCATCTCGTCGAGGCGAACAAGGATCGCCATGTCACACCGTGCCTTCGAGGTCTTCTCGTATCCGCGCGCCGTGCGCGAACACACCGGCGAGCACGAACAACAGCAGCACTGCGAGCCACGACGCAATTGAGAATGCGTCGATGCGCCCCGACTCCCACACCGCCGATGCGATTGCTGCGACAGCAATTCGCAATACCTCGAGTGCCGCGACGCTCCACGCTATCGCATCCAGGCGATGGGCGTTATCGAGAATGAATGGATCGCCGACGCGAACGGAGTCGACGATCGCCAGCCGTCGCCGCAGTATCGTGTGCATGATTGCCGCGCCGATCACGCCGAGGACGACGATCGCGCGGAGTCCGTGACCCACCAGCGGGTGCGCATTCACCAGGTCGAAGCCGAGCGGCCGTTGCGGCCAGTCGTCGATGAAAAAGCTGCACACCAGCAGCCCGGCGATGACCAGGGCATAGAGGGCGTTGAGGACGGTCAGTCCCTGGATGACGGGCCGGGCGACGGCCAGTGCTTTGGCGCTGGTGCGAAGGCGCGCGCTGTTCATGGCGTGGTCTCTGGTGATATCGGAAAACGATATTGTACACATCGATAAACGATATGCCAGCTTGACGATCATAACGCTGTCGGTGCATGCCTCTTGCGCGTGACCAGTCGGTCTGCCTGCTGCATTTGTGCGCGGCTCGCCTACGCAGTGGAGCCAGTGGAGGGCATATTCAGGTTGATTTTTCGGGTATGGTGGGCAAACTTTTCGAGGTCGATTTTTGAGCCTGTACGGAGTGGGGCACTAAGGCGGGCAACCGGAGAAAATGGGCGGCAGGAATTGGCGCAAATCTAGACATTGCGGGTGGCCTAGATTCGGACCCTGGCCTCCATCTAGATGCACAAGCCCGGGTGGCGGAACTGGTAGACGCTACGGACTTAAAATCCGTTGACCCTAAAGGTCATGTGGGTTCGACTCCCGCCCCGGGCACCAACACGAACGGACATCCAATGAGAAGACTTTGTTTATCTGTCGCGGTTTGCATGCTCAGTGTTGCAGGTACTTTGCCTGCCACGGCAGCGGGCCAGTCGATGGACACCGCCGAAAGTCTCAGAGCCTGCGCACAAATCGCCGATGACGCCGCCCGTGTCGACTGCTATGAAGCACTCGGCAAGGAAGCGCTTGCCGCTGAAAACGCTGCGGAACCCGGCGCGCCCGAAATCCCGTCCGGGTCGACGAATGCCGGTGCCGTGGCCGGAGTTGCGGTTGCTGCCGAGTCGGCGGTTCCGGGAACCGCGCCGACCAATGTGCCCCTCAAGGGTGACCGCCCGCCGGAGGAGTACCGGGTCGTGGTAAGCAGCTGCCGGATCAGCAATGCCGGCGAGACCCATTTCAACCTGGTCAATGGCGAAATCTGGAAGCGCACCGGCGGAAGGGCTGTCCGGGAAAGTGAGTGCAGCTTTTCTGCCACGTTGCGCAAGGATTTTTTTGGTTACAAGATGGTAGTTGATGAAGACAAGGGCAGCGTCAGGGTCAAGCGCGTAAAGTGAGAGAGGCGTAGCAACTGCCGGGTCCGGTTTATGGCAAAACTTTATTTTTATTATTCGTCGATGAATGCGGGCAAGTCCACGTCACTGCTGCAGTCGAGTTACAACTACAAAGAGCGTGGCATGAGCACGCTGATCCTGGCACCGGCCGTCGACAATCGATACGGAGTCGGGCGGGTAATGTCGCGAATAGGACTCGAAGCGCAGGCGACCACCTTCAACCGAGCCGACGATCTGTTTGAAATTGTCGAGACCTGCGTGCGTGAGGACCCTTTGCACTGCGTAATGGTCGACGAAGCCCAGTTCCTGACCAAAGCGCAGGTGTTTCAGCTAGGCGAGGTGTCGGACCGGCTGGGCATTCCGGTGCTGGCGTATGGACTGCGCACGGACTTTCGTGGCGAACCCTTCGAGGGCAGCCAGTATCTGCTGGCGTGGAGCGACGTGCTGACCGAACTGAAAGCCATTTGCCATTGCGGATCGAAAGCGACGATGGTCGTCCGGCTCGATGCCGACGGCAACGCGATCACGGAAGGGTCGCAGGTCGAGATCGGCGGCAATAATCGCTACGTGTCGATGTGCCGCAAGCATTTCAAGGAAAATTTCTTCACCCAGAAAATGCCGCGTGAGGCCAAACCACCGTTGCGCTCGGCAACCTGAGACAGCCATCAGGCAGAGTTTCTTCCCGGCTCCGTTTCCGACGGACTGGATCCCTGCATCGGTAGCGCCACCGTATTCTCCCTTGCGAGCAAGCGCCGAATGTCATCCAGGCTTTTCATGATGACGGTATCGGTAAAACCGCTGCCCTCGAGCTCGACTGCGGGAGCTGCTTGCGGGTCGATGAACTTGACACCGTGCTGGCCGACGGAAATCACGTCCTCGTGCTGCAGCACGTGGTTCGATATGCGGCGCGAATTGATGTACGTGCCATTGGTGCTGTTGAGATCCATGAGAAAGGTTGCGCGCCCATGGCGCACCAGCAGCGCATGGTGCCGGCTGACGTATTTGCTGTTGATGCAAAGATCGTTGTGATCGGAGCGACCGATCAGAAGCCGCGGCCGTTCCAGATCGATTTCCTTCAGCGTCTTGCCATGCAAGGTCAGGAATAATCGTGGCGGACCGGATTGCGCGGAGAGCGCTTGCTGGTCATCTTCGCGTGTGCCGACCGCATGAACACCTGGCAATAACGGCCGCTCGATGTGCTCGCTCTGGATCGGGCAATGGGGCGCCTTCGCCAGCGCCAGTAACACGAGTCGATCGACGACCCCAGGCCAGCCACCGGAATGCTGGTACAAACTTTCGCACACGTCCGCCGGCACCACCGACGCGGGATCCGTGCAACCACCCGCGCGCAGCTTGGCATGGAGGTAGTATGGGGTTTCATCGGCCGACATCGGCTCGAGAAAGAAATTGCCGGTGATGCGCGATCCGACCTGTTCCATGGCAGGTGCACTGACTATGGGCCCGATCGATCGGTCGCTCGCGAGCACCATTCGCAGCGCGCTGCGATGCCTCACCCGGAACTCGGCCAGTTCACAAAGCATGCGCAGCGCACTGGGATTCATCGCGTGTGTGTTTTCGACGATAAGCAAGGGCGGCCGATTGCTTGCGGTTTGCTGTAACGCGAACACCCGCAGCATGTTGATCAGTTCATTGGCTGAATTGAATTGCAGCTCGTAGCCGAATTGCCCGAGCACGCTGTTCAGGAACGAGGTCGTGTTCAGGCCGGCGCCGTCGACCACGGCAAACGCTGTGTCACCGTCCATCGACTCCACGAACTCACGGATGATGGTCGTTTTGCCGGAAAGCCTGGGGCCCTGGAAAAGGCCGAGGCCCTGTGGATGCGTGGCCGTCTGCCGGAGGAAACGGGTCGCGGCCGCCTGTGCTGCATACGCGACATAGACCAGCGACTTTCCGTGAGTACGGAAAGGCTGTTGCGTCAATCCGGCTGCAGCAAGCTCCATTCTGTTGAACTCTGTTTAGTCCCGGTTTTTCGTTCTGATACAGTTACTTTCTTTGATTCTTGTTGAGCATTATCGATAACCGGGTCGATCAGTTTACGACCAGCCCGGCAGGTCTGCAAACAGACTGCGCTGACGTTGTCGCTTTCAATGCGGCCAGAACACTTGTAATCAAATGACTTTAAGAATGTTTTGTAGTCGAATGAAATTTATGACTTTAATTGACACCCGCATATCCCCGAGCCGGACGGGTGGCGGGCGCTGATGCCGGCTAATACCTTGACAGAGCTGCTGTCTGCTTCCGGGCTGCGACTGTTTCGCGGAGAGCGCTGCCTGTTCGAGAATCTCGGGTTCGCGCTGGGGGCGGGCGAAATGTTGCTGGTAGAGGGCGCAAACGGCAGCGGCAAGACCAGTCTGTTGCGCGCTATAGCCGGCTTGCTGTCACTCGATTCGGGTGTCATTTACTGGCGAGGCCAGGTCACCCTGCAAAACCGGCAGGCGCTTTGCGCGGACATGGCATGGCTCTCGCACCGTCTCGGCCTCAAATACGACCTTACCCTGGTCGAGAACCTGCGCCTCGATGCCGCTCTCCGGGGTCTCGTCCGGGACGATGACAACGAAGTGCTCGACAGGCTGGGGCTCAAGGGACTCGAGCGCCTGCCGCTGCGTGCATTGTCGGCGGGCCAGCAACGGCGGGTTGCGCTGGCACGGCTTGTGCTGTCGGCAGCCCGGCTTTGGCTCATGGATGAACCGTTCACCAATCTCGATACCGCGGGACAGTTGCTGGTCCGCGAAATCATCGAGCGGAAGCTGAAACAGGGCGGCGTGTGCGTGGTTGCCACGCATCACGCGATCGATATCTCCGCGCCAACGAGCCGGATCAAACTGCGATGAAAGAGCTCGAACAGTCGGAATCGGACCTCATCGCCGGACTAGTCGCCATTATCCGGCGCGATCTGCTGCTGGCATGGAAACGTCCGGGCGACGCCGTCAATCCGCTCATGTTTTATGCCATGGTGTGCACCCTTTTCCCGCTTGCAACCGGGCCGAGTGCGGAGCA
>Ga0302046_10003525_pt1 | contig 14139 bp, 12 predicted proteins | sample RVTome_11_FD_200261 | JGI IMG/M metagenome (GOLD analysis project Ga0302046, IMG submission 200261) | Soil microbial communities from uranium-contaminated site in the Upper Colorado River Basin, Wyoming, United States - RVT147D111 (version 2) ...
AACGTCGCCGCGATGAAGATCCTCCGGGAGCGCATCACCGAAGTGCCGCTCATCGTCGACGCCGGCGTTGGAACCGCGTCCGACGCCGTCCTCGCCATGGAGCTGGGGGCCGACGCCGTCCTGATGAACACCGCGATCGCCGGCGCCCGGGACCCCGGCGCCATGGCCGAGGCCATGAACCATGCCGTCCGGGCCGGCCGCCTGGCGTACGAGGCCGGCCGGATACCCCGGAAGCTCTACGCGACCGCGTCGTCGCCGCTGGAGGGGACAGTCACCCGGTCCTGACAGGAATTGTCACTTTCCTGACAATCCATGGGCCTTCAGGGTGACTGTCCCCCCTTCGATATTCCGTAGGCCTTCATCTTCCGGTAGAGATGGCTGCGCTCGAGGCCGAGGACACGGGACGTCCGGGAGATGTTCCAGGCGTTTTCCTCGAGTTTGGTCTCGATGAGTTCTTTTTCGTACCGCGCCCGAGTCGCCTGGAGCGTGCCCGCCGCGTTTTCTTCGCTCGGCAGCGAGAGGTCTTCCGGGCGGACTTCCGCTCCGGGAACCATGATGACGACGCGCTCGATCTCGTTCTTGAGCTCCCTCACGTTTCCCGGCCAGGCATAGCGCATCATCGATTCCATGGCCTCTGCGGTGAACGCCTTCCGCGGTCCGCCGTGTTCGGCCGAGAAGACCTCGATGAAGTACCCGGTCATGACCGGGATGTCCTTGTGTCGTTCGCGCAGGGGCGGAACCAGGAAGGGAATCACGTTGAGCCTGTAGAAAAGATCCTCCCGAAACCGACCGGTCCGGATCTCTTCGGCCAGGTTCTTGTTCGTCGCGGCGATGATCCGGACGTCCACGCTCCGGGGCGACTGCGCGCCTATCGGCTGGAACTTCTGTTCTTCGATGGCCCGGAGCACCTTCGCCTGTGTCTTGAGGCTCATGTCGCCGACCTCGTCCAGGAAGATCGTGCCTCCGGACGCCAGCTCGAACTTGCCCTTCTTGTTCTCGCTGGCGCCCGTGAACGACCCGCGAGTGTGCCCGAAGAGCTCGCTCTCGATCAGCTCTTCGGGAATGGCGGCGCAGTTGACCTCGATGAACGGCCCATCGCGGCGGCCGCTCTGAAAGTGAATGTTGCGGGCGACCAGCTCCTTTCCCGAGCCGCTTTCCCCGTAGATCAGGACGCGGCTGTTGGTGGGCGCGACGACGGAGATCTGCTTTCGGAGCGCCTTGACGGGAATACTCTCTCCGACGATTCTGTACCGCGATTCGACCGCGTGCCGCAACTGGGTGTGCCTGATGGACAACTTCCTGTGGGACAGCGCGTTGCGAACCGTCAGCAGGGTATGATCGATCGAGAGCGGCTTCTCGAGGAAGTCGTAGGCTCCCAGCTTGGTCGCCGATACCGCGGTGGCGATCGTCGCGTGGCCGGAGATCATGATGACGGCCGCCGGGAACTCCCGCTCCCGGATCCTTTCGAGCGTCTCCAGCCCGTCGATCCCCGGAAGCCACACGTCGAGCAGCACGAGATCGAAGTCTTCGCCCTCCAGCCGGTCCAGACACTCTTCGCCGGTGGCCACGGCCTCGACGGAGTATCCTTCGTCGGTGAGCACGCCTTTCAGGGCGCTCCGGATGCCGCTCTCGTCGTCGACGATCAGGACTCGGGGCATACCGGTAGCTCGACCACGAATCGGGCGCCTGTTCCGTTGGATTCCGCCCCGATGTACCCTCCGTGATCCGCCACGATCCGGCTCGAGATCGCAAGTCCGAGGCCGGTGCCGTCCTTGCGCGTGGAGAAGTACGGGGAAAACAGCCGTTCGCGGTCGTCCGCGGATATGCCGCGGCCCGTGTCGGCGACGGTCAACCGAACGACCCCGCGTTCGGAAAGCGCCTGGCACTCGATGGAGATCTCCTTGTGGTCCATGCCCGTCATGGCCTCCAGCGCATTATCCAGGAGATTGATCAGCACGCGTTTGATCTGCTGCGCGTCCATCGGGATCAACGGCAGGTCGCCGGGAATGCTGAAACGTACGCTCGTTCCGTTGAACCGGTCCGCATAGAGCGACAGGGTCCGTTCGATGAGCGGCTCGAGCGCGGTGGGTTTCTTCGCGATGGCCGGAAGCCGGGCAACCCGTCCGAACTCGTCGACCAGCTCCTCGAGGCTCTCGACCTCCCCCTTGATCGCGTCGACGCATTCACGCACGAGTGCCGCTGTTCTCGGGTCGAGGTCTCCGATGCGATCGACGTTTCTGGCGATGCGTTCCGCGGAGAGCTGGATCGGGGTCAGCGGGTTTCTGATCTCGTGGGCCAGACGCCGGGCGACTTCCCTCCAGGCATTCGCGGTCTCGGCCTTGACGACTTCGGTCAGGTCCTCCACGACCAGAACGAAGCCCCCCGTCGTCAGCCGGCTCGCGATGACGGCGCTGTGAACGGGCCGGTCGTGCGCGGAGAGGACCAACTCGCGCGACGCCGTGCCTTCCCGGCCGCAGCGGTCGAGCAGCTCTGCGATCTGCTCCAGGTCTTCTCCGGCGAACACTTCGCGAAGATCTTCGGGCCGGGAGATGGAAAACATCGTGCGGGCCGCGCGGTTGATCTTCGTCACCTTGTGTTTCTCGTCGAGCGATACGACTCCCGTCGGGATCGACTCGAGGACGATCTCCGTGTAGCGGCGGCGTTCGTCCAGCTCCGTGGACGTCGTCTGGAGCTTTTCGGCCATGTCGTTGAAGAGACCGACCAGCACCCCGAGCTCGTCGTCCGCCTGGGCGCTGACGCGGTAGCCGAGATGGCCGGCCGAGATCTCCTTCGTCGCCCCCGACAGCGCCTCGATGGGTACCGTGATGCGCTTCGACAGATAGAGTCCCGTCCAGACCGCGGCAAAGAGGACCAGGATCGTGATCGATACGCTGATCATGCGGTACGTGTCGCGATAGAACGTTCGGCTGGCCTTCAGGCTGTCGTAGATCTGTCGTTGTTCGTCGATCCGGGACGCGAGCGCGTCGAAATCGTCGTCGATCCGGGCCAGTATGCCGACGATCTGTCCGTCGCCGTTCGCAACCGGGGCAAAGCCTTCGAGTCGTCCGTCCCGGTGCCGGGTCCCGGGAGTATCCGTCCGGCGCATGAGGTCCCCGAGGTCCGCGAGATCGGCAGTGCTGCCCGTGGACCGGACAATGCCGCCGCTGGCGCGGTCCACGATCAGGACCGCGTCCAGATTCAGGTCCCGCGCGGTCCGGTCGAGATCCGCCGGGGGTTCCGCGGACAGGTGATCGAGGATCCCCTGGATCCGTGCGCTCTCCCCGGCGAACCCGTCGGATCGCATTCTGTCGATCGCCGCGAACGTCTCGTCCACAGGAGCGCTGAACCATTTGTCGATGCTCCGGTTCACGAGGCCCAGGGAAAACATCAACAGGACGGCCGCCGGGATCAATGTCAGGCCGATCATCGACAGGACCAGGCGTGTCCGGAACCTCGACCCGGGCCTGCCGGATTTCTTGTCCATCCAGAGCTTGAAGAGGCTCCGCGCCAGGATGAAACCGAAGACGATCAGGACCAGAGAGACCGACGTGGACAGGGCATACAGGGACAGTATCCGGCCGGAGTTGGAAGGGCTGATCCGCGGAGTCAGGTCGAACGCCGCCTGCACGAAGACCACGAGGGCCAGCACCAGGATGACCAGCCCGGCCAGGTAGAGCCGGGTCGCGCGCGATGGTGCCTTGATCACGTCCCTATCGTACCTTAAACGGGGATGGCGCACTCTTTTCCCGCTCATGGGTCGTGTCCTGATCTGACTTGGGAAAAAAGTGCCCTGTCCCCATGACCCGGCCCTACTCTGGACGGTGCCCGGAACCCTACAACTCAGGGATCGAGACAATGCCAAATTTTTACTACAGAGGTCGTAGCCGTAGCGGCGGGGAGGTCAAGGGCGTTCGGGTAGCGGACAGCCGCCAGGCTCTGGCCGTCGCTCTCCGTCAGGAAGAAGTGATGCTGCTGGAGGCCAGGGTCAAGAAGGCTCTCAACCTCCGCGACATCGAGTTCGGCGGAAATCCCAAGCCCAAGGACCTGGCCGTCTTCACGCGCCAGTTTTCGGTGATGATCGACGCGGGGCTGCCCCTGGTTCAGTGCCTCCAGATCCTGGGGGACCAGCAGGAGAACAAGAAATTCGCGGCCGCGGTACAGGCCGTCCAGCGCGAGGTGGAGTCCGGGAACACGCTGGCGGCCGGCATGGCGATGACGCCGAAGATCTTCGACGAGCTGTACACCAACCTGGTGGCGGCCGGCGAGGCCGGCGGTATCCTCGACACGATCTTTCAGCGGCTGTCGGTGTATATCGAGAAGGCCGTCAAGCTCCGGTCCGCCCTCAAGTCGGCCATGGTCTATCCGCTCGCGATCGTCCTGGTCGCCGCCGGGGTGATCACACTGATCCTCTGGAAAGTCGTCCCGGCGTTTACCGAGTTGTTCACGAGCATGGAGGTCGACCTGCCGCTGCCGACCCGCGTCGTCATCGCGGCCAGCTCGTTCATCGGCAGCTTCGGGATCTTCGTCTTCGTCGGGCTCGGCATCCTGGCCTATCTGGCGCGCACCTACTACGCCACGCCCAGGGGGAGACACAACGTCGACGCCACGCTGCTGAAGCTTCCGATATTCGGAATCATCCTGCGCAAGATCGCCGTCGCCCGGTTCACCCGGACCATGAGCACCCTCATATCGAGCGGCGTCCCGATCCTGGACTGTCTCGACATCACGGCGCGTACGTCGGGAAACGCGGTGATCGAAGAAGCGATCATGGAAGTCAAGCGGGCCGTCGAGTCCGGCCGGACGATCGTGGATCCGTTGAAGGAATCCGGAGTGTTCCCCGGGATGGTCATCCAGATGATCGGCGTCGGAGAGGAGACCGGCGCGCTGGACGTGATGCTGGCCAAGGTGGCGGATTTCTACGAAGAGGAAGTCGATACGGCCGTGAAGGATCTCATGACCGCCATGGAACCGGCGATGATGGTCGTGCTGGGCGTCATCGTGGGCGGCATCGTCATCTCGATGTACCTGCCGATCTTCTCCCTCGTGAGCCAGCTCAGTGGCGGTTGACGGGGGTCCGGGGTGACGGCGCCTGAAGCACGAGTTCCACGCACGCCCGCGGATCGCAGGAAGTGGCTCCTGCGGCTGATATGGGTTCGCGTCGTCGTATTCTCGGCGTTCTTCATACCCCTGCTCCTCAGCCAGTCGGTCGATATCCGTTCTCTCCGCGCGGCGGTGTACAACGCCTCGGATCTGGTCGTGCTGCTGGGCGCGGTCTACGCGCTGTCTGTTTGCTGGTATACCCTGCTCCGGCTCAACCGCGCCTATGTCGCGCAGTCCTATGTTCAGATCGCTCTCGACGTCGTCCTGATCACCTGGGGAATCAACGTTTCCGGGGGGCTCGACAGTTACTTCTCGACCCTGTACTTCCTGGAGATCGTCATGGCGGGTGTCCTGCTCCCCTCGCGCCGCGCGGGCCTGGCGACGGCCCTGGGGAGCTCGGCGCTGCACGGAATCCACCTCAACCTGGCCATGTTCGGCTACGCGCCCTCCGAGGGCATGTCCTTTCCCGACGACGCGGGGAGCTTACAGGGCATCCTGGCCATGACGGCCTTCGGGTTTTGCGCCGTCGGATACCTGACCGACCTTCTGGCGGCCAAATGGCAGGCTTCCAGCCTCGCCCTGCGCGAGTCGACCGGGCGCGTGGCGTTTCTGCAGGCCCTCACGAGCCACATCATCGACAGCCTGGGCGCGGGATTGATCACGACGGACCTGGACGGCCGGATCTACCTTTTCAATCCGGCCGCGGCGCGCTTTTCGGGGCGATCCGCGGAGGAGGCCGTCGGCAACGACATCCGGGACGTCTTCCCGGACCTGCCCGCGGACCCGAAGGCCGGCCACCTCGAGCTTGTCCTCGACCGGCCGGGAGTCCCCAGCGTGTGCCTGCACTTCTCGGTGACCGAGCTGGCCATGGGCGCCCGAACCCCGACGGGCCGCGTCTGGGTCTTCGACGACGTGACCGAGCTGCGCGAGATGGAGCAGGAGCTCAGGCGGCAGGAAAGGATGGCGGTGATCGGGTCCATGTCGGCGGGCATGGCACACGAGATCCGCAATCCCCTGGCCTCCATTACCGGTTCCTTCGACCTGCTTCGCGCGGACCTCGAGCTTGGCCCGGAAGAGGAGCAGTTGGCCCGGATCATCGCCAGGGAGACCGACCGGCTGAACCAGATCATCAACGACTTTCTGGCGTTCGCCCGTCCCGCGCCGCCCGAGAGACGACCCGTCTACGTCGAGTGCCTGCTGTCGGACACGGTGAAGCTCATGAGGAACAGCACGACGCTCGTGGACGATCAGGCGATCGAGGCGGACCTCGATCCGGCCACGGCCGAAGTCGACGAGAACATGATGCGCCAGGTGTTCTACAACCTGATGACCAACGCTCTCAAGGCGATGCCGCGCGGCGGGACCCTCCGGGTGACGCTTCGCTCGACGGAGGAAAAGGTACGGATCTCGTTCAGGGATACGGGTATCGGAATGACCCGGGAGCAGATGGCCAGGCTCTACGTGCCGTTCAGCTCGTCGTTCAAAACGGGCACCGGACTGGGCCTGTCGATCGTGTATCAGATCGTCGGAAGTCACGATGGTACGATTCAGGTGGAGTCGAAGGTCGGGTCCGGAACGACCTTCACCGTCGAGTTGCCTCGTTTCGTTTCCGGCGGGATATCGTCCGGCGTCGGGGCCGGGGCGTGGCGAGAACAGTTGGTCTGATCCTTAGGGGGATATGAGCAGCAAAGTGAAGACTCTTGTCGTCGACGACGAGCCCTCGCTCCGGGAGATGCTCCGGATATTTCTCAAGCGCGAAGGCTTCGAGGTCTCCATCGCCGACGGCGGAGAGGCCGCCGTCGCGGCGCTCCGGAAAGACGACTACGACGTCGTGGTATCCGACATCAAAATGCCGGACATGACCGGAATCGAGCTGCTGAAGCGCATCCGGGCCGACGGCATGGCGATGCCTTTTATCCTTCTGACCGCGTACGCGTCCACGGAAACGGCGATACAGGCGCTCAAGATGGGCGCGTTCGACTATGTCCTGAAGACCGACAACTTCACCGAGGAACTGAAGCACATCATCCGCCGCGCTTTGGAAGAGAAGCGGCTGCGCGAGGAGAACACCTGGCTCAAGCGGGAATTCCGGAAGAGCCACGGCATGGGAAGCCTCATCGGCGAGAGCGCGAAGATGCAGGAAGTCTTCCACATGATCCAGGTCGTCAGCGAGACCCCCAGCACCGTTCTCGTGACGGGCGAAAGCGGGACGGGAAAGGAGCTTGCGGCCAAGGCGATCCATGTGAACAGCCCGAGATCGGAAGAGAAGTTCGTGTCCATCAACTGCGGCGCGCTGACGGAAACCCTTCTCGAGTCCGAGCTGTTCGGGTACATGAAGGGCGCGTTCACCGGAGCCGTCAGCGACCGGAAAGGACTGTTCGAGGTCGCAGACCGGGGCACGCTGTTTCTGGACGAGATCGGCGAGACGAGTCCGGCCACGCAGGTCAAGCTCCTTCGCGTGCTTCAGGAGCGCGCCGTCCGCCGCGTGGGGGGATCCGAGGAGCTCCCCATCGACGTGCGCGTGATCGCCGCCACCAACAGAAACCTGTCGGAAATGGTGCGCGAGAGCCAATTTCGGGAAGACCTGTTCTATCGTGTCAGCGTGTTCCCGCTGGACATGCCGCCGCTCCGGGAGCGGGCCGGTGATATCGCGCTCCTCGCGGATCACTTTCTGGCGCAGTTGAACCGATCGGCGGCGCGCAAGATAGAACGGATCTCGGCGGAGGCCATGAGGAAGCTCGAGGGGCATGACTGGCCCGGGAACGTCCGGGAGCTGGAGAACACGATCGAGCGCGCGTTCATCCTCGAGACGTCCGGCGAGATCTCCGCGGCCCACGTCTCCCCCGGAGCGAACGGGACCCTGAAAGCCAAATCCGCGCCGATGATTCCGTCCGGGGGGCTGGACTTCGAGAGCTATATGGAAGGCCTGCAGCGGGATTACTTCGAGGAGGCTCTCCGGAGGTCGGGCGGGGTCCAGGTCCGGGCCGCCGAGCTGCTGGGCATCCCGTACCGGTCGTTCCGGCACTACATGCGCAAGTTCAACGTGACCGCCGGGAAGGGATAGACGGGAACGTCAGTCGGAGACGCGGCTGATTCCGCGAAGATTGTCGAATCCCGCGTCGAAGCTCATGATGCGATCGACGCCGTGCCGTAGCATAACCGCCACGTGCAGGGCGTCCAGCTCGACCGGAAACACCTCATCGGCGATATCGAGGAGCCAGTCGAAGGCCGGCCGGATTGCGTGCTGGCGACCGATGGCGGCATACCGGTGCAAGACCTCCTGAAAGACTTCGGCATCCGTCACCATGGAAATGCGTTCGACCGCAAACCGCTCAACCAGTCGTTGCGCGTCTGCTTTGTGAGGATGCGGAGCGCCGACCAGGTACATAGGAACATTCGAATCGACGAAGATCACTGCGGTGCGCCTGTTGTGTAGCCACGCTCGATCTCTTCGAGGATCTGGTCGATATCGCCGGTCGGGAAGGAATGGCGCACGGCTTTCCGTGTCGCCTCCAGTTTTCTGGCCGGATCGATTTGCGACTGTCCCCGCCGTGCCGCTCGCAGTACTTGTCGGACCCACTCCGCCACCGTCAGGCCGTTTTTCCGGGCGAGTTTCCGGATCTCCCGCATCTCCGATTCTTCGAGGAGAACCTGCAGTCTTTTGCTCATAGTAATGAGGATATATAACTCATATATATGAGTCAAAGATGGGAGGCCGCTGGCTCTTCCCGCCGGATGTCTGGTGGCCACCACGTTGGTGGGGGATCGCTTTCCCGGGCTAATCGATCCCGCGGTTTTCAGGCACGGGGTCGCCGGGTGTAACACATCGGAAACCCAAGATCGCGAAGTCCGGTTTGTTGGTGGTCAGCACGGACTCTATCCCGGCTCCACGGTAGGTCGCGGCGAGCAGCGTGTCCAGTAGACGCTTGCGGCCCAGGGAAAACTCCTGGAGCCAATCCAGGAAACGCTGTATCGCGGCGCTATCGGGAAAGGTCCGGTCAACCTCCCTGGCCGTCCACCATTGCCGGGCCAGATCGCGCGCCTTGTCCATGGGAAGCGGTTGGGAGAAGCGGCGGGGATCGGTGACGATATGCATGAACTCGGCCAGCACCTGTGGCGCGATTGCGATCCGGTCGCCCGCGGCCAGGATCTCGGACTGCGTCTGGCGCGCCGTGGCATGTTCAGCATGCCCGATCACCTCGAGGGCGACGAGAAAGCCCGTATCGAGTCCCCGAAGCATTACCGATCTTTGATCATGTCCCCGAGCAGGTCATCTTCAGATGCCGGAAGCTCCAACATCTTGCCCAGGTTTACCGGCTGGATGTCGAGCAGGCTGTGAGCTCCCACGGCGACGCTTTCGACTGTGAGGCGTACTTTTTCGCGGTCCTTGAGCGGCAAGGGATGGTCGGGCCTGAGCACGCCGTTTTCATAAGTCGCTTCAACAACAAGGTGCGACACGATAGCCTCCATCTTCTGTCGCAGTCTAGCACAAGGCGGATCTCTGACCGGTGAGTCCTTCGTTCCGTACGGTGTCCGCGCCGTGCCCAGGCTGGCGAAGCCCGTCGGCCAGACGGTACGGAATGTTCTCGTCCAGCTTGAGCTTCACAGTTCCCGGGGAACGCCAGGCAGGAAAGCCCGGAGCCGAACGCCGAAACCTCAGGTCCGCGATAGAATGGACCCGTGGTTGACTGGCCAGCTTAAGCCGCACGATATCGTTCGCATCATTACGGGATGGCCATTATGACGGCAAGAAAGAAAAAATCAGCGGCGAAGCCCAGGCTCACGCAAGATCGAATCGATGAATTAGTCACGGCTCAGGCCGATAAAGATTCAGCCTGGGAGAAAGTCGTGTCGGTTCGGAGATCACCCACGCCGTTATCGATCTCCGCAGATCTGGCGGCGCGAGCGGCGTTTCTGGCGACGGACACACGGACACTTGTCCCCTGGACGGCTCCGCGTGACTGGTGTATCGTTAAAGCCCGACATATGTAGGCGATGGAGGTCGAATGCGCGAGTCTGATCTGTTGGCGCGAATCACGATTGATGCTGAACAGTGTGGTGGGCGACCGTGTATTCGGGGGATGCGCATCCGCGTCATCGACCTGCTCCAGCTTCTCGCCGCCGGTGAGACCCGCGAAGAGATCCTCGCAGAGTATCCCTACCTCGAGCCCGACGATATCACCGCTGGTCTTCTCTACGCGGCCCGTCAGCTCGATCATCCTGTCGTAGCAGCATAAGCGACGCTGTAGGCCCCGAATCGACGAAGATCCCTGCGGCGCGCCTGTCGTCTACCCACTTCCGATCTCGTCGAGGATCTGGTCGATATCGCCCGTTGGGAAGCGATGGCGCACGGCCCTCCGGGTCGCCTCGATCTTCCTGGCTGGATCGATCTGTGACTGCCCCCGCCGTGCTGTTCGCAGTACTTGTCGGACCCACTCCGCCACCGTCAGGCCGTTCTTCCTGGCGAGTTTCCGGATCTCCCGGATCTCCGATTCTTCCAGGAGAATCTGCAGTCGTTTACTCATGGTAGTTTTCAGGTTCGATAGACAGCGTCCGGCGTTCGGCTATTGTAGAAGCTGGTAGCCGCCATGCGAAGCGAATTCACGGCCATCTTCGAGCGGGATGGGGCTTGGCATATCGCCTATTCTCCGGAGATTCCCGGCGCAAACGGCCAGGGACGGACGAAGGAAGAAGCCCGCCAAAGCCTTGCGGACGCTATTGTCTCATTCGTGAGATCGCCGCTGACTCCGTGGCGCTGATATCGCCGAGTGGTTTGCCGCGCTTGATCCAGTCCGCGAGGATGGCTGCCCGCTCACGGTTCTTTCCTGCTTTCGCAAGTTGTGCGTTAAGCCCGGCCTCCTTCATTCGGTAAGAAAGCGTTGTCAACTCGGCTCTTGGGAACGACAGTGCGGCCAGCGACGCCAGGCGCCTCGCAGCATTTGACTTTGATTCCCCCGGCGTGCTCAACAAGGTCTCGATCGCCGCCCAGCCGCCCGCGACCGCTGACGCGGGACTTCCGCGGTCCAACGGTTCGAGCAGTTCCAGCGCCTGATCGACAACACTTGTATCCGTACGCTTCGGGTACAACTTCTGCTCTCGCCGCAGTGCAAGCACGTCGACGCCTCTGGCGGTTTGTCCGACACGCACGGCTTCCTGAAATCCTTTGACCCATGCCAAGTGGAAGATCTCGAGCTTTCTCTCTCGAGTACCTACGGCGATTCGCGTTGCGAACTTGCGGATGTGCTCGAAAGCACTTTCGGCGGCGCTCCACGGATCCATGGCTACCGTCTCCACGAGGACGCCTCCTTGTTGTCGCAAGTTGCGGGCTGAATGGCCTTCATCGCGGAGCCAGTTTGAGACGTCAGACTGCCTAAGGCCGCCCGGTATATTCGAAAAGGTACTGCCCGACATGTGAGTGAGCGCCAGGAGTACGACGTAGTTTCGAGGTGAGTCCCTCACCAGGGCGTGGGCGTCACGGATCAGAGCAGCGAGATCCTTTTCCATCGGCTCGTGAACGACCTTGAAGGTCCACCAACGGTGGAGGAACTGTCTGGAGAATCCCTTGTCCAGCAGATGGGCGGCGATCGATCGAGAGGTCCGCTCGGCCCCAGGAGCGGCATCTCTCTGAATTGCTTCCGACCAACGCAACAGATACTCTTTATCGAGGTCGTCCTGGAGCAGTCTCAGTTGGGCGTATTTAGCAGACTCGAAGCGGAGATCATCCGACAAGCACTTCTGTACGAGTCGTTTCTGCTCCGGAAGAGGCAGCGCACAGTCCCGCGCCAACAGCTTCTGAGCGGTCTGCATCAGTCCCCTGAGACTCTCTTTGGACAAGACGCCTCGCCGGACGGCGTGACTCGCTTCCAGTATCTCTGAAAGTGTCATCGAAAGGCCGGCGTTCCATAATCGTCTGAACCATGGGCCGCTACCGAAGAACTCGAGCAGTCGAACTGAAACGTGCGTATTGAAAGGGTGGACTTTCAGCATGCCGTCTTGCTATCCTATCGGCAGGACGATTAGTCCGCGATCTAAAGTGGGCCTCCCCCCTGTAAGGACTTGGATCACATTGTGAGTCAATCCCGAGACAGGGCAAAGGCCCCTTTTCCTTTCTGGACCATCGAAGATCGGCGGCAAATCCGCCGATCACTTCGGCTGCTCCCGGGGTGATTGAAGCCTTACCGGCCGGCGTGAAGTAGTTTCGGCGGTCTGCCGGGATGCCAACGGTCGGTTCGTGACTGGATCGGGGGCGGTGGGCTGATGTTTGCGTTCGATGGCCTGCGTCGCCGCACCGGCATTCTTCCCCGACTCCCCTGACCAGATCCTTCCGCGGCCGACGCCGGTTCTCGCGTCCGGATGTACGTCTACAGTCAATCGCCAGGTTTATGCAATCGTCGAGACCGCATCGATGCGCGCCGCGATCTTCTCCGCGGCCCGTTTTCCGCTGAGAATCGTGTCCTCCATCGAGTAGTAGTCCCAGTCGCCGTAACGTCCGGCGACGATGATATCCCGGTCTTCCAGATACTGGATAAGGTCCGGCAAGTGCGTTTGCCGGTGCCGGTCGAAGACCACGTAGGCGTGGGGTATCGGGATGACGTGCCGCGTCAGGATCTCGTCGTCGGGCGTCAGGATGCCGCACGCGACGAGGTCGGCGAGCGCCCGCTGGTAGACCGCTTCCAGGTCGGGAGGCGACTCCGGCCGGTGCGTGATCTCGATATACAGGGAACTGGCGCCTTCCGGTCCCGCGTCGTCGGAGAAGTTCATCGGGAACCCCACGCGCGTGAAGACGTGGCGGGATTCGGGAAAGTAGAGCCAGTGCTGGTCGCTGACGCCCGGGCGGCCGACCCCGATGTTGATGTTCAGGATCGATACCACCTGAAGGCCCCGCGCGGCGCTCCGGAGGGAGTCCGGGACCTCGTCGAGCAGCTCGAACACCCGGGGGAGCGGGAGCGTGCTCAGCAGGCAGTCGTAGGCCTCGTCCCGGCCGTTCGAGAAACGGACGCGCCGCCGCCGGCTGTCGATTCCCGCGACCGCGTGGTCGACCTGGATGCGGCCGGCCCGGCGGGCCAGGGCCCGGGGCAGGCAGTCGATACCCCCTGTCTTCGGATAGCGAAACGTGGGGTTATATCCCATGTTCCGGTTCACGATCCCCAGCGCGCCGTTCACCACGTCCTCCAGACTGGGCTTCGGGATGGACCAACTGACCCAGTCGGCGGTGACCGTCCTGAGGTCGCGTCTCCAGAACTTCTCGTTGAACGGGAGCATGAAATGCGCCGCGATCCCGCGCCCGAACGTCTGGAGCACCCATTCTTCGAAGTTTTCGGGAGCGGGGACGTCCCGGTTCAGAGTTTCGATGAACCCGAGCAGGCAGTCGCGGACTACCGCATCGGGCAGGCCGTGGGTATTGGCCTGGAACGGATAGGGCGTCGTGCACCCTTTGGAGTAGATCGACGCTCTCCGCTCGTGAGGCGCGAAGGCTCCGGGGAGCAGGTCGTCGATCAGTGCCTTCGTGTAGTCGTGTTTGAGATGCAACAGGTGGCCGGTCACGTCGAACGTGAACCCGTCCTGCCTGAACGAGCGGCAGATGCCGCCGATCTCGCTTTCCTTCTCGAAGACGGCGGGTTCGTATTCCGGCAGGTGAAACGCTCCGCTCAGCCCGGCCAGGCCCCCTCCGAGGACGACGACCCGCTTCATGGATCCGCGTCCACTTTCATCAGAAGGAACGCCGTAATCAGGGCCATCGATACCGCGCCCGCGATGATGGCGGTCGCAAGCTGCAGCGGCATCTGGCTGATCAGGAGCGCCGTGCCGCCCAGCATCCCCGTCATCACGTAGGAGACGACGGCAGTTTCCCGGACAGACAGCCGGCATCGCTGCAGGCGCAGAGCGAAGTGGTCCGGGCTGCCCGTCATGACGGGCACGCCTTTCTTCCAGCGAACGTACATGACGAAGACGAGGTCGAAGAGCGGGACGCCGAGGATCAACGCCGGGCTGATGGCGGCGACGAGGTTGAACCGGGTATAGCCGGCGTTCATGGAAAGC
>Ga0302046_10003526_pt1 | contig 14138 bp, 13 predicted proteins | sample RVTome_11_FD_200261 | JGI IMG/M metagenome (GOLD analysis project Ga0302046, IMG submission 200261) | Soil microbial communities from uranium-contaminated site in the Upper Colorado River Basin, Wyoming, United States - RVT147D111 (version 2) ...
GTTGCAGCCGGGCGGGACCACGAGCAGCCCGAGCGCGAGCCACGCGAGCGCGCGGCTCGGGTTCCGGCGCCTCACGTCCCGGCCTGTCCGCGCCCGGGCCCCTCCACGCGCGCGCGGGCGCGCGCCACGCGCGCGTCGCCCGGGTGGCGGGCGGCGAGCTCCGCGAGCCAGGCGCGCGCGCTCGCGGGGTCGCCCGCCGCGGCGAAGGCCAGGGCGAGGCGACTGCCGAAGCCCGGGTCGTGGACGAGCTCGCCAGCCAGCGCGCGGTGGCGCCGGGCGTCCTCGAGCTTGCCGATGCGCGCGTACTCGAGGGAAAGCTGGGCCTGGGCCAGGGCGAAGTCGGGCCGCAGGCGCACGGCGTCGCGGAAGCTCTCCAGCGCCGGCTGGTAGGCCTCGGCCTCCTGCCAGATCATGCCCACCCGCAGGCGCACGAAGGCGTCGTCGGGCGCCAGCGCGAGGGCGCGGCGCGCGTGCTCGACGGCGCGCGCCAGCGCGCCGGGCTGGTCCGCCTGGCTGGCCTGGATCCACATGAGGCCCATCTGCACGCGCGGGTCCTCGGCGTCGAGGCTCGCGGCGCGCTCGAAGTCGCTGCGCGCGCCCGCGCGGTCGCCGAGCACGATGCGCAGCTCGGCGCGCTCGGACCAGTAGTGGGCCACGCGCGGGCCGAGCGCCACGGCGCGGTCGGCGTGGGCCACGGCCTCGGGCGCGCGTCCCGCGTAGAGCAACGCCGACGCCAGAAGGGCGTGGCCGCGGGCGCTCTGGGGCGCGTGCTTCAGGAAGGCGCGCAGCACCGCCTCGGCGTCGGCGTAGCGGCCCTCGGCCACGGCGCGGGCGCCCGCCAGGGCGAGCGCCTGGTGCTTCAGGCCGTCCTTGGGATCGAGGCCGGTCTCGGCCACCGACGAGCCGGGCAGCGCGTAGCCGAGCGCCTGGAGGCGCGCACGCTCGTCGTCGTCGAGCGCCACGGGCCGGCTCTCGCCGCCCTGGCCGAGCACCTGGGCGACGCGGACGTCGAGCGCCTGCATGCGGGCCGCCGCGTCGGAAGCGGCCGAGAGATCGCGGAGCTGGCCGGGATCCGCGGTCACGTCGTAGAGCTCGGGGCGCGGCGCCCGCACGTAGAGCTCCGCGCCCGTACGCACGGCGTGCAGCGGCGCCCAGCCGAAGTCGAGCTGCGGCAGCAGGCTCTCGGCGTAGGCCCAGCGCGTGGAGGCATGGTCGGAGTCGGCGAGCAGCGACGTCAGGTCGTCGCCGTCGGCGTCGGGCAGCGCGGGCGCGCCGGCCAGCGCGAGCAACGTCGGCGCGAGGTCCACGCCGCGCACCACGCCGCGCACCACGCGGCCGGCCGGCACACCGGGCCCGGTCATGATCCAGGGCACGCGCATGGCGGCGTCGTAGAGCGTCATGCCGTGGTTCAGCTCGCCGTGCTCGCCCAGGCTCTCGCCGTGATCCGAGGTCACGGCCACGAGCGTGTCCGCGAGCCGGCCGCGGGCCTCCAGGCCGAGCAGCAGCCGCCCGAGCTCGTGGTCCACGTAGGCGATCTCGGCGTCGTAGGGGCGGCCGGGGAGCTGCGCCACGAAGCTCGCCGGAGCGCGGTGCTCGAGGTGCGGATCGTAGTAGTGGACCCACAGGAAGAACGGCCGCTCGCCCGTCGCTTGCAGCCAGGCCAGCGCCGCGTCGGTCACGTCCGTGGCCGGACGCTCGAGGAAGCCGCTGGCGCCGGCGCGCCGCGTGCCGACCTGGTCGTCGTAGTGGTCGAAGCCGCGCCCGAGCCCGTAGCGCGCGCGCAACACCACGGCGCCCACCACGGCTCCGGTGGCGTAGCCGGCCTCGTCGAAGCGCTCGGCCAGGGTCGGCAGCTCCGGGCCCAACGCGAAGATCCCGTTGTGGCGCACGCCGTGGCGCGGCGGCCAGGCGCCGGTGAGCAGCGTGGCGTGGGAGGGCAGCGTGATGGGCGTGGCGGCGATGGCCGTCTCGAAGCGCGCGCCCTGGGCCGCCAGCGCGTCGAGCGTGGGCGTGCGTGCGAAAGCGGCTCCGTAGGCGCCCACGTGGTCCGCGCGCAGCGTGTCGATGGTGACGAGCACGACGTTCGGCCGCTCGGCAGCCTCGTGGCTCACGCGGTTGCAGCCGGGGGCGGCAAGCCCCAGGCACAGGACCAGCCAGCCGAGCTTCACGCGCATGCACTCCCCCCGCATCGAACGGCTCATCGGCGCGAGACCGCCGGCGGTTGAGCGAGGCTGCCCGCGCGTGAGCCTCAGGCCATGGCGAGCAGGTGCACGGGAGAGAGCAGCACGGCCAAAGCGCCGATCGCGATGGCCGGGCCGAAGCCGAAGGGCATGGACCAGCTGCGCGTGGCGGCCGCCGAGGCCATTCCGAGCAGGAGGCCCACGAAGCAGGCGGCGAAGATCGTCTCGAGCACGCCCGCCGGCCCGAGGAAGGCGCCCACCATGGCCAGGAGCTTCACGTCGCCGAAGCCCATGCCCGGGAACCAGGTCCAGTAGTCGAGGCTCGCCGGGCGCGGCGGCGCCTCGCCCTCGCCCGGCCAGTGCGGGAAGCGCCGGCCGAGCGCTACCGAGACGCGCGCGTGCAGGAAGCCCACGCTCCACAAGAGACCGCCGCCCAGCAGCGCGCCCACGGCCGAGGTCCAGAGCGCCGCGCCGGGTGGCACGCCCTCGCGCACGGCGAGCAGCGGCACGGCCACGAGGCCCACGAGCAGGCCGCCCAGCGAGAGCTCGTCGGGGATGATCTGGTGCTCGAAGTCGATCAGGGCGGCGGCCAGCAACGCGGCGCCGAAGGCCATGAGCAGCAGCGTCTGGAGGCTCGCGCCGTAGCGCGCCGCGAGCGCCATGAACACGAGGCCCGTGGCCGCCTCGAGCGCCGGGTAGCGCAGCGGGATGCGCACGCCGCAGGCGCGGCAGCGCCCGCGCAACAGCAGCCAGGAAAGCACGGGCAGGTTGTCCCAGGGGCGGATGGCCGCGACGCACGCCGGGCAGCGCGAGCCGGGGAACACGATGGACTCGCCGCGCGGCAGGCGGTGGACCACCACGTTGAGGAACGAGCCCACCAGGAGCCCGAGCAGGAGCGCCACCCAGAGCATGCCGCGGAATCTACCGGAAACGGGGACGTTGGTTGACTTGTTGACTAGCGGCGCCCGTCCGTGGCGTTCCTGCCCCGGAGCCGTCCGCTAGTCAACAAGTCAACCAACGTCCCCGCTCTAGCGGAAGTCTTTGCGGTGGAAGACGAGCGAGGCGAGCGTCAGCACCACGATCACGTACAGGGCGCCGTAGGCGAGCGGCCACCAGACCTCGGCCGGAGCCACCGGCAGCTCGTGCAGCGCCTGGATCGTGAGGTTGAAGCTCTCCAGGTCCGGCAGGATGCGGTACAGCAGGCCCGCGACCTGTTTCACCGACTCCACGTCGGACTGGCTGCCGAGCTGCTTCAAGTCGCGCGTCAGGTGGCCCACCACGTAGAAGCCGCCGGTGAAGAACGAGGCGAGCATGGGCGTGGTGAAGGCCGAGAAGAAGGTGGCGATGGCCACCAGCAACGCCAGCTCGCCGGCCGAGAGCAGGAGCGCGTAGAGGTGCGTCACGCCGATCGGCGCGCCGGTCAGCCAGGAGACCGCCAGGAACGCGGCGCTCATCACCACGACCTGCATCCAGACGGTGGCCACGAGTCCCAGGTACTTGCCCAGCAGGAACTCCCAACGCGCCACCGACTTGGTGACGATCGTGTAGATGGTGCGCCGGTCCACCTCCTTGTGGATCAGACCCACGCCCAGGAAGATGGCGATCAGCGCGCCGAACAGGCGGATCGCCGAGAGCCCCACGTCCTGGATGATGCGCTCCTGCTCCACGTAGGAGAGCGTCGAGAGCAGCACGCCCACGCCGATCAGGAGCACGGCGAAGAACACCAGCGCGTAGAGCACCTTGTTGCGAATGGCCTCGCGGACCGTGTTGCCTGCGATCGTGCGGATCCGGCCGAACATCAGCGCACCTCCCCTCGCGCTTCGGGCTCGCCCACGGCCGACAGGAAGATCGACTCCAGCGACACCCGCACAGGCGTCACCGAGAGCACGTCGGCCCCCGCCGCCAGCGCCGCGCGCAGCACGTCGTTGATCGCCTTCTCGTGGACGCGCGCCTCCAGCTGGTCGCCGTGGGGACGCAGCTCGGCGCCGAGATCGTCTTCGAGCCGCGCGGGCAGCTCGGCGGGCACGCGCGCCAGCACCACGTCGGCGCGCTGGTTGTCGCTGGCGATGAAGTCCTCGATGCGGCCTTCGTAGCGGATCTTGCCCTTCACGATGATGGCCACGCGGTCGCACACCATCTCCACGTCCGACAGGATGTGCGTGTTCATGAACACGGTCTTGCCGTCGCCGCGGAGGCGCAGGATCAGGTCGCGAATCTCCTTGCGTCCGAGCGGGTCGAGGCCGCTCATGGGCTCGTCCAGGAACACCACCTGGGGGTCGTGGATCAGCGCCTGGGCGATGCCGATGCGCTGGAGCATGCCCTTGGAGTAGGTGCGCAAGCGCGCGTCGCCGGCGTGGGAGAGGCCCACCCAGCCGAGCAGCGTGGCGATCCGGTCGGGGCGCTTCGCGCGCGGCACGTTGGACAGGCGCGCGTAGAAGTCCAGGAACTCGATGCCGGTCAGGTAGTCGTAGAAGTAGGAGACCTCGGGCAGGAAGCCCACGTGCTCGCGGAAACGCGACTCGCGGATGTCGTGGCCGAGGATGCGGGCGCTCCCGCCGCTCGGCCGGATCAGGCCCATCAGGATCTTCAGCGTGGTGGTCTTGCCGGCGCCGTTGGGTCCCACGAAGCCGAAGATCTCGTTCTCGTGGACGCTGAAGGTGATGCCGTCCAGCACGCGCTTGGCGCGCAGCCCCAGGCCGGGACGGAAGTCCTTGGCCAGGCCTTCGACCCGGACGACCTCCGGTCGTCGCTTCGTCATCGTCGCTGTCCCTCCCGATCTCCCTCGCGCTCGGCGAGGGCGGCCGGCGTGAACTTGTCCGGCCGGAAGCTCTGGTGGACCTGGTAGCGGGCGTCGTAGTAGCTCGACACGATCTCGCCCGTGCGCTCGTGGAGCTTCCACTCCCAGCCGTGCAGCTCGGGCGGCAGCTCGCGCAGGACCGGGTCGGGCCCGGCCAGCAGGTCCTCCACGCGCGCGATGTCGCGCCCGTGGCGCTTGCGGTAGGTCTCGCGGGCGCGATCGAGATGGCGGGCCCGCCGCTCGGTCTCGATCTCGTCCATGGCCTTCTCGTACTCGGCGCGGGCCTTGGGGCTCGGCGCGCCGCGGTGCAGCTCGGCCAGCATGGCCGCCGCCACCTCGAGGCCCTCGGTCTGGGCGCGCAGGCGCGGCACCAGCCGGCGCAGGTAGCCCGGCGAGCCGGGGACGTCGGCGGCCGCCGTCAGCTCGTCGGCGGCCTCGTCGAACTCCATCAGGTAGTAGAAGTGGTTGAAGCCCTTGTAGAAGTGGTTGCGCCAGTCGCCCGGGTGGTGGGCGATGCCCCGCTCCATCAGCCGGTTGGCGAAGCGCACGTCGTCCTCGCTGCGCGTCATCCAGATGGCGGCGAAGCGGTAGGGGTGGCCCACGTGCGGATTGAGGTCGGTGACCACGTCGATCAGGCGGCCGATCGTGTGGCCGTGCTCCGAGGGATCGGCCACGGCGCCGCCCACGAGCTGGATCGCCTGGAGCCAGTAGTAGTCCGCGGCCAGCGCGTCGAAGCCCAGGGAGGCGAACTTCGCCAGCTGCGGCTGCGGGACGAAGGCCTCGCCGCGGGCGGACCGGGGCGTGCTGGGGATGCGGGCGTGGACCAGGTCGACGCCGGCGACCAGCAGCCCCACTGCCAGGGCCAGTGTGATACGAGCGGTCATGAAGGGCTCCCCTCGGTGTCCCTCAGGACGGCTGACCCGACGCGGGCCCTAGTAGAGGCCCGACCCCTCGGCCAGGGCCACCGTGTCGTAGACCGGGCCGTTCCCGTCGGTCGGCGGGCTGATCACGCCGCCGAGGATCGTGGACGAGCAGGTCGCGGGCGGAACGGCCGTGTCGGTGATGTTCGGGCTCACGATCATGACCGCCGCCACGAGACCGTTGTCGTCGATGTCGGAGTAGGCCGTGGCCGTGAAGCAGCCGGTGCAGCAGCCGGGATCGATGTCGGCGGCGTTGGTGTCGTAGCGGAAGAAGACCTCGCCCTCGGGCTTCCAGCCCACCTGGGCGAACTCGCCGACGGCGCTGGCCTCCCAGTTGGCGGGGGTGCTGCCGAGCGGATCGGCCGGGCTGGGCGCGGCGCCCACGTAGCGGTTGTACTCGGCCGAGAAGGCGCGCTGGGACTTGGCCAGCGACGAGAGATTGGTGAAGCCTTCGCTGCGGCGCGAGCGGAACTGGTAGTCGCGGAAGGTGGGAACGGCGACGGTCACCAGGATCCCGATGATCGCGACCACGATCATCAGCTCGAGCAGCGTGAATCCGCCGATTTTCCGGTCCTTGATCACCATGGTCGCTTCCTCTTCCGCTTTCTGGGGGATGGTCGGGTTGGCTGGGAACGTGACGGGCCGGAGCCAACCGGCTCCGGCCCGTCCCCTTCGCAGGGTTCCTAGAAGATGCTCTGCCCGTAGCTCGTGTCGCAGGCACCCGTGACGTTGTCCATCAGGTCGGCCGCGGTGCAGACCACCGTGGGCGGATCCGGCGCGTCGTTCGTCGCCGTCACCTGACCGTCCAGGTCGAGGATGAACTCGGGATGGTGGTAGCCCCAGTGCTGGATGCTGGTGTTGTCGTCGATGTCCGCCTGGGCGCCGACGAAGTAGCACTGGCCACCGCAGCCCGTGGTCACCTCGTACTGGAAGTACACCTGACCTTCGGGCCGCCAGCCGATGTCGTTGAAGTTCGTACCGGCCACGCCCACGTCCGCGAAGGCGACCTTCGTGTCGCCCGGCAGGGACGCCGGCGACAGGGTTGCAGGCTGGTAGGTGTTGAACTCCGCGTTGAACGACTCCTCCGCCGTCCGGATGGCCGCGATGTTGATGCGGCCCTCGGTGCTGCGCGAGCGCAGCTGGAAGCGCAGGAAGTTGGGAATGGCGATGGCCGCCAGGATGCCGATGATGGCGACCACGATCATCAGCTCGATGAGCGTGAAGCCGCCAGTCCGCTTCGCGGGAAGCTTCATCATTTCGAGTTCTCTCCTTGCCTTCGAGCCTCGGTCGCCGGCACCCTTCTGAGCACCCTGCTCGGGGGAGCGGGCCCTCTGGGCCCCCAGCGTCGAATCCCGAATCACCTGTAGGCAAAGCAACCCGCGTGCCAGCACGACCTTCGGGCTCCGCGGAGCACCGCAAGGCTCGGGAGATCCGGGGCGCTCCCCCGGCATCTGCACTCGGCCTTCATCGGCAACCCATGCGCGGCGCCGTAGCCCGAAGTGACGATCCACGGCTCCGCGGACGCCGTTTCCCGTCACCGCGGCCCGGCGCGTACCCCGCTCGCGCGCGGGCGCGGTCCGCTCGTGCGGGGGCTTTTGCGTTCAACTTTCCGGTCGCCGACCCCGATGAGCCCCGGGGATGAGCCGCGCCGCCGTCACGCTCGCCCTGCTCTTCTCCGGGCTCGCGGCCCTGGTCTACCAGGTGCTCTGGACCCGCCTGCTGGGCCTCGTGTTCGGCACGAGCAGCGAGGCGATCGGCAGCGTGCTCGCCGTGTTCTTCGCGGGCATGGCGCTCGGCAACTGGCTGGCCGCCCGCCGGCTCGCGGGGCTGCGCCATCCGTTGCGCGTCTACGGATGGCTCGAGCTCGGGATCGGCGCCTTCGCGCTGCTCTCGCTGCCCCTGCTGCGCGCGCTGCCGGACTTCCACGCGTGGCTCGCGGGCGACGCCGGCCCGCTGGCCGGCGCGGCCTTGCGCCTCGCCATCGCGGCGGCCGTGCTGCTGCCGCCGACCATCGCCATGGGCGCCACCCTGCCGGTGGTGGCGCGCGGCGTGGTGGGCGACGACGCCACGCTCGGCCGCTGGAGCGCCATCCTCTATGCGGCCAACACCCTGGGCGCCGTGGCGGGGGCCTACCTGTGCGGCTTCTGGCTGCTGCCGGAGCTCGGGCTCTCGGCCGCGGTCCGGATCGCGGCCGCGGTGAACCTCGTGGTGGCGGCGGCGGTGCTCGTCTTCCTGCGCGACGTCACCGTCGCGGCCCGTCCCGCGCGGCCCACCCCGGGCGCGCGCGCACCCGCGACGCGCACCCCCGGGCCGGGACGCAGGGCCTTCCTCGCCTTCTTCGCGCTCTCGGGCTTCGTGGCCATCGGCTACGAGATCGTCTGGTCCAAGGTCTTCGGCATCGTGATGGAGGGCACCGTCTACGGGTTCTCCGCCGTGCTCTCGGCCTACCTGGCCGGCATCGCGCTCGGCAGCGCGACGGTCGCGCCCTTCGTGGACCGCCTGCGCGACCTGCCGCGCGCCTTCGGCCTGCTGCACGCGGGCGCGGGCGTGGCGGTGACGGTGGGCCTGCTGGCCGTGCCCTGGCTGCCCTGGGCCCACGGCCGGCTGGCCGACGCCGCGGGCGGCGGTGACGCCGTGCACCTCCTGTTCGTGCTGGTGGTCCCGATCGTGCTGGTGCCCACGGCCCTGTTCGGCGCCGCGTTCCCCATCCTCATCCGCATCTACACCGACCGCGCCGAGGACGTGGGCGAGGCCATGGGCCGCGCGGTGGCGGTGAACACCGCCGGCAGCATCGCGGCGAGCCTCCTGGTGGGCTTCCTGGCCATCCCGCGTCTGGGAATGGACGTGACGCTCGGGGCGCTCGTCTGGCTCGACCTGCTGCTTGCGGCCGTGGTGCTGTCGGGCTTCCAGCGCGCGACCGGGAGCGCGCGGCTTCCGGCGCTCGGCGCGGCGGCGGCGGCCCTGCTGGTCGTGGCCTTCGGCTACAACGGGGTGCGCGCAGAGCTGGCGGTGGCGGGCCGCGAGGTGGACGCTGCGGAGCCGGGCGCCTACCGCCGCGATCTCGAGGGGAAGGCGCGCGCGCAGATCTTCGTGCGCGAGGGCCGCAATGCCATCGTCACGGTCACGGCCGAGGAGGCTTCGCGCGGGCTGCGCAGCAACGGGCTACCCGAGGCCGGCGTGCTGCTCGGCCCGCCCTACGGCCCCGTCACCACCAGCCTGCTGGGCGCGCTCCCGTACCTGCTGGCGGAGTCGCCCGAGCGTGCGCTCGTGATCGGCCTCGGAGCGGGCAGCACGTTGGAGACCCTGCTGCGCACGCCGCTCGCCCGGATCGACGTGGTGGAGCTAGAGGTGGGCGTGGTAGGCGCCATGCAGGTGCTCCACGCCGGCCGGCCCGATCCGCTGGCCGACCCGCGGGTGCGCCTGCGCCTGAACGACGGCCGCAACGAGCTCCTGCGCGCGCGCCACGCAGGCGCGCCCGGCGCCGGCTGGGACGTGATCGCCTCCCAGCCGAGCCACCCCTGGCTGATCGGCGCCGCCAACCTGTTCACCGAGGAGTTCTTCGTGCTGGCGCGCGAGGCGCTGCGCCCCGGCGGCGCCTTCGCGCTGTGGGTGAACGGCTTCCGCACCGATCGCGAGGCACTGCTGGCGCTGATGGCGAGCTTCGAGCGCGTCTTCCCAGGCTCGCTCGTGGCGGACGTCTCCGCCAACCACGGCCGCTCGGCCTTCCTGCTGCTCGGCATGCGCGAGCCGGTGCGCGTGGACCCCGAGCGCATGGTCCGCCGGCTCGCGGAGCCCGCGCTGGCGTCGCACCTGTCCCACCACGGGCTCGACCGGGTGGCGGCCGTGCTGGCGCGCTTCGAGGGACGCACGGCCGACTTCGCCGTGCAGGCCGGTGGCGCGCGCAACACCGACGACAACGCCTGGGTGGAGACGCGCATCCCGCGCAAGCTCGAGTGGGAGAGCCTCGACTGGGCGAGCGTGGAGGCGGGGCTGCCGGCCGGGGCGCCGGTGCTGCCGCCGCTGACGGCTCCCGTGGACGTGGCTGCCGTGGCGCGCGGCGTGCTCGACGCCGTCTCCAGGGCCAGCGAGCCGCGGCCGCTGCGCAAGATCGAGCGGCTGCTCGAAGGCCACGGCGCGGGGCTCGACCCGTTCGAGGCGGAGCTGTTGCGCGCCGAGGCGAGCCTGTTCGAGCCGGAGGCCCGGGCGCGCGGCGAAGCTGCGCTGCGCGCCCTGGCCGCGGCGCAGCCGCGGCGGCCCGAGCCCTGGCGCGTGCTCGGCACCCACCAGGCGACGCGCCTGCGCGACTTCGCCGCGGCGGGGGCGAGCTTCGCGGCCGCCTTCGAGCGCAGCGGCGGGGCGCGCGACGCCTACGACGCGGCGCGCGCGCTCGACTACGTGGATCCGGAGCGCGCTTTGGGCTTCGTCGACCACATCCCGGCCGGCGAGCGCGCGCACTTCCCGCGACTCGCCTGGTACGAGGCCAAGCGGGCGCTCGCGCGGGGCGCGAGGGGTGAGACGCTGGCGCCGCGGCTCGCGGCCCTGGAGCGCTACCGCGACACCGCCGAGGGTCGTCTGATCCCGGGCGTGAACGCCACCCTGGCGCGTCTGGCCGAGGCCACGGGCGACCGGCGGCGGTCGCTCTTCTACCAGGAGGCAGACCGCCGCGAGCGTCTCGCGCAGGCCGAGCCGTTGCTGGCCCGGGCGCGCGAGGCCCTCGGCGCCGGACGGATCGAGGAGGCGGCGCCGGCCTTGCGCGGCGCCACGGCGCTCCTGCCCGGTCACCCGGAGGTCGCGCAGCTCGCGGCCGAGCTCGCGCTGGCGCGTGGCGACGCGGCGGGCCTCGAGGCCGCGCTCGCCGAGCTGCGCGCCCAGGCAGGCTCGCTCGAGGCCGCCGTCGTGGCGGAGAACCGCTTCCGCGCAGGCCACGGCCTGCCGCTCCTCCCCGAGCAGCCCGCCGAGACCTTCGCGCGATGACCAGGGGTCCCGGGCCGGGCGAAGCCCGGGCCCCCCCGCGCCGCGCGCCGCCGGCGCGCGGCGCGCCCCGCCGCCGGCGTGCGGGCGCGGGGGCGGGCGGGGCGGTCGCCCCTGCAAATGGTTCGGTTGCCGGGGCTTTGGGCTGACGCTACGTTGCGCCGGCTTTTCCAGCCTGCGCTCCCATCGTCTAGTGGCCTAGGACGGAGCCCTCTCAAGGCTCAAACACGGGTTCGACTCCCGTTGGGAGCACCACATCCCCCCGCGATCGCGGAGCCCGCGTGCCCGACTTCGCCTTCCTGTTCGTCGACTGCGAGTTCGGCGGGCTCGATCCCGAGCTGCACGACCTGACCGAGGTCGGCGCGATCCTCACCGACTACCGGCTGGTGGAGCTGGCCCAGGGCGAGTGGAAGATCTGGTCGCGCCCCGAGCGGATCACGCCCGAGGCGGCCGCCATGTCGGGCTACGACGCCGAGCTCTGGGCGCGCGAGGGCGTTCCCGTGCGGCGGGCCCTGACCGAGCTGGCCGCGCTCGTGCCGGCCGGCAAGACGGTCGTGCCGGCCGGACAGAACGTGCGCATGGACGTGCAGTTCATCGAGAGGGCCTACCGCTCGTGCGGAATCCCCTACCCGTTCGACTACCACGTGATCGACCTGGCCACCCTGTTCTACGCCTGGTCGCTCGTGGCGGGCGAGACGGTCTCGGCACTGTCCCTGCGCCAGGCGGCCACCACGGCCGGACTCGTGGACGGCAGCGTCCCGCACCGCGCGCTGGCCGACGCGCGCCTCACGCTCGAGACCTTCCGCCACTACGTGGGGCGGCTCTCGCTGCGGCCGCCGCCGGAGACTCCTGCGCCGGTTCCTGCCGGCGGCGACGCGCGGCGCGAGCGCTGACGCGCCAGCTTGGCGCGCCACTTGGCCACGGCCCGCCGGTCGAAGCGCGCCAGCCAAGGCAACAGCCAGCGCGCGCCGGCGCCGCCGGGCCGGAACCAGACGGCCGAGGCAAAGTCGATCAGCACGGGGCCGCCGGCCTCGTCCACCAGCACGTTGCTGCGGTGCCCGAGGTCGAGGTGGGCCAGGCCCCGGCGGTGCAGCTCGTCCACGGCGCGCGCCAGCGCCTCCACGAACTCCGGGCCCGCGTCGTCCACCAAATGGCGCGAGATGCGTCGCCCCGGTCGGAACTCGAGGGCGATGGCCAGCGGATCGATCCAGCCCAGGAAGCGCGGCACGGCGGAGTGGCCCTCGAGCCAGCGGTAGGCGGCCGCCTCGCGCGCGGTGAGCCAGCGCCCCAGGCTGGCGCGCACCCAGGCGCTACGCGGCGCGAAGTCCTTGACCACGACCTGGCGCTCGCCGTCCTCCACCAGCAGCACGTCGGGATTGCGCTGCCGGCCGCGGTTCAGGACGCGCACCACCCGGCCCGCGAGCTCCTGGCGGCTCGGGCCCGCGCGCGGCTCGCGCGTCATCCCGCGGCGGCGCGGGCGCCCAGCGCCAGCGCGCCCAGCGCCACGAACAGCAGCGTCAGCCCCTCGGAGCTGGCGCGGAAACGCCGCGCGCTCCAGCGCGCGGACGCCTCGTCGGCCGCGGCCGCGCCGCGCGGCGGCCAACGCCGCCCGAGCGGCAGCAGCGCCGGCACCGATCGCCGGTACCGCCGGTACTCGTCGCCGTAGCGGCGCTCGAGGCGCGCGCTCTCGATCCGCTCCTTGCAGGGCAGGTAGTAGCCGAAGAACAGGCCCAGCAGGACGACGGCGACCAGCGGCGCGGCCGGCCCGCCGGCTGCGAGCGCGAAGCCGGTGCCGATCAGCAGCGTGCCGGCGTAGAGCGGGTGGCGCAGGTAGGCGTAGGGACCGCTGCGCGTGAGCTGGCGCGTCTTCACCAGATGGCCGGCGCTCCACACGCGCAGGAGCGTGCCCAACGCCATCAACGCGACCCCGGCGGCCAGGGCGGCGGGCCGGGGACGCGCCAGGACCAGGAGCACCGGCACCGCCAGGTAGGCGGGCAGCCAGCGCCAGTCGAGGAACCTCCTGGGGATGGGCGGGGCGTGCACGGAGCGGAGGCTAATCGCCCGCCCCGGAGCGGGCAACGCGAGCGCCGTGGGAGCGGGCCCCGGAGGGCCCGGGGTCAGCGCGGCCCGGAGCCGAAGCGGCTGCGGACGAGGGCCCAGAGCTGCTCGCGCAGCCGCTCCTTGAAGCCGGGATCGAAGGGCACGTCGAGGCCGTCCGCCGCGAGGAACTCGCGCAGCTCTTCGGCGGTCACGTCGTTTGCCAGGGCTTCGATTTCTTCCATGTCCAACTTGATACTCATCTCGGCGCAGGCGTCCCCATCCACGGCGGTCGACGGTCGTTTCACGTCAGCTCCACGCCTGGTCCGCATCGTGGACGCTCCCGGAACCGTCGGCCGTCTCCACCAACATCCTCTTGATGCGATACAGGCTGGAGCGGATCGCGTCGCTCGAGCGCTCGGTCCGCTCGGAGATCTCCTGGATCGACAGGTTCTCCAGATGACGCAACTCGAAGACCTCCACCTGCCACTGGGCCACCGCGCCCAGGCGCTCGCCGACGGCCTCCAGATAGCGGCGCAACACGAGCTGCTCTTCGGGAGATCCCGTGGACAGCGACTCCGTGGGCCGTAACCCCTCGGCCTCGACCCGGTCGACGCGGGCTTCCTCGGTCTTGAGCCGGCGGATGTGGTTGTTGATCGTGTTCTTGGCGATCCCGTAGATCCACGAGGACAGGCTCGAGCGTCCTTTGTAGGAGTCGATGCAGCGGAAGACGGCCGTGAAGGTCTCCTGCACCACCTCCTCCGCATCCGCGTGGTTCCGCAACCTCAGGTAGGAGAAGTTGTAGATGCGCTGGAAGTAGCGCTGATATAGCGAGTCGAAGGCGCGCTGGCTCCCGCGGCTGAGGGCGTCCAGGAGGTCGTCATCCTCGACCTGGCGAACGGGCAGCTGGGAGCGGGAACGGGGGCTCGGGCTGGGCAACGCGGACTCCTCGCGTCGTCCCTTCCCAGATGCAGGACCAGAACCGGAGCAGGACCAGAAGCAGGACCGGTCGAGCCGAAGGGCTGTCCCTTCTTCAACCCGTTAGTGGCGGGCAGCCTCTTGAAGTGGCGAAAAATCAGCGTCCAAACGGGACGTTCTGGCCAGAGCCCCCCCCGCGGGGGTCAGCTGCGGACCAGGCTCCGCAGGCCCGGGGCCCCCGCCAGAAGCGCGCTGCGCATCCGGTAGAGGTTCGCCTTGATGGCGTCCTCGGACTTCCCCAGCGCCTCGGCGATG
>Ga0302046_10003527_pt1 | contig 14137 bp, 15 predicted proteins | sample RVTome_11_FD_200261 | JGI IMG/M metagenome (GOLD analysis project Ga0302046, IMG submission 200261) | Soil microbial communities from uranium-contaminated site in the Upper Colorado River Basin, Wyoming, United States - RVT147D111 (version 2) ...
CTGCGCGAGGACATCGAGGTCGTCCGCCGCCGACACCACGATGACCGGGATCGGCGCGAGGTCGGGATCGTTCCGGAGCGCCCGCAGGAACCGCGGGCCATCCGTCCCGGGCGTGTGCACGTCCAGCAGCACCAGGTCGAACGGCTCGGCCCGCAGCTTGGCGAGCGCCTCGCCCCCCTCGCCGGCGGTGTCCACGACATGCCCTTCCCCCTGCACGTGGCGACCGAGGGCGTCACGATCGGCGGCCGCGCGGCCGACGATCAGCACTCTCGCGCCGGCGCCGTCCGGCGCCGGCGTGGTCGTTCCCGGAGGTGGTGGAGTCGTCATTCGCGATCGTGGGTGGCGGTGGAGGTCAGTCAAGTTATGGGTGGCTGGGGGCGACCGCTAGAGCTCGCTGAGCATGTGGAGCTGCCAGAGGTCCCGCACACCGGTGTCGAGGAACGGGTGCAGGGCGCGCAGCCCCGTCTTCCCGATGCTCCGCTCCAGGTAGCGCAGCTCCTCGAACGTGTCCTTCAGGGCCGGGTTCGGCGGGGCATCGAACCCGGCCTCGCGCATCATCAGGACGGCCTTGGCCCGGATCGCCAGCTCGGCGCGCAGGCGCAGGAGGCACATCATGTCCACGATCACCTCCGGCGGGAACCGGGTGCGCAGGGTCGTGAGGTACCGCCCGACCGGGCTTGCCGAGACCTGTCCCGAGCGCACGACCCGCAGCAGCTCCACGTGGGTATCGAACCCCGTTCCCACCCAGGTCTCCGTCTCACGCTCACTCCGCTGGAACACGGCGACGCTGAGGTACGGCACGACCAGCACGATGAGCGCCGTCGCCAGGATCGGGTGCAGCAGGAAATGGTTGTACAGCGAGTGCAGGACCACGGCCACGCCGAGCCCGGGCAGCAGGAGCCAGGGTCGAAAGGCGTCCAACCGGTTCTGGAGCGTCCGGGAGACCATCGCCACGATCGCCGTGGCGCCCCCGTGCATGATCGCGGTGCCCAGCCCCCGCACGATCCAGGTCCAGAGGGTCGCGCCGGGGGTCACCTGCAGGTAGTAGAGATTCTCGATCAACGCGAAGCCGGTGCCGATGCCGAAGCCGTGGATGGCGGCGTCCACGACGAACCCCACCTTGTTCCGCCGCAGCAGATAGACCACGAAGGCGGCCTTGAGCGTCTCCTCCACGACGGGGGCGACGTACCAGGAGTATCGGCTGAAGTCCAGGCCGAGGGCCGGTCGGAGGGCGACGTTCACCCCGTAGCCCGCGACGCCCGCGACCACGCCGGCGGCGACCGACAGCAGAATCGCCCGCAGCGTGACGAGCTTGTAGCTGTCGATGAGCACCAGCGCCCCGAGGAACAAGACGACCGGCAGGACACCGACGGCGACCCCGAGGACGGTCGTCACATGATCTTGAACGAGAACATCCAGGCGGTGTTGACCGGCAGGCCGCGTTCCCCTGCCATGGCAAACCCGACCGAGAGCGTGGAGTTGAGATGGGAGAGCGTGACCAGCCGGACGTCGAGCTGCGCGCCCACGCTGGCCAGCTCGCGCCGGATGGCGGCGTCATCCACGTCGGTCACGAGCCCCGTGGCGAAGAGCGAGAGGCCGGCCCACCGGAGGTAGAAGCTCGGGATCCCGACGCGGCGGAAGCGGAGGGGCGGCAGCATCCACTCCACCTGGACCTTCCCGTAGTTGGCGCCGCCGACGGCGTTGATGTCAATGCCCGGGAAGCTCTCGGTGTTCCGGAACTGCCGGATGGCCCGGTAATCCACCCAGTTGTTGCCGAACCCGCCGAAGAAAAAGTCGGCGAAGGGGTCGTTCCGGTCCCCGGCCAGCGCCGCGCCCCCCGAGGCCCTGAACCACACCGACGAGTGGTCCAACGGAAGGAGGAACCCCTTGGAGGCATCCAGGTTCAGGCGGGGATAGAGCGTCCCGTCGACGTAATTGCCGCGAACCGTCACTGCCCACGTCGTCCCCAGCTCGTCGTCGATGGCCCCGAGGGAGCTTCGCAGGGATCCATACGTGAGGTCGCCGGAAAACGACAGGAGACTGCTGTACGGGGCCGTCACCCCCTGGTACTCCGGCAGGGTCTTCAGGCCGCGGTACCCCGCCACCCGCAGCGTATACCCCAGTTCCCTCGGCGTATCGAAGATGAGCATGCCGTGGTACTGCACCCCCGCTCCATAGCCCGCTCGACTCGTGAGCGTGGGCCCGAAGAGGTCGTAGAAGTCGGCCGGGTTCAGCCCCGCGGAGATGCGCCAGCCCCAGTGGCGGAACACCGCGCGCAGGTGGAGGCGCTCGTCCGACGCCAGGTCCTGGCCGGGGGAGTAGGACGAGGTCACCGCGAGGCCGGTCGTGCCGATCTGGTCGGAGAAGTTCAGGCGCACGCCGGCGGCCACGGCGTAGGTGCCGGCCGTATCCCGGTACCCCTCCACGACGGGGTAGATGTTGTCCAGCTTGACGTGGCGCAGCGAGCGGTAGGTCCCGGTGGCGGTCGTGAGGGAGTCGAGGTTGATGCGCGCAGCGGGCGGCACCATCCACGACTGCACCTCGGTCCGCGTCTCGGCGATCGCGTTTCCCAGGAAGCGGATCGCGCTCACGCTGTCCGGAACCTGGTTCGGGATCATCGAGGGGACGAATCCCCGGCCGGTATACCGGAAGACGAGGACGGAGTCCGCGGACATCGGAACCGGCTTGAAGAAGCCCGTCTCCGCGTTGCTCACCGCGTCCGTGGCCCCCGTGGTGAAGTCGTAGCGGAAGATGTTGGAGACCCCGGAGTAGTAGGACGAACCGAACAGGTACCGCCCGTCCGGGGAGAACACGAAGTTCGACGGCGCCCACTCTTCGAAATCGGCCAGGACCTGGTGCGTGGTGTCTCCCTGCATGAGCGCCGCGATGTCCATCCGCACCAGCCGCTGCCTCCCACTGATCTCGGAGATCGACCCGATCAGGGTCGCTCCGTCCGGCGAGATGTCGAGGTCGAACAGATCACGGCCGTACGGCAGGGTATGGATCTGATTCCACTCGTCATACGGAGGGGGAATGCGCACCAGCGTGGAGAACCCGTTGTCGTGCCGGACGCCCCAGAGCGAGCGGTCAGCCGGGTTGAAGGCGAGATCGCCAATCCGGACGTTCTTGAGGAGGGTCCGGAACCGGCCGGTCTCCAGTTCCAACGCGACGAGATGACGCCAATCGGCGTTGTTGGTGGTGTAGAACAGCGTTCGTGACGCCGGATCGAACGCGAGCGCGGTCACATAGAATCCCGATGCTCCCAGCACCTCCCTGACTTCCTTGATCTTCCCGGACGCGATGTCGATGGTGGCGATGTGGGCGACCTGACCCGGATAGCGGACAGCCACGTAGAGGGCCCGAATCGTCGAGTCGTAGTATGCCCGGGAGACCGATCCCAGCGCCCGGTCGGTGAGCGGGCGGGACACGGTGACCGGATGCCGTCTGATCGCCGCGAGGTTGGCTTCCTGCCAGTCACGCTCCCACGCGATCCAGCGCGACCACTCGTCCTGGAGGGTCCGGCCATACACGTGCCGGAACTGCGACGAGAAGTACCGTCGGCTGCCCGGGGCGCGGTTGAACCACGCCAGCAGGCTGTCGTTCCCGTATCGCAGCGCCAGATAGCTGACGAAGCGCGTGCCGTAGAGATAGGAGTTCACCCCGGTCTGGAAGTCGATCGTCGTCCCTTCCGACTCCAGCCCGACCACGTCATAGATGGTGGCGCTGTCGCGCACGAGGGTACGGAACACCATCTCGTCGTAGGGGCCGATGACGCGTCCCAGCCCCCCGTTCATCCACGTTTCGAGATAGACGGCAATCCCTTCATGGTACCACCGGGGCGAATACCACCGCGGCGTGGTCAGGTAGCTGTAGAGCATGGACAGCGGCACTTCGGCGTCGGGTCTGACCTTGCCGAAGAAGACCGACCGGAAGAGCCGTTCGGCCGAGGTGGTCTTGTCCACCATGACGATGTGGGCCATCTCGTGGTTGAGCGCGGAAACCATGCGTTCGGGAGACGGCGATGACTCGTACACATGTTGGCTCGGCGCGATCCCGACCTCGATCTGGTTCTCTGGCATCGCACGGGCACCGGCGTTGCCGTAGTGCCATAGGTCGTGCATCAGCAGGCCGACCTTGCCGTGCGGCGTGTACTGGAACAGGTCGCGGTGGAACTGCAGCGCGTTCTCGAAGCTCTTGGCCACCTGGGGTACCAGGTGGGACTGCAGCGGCGAGCCGTACACCAGCTGCTGGTTGCGGGTCTCGAACATCTGGAACTGCGCGGCGAGATCGGAAGGCGCACCCGTCGCCACGCAGACGACGACGGCCACGACCTCCGGGATCCGTCTGCCGGCCGCCCCCCCCGGGGTAGGGCGGGTCGGATGGCTGAGCGGCCCCGCTGCGCGGCGGGTTTCCGGAGCGAATCGGAGCAATCGCATGGTGAGCGGCCAGGAGCGAAACTAACCGGCGATCCCGGCACCCGTTAGAGCGGGCCGGGATCACCGTTGAAATCCACCCCAGGCCGGCGGGTGGGCCAGTGCTGCGTCAGATCACCGCTCTACGCGCTGCGCCTCTCGCATGAACGACTGCGACAGCGCCTGGCTCTGCGCCAGGGACCGGAAGGCGTCGCTGGCCAGCAACTGGCGGAACGCGTCGCTGGCGAGCGCCTGGCGGAACGCGTCGCCGGCCAACGCCTGGCGGAACGCGTCGCCGGCCAACGCCTGGCGGAACGCGTCGCTGGCGAGCGCCTGGCGGAACGCGTCGCCGGCCAACGCCTGGCGGAACGCGTCGCTGGCGAGCGCCTGCTGGAACGCGTCGCTGGCGAGCGCCTGGCGGAACGCGTCGCTGGCCAACGCCTGGCGGAACGCCTCGCTGGCGAGTGCCTGCTGGAACGCGTCGCTGGCGAGCACCTGCTGGAACGCGTCACTGGCGAGCGCCTGGCGGAACGCCTCGCTGGCGAGTGCCTGCTGGAACGCGTCGCTGGCGAGCGCCTGCTGGAACGCGTCGCTGGCGAGCGCCTGCTGGAACGCGTCGCCGGCGAGCGTCTGGCGGAACGCCTCGCTGGCGAGCGCCTGCTGGAACGCCTCGCTGGCGAGCGCCTGGCGGAACGCGTCGCTGGCGAGCGCCTGCCGGAACGCGTCGCTGGCGAGTGCCTGGCGGAACGCGTCACCGGCGAGCGCCTGGCGGAACGCGTCACCGGCGAGCGCCTGGCGGAACGCGTCGCTGGCCAACGCCTGCTGGAACGCGTCGCTGGCGAGCGCCTGGCGGAACGCGTCACCGGCGAGCGCCTGCTGGAACGCGTCGCCGGCCAACGCCTGCTGGAACGCGTCGCTGGCGAGCGCCTGCTGGAACGCGTCACCGGCGAGCGCCTGGCGGAACGCGTCACCGGCCAACGCCTGGCGGAACGCGTCGCTGGCCAACGCCTGGCGGAACGCGTCGCTGGCGAGCGCCTGGCGGAACGCGTCGCTGGCCAACGCCTGGCGGAACGCGTCACTGGCCATGACCTCCCGGAACATGTCGCTCTGGACCAGCCGCAGGATCTGGTCGTTCTGGAGCAGCGTCGCGATCTCGGGGTTCTCGATGGTCACGTCGGCTTCGGTCATGGGCCGCCCCTGGTACCGCGCCGCCTTCTCGACCCCGCCGATCGTGCCGGCCTCCTTACTCCCCGGTGGGAAGCCAGTCACCACGCCGGCAACGACGATCACGATCGCCACCACCGCGCCTCCGATAAGCATCGCTTTCCTGGTCATGATTGCCTCCTCCATTCGTTCAGCGCCGAGTCTCAGGTGCAGCATGGACCATCGAAGAACATCACGTGGGGTCATCCCCCCTGATTCGGTGCTCGACAGCGCCGGCTGGGGCAGCGCGTCGAGGATTGTCCGTCGCAGATGCGGAGGCGGTGCGCGCTCCTCCACCAGGTCGCAGAGCCGGGCGACGTCGCGCAGCTCGGCCGCCAGCTCTCTGGCCTCCGCGTTCTGCTCCATCAACGCCTTGAAGGCAGAACTCTCTTCCGGCGTGTTCGCGCCATCGGTCTCCCGATGGACGAGGGCGATCTGATCCCGGTTCAACATGCCTGCTCTCCTCGCTCGCGAAGCGCAAGCCGCAGCCGGTCCCGCGCCGTGAACAGGCGCGACTTGACGGTCCGGACGGGGATCTCCAGCACCTCGGCGATCTCCTCGTAGGAGAAGGACGCGAAGTGCTTGAGCACCACCACGGCCCGATCGTCGGGCTTCAGGCGCATCAGGGCCCTCCCGACGAGATCCTGCGCCTCCGTGGTACGATCGGCTGTGGCTCCCGGCGCCGGGACCGGGAACCCGGCCTCCAGCGTCACCGTCCCCTTCCGGCGCTTGAGCGTATTCAGCGATTCGTTCACCGTCATGCGATAGACCCAGCTGAAGAACCTGTACCTCGGGTCGTAGGTCCGAAGCTTGAGGAACGCGTTGAGGAACACCGTCTGCGTGACGTCCTCCGCGTCCTCCACGTTGCCGAGCATCCGCAGCGCGACGTTGAACAGGCGTTTCTGGTAGCGATCCACGAGACCGCTGGCCGCGTCCCGCTGCCCCGCCAGGTACCGCCTGACGAGGGCGCGGTCCTGTTCGTCCGCTGCAACTGGTGTCTCTATCAATTACAATCCAGACCGCCAAAGGTTGGACGAGCCCCTCCGGTCGGCGGCGCCCCGGGGTCCTGCCGGCCGGATTTCCGATGGTAACGTGCATCCCGGAACATGCCCCGGCAAATGCCTGGGGAGGGCGGCGACCCAGCGGCGGCCCGCGGCGCCCCCGCGCGGACGCTGGGGGGGCGGCCATATTACGGCGTCGGCGGTTTCGGGCAGCGGTGTCCCGGAGGACGAGATGCGGCCAGGCTTCCGCATGACGATTGGTGCCGATCGTGGCGAGATTGCCAGGGTCAACGCGGCGTTCGCCGAGTTCGCGGACGCGCACGCGTTGCCCGCCTCGGTCCGGCGCAGCATGCACGTGGCCCTGGACGAGCTCCTGAGCAATGCCATGGTGCACGGATTCGCGGGCCGGGAAGGCGGTGAAGTGACGGTCGAGGCGGTGCTGCGCCCGGATCGGGTGTGCGTCACCCTCACCGACGACGGCCGGCCGTTCGATCCGTTCGGCATGGCTGCCCCCGACACGGCGCTCCCCGTGGCGGAGCGGGGGATCGGCGGGCTCGGCATCCACCTGGTCCGGCGTATCATGGACGAGGTCAGCTATCACCGCCGGGCGGATCGCAACGTCGTGGTCCTGATCAAGCGCCTCACGCCGGGATGACGGCAGGGCAACGGAGAGGAAATCCGATGGATATCGCCACGCGCACGCAGAACGACGTCACCATCGTCACGTTCCGGGGGAGTCTCGACAGCAAGACGTCGCCGCAGGCGCAGCAGGCACTCGACGGGATCTGCGCGGCCGGCACGCGGAAGCTGCTCGTTGACTTCACGGCGCTCGACTACATCAGCAGCGCCGGCCTGCGGGTCCTGCTGGCCACGACCAAGCGGCTGAAGGGGGCGGGCGGTGCGCTGCGCCTGTTCGGCCTGAACGAGACGGTGCGGGAGGTGTTCGACATCTCGGGGTTCTCCACGATCTTCGCCGTGTGCGCCACGGAGGCCGACGCACTCAGGAAGTTCTAGCCGTTGGTGGTGAAGGGGGTGTTCGCTGGAGACGGTAGAGGGGGTGCTGCGATGGATTGATGTCGGTGCCGGGCCGAGCGTACCTTAGGTTGGGGACCGGTTTCAGCCAGGAGCCAGCCGTGCCGGTCACCGCCAAGCTGTCCCGGAAGTTCTACGAGGTGTTCGGGGACGAGATCGCCAACGAGCTGGTGGAGTGGTTCAATCTGGTGGATGCCACGTACCGGTGGGAGCTGCGCGAGATCAACGAGCTGAATTACCAGCGGTTCGAGGCCAAGCTCGCACAGCGCCTGGCCGAGTTCGGGGCGGAGCTGCGTACCGAGTTTCGCACGGACATGGGGAAGCTGCGCGGCGAGCTGGAGAAGCACCGAACCGAGATGGAGAAGCTGCGCGCCGACCTCACCACGGGGCTGGCCGGCCAGCGTGCCGAACTGCTGCGCTGGATGTTTCTGTTCTGGATTGGGACCGTAGGGCCCCTCCTGCTGGCCTCCCTGCTGTAAACGGTTCAAACCGGCCGGTGCCGGGATGACGGCCCCGCGGTTCAGCTCCGGGGCGGGACCCGCGCCAGTTTCACGAACTCCCCCTCGCAGCCGATCCCCATCAGCTGGCGGCGCCAGTGGCCCGCCGCTTCCCGGTCGAGGGCCCGGGAGTGCGCCGCGGGATTCCGCAGCTCTGCCGCGGCGCCGAGGATTGTGGGGAGTGAACCTGCGGGACGGCGGCGCCCTCGATCTCGTTGTGCATCCGACGGATCCCGACCGCTCCTGCTTCCCGGGCCCGCGGTCGTTGCGCACCACCGAAAGCGTCCATAAATTGTGTCTAGACGCTAATAATGGACATATAACCATGGCCGCCAAGACGATCGGCGCCGCCCAGTTCAAGCAGCAGTGCCTGGCCCTGCTCGACACCGTGGGACCGGAGGGGCTCGTGATCACCAAGCACGGCAAGCCGGTTGCCAAGCTGATCCCGGTGGGGGCCGGGTCCGCGGACCTGCTCGGCGCGCTCGAGGGCAAGCTCGAGATCACCGGGGACATCCTGTCCACCGGTGCCCTGGCATGCTGAATCTTGACACGCACGTGCTGCTGCACGCGCTGGGCGGCCGGCTGACCGCGGAGGAGCGCGCGTTACTCGCGGGGGAGGTGTGGGGGATCTCGGCCATCGTCCTGTGGGAGATCGGCAAGCTCCGGCAGTTGGGCCGCATCGCGCTCGACCTGGAGGACGCGGACGTCACGCGCGTGTTGTCGCGGATTCACGTCTGGCCGCTCACGTGGGACGTGTGCCGCGAGAGCTGCCGCCTGGACGTGCGGGGCGATCCGGCCGACGAGCTGATCGGCGCCACCAGCATCGTGCATGGAGCCCCGCTCGTGACCCGGGACCGGGGACTCCGGCGGTCGAAGCGGATACCGTTTCCTGGCTAGCGTGGGTGGCGCGGCCAGCCCATTGCCCCGCGCCGCGAGAGCATGGCGACGCCCTGCTCGGTGAACGCGTATGGGCGGTACCGCCGGCCGCCCCAGGATACTCGAGATCACGGATGGTGATCTCAAGATCTGGAGTTCGCTGGGCGTCAGCTGGAACATGAAGTCGGCCGGAAAGCGCGCGATGTTCCGGCGCACGGCCTGCACCAGCGCGCGAGTTTCGACCCCGTCCAGGCCGGCGAGATCGACGTCGAGCATCACCCGCTCGCCGCGAATTGAGCTGGACATCCGGCGTCCCAATGGGTGCGGCGAACTCGGTGAAGTCCACCGCCTGAGGTTGAGCACCCGCGCGGCTTTCGTTCACCCGTCGCCGTTCTTGCGGCCGCCGCCAAGTGGGCGCGCTACCCGCGGCGCCGCGATCGTGCGGCAGTGTCTCTGATCGCGGGTGGCGCGATAGCCGGCCGTCTGGAGCGCGGCGGTGCAGAGGCGGAGCGCGGCGTTGTCGGCAATCGCGAAGCGCCAGGACGGCGACAGGTCCTTCTTGGCATCCGTCACGTCGCGCGGTTGGCGTGAGGGGTGGGTTGACAGAACGGGTTGGAGGCGGCATTCTTGATTCGTGAATCAAGTATATAGTTTGTATCAAAGGTGATACAATGCCGACTGCAAGCCCATTGAAGCCACTCGACGTCGTCGTGGCGCTCCGCCTCGCGGATGCCGCCGGGGCGACGTACGAGGAGCTTGCGCGGGCCCTTGGCGTGAGCCCCAGCATGGCGCACGGGTCCGTGCGGCGCCTCCGCCATGCCGGCCTGGTCCGGCCCGACAGCCGCGCCGTCAACCGGCTGGCCTTGCTCGAGTTCCTCGAGCACGGCGTGCGCTACGCGTTCCCCGCGCGTCCGGGGAGCACGGTCCGAGGCGTACCCACGGCCCATGCGGCGCCGCCGCTGGCCGACCGCATCGTCGCCGAGGATGCGCTGGTCTGGCCGGCCGCCACCGGTGCCGTCCGGGGGCGGGCCGTGGTGCCGCTGTATCCGCGCGCCGTGGAGCTGCCGGAGCGGTCGCCCGGGCTCTACGAGAGCGTGGCCCTCGTGGATGCCATCCGGGTGGGCCGTGCCCGGGAACGCCGGCTCGCCGTGGACCAGCTTCGTCGGCGGCTCACGGGCATGGCGGCGTGATCCCGCCGGCCAGCCCCGTGCTCGCGCGCCTCGCGGCGGTGGCGGCGGAGCTGGGCGACCTTGTGGACCAGGTGGTGTTCATCGGCGGGGCCATCGCCCCGCTGCTCCAGACCGACCCGCCGTTTCCGCGCGCGCGGGTGACGTCGGACGTGGACCGGGTCGTGGCGTCACAGCGGTATGGCGACCTCGACGCCCTGGCCGCGCGGCTCCGTGCCCGGGGCTTCCGGCAGGACCCACACGCCGCGCACCTGCATCGCTGGACGAGCCCGAGCGGCATTCCGGTTGATCTCGTGCCCGCCGGCGCGCATCCCGGCGGCAGCGGCCACCCGTGGGATGCCGTTGCGCTGGATACGTCCCGCCGCGCCACGCTCGGCGGCGATGTCGTCATCCGGCACGCGAGCGCGCCGGCGTTCCTGGCACAGAAGTGGGCGGCGCATCACGACCGCGGCCGGGAGCATCCGCTCGACAGTCATGACCTCGAGGACGTGCTGGCGCTGCTCGCGTCGCGTCCCGGGATCGCCGACGAGGTGGCCGCCGCGCCACCGGAGGTGCGGGCGTACCTGGCGGCGGAGGCGCGGCGCTTTCTCGCCAGTCCCGATGCCGCGGATCTGCTGGCGGCGCATCTCAACAACGCGCAGGATCCGGGGGCCACGATCAGGCTCGTGCGACGGGTGCTGGAGCGGCTCATGTCGGCGGTGTGACCCTCGCGCGCCGATGGCACCACCAAGGCCCTGCTGATGCCGGTGGAGGACGGTGACGTGGACACGGCGCTCAAGGGGCGGCGGCACCTTGCCGGCGTCGGCCTTGAGAGGCGCGTGATGCTCGCGGGATCCGGCGGACTTGGCGGAGGCGTGGCACGGGCTCGTAGCCGGGAACGGCGATCTTCACGAGATCGTACTCCTTGGCGACCATTTTCCTAGGTGGCGTCATGGCTGCTCCTGCCCGGATCGAGCTCCGGATGCTCGGACACAAGCCACGTCCGGACCGCCTCGGCGAAACGAGCCGCCTCCGCCTGAATGTCGCCGGCCTCGACGTTCGACACGTCCCCCGCGCTGTCGTACTCCAGCCTGGCCCGCTTCCGGCGGCAGTCGTCGTAGTACCTGGCCCTGGCCGACATCGTGCGGCGGGCCTTGGAGGGGATGGGGTGGAGATATTGACAGGTACAGCGTTATTGACCATTATTGTCAATAACACACACCACTGTCAATAACTATGCTTTCCACCAAACAGCGCGCCCTTGCCCAAGCTCTCCTCGAGAACGCTCTTGCCGACGACCCGACTGTTACTCTACGGGCCGCTCCGGGCGGAGGAATGGAGCTTGAAACAGGACACAATCGATTGCGCCTGGTCTTGCGGGCTGACGGTAAGGTCGCCACGGAACCGTCTCCGGACCCGCGAGTGAGGGTGGTCTACGTCCTCAAAGGGTCAACGGCCGACCAACGCGCACGACTCCGAAATGGCGACGTCAGTTTCGTGGACGTTTCTCGACGCATCGTCCGCCTGAGCGCTCCCGGCATCCTCATCGACCGAACCGATCTGGAGCATCCGGCTGCCAAGAGGCAACCCGACGGCCGTGCGCGCAACCCGTTCAGTGATCGAGCGTCTCTGATCACAAGGGCCCTGCTCGAGCACCAGGATTGGGATTGGTCCCTTGAGAAGATGGCGACGTATGTTCACCTCTCCAGCTCCATGGTCAGTCGCGTGTTGAAGCAACTGCGGGCGCTGCACGTTGTCGAAGCTCCAGACATGCGCAGGCATCCTCTGCGGTTTCGTCTCGCGGACCCATGGCCTCTCTTCCTGACCTGGACCGCGCACTACTCCTGGGCCGACAACGCGCTCGTGAGTGTAGCCGCGCCAATCGGCGACGTAGCCTCATCCCTCGATCGTATTGCCCAGTCACTGTCGTCCCTTCGGCCCCGACCGCGGTGGGCCTTTGCCCTCCACGCCGCTGCGTCCCTGATCTCCCCACATGCGTCGTGGGATACGGTGCACGTGTATCTCGGCGTTCGCGACTCAAGCGAGCTTCTGGACGTCGCGTTGCGGCTTCGGTGGCCTGTGTCGGAGCAGGGGCGTCTTGTCCTCATGGCACCGCGTTATCGCCACTCCGTATGGTGGAGAGCTCCGCATCCCCACGAAGGCCTCCCGACGGTTAGCATCATCCAGATGCTCGTGGATCTCTGGCACTACCCTGTGCGGGGGCGAGAGCAGGCAGAGCATCTATCTCGACGGATGAAGTGGCCACCGCGCGAGAAGGCAGATGGCTGACCCTGATTCGCGGAAGGAACGCCTCCTTCAGGCCCTCGTTACCCTGCGGCCGTACCTCCCTCATGTCATCGTCATCGGCGGATGGGTACCGACGCTCTATCGCGAGTATGGCGGTCTGCCATGGCAGGGGCGCTTGTCGTTTACAGAGGAACTTGACGTCCTGGCGATACCTCCGATCCCTGTCGATGAGAGGGGTAGCATCGAGGGTGTGCTGAGGGCGGCGGGCTATGAACCCATCTCGCGGGACGGGCCGTCAGCCCATTGGCTCAATCCAACCACGGGCAGCGAAATCGAGTTCCTTACGCCGGCCACAGGTCCGGAGCGGTCCGTGGGTGTATCGAATGCCATTCCGGCCCACGGTGCTGTCGCGACTGTCCCCCTCGCGGACATGGAGATCCTCGACGAATTCCGCTCCACGCTGAAGATCCCGGTGCGTTCGGATCATGGCGAGCTCGACGTAATCGAAGTGACTGTGCCGACGCTCGGCGCCTACGTGGTCAACAAAGCCTCGACCTTCCCAAAGCGCCGGAACCTGGACACCGGGCCGAATCCGAAGCAAGCCAAAGATCTCCTCTACCTGCGGGACGTGGCACACGGCAGTCACGCTGTTATGGCCGCGGTCGAGGCCGACTTGCGACGAATCGTGGCCACTGGAAAGCCCAATACGTTCCGGGTGGAAAGGTCGCGCAGCAACTTGGCCTTGACGTGTCATGGCGACCTTGCAAGCGTTTCGGTACAGCTGGCCGCGCGGATGCTCGCGGAAAGAGAACGCCTTGAGGAAGGCGCGGCTCTGGCCGACCTCCGGGGCCACCTCATGGATCTGGAGGCTCTGATTTCCAGAGTCCTAGCAGGCGCGGGCTAGGCTGCCGAGGTGGTTATCGAAGCAGCTCGGAGGCAGGCCAGCAGCGCCGCGCGCGTTCCAGCGGTTGCCCCTGCCGGCGCGCGACGCATCTTGATTCCATGCCGGCCTCCTCCCGCCCATGACCTTCTGGACTGCGCTCCTCCTCGGCACACTCACCGCGGTGGATACGCCCGCAGTCTCCATCACGTTCCTGGACGTCGGCCAGGGCGACGCCACATTCATCGCGTCACCGGACGGCAAGCGGGCGCTCGTGGACGCTGGGCGAGCCACGTGGGACGTCCTCGAGATGCTCCAGGGTACGGGCATAGACACGCTCGATCTCGTCGTGGCCACCCACGCCGACATGGACCACATCGGCGGCCTGGACGGAGTGCTCATCGAACTCCCGGTCCGCCACTACATGGACAACGGCGTCCCCCACACCACCCGGGAGTACCGGGAGCTGATGGACATGGTGGAGTGGTCGGGTGTGCCCTACCTGGCCGCCACCGCCCGCACCATCGCGCTCGGCGATGTGAGCCTGCGTGTGCTGCCGCCGTGGCCCGAGGCCAGGAGCCAGAACAACGCCTCCGTGGGTCTCCTGGTCGAATACGGCGCGTTCCGCATGTTGCTGACCGGCGACGCCGAGCGGGAAGAGCTGGGGTATTTCCTGCGGATGGGGGTGCCCACGGCGGCCGTCCTCAAGGCCGGCCACCACGGCGCCTTGAACGGCGTGACCCCAGGCTGGGTCCAGGCCACGAAGCCGCGCGTGGTCGTGATCTCGGTGGGCGCTACCAACGCCTACGGCCATCCGGACCCG
>Ga0302046_10003528_pt1 | contig 14136 bp, 15 predicted proteins | sample RVTome_11_FD_200261 | JGI IMG/M metagenome (GOLD analysis project Ga0302046, IMG submission 200261) | Soil microbial communities from uranium-contaminated site in the Upper Colorado River Basin, Wyoming, United States - RVT147D111 (version 2) ...
CGACGCCGCCACCGCCGAGAAGCGACTCGTTCGCCGCATTCACGATCGCGTCCACCGCGAGCGTCGTGATGTCCGCGCGGATCGCACGCAGCCGGAAAAAATCCTGCGTCATTCACGCAAGCCTTGCTTGGAGGGTCTTCGCCGGCTTCGCGCCGAGGCAGCCGAGGCTCACGAAACCGATGCGGGGGGATCTGCTGGCCATGCGGCATTTTACCGGTAGAATCCCGGCATGAGATTCACGAAGATGCATGGACTCGGCAACGACTTCATCATCTTCGACGCCCCGCCTTCCGGGGCGCCCGGCGCGGAAGCGATCCGCCGGCTCGCCGACCGCTTCACCGGCATTGGATTCGACCAGGCCCTCATGCTCGAGCGGCCGCGCCAGCCGGGAACCGCCGTTTATTACCGCATCTACAATGCCGATGGCCGCGAAGTCGAGCAATGCGGCAACGGCGCGCGCTGCATCGCGCGTTTCCTGCGCGAGCGCGGCGATTCCGGGCTCGGGGATCTCGTGCTCGACAGCCCGGGGGGTCTCGTACAGACGAAAATGCAGGGCGACCAGGTCTCGGTGACCATGGGCGTGCCGAATTTCGAGCCGGCGTCGCTGCCGTTCGAAGCGAGCGGCGAGGCATATGTCTACCCGCTCAGCGTCGGCGCGAGCGACGTCGAGATCGGCGCGGTCTCGGTAGGCAATCCGCACGCGGTGATCCGGGTGCCGGCGGTCGCCGACGCGCCGGTCGCCCGCCTCGGTCCCGCGATCGAGCATCATCCGCGATTCCCGAAGCGAACCAATGTCGGTTTCATGGAAGTCGTCGACCGGGGTCACATTCGGCTTCGCGTGCATGAGCGAGGCACCGGCGAGACCCGCGCCTGCGGCACCGGCGCCTGCGCGGCGGTCGCCGTCGGCCGCCGGCACGGCCTGCTCGACGAAAATGTGCGAGTGGACCTTCCCGGGGGCCGTCTCGACATACAATGGAAAGGGCCCGGTGAGCCGATCTGGATGACCGGGCCGGCAGAACGTGCATTCGAGGGAGAAGTCACGCTATGACGACACGACCGGTCCGCGGCGTCGAAATCGCCGAGGTCGACGAGGCGGCTGTTGCCTCCTACCTGGCTGCGACACCCGAGTTCTTCGATCGCCACGCGCAGCTCCTTGCGAAGATCCGCCTTCCGGACGCGCGCAGCGGCACCTCCACCGTCTCCCTGGTCGAGCGCCAGGTCGAGGTGCTGCGCGAGCGCAACCGGCAGCTCGAGCGCAAGGTCAAGGATTTCGTCGACGTCGCACGCGAGAACGACGCGCTCGGCACCCGCGTGCTCGCGATGGCCCGCCGCCTAATCAGCGTGCGCGACCGTTCGGCCGTGATCACCGCGATCGAAGCCGCGCTGCGCGAGGATTTCGGCGCCGGGCAGTCCGTGCTGGTGCTGACGGCCGCCCGCGCGCCACAAGGCATCGTGGAAAGCCGCTTCCTCCGGATCATCCCGGCCGACGCGCCCGACCTGCGATCCTTCGAGACCCTCTTCAGTGCCGGCAAGCCTCGTTGCGGCCAGCTTCGCGATTCGCAGCGTGAGTTCCTGTTTGGCGCGGATGCGCCGGAAGTCGGGTCAGTGGCGCTCGTGCCGCTCGGCAGCAAGGGCAGCCTCGGGCTCCTCGCCTGTGGCTCGCACGACAGTCAGCGCTTCAATCCGACGATGAGCACGGATTTCCTGGCGCACATCGGGGAGTTGATCGCCGCCGCACTCTCCGGGGATTGATGCAGCCGAAAACGGCCACGTGGATCGGGCGCTATCTGGCCCACCTGCGGACCGAGCGCCGGCTTTCGCCCCACACCGAAGCCGCTTATCGGCGCGATCTCGAGGCGTTGAGCGCGTACTGCGACTCCGAGCGCATCGCCGGCTGGAAACAACTTGACAACTTCCACATCCGCACGTTTGCGGCGCGCGAGCATCGCGACGGCCTCGGGCCGCGGAGCGTCCAGCGCCGGCTTTCCGCGCTGCGCGGCTTCTTCAACTACCTGATCCGCGAGAAGGTCATCGAGGCGAATCCCGCCGCGGACATCCGCGCGCCGAAGGCCGGGAAGCGCCTGCCGCAGACGCTCGACGTCGACCAGGTCGCGAGCCTGCTCGAGCGCAAGCCGACCGACGCGCTGACGCGGCGCGATCTCGCGATGCTCGAATTGCTGTACTCGTCCGGGCTCCGGCTCGCGGAGCTCGCCGGGCTCGACGTCGCCGACCTCGATCTCGCCGATCGCACGGTGCGCGTGCTGGGCAAGGGCTCGAAGACCCGCATCCTTCCCGTCGGCAAAAAGGCCGTCGCCGCACTTCGCACCTGGCTCGCGGAACGGCAATCGCTCGCGAAGGACGGCGGCGCCCTCTTCATCGGACAGAACGGCCGGCGCCTCGGCGCGCGGGCGATCCAGCGCCGCATCGCCCGCTGGGCTGAGACTAGTGATCTCGGGATACCGGTACATCCGCACCTGCTCCGCCATTCCTTCGCGACGCACCTGCTCGAATCGAGCCGGGACCTGCGCGGCGTGCAGGAACTTCTCGGACATGCCGACATCAGTACGACGCAGGTGTACACGCATCTTGATTTCCAGCACCTGGCCCGCATCTACGACGAATCACATCCGCGGGCCCGCAGGCGCAAGTAACTGATCTCCATGAGCAATTCACAGTTCGATCCGCATGCCACGACGATCCTGTCCGTCCGGCGCGGCGGTTTCGTCGCGATGGGAGGCGATGGCCAGGTCACGGTCGGCAACACGGTCATGAAGGGCAACGCGCGCAAGGTACGCCGCCTGTACGGCGACAAGGTGCTCGCGGGATTCGCGGGCGGCACGGCGGACGCCTTCACGCTCTTCGAGCGCTTCGAAGGCAAGCTCGAGAAGTACGGCAACCTGACGCGCGCGGCGATCGAGCTCGCCAAGGACTGGCGCACCGACCGCGCACTGCGCCGGCTCGAGGCGCTGCTTTGCGTCGCGGACAAGCAAACCTCGTTCGTCATCTCCGGCAATGGCGACGTCATCGAACCCGAGGAATCGGTCATGGCGATCGGTTCCGGCGGCCCCTTCGCGCTCGCCGCGGCCCGCGCGCTGGCCGCGAACACGGAGCTCTCGGCGCGCGAGATCGTCGAGCGCTCACTCGGCATCGCCGCCGACATCTGCATCTACACGAACCGCAATCTCGTCATCGACGAACTCGCGACCGGCTGACCCATGGAAACCATGACGCCCCGCGAGATCGTCCAGGAGCTGGACAAGCACATCGTCGGCCAGGCGGCGGCGAAGCGCTCGGTCGCGATTGCGCTCCGCAATCGCTGGCGGCGCATGCAGGTCGATGAGCCGCTGCGCCAGGAAATCACGCCCAAGAACATCCTGATGATCGGCCCGACCGGCGTCGGCAAGACCGAGATCGCCCGGCGCCTCGCCAAGCTCGCGCGCGCGCCCTTCATCAAGGTCGAGGCGACGAAGTTCACCGAAGTCGGCTATGTCGGCCGCGAAGTGGATTCGATCGTCAAGGAGCTCGTGGACGTCTCGGTGAAGCTGACGCGCGAAGAGGAAATGACGAAGGTGCGTCCGCGCGCCACTGATTCGGCTGAAGAACGGATCCTCGATTCGCTTCTGCCGCGCGCGCGCGGACCCGGAGTGCCGGAGAACGGCCGTGGCGACGAGACGCGCCAGAAATTCCGCAAGATGCTGCGCGAGGGACAGCTCGACGAGCGCGAGATTGAGATCGAGATGCGCGCGGTGCCGCTGGGCCTCGAGATCATGGGCCCGCCGGGCATGGAGGAAATGACGCAGCAACTTCAACAGGTCTTCCAGGGCCTCGGCGCCGGCCGCACGAAAACGCGCAAGCTTCGCATTCGAGACGCGTTGAAAGCGCTCACGGACGAAGAAGCGGCCAAGATGGTGAACGAGGAGGAGCTGCGCACGCGGGCACTTTCCAATGCCGAACAGAACGGCATCGTCTTCATCGACGAGATCGACAAGATCTGCCGTCGCACCGAGACCATGGGCGCCGATGTCTCGCGCGAGGGCGTGCAGCGCGACCTGCTGCCGCTCGTCGAAGGCTGCACGGTCAGCACCAAGCACGGCATGGTGAAGACCGACCACGTGCTCTTCATCGCCTCGGGCGCATTTCATATGGCGAAGCCTTCGGATCTCATTCCCGAGCTCCAGGGCCGCCTGCCGATCCGTGTCGAGCTCGACGCGCTTTCGGTCGGCGACTTCGAGCGCATCCTGTCGGAGCCGGACGCCTCGCTCTGCGCGCAGTACACCGCGCTCCTCGCGACCGAAGGCGTCACGGTGAAGTTCGCGCCCGACGGTGTCCGTCGCATCGCCGAGATCGCCTCGTCGGTCAACGAACGCACCGAAAACATCGGCGCGCGCCGGCTGCACACGGTCATGGAGCGCCTGCTCGAGCAGGCATCCTTCGAAGCCGCGGACCGGAACGGCACGGTGATCGAAGTCGACGCTGCGTTCGTGGACCGCCATCTCGCGGAACTGGCGAAGAACGAAGACCTGTCGCGCTACATTCTCTGATGCAGGCGCCCACCGCGATCACGGTCAAGAAAAAGACGCGCGTCGTCGAGGTCACCTGGCAGGACGGCACGCAGTACTTGCTGCCCTTCGAGTACCTGCGCGTGTATTCGCCGTCCGCGGAGGTGCGCGGCCACGGCGGCGGCGAAGGCAAGCTCGAGCTCGCCAAGGAATCGGTGCAGATCACGCGGGTGGAGCCGGTCGGCGTTTACGCCGTGCGGCTCCACTTCGACGACGGCCACAACACCGGCCTCTATAGCTGGGGTTATCTGCGGGAGCTCGGCGAGCAATATGACGCGAAGTGGGCGCGTTACCTGGAGCGCTGCGAAAAACTGGGCTACGAGCGCAAGCCGCCCGGCTGAAGCACGTGAGCTGCTGAACCCGTAGAATCGGGCAGTCGAACGCAGCGGCTAACCAATGAAATCAGGCACTTCCGGACGCGATACGCCCGACATCGTCGATTTCGGCTACGAGCGCGTCACGCCCGCGGAGAAGACCGCGCGCGTGCGCGGCGTTTTCAATTCCGTCGCCGGCAACTACGACCTGATGAACGATCTGATGTCCGGCGGATTGCATCGCCTGTGGAAACGCTTCGCGCTCGGCCAGACGGGGCTCAGGCCCGGACAGCGCGCGCTCGATGTCGCCTCGGGTACCGGCGATCTTGGCGCCGGCCTCGCGCGGCAGGTCGGAGCGTCGGGTCTCGCTGTGCTCACCGACATCAACCGCGACATGCTCTCGCGCGGCCGCGACCGGCTGCTCGACCGCGGCTTCAGCGCACAGGTGGCATTCGTGATCGCGAACGCCGAATGCCTCCCATTCCCGGATCGCAGTTTCGATTGCGTGACGATCGGCTTCGGCCTGCGTAACGTCACCGACAAGCCGGCGGCGCTCGCCTCGATGCGGCGCGTGTTGCGGCCCGGCGGCCGCCTGCTCGTGCTCGAGTTCTCGAAGCCGCGACCCGAGATGCAGGCGATGTACGACGCCTACTCCTTCCAAGTGTTGCCGCGGCTCGGCGCCCTCGTCGCGGGCGACGAGGCGAGCTACCGTTATCTCGCCGAATCCATTCGCCTGCATCCGGACCAGGAGACGCTCGCTGCGATGATCCGCACGGCCGGCTTCGACGATTGCCGCTGGCACAATCTCGCGGGCGGCATCGTCGCCCTGCACCTCGGCTTCGTCTACTAGGCCCGGAATGGCCCCCGAGCTGCTGCGGCCGTTTGAAAAACTCCTGAACCGCCACATCGCGGCCTCGAGCCGCGCGCGCGGGCTGCTGGCGGAGCTGGCCGGGCGGTCGATGGAGTTGCGATTCGTTGCGACGCCGTTCCGGGTGCGGCTCGCCGCCACCGCCGATGGCGTCTCGCTGCGTCCCGCGGACGAGGAACCGGCGGACGCGGTCATCGAGGGCACGCCGATTTCGTTCCTGCGTCTTGCGACTGGCGACCCGGCGCGATCGATCCGCGCAGGGGGTTCCGAGCTTCACGGCGATGCGGAGGTCGCGGAAGGATTCAGGAAGCTGCTGTCCGCGGCGCGGCCGGACATCGAAGAGGAGCTTTCGCGGCTCACGGGCGACGTCGCCGCGCATTACCTCGCGACCTTTGCACGCGGCGCGGTCGATTTCGGGCGGCGCGCGGGCGACACATTCGCGCAAAACGTCGCCGAGTACCTGACCGAGGAAAGCCGCGACCTGCCGACGCGCATCGAAGTCGAGGAATTTCTCGCGGACGTCGACCGTCTGCGCGAAGCCGTCGACCGGCTCGACGTGCGCCTGGCCGCCACCGAGCAAAGCCGGTCCCGCCCGTGATCTCGCTGCGTGTCGCGGGCCGGCTGCTGACCATCCATCGGACGCTGGTCCGATACGGTCTGGACGATTTCGTGCGCGCAACGCACCTCTATCGTCCGCTGCGGTTCGTGTTCTGGCTGTCGCCGTGGACCTGGTTCACGCGGCGGCGCGGTTCCCGCGGCGAACGGCTCCGGCGCGCGCTCGAGGATCTCGGCCCGGTTTTCGTAAAATTCGGCCAGGTGGTGTCGACGCGGCGCGACCTCCTACCGACGGACATCGCCGACGAACTCGCCAAGCTCCAGGACCAGGTGCCGCCTTTCCCCGGCGATGTCGCGAAGGCCCGCATCGAGGAGGCGCTCGGGCGACCGGTCGACCCGCTCTTCCGCGAGTTCGAGGTCGAGCCGCTGGCTGCCGCGTCGATCGCGCAGGTGCATGTGGCGAAGCTTCACGACGGACGCGAGGTCGTCGTCAAGGTGCTGCGCCCGGGGATGCGCGCAGTGATCGGCCGCGATCTCGAGGTGCTGCACACGCTCGCCGAGCTGGCCGAGGATTACTGGCCGGACTCGCGCCGATTCCGGCCGCGGGAAGTCGTCGCCGAGTACGAGACCACGATCCTGAACGAACTCGACCTGATGCGCGAGGCGGGCAATGCCTCGCAACTCAAGCGCAACTTCGCCGGCAGTCCGATGCTGCACGTTCCGGAAGTCCATTGGGATTTATGCCGCCGCGAAGTCATGGTGATGGAGCGCATCCATGGCGTGCCGATTTCCGAGGTCGAGCGGCTGCGGGAAGCGGGCGCCGACATCGCCCGGCTCGCCGAGAACGGCGTGACGATCTTCTTTACCCAGGTCTTCCGTCACAACTTCTTCCACGCCGACATGCACCCCGGCAACATCTTCGTGGACGTGAGCGATCCGGCGAATCCACGCTATGCCGCGGTCGATTTCGGGATCGTCGGGACGCTCGACCCGCGCGATCAGCTCTATCTCGCCGGCAATTTCCTCGCGTTCTTCGAGCGCGACTACCGCAAGGTCGCGGTGCTGCACGTCGAAAGCGGCTGGGTACCGGCCGGCACGCGCGTGGACGAGCTGGAATCCGCCGTGCGGACAGTGTGCGAGCCGATCTTCGACAAGCCGCTCAAGGACATCTCCTTCGGCGTCGTGCTGCTGCATCTCTTCGAGATCGCCCGCCGCTTCGAGATGCAGGTCCAGCCCCAGCTCATCCTGCTGCAGAAGACGCTGCTGAACATCGAGGGACTCGGCCGCCAGCTCTACCCGGAGCTCGACCTCTGGAAGACGGCGTTGCCGATCCTGCGCGAGTGGATGCAGGAGCGAAGCGGCCCGCGCGCCGTACTGGGCAGCCTGCGGGACCACTGGCCCGACATCGCCGAGGCGATCAAGGTACTGCCGGTCATCGCACGCCGCGCGATCCGCCGCGCCTACGACGACGAACTTGTCGTCCGAACGGAGTCCAAATCGCTCGAGCGGCTCCGCGCGGAGCTTCGTCGCGACCGGCGGCGCAGCGACGCGATGTTCGCCGCCGGCGTCATGTTCCTCGGCGGCATCATCTGGCTCTCGCTCGGCACGCAGCCCGCCTGGATCGGCTGGCTGCTCGCCGCTGGAGGCGCCCTGCTGCAAGTACGCCGTATCACTGACGGATGACGTGCGCCGCGGTTCACTCGACGCTGAAGGCAATGCGCTTCGGCCCCTTGCCCACCGGGATGCGCTCGACCTCGCGTACTGCCGCAATGTCAATCACCGACACCGAGTCGTCCTTCGGGTTGGTGACATAGGCGAAGTTGCCCTCGGGGTCGCAGACCACCCAGTTCGGGCTGCCACCCACCGGCACCGTGCCCTTCAGGGAAAAATCCGGCAACGAGTAGATCGCCACGTAATTCGCCACCGTCGCCACCGCGACCAAGTGCTGGCCATCGCGGGTCATTGCCAGCCCGTGGTTGTAGGTGTAAGGCCAGGCACCCGCGCCCTCAGCGTTGGCCAGCCTCTCCGCAAGATTGCTACCCGTTGCCGGGATCGTTTTGCCGAGCGGCGGCAGCTCGACGCGCCTCACTAGCGAACCATCGTTTAGGCGCCGTGCCTCGAAGCCGTGCAGGCGCGACAGCTGGTAGTAAATGAGGCCGCGCGGCTCGTCGAGCACGATCGGGCGAACCGATTCGCCCACGTCCATCGCCATGACTACCCGGCCCGTGCCCGTGTCGTAGACGTAGATCGTGTCGGTCACCATGTTGCCGACGTAGAGCCGCTTGCCGTCTGCGGAGATCTCGGTTGCGTGATTGCCGATGGTCGCGGGCCACCACTGCTCGATGCTTCCGTCCTCGGCACGCAGCACCACCATCCAGTGGCGGGTGTAGAGCGGCACGTAGATGCGCCTGCCGTCCGGCGAGCGCGACACGTGGTTGGGCGAGCCGTCGAGCGCAACTGACCAGACGGGCTCCAGCGAGCGGCTGTCGAACGCCATGACCTTGCCGCTTTCGTTTGTCTGGTAACCGAAGGGACTGCGCATGTCGTCCTGGGCCACCACATAGAACCTGCTGCCGTCGGGGGAACCCATCACGTCGTCGGTATGCTCGCGGATCTCGATGTTGCGCACGACCTTGCGCGTGGCAACGTCGATCACCTGCACGTCCTGCGAATGCGGGCTCTCGACGAGGAGGCGGTTGAGTCGTGCGTCCGCCGCCGCCGGCAGCGCGCACAATGCGTGCAGTAGGCACGCAGCCGCGGTTTGAATCATCCAGGATGCGGGTGACTGCTGTCGCATGAGCTAGAGCTGCCTCGGCTCGATCCAAGTCGCGATCGCGCGGCCGCAAAGTTCACCGAAACCGTCGAAGATCGCCGTGCCGGTGTAGTGCTTGCGGCCGTCGTGACCGAGCGGCCACCCGATGACGACGCAGGGCGCATCGACGTGAACGCAGCGATCGATGCGGGCGGCGTACTGGCCGAGCAGCGCGCCGCGCGCGGCAGCGCCCGACGCGAAGAAGCCGGGACAATCGAGCGCCGCCCACATGAATTCCGGCCGCACCTTGCCGTCCGCGTCAGCGAGCGTACGACTCGGCAGCCAGGCTGCCGCGCAAAGATCCGTTCCCTCGATCGGTGAGCCGAAAATGCGCATGCCGTCGCCGCGCGCGCGCTCGGGCCCGCAGACGAAGCAGCCGGGATAGGTGTGGTTGCGAAACCCTTCGTAGCCGCTCACCGCCGCGAGCGCTCGCGAATACGTGGGCGGCTTCGGCACGGCGAGCTCGAAAGTCTTCGGCACGGCGCTCGCCACTTGTTCTTCGCCGTCCACCAGGAGCAGCCCGGATGTCTCAGGGTCGTCGCGAATTTCGAGCGGCTTCTCGAGCGGCGGCGGCCGCATCAGCCGCACTTCGACCGGCTTCGCCGTGGCCGCGGCGAGCATGCCGCAAGTGTAGCCGCCGTTGCCCGATGCCGGCGGGCCGCGGAACCGGCGTCCGATCACGAGCAGGCGATTCGCGGTCATCGTGCGCGGCATCCTAGCCGATCGGGGGTGGATGCGGGCGCGGTCGGAAGCTAAGCTGCCCGTCCAGCGACAAATCGCACGGGACTCCCACATGAAAGCTGCGGCCCTTTGTATTGCCCTTTCGATCGTCGCTCCCGCCGCGAACGCGGCCGACCCCGGGGACGGCATGCGCAAGTTCCTCGCCGGCCGTCAGGCGCGCGACGCCGAAATCGCCCGCTCGATCTGGGACTGGGCGGAAGTCGGCTACCAGGAAGTGCGGAGCACCGCGCTGCTGCAGGAGGAATTGAAGCGCGCGGGTTTCAAGGTCGAAGCCGGTGTCGCCGGCATCCCGACGGCGTTCGTCGCAACCGCGGGCAGCGGCAAGCCGGTTATCGGCGTTCTCGCCGAGTTCGACGCGCTTCCCGGCATCAACCAGGACGCGGTGCCGGACCGCAAGCCGATCGAAGGCAAGCATTCGGGCCATGCCTGCGGGCATCACATTTTCGGAACCGCCTCGGTCTCCGCGGCGATCGCGCTCGCCGACTGGCTCAAGACGAGCGGCACCGCCGGCACGATCCGCGTCTATGGCACGCCGGCCGAGGAAGGCGGCGCCGGCAAGGTGTACATGGTGCGCGCCGGCCTCTTCAACGACGCCGACGTCGTGATGCACTGGCATCCCTCCGACGTCAATTTTGCTGGCCTCGACCGCTCGCTCGCAAACAAGACCGCAAAATTCCGCTTCCACGGGGTCTCGGCCCATGCCTCGGGCGCGCCGGAGCGCGGGCGCTCGGCGCTCGATGCCCTCGAGGCGATGAATTACATGGCGAACCTCCTGCGCGAGCACGTGCCATCCGATGCCCGCTTGCACTACGTCATCACGAGCGGCGGTTCGGCGCCGAATGTCGTGCCCGACTTCGCGGAGTCCTATCACTACGTGCGCCACATCGATCCGCGCGTGGTGGAGGAGATCTTCGACCGGCTCGTCAAGACCGGTGAAGGCGCGGCGCTCGGCACCGGCACGCGCATGGAATACGAAATCATCGGCGGCGTGTACAACCTCCTCGCCAACGAGACGCTCGCGCGGGTGATGTACGAGAAACTCAACGAAGTCGGCGGCATCATCTACACGCCTGAGGAGCAGGCGTTCGCAAACGCCCTATATGGCAATCTCGACTCGCCCAACATGGCGCTCGGCACGGAAGCGAAGATCCAGGCCTTCGACTTCGAGCGTCCCGGGGTTGGATCGACCGACGTCGCCGACGTGAGCTGGACCGTCCCGACCGTGGGGCTTCGCACCGCGACCTGGGTGCCGGGCACGCCGGCGCATAGCTGGCAGGCGACGGCCGCAGGCGGCATGAGCATCGGCTTCAAGGGCATGAACGTCGCGTCGCAGACGCTCGCCCTCATGGGCCACGAGTTGTTCACGCGCCCCGAGCTGATCGCGAAGGCCCGCACCGAATTCGACGAGCGTCGCGGGCCGGATTTCAAGTACCGCGCCCTGCTCGGCGACCGCCAGCCGGCCCTCGACTACCGCCGCGGCGTGCCGGGCGGCGGCGAGAAATGAGAACACGGCCGGTCGCGGCCGCGGGGCGGTTCGTCGTATGAAGTGCGCCGGCTGCCGCTCGCCGGCCTAGAGTCGCCAGCGAAGCCAACGCCACTGGCCGGGAGATTGTCATGCATATGGTCGCACTCACATTCGCCTGCCTCCTGCTAGCAGCGCCGCCGCTCCAGGCCGCGGAGATTCCGGCCCACATTGCGGCCGCGGTCGCCGCTCCCGAGCGCAGCGACAAGGATCGCGAGCGCGATGCGCGCGAGAAGCCCGCCGAACTCATGGCCTTGACCGGCGTCGAGCCGGGCATGAAGGTCGCGGATGTGTTCGGCGGCGGCGGCTATTGGACCGAACTCTTTGCGCGCGCCGTCGGGCCCTCCGGCAGCATCACGCTCGTCAACAATTCGCCGTACTGGAGTTTCAGCAAGGACGATCTCAAGACGCGCTTCGCCGACGGGCGACTGAAAAATGCGAAGCCGCGCGTCGTCGAGACCCGCGCGCTCGATCTCGGCAGCGGCCAATACGACCTGATCGTGATCTTCATGTCGTATCACGACCTGTACTGGGTCGAGGAGGAAGGCGGCTGGCCGGCCATCGACGCCGACGGCTTCCTGAAGCAACTGCACGCCGCATTGAAGCCGGGCGGCCGGCTATTGATCGTGGACCACTCGTCGAAGCCCGGCAGCGGCAAGGCGCCGGCGCAGGACGTTCACCGGATCGACGAGACTTTCGCGAAGCAGGACATCACGAGTCACGGCTTCGCACTCGAGAAGACCTGGGACGGCTACCGCAATCCAGGTGACGATCTCTCGAAGAACGTCTTCGATCCCGCGGTGCGCGGCAAGACCGATCGCTTCACGCACCTTTACCGCAGGCGTTGAATCAAGCGTGGCGCGGTTCTGGTGCGTTAGCCAATTTGTTCGGCCCGCATAACCTCCAGCGAGTGATCGATTAACGGCTCGACCTGTTGCACAAACCGCAGCGTATGCGGAAGCCCGACGTGTCGCTCAAGAGCCGCCCCATGCTTCCATTGGGAGTAATGGCCGAGGCATGCCGGTTCTTGATGAATAACTCCACTTCGTTTCCCCTCAGACTTGTAGATTCATGACGCGCAACTCGGCGATATCGTCCTTGAGGGCCGTTGCGACCGGCGAGCTCACGACATGCTATTTCTCCTGACGCATGGTCAGAGGACCAGCGTTTTCGACATGACCACAACTTCGGTACCCCGATAGTCACAGCGTTCCATCACCGACCAGCCCAATCGCTCATAGAGAGACTGCGTCGTCGAAGTATAGAGGTACAGAATGTCTGTCCCGAGCGAGTGCGCCTCAGTCTCGATGCGCTGAATGAGCCTGGTTCCGATACCTTGCCCGCGATGCTGCGGCTTGACAAAAATGCCAGCGAGCCAAGGGGTGAGATGTGGGCGCGATGCCAGATCCTGCGCCACCAGCAAGGCCGAGCCCAATAGCTCTTCGCCCTCCAGGGCAACGACAGCGGTGGGAATCGAATTGCGGCCGCAGCAACTACGCAGTCTTGCGGTTCGCGTCTCCAGTGACTCCCCTGGTCGCAAATGGCTCCATTCCTCAAAGTGCATTCGCGCCAGCTCCGGAATGTGCGCAGCATGGTCGATGAGGTACGCGATCTCCATTCGCCGTGACTGGCCTCAGGTGAGATCCACTACGCTGGTCGGGACAAGTGGAAAACCGGCGGGTTATTCGGGCAAAGGAGCGACAGGCATCGTCTGGTCTGGCGGAACAAGGTAGAGCCTGCCGCCCTTTTCGGCCTGGATCTGTATCGGCTTGCGATCAGCGCCGCAAGCCGCAACCAGCAGGAGAGATAGAACAAATGCTGGTCGGGAGCGACTTGTCACGCAGCGTCACTGCCGCCTGAAACTGCTATGTCGAAATGCAGCACGTCTTTGCGAACGCCCAGTTTCGAATACAGCGCGATGGCCGGTTCATCGCCGATATCCGCCTGGATAAAAATGACGTAGGCCGCTCGGGCTGCAGCTATTTTCCTGAGCTCGCCAATCAATGCGGTCGCGATGCCCTCCCGCCGATGAGCTGCCGCGACAGCCAGGTCGTAGATGTATATCTCGCTGCGCTGCTGCTCAAACTTCTTCAACTCGTAAGCCGCGATGCCGCCGACGACCTCGCCGTCTTTCAATGCGGCGAGCGCGATGAAGCAGTCACTGCCCAGCAGCTGCTGTAGATACGCCGTCCCAGGCCGGTTTCCGCTATGGGTATGCACATCATTGAAGGCTTCACCGAAGGTCGCTGACAGGGCTTCCATCAACGCGATGTCGCCGGGTGTCAGTTGGCGAATGCTTATGGACACGGAAAGTTCTCAAACGGCATTCATCACTCGCTCTCGCTCACTGCTGGTGAGCACCTTTGGCGGTACGACAGGAGTTCCCCGATCTGAGGTAAAGAATGGCGTGCTCTTGAAGCTGCCATCCAGGCGGGCGCGGATCAGTGAACTCAAGAACCGAAAAATTGATGTGACGGTGCTGATCGGCAGTGGCTTTGGCTTGCCTTTGGCATGCTTTGTATTTACCCGCATGCGGACGGGGCCGAAGGAATCATCCAAGGCCCTCGGAGGACCGGCCAAACAAGTGTGAACGAGGCCGACATGGGAGGTTTTGAAGTCACGTGGGGTGTTGCCAATAGGGGTCCTGCAGCAACTTGTATACCAACGCAGCATTCCGGTCTCTGTGAGGGACATGCAGGCGAGGACTTCGAGGCCTTGGGTGAACGTGACGTACTTGGGCAGCGTCGCCATGACGTCCGTGCCAC
>Ga0302046_10003529_pt1 | contig 14130 bp, 8 predicted proteins | sample RVTome_11_FD_200261 | JGI IMG/M metagenome (GOLD analysis project Ga0302046, IMG submission 200261) | Soil microbial communities from uranium-contaminated site in the Upper Colorado River Basin, Wyoming, United States - RVT147D111 (version 2) ...
GATCTTGCTGCGATCGGCCAGTATGTCGGTGGAGTCCCCGTCGATTCTGGAGTCGAGGTCGATCTGCTTCTTTCCCGCCTCGATGCGCAGCAGGGCCATCGCCTCGTGCACGGCCGGAGCGATAGCGAAGGACTCACGGTTGAGCTGCATCTTGCCCGCCTCGATCTTGGAAAGGTCGAGAATGTCGTTGATCAGATCGAGGAGATGCCGGCCGCTGCCAAGAATGTCCTCCACGTGGTTTTTCTGCTCCTCGGCCAGAGCACCGAAGCCGGGATCGAGCAGCAACTCGGAGAACCCGATGATCGCGTTGAGCGGTGTGCGGAGCTCGTGGGACATATTGGCGAGAAACTCGCTCTTCATCGAGCTGGCCCGCTTCAGTTCGAAGTTCGATTCCTGCAACTTTTCGTTGACGATCTCCAGCTCGAGGGTGCGCTCGCGGACCTTGCGCTCGAGATCCGCGTTCATCCGCTGGATATCCTCGAGGTGCTGGCGCTTCTCTTCCAGCTTGTCGAGGTAGAGCTTGTAGGAATAATAGATGAGGGCGCAGAACGGCAGTGACAGGACGAAGGCGTAGAGCCCGAAGCGATCGAGGAAGTACGCCATTCCCAGAGCGAGCGACCCCCCCGCCAGGAAGGACGGCGCCGACCAGAGAAAATTCTCGTGCCAGGCACGGAAGACGTTCAATCGGTTGGCGAGGGCGACGACTCCGGCGATGCTGTAGGTGTTGCCGAGGTAGAAGACGAGGGTCGCCAGCATGAGAGCGACGAGGATCGTCTCCAGGCCGGCCTCGACACGGTCCCCACCGAAGGCGGCGTAGGTCTCGCACGCCAGAAACGTCGTGATCACGAAGGACGACACGTTGAACAGGGCGCGAAACAACGCCATGCGCGGCTTGCGGAACAGGCAGAGGCTGGAGATACAGATGACCGCCAGAAGGACCGCTTCCGCCTCGCCAATCAGGATCATCGAGGCGAGGATGAACGGGTGAGAGATCGACATCTCCACCCGCAGACCGAGGTGCACGGAGTGGGGAGCCATGATCGCGCCGATCACCGCCAGGGTGAGAAACTGGCTGCCGAGATCGAGTCGTGCGTTCGGGAAGACGGTGAAGCCCACGGCGAGGGCCGCGCCCATCGTCGCCAGAATGTAAATTCTGGTGCCGCGGTCCAGTTCGTTCATTCGTCTGCCGTGAAGCTGCGGGAACCGGGCCGCGACGCAGCCCCGCCTCCGCGGCGGCAATGACCGTTCAGTTGAGGGAAGCCCCCCGGTCGATTTCGTGCTTCTTGAGCTTGCTGTAGAGGCTGCTCCTGTTGATGCCGAGAAGTGACGCGGCGAGCTTCTTGTTCCAGTTGCACTCCGCCAGGGTCTTCAGAATATAGAGCCTCTCGTTTTCCATCAGCGACAGCTTCGAGTCACCGCCGGTCTCCGGACCGTCGATCAGATTGGGCGGAAGGTCGCTTACCTCGATGTGCGAGCCCTTGGCCAGAACGATCGTCCGCTCGACCACGTTCTCCAGTTCGCGGACGTTCCCCGGCCACGTATAGCGGGACATCGCATCGAGCGCCTGCGGGGAGATCCCGGTCATCGGCTTGCCGATCTTCTTCGACACGCGTTCCAGGAACTCCATGCCGAGAATCGGCACGTCCTCGACCCGTTCGCGCAGCGGCGGGATCTGGATCGGGATGACGTTCAGGCGATAGAAGAGGTCGTTGCGGAAGCTGCCGCGCTCCATCCCCTCCTGCAGGTTCTTGTTGGTGGCGGCGATCACCCGCGCATCGACCTGCAGGGTCTCTTCCCCGCCCACCCGTTCGAAACGCCGTTCCTGCAGAAACCGCAGCAGCATCAGCTGGGTGGCCGGGGTGAGGTCACCGATTTCGTCGAGGAAGACCGTCCCCTCGTGGGCCAGCTCGAAGCGCCCCTTTTTCTGCTTCAACGCCCCCGTGAACGCACCCTTCTCATGGCCGAACAGCTCGGAATGGAGAATGCCCTCCGAGTAGACGGCACAGTTGGCCTCGACGAACGGAGCCTCCGCCCGGGGAGAGTTGTAGTGGATGATACGCGCGATGAGCCCCTTCCCCGTGCCGCTCTCCCCCATGATGAGCACCGTGGAGTCGGTCGAGATCACCTCCTGCAGGAGGTCGTGAATCTGCTTCATTTTGGCGCTCTTGCCCAGGATGGCCCCGAAGGCATACTGGTCGCGCAGGTTGCGGCGCAGCTCGAGGTTCTTCACCCGCTCCGACTGCAGATCTTCGGCGGCGCGTCGTCGCTCGAATCCCATCTGCTTAATCCGCGCGGCGCGATCGGCGAGCGCCTGGATCTCCTCCTCGGAGACCGGCTTGCGGAGAAGATCGTAGACGCCGGAGCGCATCGCCGCGATGACGGCCTCGACCGCAGGATCGGCCGCGACGATCGCCACCGGAGTCTCACGGGAAATCTGCTTGATTCGCTCGAGCAGGGTGATTCCGTTCCCATCCTGCAGCTCGTGCGCTGCCAGGACGAGGTCGAAGCTCTGCTCGCGCACCTTGTCCAGCGCCGAGGCCGCACGATCGACGGAGACGAATCGATGTCCGGCGCGCGCCAGCACGTTGGTGCAGAAGCGCACGAACGATTCGTCGTGATCAACTACGAGTATGTTGGCTCTGCGCATCGTTCCGTTCCCTCCCGTGGCACGGTGTCCAGAAGCGCAGCAAGAAGTGTTCCAGCCGGCGGAAAGTCGCCGGTCCGAGCAACCACATGCTCTGCAGTGAGTTACGGGCTGACGATTGTGTAACGGCGGGGCACTGTCGAATTTTGAGACAGAATTGAGATAGGGAGTGACGGGATTTGTAATACTCGCGCGCCGGCGCGTAGCGCGCCGGGCCGGGAGGCGTCCGCCGCCTCGGTGCTCACACGACTTCGGTTACGGAGGACTGGGAGCCTGTCCGAGTATTGAGCGCGACCCCAGGCCTGACTCGGAAGGGCTCCTAGCGCCGCAGGGCGTGCAGCACCCGATCGACATACTGCATGGTCTCGCGGTAGGGAGGGATGCCGCCGTAGCGCTCCACCGCCTTCTCTCCGGCGTTGTAGGCAGCCAGCGCCAGATGAGTTTCGCCGTCGTATAGCTCCAGCAATTCCTTGAGGTAGCGCACGCCGCCGTCGAGATTGGCGACCGGATCGAACACATCTTTGACCTGAAACCGTCTGGCGGTCTGCGGCATCAATTGCATCAGTCCCATGGCGCCGCGCGGTGAGACGGCGAACGCGTCGTAACGCGACTCGACCTGCACGACGGCCTGCACCAGGGCCTCGCTCAGACCGTGACGGCGCGCCATCCGACCCGCCAGCTTGCGCAGTTCAGCCGGATCGAACACGGCGCCGGCGGGCAGTTGCTCGGATGCGACAGCGGATGGCGTGGCGACGGAGGGGGCCGCTTCCGGCGATCTCTCGGGCGGATGGTTTTCCACCGGCGACATGGCCGGCCGGTCCGGCACGGCGCCCGGCGTCTCGGCGGGAGTGCGACGTATCTGCCGCACTGCGGAACTCGGCAGAGCAACCTGACCCCCACCCCTTATGTCGAGATAGACGAACTCGCCCTCGAGACGGAAGGCGGTGATTTCGAGGGATGCGCCGTTGTGCAGGTAGGCGACATCGCCCGCCGCCGGTGAAACCGCCTGGGCGAGCGTCAATGCCAGCGCTGTCAACAATGCAGGTCGCATCTGTTTTCCGGAAACGGAGGCCGATAGCGGCCAGAGAATTATACGACGAGGTCGGGTCGGCAGCAATGTGGAGACGATCGTCAATATTCCGGCGTCGCCCCGATCCCCTCTAACGACGTCGAAATTCACGCTCCAGACGGGCCAGTGGAAAGCGCAGGAGAGTCGGCCGGCCGTGGGGGCAGGTCATCGGCGAACCCGCCTCCATCAGGTCGGTCACGATCTGCTGCATCTGCCGGTGGACCAGCGGATGATTGGCGCGCACCGCAGCGTGGCATGCGGTGGTGGCGGCGAGTCGCGAACGAAGCCGATCGACGCTCTCGGCACGCCCCCACTCCAGCACCTCGTCGAGGATCTCGCGCAGCAGCCGATCGGCGGCGATGTTGCCCGGCAGGGCTGGCAGGGCGTCGATGCGGACGGCGTCGGGGCCGAACGGTTCGATCGAAAAGCCGAGACCGCGCAGCAGATCCCCGGACTCGTGCAGGGACTGGCTCTGCGCGCCGCTCACCTCGAGGGTGACGGGAAAGAGCAGAGCCTGCTGCGCAATCGCACCCGCACCCGCCTGCCCGAGAAGGCGCTCGTAGAGGACCCGCTCGTGCGCGGCGTGCTGGTCGACGATGATCAGGCCATCGGGTGACGCCGTCAGTATGTATGTATCGCGAAACTGTGCCAGGGCGCGCAATCCGGTGATGTCGAGGGGCAGCTCGGAGCCGGCCTCGCTGCCATCGCCGGGAGGTGTTTCATCCGCCCTCCCCGGCGAGATCGGGGCGATCCCGCCTTCCCCTGCCGGGGAGGGATGGGGGCGGTGTCCGTCCGCGTCATCACCTGCAGCAGCCCGTCCCGGGAGAGACGGCGCCGGTTCCGAGGCCGTGAAGGCTCCGCCGGAGACTCCCTGGAATGGTCTGCTGAGGCCGAGCGCATCGAGCAGAGCACGGTGAACGAGATCGTGCATGGCGGAGCCGTGCAGGAAACGGACTTCCGATTTGGCGGGGTGGACGTTCACGTCAACATCTTCCGGCGGAAGCTCCAGGAACAGATACACACTTGGAAAGCGTCCCTTCGGGAGCAGGGTCGCGTAGGCGAGCTGAACCGCGTGGAGAAGACGTCGGTCGCGGATCGGGCGCGAATTGACATACAGGATCTCGTCCCGCGAAGTCGAGCGATGCAGGGAGGGGCGTGACGCGAGCCCCTGCACTCGAGCGCGGCCCGATGACCGGTCGACCGCAACGAGATGCTCCGCGACCTCGGCGCCGACGATCTGCGCGATGCGCTCCCGGAACGAGGGGGCGACCGGCCAGACCGACTGCTCCCGCGAACCGAACGCCAGATCGAACGCGATCGCGGGATGGGCGGCGGCGATCCGGGCGACGACGTCGGCGACGTGAGCGCTCTCGGTTCCTTTCGAGCGGAGGAATTTGCGGCGCGCCGGGGCGTTGAAGAACAAAGACTCGACGGCGATCGTGGTGCCGCGGGGATGCGACGCCGGCTCCACGGAGTGAGTGGCCCCCCCCTCCACCCGGATGCGTGTTCCTTCCGTCGCACCGTCGAGGCAGGTGGTCAGATCGAATCGGGACACGGAGGCGATCGACGGCAGGGCTTCGCCGCGGAAACCGAAGGTGTGAATGGCCTTGAGATCGTCGGCCCGGCGGACCTTACTGGTCGCGTGGCGTTGCAGGGCCATGACCGCGTCGTCACCGCTCATGCCGGCGCCGTCGTCGGCGACGCGAATGAGGTCTGCCCCGCCCCCTTCGATGGCGATGCTCACACGCCGGGCGCCTGCATCGAGGGCGTTTTCCATCAGTTCCTTGACGATCGAGGCGGGACGTTCGACCACCTCGCCCGCCGCGATCTGGTTGGCCACCTGCTCGGGCAAAACGCGAATGATCCCCATGGAGTCAGGCCCCTCCCGCGGGTCGCACCTCAGACCGCCACCCGCCGGCGCCGCCACCTGCGCCGTGCGTAGGCAACCGTGTACTCGATTACGGTGCCGGCCAGATCGGCCCCGGTGCAGCGCTCGAGTCCCTCCAGGCCGGGTGACGAGTTAATCTCCATGACCTTCGGCCCGCCGCGTGATTCGAGCAGATCGACCCCGGCGAAGCGGAGCTTCATGGCGCGTGCGGCTCGCACGGCCGCCTGGGTGTAGCTGTCCGGCAGCCGGACGGCGGTTCCGGTCGCGCCACGATGCACGTTCGAGCGCAGTTCGCCGAAGCGCGCCTGCCGCCGCATGGCGGCCACGACGCGCCGGCCGACCACCAGAGCTCTGATATCGCGCCCCTCGGACTCCTCGATGAATTCCTGCACGAGGATGTTCATGCCGAGCCGCCAGAAGGTTTCCAGGACCTGCCGGGCCACCTGCTCGGTCTCGGCAAGCACGACTCCGATCCCCTGCGTGCCGCGAATCAGCTTGAGAATCGCAGGCGGTCCCCCGACCGTCTCGAGCGCCCGCTCGATCTGGGTCGGGTGGCGCATCATGACCGTCCTCGGGATGTCGATGCCGCAGCGGGAGAGGGTCTGAAGCGAGCGCAGCTTGTCGCGCGAGCGGGCGATCGACTGGGAGGGGTTGACCACGGGCACGCCGATCATCTCGAATTGTTTGACGACCGCCAGCCCGTGCGTCGTGATCGAGGTGCCGATACGCGGCAGGACGGCGTCGATCTTCGGCAGCTTCGATTCCAACCCTCGATAGGTCAGCTCCGGACGCCCCTTGTCGAGCAGGAGGCAGCATTGCAGCGGGTCGAGAACGACCGTCTCGTGCCCCTGACGAGCCGCCGCGTCGCACAACCGGCGGGTCGAGAAAAGGCTACGCCTGCGCGACAGTATTGCGACCAGCACGTGCAGCCTTCCTGAGGACGGGCCGGCTCCGGCCGTTGCCGAAGCGTGGCCGGGAGCGGCCGCGGGAGCCGTTGCCGCCGCCACCGCCCCGTCGCCGGGCGGGGGTCTCCTGCCGCTCGCGTATGGCGGCCTGGGCGGCCGCCAGGCGGGCGATCGGGATCCGGTAGGTCGAGGCGCTGACGTAATCCATCCCCACCTTGTGGCAGAAGGTCACCGAATGCGCCTCCCCGCCGTGCTCTCCGCAGATCCCGATCTTGAGCCCGGGGCGGGAGGCCCTCCCCCGCTCGATCGCCATGCGGATCAGCTCGCCGACCCCCTCTTCATCGAGGATCTGAAACGGGTCGCTGGCGAAGATGCCGAGACGCCGTTCGTCGACGTATTCGGGGAGGAAGCGTCCGGAGTCGTCGCGTGACAGGGCCATCGTCATCTGGGTCAGATCATTGGTCCCGAAGGAGAAGAAATCGGCTTCGCGGGCGATGGCACCGGCCGTCAGGGCGGCTCGCGGCACCTCGATCATGGTGCCGACCAGGTAGTCGATGCGCGCTCGGCTTTCCTTCAGGACACGGTCGGCCACCTCGCGCGTGCGCCGGGCGAGAAGCGCCATTTCGCGCGCGTCGATCGTCAGGGGATGCATGATCTCCGGATGCACCTTCCCGCCGCGGCGCCGCACCGCGACCGCAGCCTCGACGATGGCGCGGACCTGCATGTCGAGAATCTCCGGGTAGGTCAGGGAGAGACGGCAGCCGCGATGGCCCAGCATCGGATTCGACTCGTGCAGCTGTGTCACCCGTTGCCTGACGGTGTCAACCGGAATGCCGAGATGCCCGGCCAGCGCCCGCTGGCCGTCATCGTCGTGCGGGACGAATTCGTGCAGAGGCGGATCGAGCAGCCGGATGGTGACCGGCCGCCCCGACATCGCCTCGAAGATCCCCTCGAAATCGCGGCGCTGGAACGGCAGCAAGGTGTCGAGAGCCCGCACGCGCGCCTCCTGGTCCGCCGCGAGGATCATCTCCTGAATCGCGAGCCGGCGTTCCTCGGTATCGAAGAACATATGCTCGGTACGGCACAGCCCGATCCCCTCCGCCCCCATGTCGATCGCCTTCTTCGCATCGTACGGGGTATCGACGTTGGCTCTCACCTTCAGGCGCCGGGCCCCGTCGGCCCACATGAGGATCCGCTGGTAGGCGGGCGGCAGCTCCGGCTTGACGAGGGCGAACTCTCCCGCGTAGACCGTGCCGGTCGAGCCGTCCAGGGTGACAGGATCGTCGTCGTGCAGCACCCGGCCGTCGACCTTCATCGTTCTTGCCTGTGGATCGACGTCGATGGCCTCGCAGCCGACGATGCACGTCTTCCCCCAGCCGCGGGCCACGACGGCCGCATGGGAGGTCTTTCCCCCGGTGGCGGTCAGTATCCCCTGTGCGGCATGCATGCCGCCGACGTCCTCGGGCGACGTCTCACGCCGCACCAGGATGACGTTCCGCCCCGCCTGTCCGCGCGCCTCGGCATCGCGGGCCGTGAACGCCAGCCGGCCGACGGCGGCGCCGGGCACGGCGCCGATGCCGACGGCCAGCTTGCGGGAGGCGAGATCGCTCTGGTTGATGGAGGAATCGAGGACCGGGTAGAACAGGCGCTCCACGTCCTCGGGCGCGACGCGCAGGACCGCTTCCTCTTTGCTGATCAGCTTCTCGCGCGCCATGTCGGCCGCCATGCGGAACGCCGCTCGCGGGGAGCGCTTGCCGGTGCGGCATTGCAGCAGGTAGAGCGTGCCGTCCTCGATGGTGAACTCGAGATCCTGCATGTCCCGGTAGTGTTTCTCCAGCAGGATGCGCACCCGGTCCAGCTGGCGGTAGATCCGGGGCATTCTGCGGGCCAGCTCCTTGAGTCCGAGCGGGGTGCGAATCCCGGCGACGACGTCCTCGCCCTGGGCGTTCATCAGCAGATCGCCGTAGAATACCTTCTCGCCGGTGTTCGGATCGCGCGTGAAGGCGACTCCGGTTCCGGAAGTCTCCCCGAGATTGCCGAATACCATCTGCTGGACATTCACTCCCGTCCCGGCGAGGCCCGTGATGCGCTCGACGCGGCGGTAGGTGACCGATTTGTCGGCCACCCATGAGCGGAACACCGCCTCGATGGCCCCCCAGAGCTGTTTCTCCGGCTCCTGGGGAAACGCCTTGCCGGTGGCCTGCCGCACCAGCGCCTGCATCTCACCGCACAGCGTGCGCAGCTCGGCGGCCGGGACCTCGGTGTCGAGACGGACGCCGCAGCGGGCCTTGGCGCCTGCGAAAAGGTGGTCAAAATCGGACCTCGGCAGCCCCAGCACGATCGAGCCGTACATACCGAGAAAGCGACGATAGGCATCGTAAGCGAAGCGGGCGTTGCCGGTCCGCCCGGCGAGAACCTCGACGGTGCGGTCGTTCAGCCCGAGATTGAGAATGGTCTCCATCATGCCCGGCATCGAGCGGGCGGCGCCCGATCGCACCGAGACCAGGAGCGGATCGTGAGCATCTCCGAACTGCCGGCCGGCCGTCCGCTCCAATCTCTTCATATGGCGGCGCACCTCGCTCGCCATCGGCTTGAGCGCCCGGCGGCCCTGCGCGAGATAGAGGGCGCACGCCTCGGTCGTGAGCACGAAGCCGGCCGGCACCGGGAGTCCGATGCGGGTCATCTCCATCAGCCCGGCTCCCTTGCCCCCGAGCAGGGTCCTCATACTGCCGTCACCCTCGGCCCGACCGGCACCGAAGGCATAGACGTATTTGTGCGCCATGACTCTCTCCTGTTGAGCCTTCTCAGTCGGTCTTCGCGGCGGCGCCTTGCATCGGCGGGCGGTCCGAGGCGACTGCGATCTCTGAAAAATCGCCGATTCTCTGGAACAGAGCGGCGATCTGTTGCAGCAGTGCAATGCGATTATTGCGCAGGCGGAGATCTTCCGCCATCACCATCACGTCGTCGAAGAAGCGATCGAGGAGCGGTCGCAAGCGGGCGATCGAGCGCAGCGCCGCAACATAGTCGCGCTGCGCGACCGCCGCCTCAATCCGCGTTTCCTCGCTCTGCAGCGCGGCGTGAAGATCCTTCTCCGCCTGTTCGTTCAGGAGGCCGGGGTGAAGATCGGATATCTCGTGCCCCTGAGTGATCTTCTTGATCCGCTTGTGCGCCGTCGCCAGGTTATCGAACTCGGTGTCGCTGCGGATGGCATCGAGTGCGCGCATCCGCTGCACTGCGTCGAACGGTCCGTCGCAATCGATCGCCAGTGCCGCACGGGCGGAGTCATGCCGCAGGCCGGCCTCTTCACCGAGAAACTGCAGGCGGGCGCGATAAAAATCGAGCAGCGTCCGGAGGGCCCGGGCAGGTGGTATCCCATTGTCGGCGATGTCGCCCGCATAGTCGGCGATGGCGCCGGTGAGAATCTCCGCCAGCGGCAGATGCACCTGCCGCTCGATCAGGATGCGACAGGCGCCCAGAACGGAGCGGCGCAGGCCGTACGGATCGCTCGAGCCGCTCGGCACGAGGCCGAGCAGAAAGATCCCGGCCTGGGTATCGATCCGATCGGCAAGGGAGAGGATCGCGCCCTCGATCGAGGAGGGCGTGGCGTCCTCGGCCGCGGCGGGGCGGTACTGCTCGTACAGCGCCTGTGCGGTCGCCGGGGCGAGCGATTCAGCCCGCGCGTACAGAGCCCCGACAATCCCCTGCAGCTCGGGAAACTCTCCGACCATCTGGCTGGTGAGATCGGCCTTGCTCAGCAGAGCCGCCTGGCGCAGGGCCGCGTCGTCCGGCTCGAGCCCGGCGGATCGAAACGGCGCGGCGAGCCTTTCGCATAGCCGGCCGATGCGGTCGGTTTTGCGCCGGTAGGATCCGAGTTGCATATGGAAGGTCACGCGCTCCAGCGCGGCGACCCGCTCCATGAGCGACGTCCTGCGATCGTCGTCCCAGAAAAAGCGGGCGTCGGCCAGACGGGCATGCAGGACCCAGGCGTTGCCGCGGCCGATCGCGCCGGAGGGATCGGAGCGGCAATTGGCCACGGCGAGGAAGCGGTTCTGCAGGCCGCCGCTGTCGCTCAGGAGGGAGAAGTACTTCTGATGATGGCGCATCGCAGTCACCAGGATCTCCGCTGGCAGCTGAAGAAACGCCGGGTCGAATTCACCCTCGACCACGAGGGGCCATTCGACCAGGTGGACCACCTCCTGTAACAGCTCGGGGTCGCCTTCGGCGCCGGACGGGGCCCCGGGGGGCGGCGCGATGCGGCCGCCCGAACGGCGGGCGGCGGCAGCGAGCTGTTCCTCGAGGTGCCGGCGGCGCTCCTCGACGTCGGCGAGAACGCCGTTGTCCCGCAGGATTCCGGGATAGTCGTCGATATTGCGCACGGCGATGCGCGCCTCGCCGGCGAAGCGGTGCCCGAACGTGTCGTTGCCCGATCGTATCCCGGCGATCGTCATATCGACCGTCGACTCGCCCAGGAGCGCCAGGACGGAGTGCACCGGCCGAACGAACCTATGCTCGCCGCTGCCCCAGCGCATCATTTTCGGGAAGGTCATCGACCCCACCACGTGCGGCACCACCTCGGCCAGAACCTCGGCTGCGGAGGACCCGCGCACCTCACGACGGACACCTAGACATTCGCCACGTGGCGTGGCGATGCGGCGCAGCGCCGCGACCGCCACGCCCTGGGCTCGCGCAAAGCCCTCGGCCGCCCTGGTCGGCCGACCGGAAGAATCGTAGGCCGCCTTCGCCGGAGGGCCGGTCACTTCGACGACCTTGTCGGGCTGTCGCTCCCGCAGGCCGTCGATGCGGACTGCCAGCCGCCGCGGGGTTCCATAAGTGCGGACCTTACCGGCGGAGGGGGTTTCCTCCCGGTCCAGCAGCTCGCGTTCGTCGACAGCGGAGCGCAGTCTGCGTGCCAGGCTGTCGAGCGCCTCCGGCAGCATGCGCGCGGGGATCTCTTCGGTTCCGATCTCCAGCAGGAACGAACGACCGGCGCGCGTCATGACGATCTCTCCGCCGGGGAGATCGAAGGGACGGCCGGCGGGGGCTCGCCGTCTGCCCCGGCGTCGAGATACTGCCGGGCGCAGCGGGTCGCCAGCCGGCGGATCGTCTGGATGAACCCGGTCCGTTCGGTGACGCTGATCGCCCCGCGTGCCTCCAGGACATTGAACGTATGCGAGCAGCGCAGGGTGTAATCATAGGCGGGCAGCGTCAATTTCTCCCGCAGCAGCCGCTCCGCCTCCTCGACATAGGCCCGGAACATCCGGTGCTGCAGATCGACGTCCGAGAGATCGAAATTATGCCGGGAAAACTCGACTTCCTCCCGCAGGCGGACGTCGCCGTAGCTGACCCCGTCGCTCCAGGCAAGATCGAACACGTTGCTCACGCCGTTCAGAAACATGCAGATTCTCTCCGATCCGTAGGTGATCTCGGCCGCGATCGGATTGAGCTCGATTCCGCCCGACTGCTGAAAATAGGTGAATTGCGTAATTTCCATACCGTCCATCAGAACCTGCCATCCAACTCCCGCCGCTCCGAGGGTGGGTGACTCCCAATTGTCCTCCTCGAAGCGGATGTCATGCTCGCGGGGATCGACCCCGAAGGCGGACAGGGAGCGGAGGTAGAGATCCTGAACGTCGGGAGGCGAGGGCTTCAGGATCACCTGGAACTGGTAGTGGCGGTAGAGTCGAAAGGGATTCTGCCCGTAGCGCCCGTCGACCGGGCGCCGGGATGGCGAGCAATAAGCGACCCGCCAGGGCTGTGGACCCAGAACCCGGAAGAAGGTGTCCGGGTGCATGGTTCCCGCCCCGACTTCCACGTCATACGGCTGCTGGATGACGGCACCCTCCCCGGCCCAGAATTGTTGCAGGGCCATGATCAGCTGCTGAAAATTGAGCGCCACGCGCTGTCTCTCCCTCCCCCCGCTCAGGACCTGCTGCGGATTTGCCGCAACACTCCGTAGCTCTTGAATCGACGTTCCGTCAGATCGAAAAACAGCGCCTGCGCCAGTGCTTCGAGCGGCCGGAGCGCCTCCTGTGCGACCGGTCGACCGAGCAGATCCCCCGGCGCACGCCCCATCATCTCACCAACCAGGCTGAGAGCGGCTGGCGGAAGCTCGACATCGCCCGGTGCCCGCTCGGCACGACACTTTGCGCAGCATACAACGCTCTCCCGCCGGTCGTAGCGGCCTCCGCCGGCAGCCAGGCGGTCGCCGCAGCCGGCACAGTGCGTCAGCGACGGGAGCACCCCATGCAGCCTCAGCGTCCAGATCTCGAAATAGCGCAATGCGACGTCGAGCGGCAGGAGGTCCCGGAGGGCCCGCAGGGTGGCGTGGAGCAGCCGGAACAGCGCTTCATCCTCCTGTTGCTCGCGGGCGAAGGTGTCGGCCACCTCGGCGAGGCAGGCCATCACCGCGCCCCGCTCGGGGTCCTCCTGCAGCCGGTAAAAGGATTCCTGCAGGTCGGCCCCGTCGATGCGCGTCAGATCCGATCGTTCATGTTCAAAATAGCTCAGTTTCACCCGGCTCAACAGCTCGAGACTGCTGCCGAAGCGCCTGCGGCTGCGGCGTGCTCCGTTCGCCACTCCCCGCACCTTTCCCGATGATCGGGTCAGAAAGGAGACGATTCGATCCGACTCACCCAGAGGGTGGGTGCGCAGAACGAACGCCTCATCCTGCCGCAGAGGCACGTCGCGTTCCGCCCTGGTGGGCATTGCTCGCAGCGCTGTTCTCGCCGAAGCCGTCGATGGCTTCCCGTCCACTCCCCGGTGCTCCTCGTCTTCGTCCCGCAAGCACCATGCGCGCCACCTCAGACGATACCCGGACTAGCCGACGACCAGATAGCGGCCGGCGAGGGTGAAAAAGGCCAGCAGCCCGAGCAGATCGACCGCCGTGGTGACGAAGGGGCTCGTCGCCACCGCCGGATCGATGTGCACCAGTTTAAGCAGCATCGGCAGCATCGAGCCGACCACGGCGGCTATCGCCATCGACACCAGTAACGACAGCCCGACGATCACGCCCGCCGTATTGTCCAGCCCGATCAGGAAGACGGCGGCCAGACCGAGCAGCAGTCCGTAGATGGTACCGAGCAGCAGAGCGATCCTGATCTCCTTGAAGATCACGCCGCCGACATGACGCGGTGAAATCCGCCCGGTGGAAAGGCCGCGCACCATGATCGTCGCCGCCTGAGTTCCGATGTTGCCCCCCATGCCGAGGACGACCGGCAGGAAGCAGACCAGCAGGGCCGCCTCGGTGATGAGCGGCGCATATCCCTTGATCAGGAGGGCGGCGACCAGGCCGCCGATGAACGCCGCGAACAGCCACGGCAGCCTGATACCGGCCGATCGGAGCGTCGACTTCAGCAGTCGCTCCTCATCGGAGGTGCCTGCCAGCTTGTAGAAGTCCTCCGTCGCCTCCTCGCGCATGACATCGATGACGTCGTCGATGGTGACGATCCCGGCCAGGACGTTCTGTCCGTCGACCACCGGAACCGCGAGCAGATCGTAGCGCGAGGCGATGCGAGCCACCTCCTCCTGGTCGGTTTCGGCGCGAACCGAAATGACATCGGTCGACATGATCGTCTTCAAGGTCGTCTGTGGCGACACCATCAGCAACCGGCGCAATGACAGCACC
>Ga0302046_10003530_pt1 | contig 14127 bp, 11 predicted proteins | sample RVTome_11_FD_200261 | JGI IMG/M metagenome (GOLD analysis project Ga0302046, IMG submission 200261) | Soil microbial communities from uranium-contaminated site in the Upper Colorado River Basin, Wyoming, United States - RVT147D111 (version 2) ...
CAGTTACAAGCGCTACAGCGATCGGGTGAACGCGCTGCCGCCGATCAATCTGCGCGACCTTCTGGACTTCGCGCCGAAGAGCCTGCCGGTCAACGTCGACGAGGTCGAATCGATCACCCAGATCCGCAAGACCCTCGTCTCGCCCGGCATTTCCCTCGGCGCGCTGTCCCCGGAGGCGCATGAGACGCTGTCGATCGCGATGAACCGGATCGGCGCGCGGTCGGACTCCGGCGAGGGCGGCGAGGACCCGGCGCGCTACAAGCCGAAGCTCAACGGCGACAACGCGTCGAGCGCGATCAAGCAGATCGCCTCGGGACGGTTCGGCGTGACGGCGGAGTATCTCAACAACTGCCGCGAGATCGAGATCAAAATCGCCCAGGGCGCCAAGCCGGGCGAAGGCGGCCAGCTTCCCGGCCTGAAGATTACGGAGCTGATCGCGCGGCTGCGGCATTCGACGCCCGGCGTCACGCTGATCTCGCCGCCGCCGCACCACGATATCTATTCGATCGAGGACCTGGCCCAGCTGATCTACGACCTGAAGCAGATCAATCCGGAAGCGACGGTCTGCGTCAAGCTGGTCGCGCGCACCGGCATCGGCACGATCGCGGCCGGTGTCGCCAAGGCCAATGCCGACGTGATCTTGATCTCGGGTCACTCCGGCGGCACCGGCGCGTCGCCGCAGAGCTCGATCAAATACGCCGGCATCCCCTGGGAGATGGGGCTGTCGGAAGTGCACCAGGTGCTGACGCTCAACGGGCTGCGGCACCGCGTTCGGCTGCGCACGGACGGCGGTATCAAGACGGGCCGCGACGTCGTCATGGCGGCGATGCTGGGGGCCGAGGAATACGGCATCGGCACCGCGTCGCTGGTGGCGATGGGCTGCATCCTGGTGCGGCAATGCCACTCGAACACCTGCCCGGTCGGGGTCTGCTCGCAGCAGCCCGAGCTGCGCCAGAAGTTCACCGGGACGCCGGAAAAGGTCGTCAACCTGTTCAGCTTCATCGCCGAGGAGGTGCGCGAGATCCTGGCGTCGCTCGGCATGCGCTCGCTCGGCGAAGTGGTCGGCCGCACCGATCTGCTCTGGCAGGTCAGCCGCGGCGCCGACCATCTCGACGACCTCGACCTCAACCCGATCCTGGCGCGCGCGGACTCCGGCGAGAAGCCGGTGCGTTGCACGATCGAGGGTCGCAACGAGGTGCCGGAATCGCTCGACGCACAGATGATCAAGGATGCGGCGCCGCTGTTCAGCCACGGCGAGAAGATGCAGCTGCAATACAATGTGCAGAACACGCTGCGGGCCATCGGCACCAAGCTGTCGTCGCGCATTACACGGCAGTTCGGCATGACCGGGCTGCGGCCGGACCATGTCACGGTGCGGCTGCGCGGCTCGGCCGGCCAGTCGCTCGGCGCCTTCGCCGTGCAGGGGCTCCGGCTCGAAGTCTTCGGCGAGGCCAACGACTATGTCGGCAAGGGCCTGTCCGGCGGCACCATCGTGATCCGGCCGCTCACATCCTCGCCGCTGGCGTCGAACGAGAACACGATCATCGGCAACACCGTCCTCTACGGCGCCACCGCCGGCAAGCTGTTCGCGGCCGGCCAGGCCGGCGAGCGGTTCGCCGTGCGCAATTCCGGCGCCGACGCCGTGGTCGAGGGCTGCGGGTCGAACGGCTGCGAATACATGACCGGCGGCACGGTGGTCGTGCTTGGCTCGGTCGGCGACAACTTCGCTGCCGGGATGACCGGCGGCATGGCGTTCGTCTACGACCCCGACGCGGATTTCGAGCACCGGATCCACAGCGATTCGATCGTCTACCAGCGTATCGAGACCGCCTATTGGGAGACGCTGTGCCGCGGCCTCGTTGCCGAGCATCGGGAAGCGACGCAGTCGAACTGGGCGGCCAGCATCCTCGCCGACTGGGAGGTCGAGCGCGTCCGGTTCTGGCAGATCGCGCCGAAGGAGATGCTCGCCCGGCTGGAGCATCCGATCACGGCCGCGGAAGCCGCTGCCGCCGACGCCAGCGCGGATTAGGGGGCGCGGGTTTCGCCCATCCGTCCATGGATGCCACGGGCCTTCGCCGCGCCGAAGCGGCTTCGGCCGCGCAGGCGGGACAAGCCGTGGCATGACGTAATAAATTGTAATTACATATAAACCGTCACTCCTCGGCTTGTCCGGGGAGTCCAGGAGCACGCTGCCCCAGACTCGTATGCTTCATGCGTTTGCAAGTGATATTGCGAATGATTTGCGGTTGCATCAAGGCGCGGCCTGTGCGATAGTCTGCCTCGACGAGCGTTTGTTCGTCGCGCTATCTGCATGAACGTCGCGCCATCCAAAGACGCGTCCCTTTCCTTAGCGTTCGATGCAGAAACTTCCCCACCCCCGCCGGTTCGCCCCGGCGGGGGTTTCTTTTCGGCCGGCAGGCGTCGCGGCCGGGCGCCGTCAAGGGAGTTTCCCGCCGGTCGGGGCGAGACTATAGTCCCGGCATGCATAGGCTCTATCACCTCTGGCTGTCGCCCTTCTGCCGCAAGGTCCGATTGGTGCTGGCCGAGAAGAAGCAGGAATTCGAGCTTCGTATCGAAAAGGTATGGGAGCGCCGGGAAGCGTTCCTCGTCCTCAACCCGTCCGGCCAGGTGCCGGTGCTGGAAGTGGCGGGCGGACCGACGCTCGCGGATTCGGTCGCCATCACCGAGTATCTCGAGGAGGCGTACCCCGAGCCCAACCTGCTCGGCCGCCACCCGGAAGCGCGGGCGGAAACCCGGCGGCTGGTCGCCTGGTTCGATCAGAAGTTCAATTCCGAGGTGACCGCGATGCTCGTGCATCAGAAGATCACCAAGCGCCTGCTTTCCCTTGGCGAGCCGGACTCGATGTCGATCCGCGCCGGCAACAGCAACATCCATACGCATATGGAGTATATCGCCTGGCTGACGGAGGACCGGCGCTGGCTTGCCGGGGACGAGATCTCGCTGGCGGATATCGCGGCGGCGGCGCATTTTTCCTGCGTCGACTATCTGGGCGACGTGCCGTGGGAGGAGCATCCGCGGGCCAAGGATTGGTACGCCCGAATCAAGTCCCGGCCGAGCTTCCGCGGCATCCTGGGCGACCACATCCCCGGCTATCCGCCGCCAAAGCATTACGCCGACCTGGATTTCTAGCGCGCCGGTTTCTCGCCTAGGTGCTGCCTGGCTGCGTCGGCGGCCGGGCTCTTTGGGTGGCGCTTGAGCACGGCCCGCCAGTCGGCGCGGGCGCCCGCGTTGTCCCCGGCCGCCTTGCGGAGGATGCCGCGTTCGAGCAGCGCGCCCGGATGGTCCGGCGCCATCGCCAGCGCCCGCTCCACATCTTCGGACGCCTCCGCCGGGCGGCCGGTCTGGCGGAAGGCGCTGGCCCGCAGCACGAGCGCATCCACCGAACCGGGATCGAGCAGGATGCCGGCGCTGAGGTCGATGACGGCGTCCTGGTAGCGCCCGGCCGCGGCATGCACCATGGCGCGGTCGATGCGGATCTCCGCGTCGCGCGGCGCGAGGTCGACGGCGGCGGACAGCAGCGCGTCCGCCTTGGCGAGCTGCCGCGTATCGAGCCAGAATTGCCCTGCCTGCGCCAGGACCTGGGCCCGCGCCGCGTCGGGCGTGTCGGCGGGGAGGTCCCAGGCGAGTGCTTCGAGCTGGTCGGCCGCGTCGGCGAAATTGCCGAGTGCCGCCAGCGCCATCGCCGCGCAATGTCGGGCCGCGTTGCCGCCGCCCGCCTGTTCCCAGGCCAGCGCGCCTTCGAGCGCCTCTTCGGGCCGCTCGCCGACGCGCTGCATGCAGCCGTCGTAGTCGCCGATCGCGTCGGCCGCGGCGGCAGGCGCGAACGGCGCCGCGAGAAGAGCGCAGAACAGCAGGCGCGACAGGAGGGGCATGGCCTTGTCTCGGTGGTCCACCGCCCCTAGAGTCCGCCGTTCCGGGGCGCCGTTCAAGCCCGGATGCAACAAGCAGAGACCATGACCGCAGCCGCGCCGCGCCTCTTTTGCTTCGGGCTGGGCTACTCAGCCTTGGCTCTTGCCGGGGCGTTGACCGGACGCGGCTGGCGGGTGGCCGGAACCTGCCGAAGCGCGGAAAAGCAGAAGGACCTGGCGGCGCGCGGCATTGAGGCGCACCGGTTCGACCGCGACCGGCCGCTGGCTGATCCGATTGGCGCCTTGGCGGGAACGACGCACCTGCTCAGCTCGGTGCCGCCGGACGACGCGGGCGATCCGGTCATCGACCATCACGCCGACGACATATGCCGCCTGACGAGCCTGGCCTGGGCGGGCTATCTGTCGACGACCGGAGTCTATGGCGATCACGGCGGCGGCTGGGTCGACGAGGATACGCCGCGGACACCCGGCGGCGTGCGCGGGCAGCGCCGCGTCGCCGCTGAAGAGGACTGGCTCGGCCTGCGGCGCCGCTGCGGTACGCCCGTTCACCTGTTCCGCCTCGCCGGGATCTATGGGCCGGGCCGCAATGCGCTGGAAACGGTAAGGACGGGGCAGGCGCGGCGCATCGTCAAGCCGGGCCAGGTGTTCAGCCGCATTCATCGCGACGACATCGTGCAGGCCCTGGCCGGCTCGGTCGCTGCGCCCGATCCCGGCGCGGCCTACAACCTCTGCGACGACGAGGCCGCGCCGCCGCAGGATGTCATCGTCTATGCCTGCACGTTGCTGGGCGTGGCGCCGCCGCCGGAAATCCCCTTCGCCGCGGCGGAGCTGTCGCCGATGGCGCGCAGCTTCTACGCGGACAACAAGCGCGTCCGCAATCGCCGCATGAAACAGGCGCTTGGCGTCAGCCTGATCTGGCCGACCTATCGGGAAGGGCTCAAGGGCCTGCTCGAACCAGATCGCTGACTTCGTCCACCGTCCGCAGCAGCCGGGCGAGGTCCTCGTCGCGCGACAGCCGGTGGTCGCCGTCCTTGATCAAGATGACCGCGACGGCCTCGCTGGCCAGCGCCGCCGCGGTGTCGAGCGAAAGCTGCCAGGGAACCGCGTCGTCGCGCTGGCCGTGCAGCAGCCGCACCGGGCCGGTGAACGGGATGGGACCGGGAAGCAGTATGTGATTGGCGCCTTCCTCGATCAGCTTCATCGTGATCGGGTAGCCGGCCGGCTCATACTCCGACGGCCGCATCCAGATCCCTTTCGATTGCAAAACGTGATGGATCGCCGGATCCATTCGATTCCACATCCGCCGCGTGAGGTCGACCGCCGCGGCGATGCCGACGATGCCGGCCACCTTCTCCGGCCGGGCGCGCGCCGCCAGCAGCGCGATCCAGCCGCCCATCGAAGAGCCGACGACGATCTGCGGCCCCGTCGCGACCCGGTCGAGCACGGCAAGCGTGTCGCCGAGCCAGTCGCCGATTGTCATATCGGTGAACTCGCCGGAGGATTCGCCGTGGCCCTGATAGTCGAACCGGGTAAACTGCCGGCCCTTGCTGCGGCAGTGCGCTTCGAGCGCCAGCGCCTTCCCGCCCTGCATGTTCGAGCGGAAGCCGGTGCAGAAAATTACGCCCGGTTCTGCGCCGGCCGCATGGTGATAGGCGATTGTCGCGCCATTTTCGCGCAGCAGTGTTGCCGCTTTCACCGCCAAGGGATATGTCCTTTGCCTTGAGTCACCGCGGCCCGGCCGCACGATCGGAAACGGCAGCACGCTATCATGTCCGTCGACGCAGAAACCAGCGCTCCCGAGGGGCGAGCGCCCGTCGTTCTCCAGGTGCTGCCGGCGCTGAACACCGGCGGCGTCGAGCGCGGCGCCGTCGATGTCGCCGACGCGGTCGTGCAGGCCGGCGGCGAGGCGCTGGTCGCGTCCGAAGGCGGCCGCATGGTGCACGAGCTGCAGCGGGTCGGCGCCGAGCACTTCGTGCTGCCGCTGGCGTCGAAGAACCCGTTCGTGATGCTGCGGAACGTCGGTCGGCTGCGCGACCTCATCCGCCGCCGCGGCGTCGACATCGTGCATGCGCGGAGCCGGGCCCCCGCCTGGTCCGCGCTGCTGGCCTGCCGCGGGACGGAGGCGCGTTTCGTCACCACCTTCCACGGCACTTACAACCGCGCGGCGCCGTTCAAGAAATTTTACAACTCGGTGATGACGCGGGGCGTCCGCGTGATCGCCATTTCGCATTTTATCGCCGAGCACATGGCGGCGGTCTACAAGCTGGAGCGTCGGCGCATCCGCATCATCCACCGCGGCGTCGACGTCGGCATCTTCGATCCGCGGCAGGTGCCGGCCGCGCGCGTGATCAACCTCGCCTCGCAATGGCGGCTCCCGGAAGACATGCGCGTGATCATGCTGCCGGGGCGGCTGACCCGCTGGAAGGGGCAGGCGTTGCTGATCGAAGCGCTCGCCCGGCTCGGCACCGACCGGGTGCGATGCCTGATCGTCGGCGGCGAGCAAGGCGGCAGCTACCGGCGCGAGCTCGAGCGCCTGGTTGCCCGCCGGGGTCTGGAGAGCGTGGTGCAGTTCGTGGGCGACTGCCACGACATGCCGGCAGCCTTCATGCTGGCTGACGTGGTGGTTTCCGCGTCCACCGACCCGGAGGCATTCGGCCGCGTCATGGTCGAGGCGCAAGCGATGGGCAAGCCCGTCGTGGCGGCGGCCCACGGCGCGAGCGAGGAGCTCCTGCTGCGGGACGAGACAGGCTGGCTGTTCGAGCCGTTGGACGCCGAGTCGCTGGCTGGGGCGCTCGAGACCGCCATGCGCCTGGAGTCGGATGCGCGCGAAGCGCTCGCCAAGCGCGCGATCGGCAATGTCCGGGCGAATTTCACCAAGGAGCTGATGTGCGCGAAGACGCTCGAAGTCTACGGCGAGGTGCTGCGCGCCGCCGCCGCCGCCCGGGCGCGCGCCGGGAAATGAGGCGGTGACGGCGCGGATTCTCGTCATCAAGCTGGGAGCCCTCGGCGACTTCATTCTCGCACTGGCGCCGTTCCAGGCAATCCGCCGGCATCATCCGGACGCCGCCGTCACGCTGCTTACCACCCGGCCCTACGAGCCCCTGGCGCGCGCCAGCGGATGGTTCGACGACGTCTGGATCGACAGCCGGCCCCAGCTCTGGCAGGTCGGAGGCTGGTGGGCGCTCCGGCGGCGTCTGCGGTCCGCCGGCTTCGACCGGGTCTACGACCTGCAGACATCGGACCGCAGCGGCTGGTATTTCCGGCTGTTCGGCAGCGCCCCGCCGGAATGGTCTGGGGTGGCGCCGGGGTGCTCGCATCCGCACCGCAACCCGGCGCGCGACAGCCTGCATACGGTCGAGCGCCAGGCGGAGCAGCTTGCCGCCGCCGGGATATCTTCGGTTCCGGCCCCATCGCTGGCCTGGCTCGACGCCGATGTCGGCAATTTCGCGCTGCCGGACCGCTTCGTCGCGATCGCCCCGGGCGGCGCGGCGCACCGCCCGGAAAAGCGCTGGCCGGCGGATCACTATGCGGCGCTGGCCGTGAGGCTCGTCGAAAAGGGGCTGACGCCGGTCATCGTCGGCGGGCCCGACGAGGCCGCGGCCGCGGCGGCGATCCGCGCAGGCTCTCCCGCGGCGGTCAGCGTCGTCGGCCGCACCTCGTTGCTCGATATCGCGGGCATTGCCCGCCGCGCCCAGGCGGCGGTCGGCAACGATACCGGGCCGATGCACATCGCCGCCGCGGTCGGCTGCCCCTCGCTGGTGTTGTTCTCGGCCGCCTCCGATCCCGCGCTCTGCGGCCAGCGCGGGCCGGCGGTCGCCTATCTGCGGCGGGCGGCGTTGGCGGATCTCGCCGTCGACGAGGTTGAAGCCGCCCTGCGCTTGCGTTAAACGAAGGCGCCCGGCCGCGGCGGCCGGGGAGCGCCGGAAATGGATAACACGATGTCGGAAGTCGCAGAGCCAGCACGCGCAGGAAGCGGGGTCGCCATCACGCTGCCGGACGGCAGCGTGCGCCGGTATGCGGACCCGGTGACCGGCGCGCAGATCGCCGCCGACATCGGCCCCGGCCTCGCCAAGGCGGCGCTCGCGGTGAAGGTGGACGGCGCGCTACGCGATATCTCGCGCCCGATCGACCGCGACGCCAGGGTCGAGATCGTGACGCGCGACAGCACGGATGCGCTGGAGCTGCTGCGCCACGACTGCGCCCATGTCCTCGCCGAAGCGGTGCAGGAGCTCTATCCGGACACCCAGATTACATTCGGTCCTGCAATCGAAGACGGCTTCTATTACGATTTCCATCGCAAGGAGCCGTTCACGCCCGACGATTTCGCCAAGATCGAGGCGCGGATGCGCGAGATCGTGGACCGCGACGAGCCGGTCGCGCGCGAGGTGTGGGGGCGGGAAGCCGCCGTCGCACATTTCGAGAAGATCGGCGAGACCTTCAAGGCGGAGCATGTCGCCACCCTGCCGGAGGGCGAGGATATCTCGATCTACCGCCAGGGCGGCTGGCTCGACCTCTGCCTCGGGCCGCACCTGGCGTCGACGGGCAAGCTCGGCAAGTCCTTCAAGCTGATGAAGCTGTCCGGCGCCTACTGGCGGGGCGACCCGAAGAATCCGCAGCTGCAGCGTATCTACGGCACCTGCTGGCGCAGCGAGAAGGAGCTCAAGGCCTATCTCGAGCGGCTGGAGGAGGCGGAACGCCGCGACCATCGCCGCCTCGGGCGCGAGATGGAGCTGTTCCACATCCAGGAGGAGGCGGTCGGCAGCATCTTCTGGCATCCGAAGGGCTGGACGCTCTACCGCACGGTCGAGCGCTACATGCGCGGGCGGCTCGAGGCGGCCGGCTATGTCGAGGTGAAGACGCCGCAGCTCGTCGACCGCGCGCTATGGGAGCGTTCCGGCCACTGGGAGAAGTTCCGCGAGCACATGTTCACCGCCGAGGACGAGCACGAGCGCACGCTAGCGCTGAAGCCGATGAACTGCCCCGGCCATGTGCAGATCTTCCGCCAGGGGCTCAAGAGCTACCGCGATCTGCCGCTCCGGCTGGCGGAGTTCGGCTCCTGCCACCGCAACGAGCCGTCCGGCGCGCTGCACGGGCTGATGCGGGTGCGGGCGTTCACCCAGGACGACGCGCATATCTTCTGCACGGAAGAGCAGATCGTCGGCGAGACGGAACGGTTCTGCGCGCTGCTGATGTCGGTCTACCGCGACTTCGGCTTCGAGGACGTGCGGGTGAAGTTCTCGGACCGCCCGCAGGTTCGCGCCGGCAGCGACGAGACCTGGGACCGCGCCGAGACGTCGCTCAAGGAAGCGACCGAAGCGGCCGGCCTGTCCTATGAGCTGAACCCCGGCGAGGGCGCCTTCTACGGACCCAAGCTCGAATTCGTGCTGCGCGACGCGATCGGCCGCGACTGGCAGTGCGGCACGCTGCAGGTCGACTTCGTCCTGCCGGAACGGCTGGATGCGAGCTATGTCGGCGAGGACGGCCAGAAGCACCGGCCGGTCATGCTGCACCGGGCGATCCTCGGCTCGTTCGAGCGTTTCCTCGGCGTGCTGATCGAGCATTACGCCGGGCGCCTGCCGCTGTGGCTCGCGCCGGTGCAGGCGGTGGTGGCGACGATCACCAGCGACGCGGACGACTATGCGCGCGATATCCTGAAGGCTTGCGCCGCGGCGGGTCTACGTGTCGCGGTCGACACGCGGAACGAGAAAATTAACTATAAGGTTCGCGAACATTCGCTCGCCAAGGTCCCCGCGATGCTCGTGGTCGGCAAGCGCGAGGCTGCGGAAGGCACGGTCGCCCTGCGCCGGCTCGGCGGCAAGGACCAAGAAGTTCTTGCGCTGGACGAGGCAATTCATAGACTTGAGTCCGAAGCGGCGATGCCGGGTGGATAAAGGCACGCCGGGGTAGGGGAACGATCCCCGCTTTCGTCCATAACTACGAGGATAATTCTATAGCCAAGAGACCCTTTGCATCGACGCCGGTCCGTGAAGGCCCGCGCGTCAACGAGGAGATCCAGGCGGCACAGGTCCGCCTAATCGATCAGGATGGCAATCAGCTCGGCGTTGTTTCGATACGCGACGCGCTCGGCAAAGCAGTCGACGCGGGTCTCGATCTCGTCGAGGTCGCCGGAAATGTCGAGCCGCCCGTCTGCAAGATCCTCGATTACGGCAAACTGAAATACGAAACGCAAAAAAAGAAGAGCGAAGCGCGCAAGAAGCAGAAGACGATCGACGTCAAGGAGATCAAGTTTCGCCCCAACATCGAGCAGCACGACTACGATGTGAAGATGAAGGCGATGCGCCGTTTCCTGGAGGAGGGAGACAAGGTCAAGGTGACGTTGCGTTTTCGCGGCCGGGAAATGATGCATCAGCATCTCGGCATGAAGGTGCTCGACCGCGTCCGTCAGGAGACGGATGTATTGGCCAAGGTCGAGCAGATGCCGCAGATGGAAGGCCGTCAGATGATCATGGTGCTGGCGCCCCGCTAAGCTTGAGCCGTTGGCGCTTTTCGTGGGTGGCCGGATCAAGTCCGGCCACGACGGTATTGCATTGAATTAAAAGGAATAAACGTCGTGCGCGGACTTGATCCGCGCACCCACGCTCCTCTCGTGCGAGGCTTGGTCCATCCTTTCGACGCCGTCGGTGACGGAGATGTCGGGCCGGCGGCCTTGCATCGCCGGAGCCGCTTCGCTATAAGGCCGCGTCCTGGGTTTCCAACCCAGCGTGGCGCGCCGGGCCTATTGGGTATGCCCGGCCGCTATCGTACCCAGCCGGAACGGCTCAACGCGAAAGACGAGGCCCCAAATGCCCAAAGTGAAGAATAAATCGAGCGCCAAGAAGCGCTTCCGGATCACGGCTAAAGGCAAGGTGCGGTTCAATAGCGCCTATCTCCGCCACATGCTGCGCCGCCGTCCGAAGAAGATGAAGCGGTCGAACCGCGGCACGCAAATCCTCAGCGCCCCCGACGCCAAGTCGATCAAGCGCCACTATCTCAGAAACGTGTAGAGGAGAGCCACGTCATGGCACGCGTAAAGCGCGGCGTGACCGGGCATGCCCGGCACAAGAAGATCATCGACAAGGCGAAGGGCTCTCGCGGGCGCGCGAAGAATACGATCCGCGCGGCGATCGCGCGCGTCCACAAGGATCAGCAATACGCCTATCGCGACCGTCGCGTCCGCAAGCGCAGTTTTCGCGCGCTCTGGATCCAGCGGATCAACGCGGCGGCGCGCGAGCACGGGCTGACCTATTCGCAGTTCATCAGCGGCATGAAGAAGGCGGGTGTGGAGCTGGACCGCAAGGTCCTAGCCGACATCGCGGTGCGCGAGCCGGCGGCGTTCAAGTCGCTTGCCCTCCAGGCGCAGTCGGCGCTGAAGTAACAGGCTGGCCGGTCCCGGTTTCGCGACGATGCCGACGGCCGGCCGCGCTAGAGCAACCTGCGTCCAATTGGACTCAGATAGGTTGCTCTAACTTTTTAAACTAGATCAATTTTCCTGCAATCAGGTGATTCCACCTGGTTGCAGATTGATCTAGCTCAGGCGGACGCGATGGAAGACCTCGAGCAGCTCCGGGAAGATCTGCTGGCCGCCGTCGCCGCGGCGGCGGACCCGAATTCGCTCGACGCGGTACGGGTGGATGCGCTCGGACGAAAGGGCCGCATCACCGAGCTGATGAAGGGCTTGGGCGGCCTCGACCCCGACGCGCGCCGCGCCGCGGGCCAGGCGCTCAATGCCGTCAAGACCGTGGTCTCGGACGCCATCGAGCAGCGCAAGAAAGCGCTCGACGACGCGGTCCTGGAAAGCCGGCTCGCCGCGGAATCGGTCGATGTCTCTCTGCCCGTCCGCCCCGAGCGCCAGGGCCTGTTGCATCCGGTCAGCCAGACGATCGACGAGGTCATCGCCATCATGGGCGAGATGGGCTTCGCGGTCGCCGAGGGTCCGGAGATCGAGGACGACTTCCATAACTTCGGCGCGCTGAACATCCCGCCCGAACATCCGGCGCGGCAGATGCACGACACCTTCTACATGTCGGAGAAGCCGGACGGCAGCAGGCTATTGCTGCGCACGCATACCTCGTCGGTGCAGATCCGGACGATGGAGACGACCGAGCCGCCGATCCGCATCATCGTGCCGGGCCGTACCTACCGCAGCGACTCCGACATGACGCACACGCCCATGTTCCACCAGGTGGAAGGGCTGGTGATCGACAAGACGTCGCATTTCGGTCACCTCAAGGGCTGCCTGATCGAGTTCTGCAGCGCCTTCTTCGAAGTCGCCAACGTGCCACTGCGCTTCCGGCCGAGCTATTTCCCCTTCACCGAGCCGTCGGCCGAGGTCGACATCAATTGCTCGCGTCAGGGCAACACGCTGAAATTCGGCGAAGGCGACGACTGGCTCGAGATCGCCGGCTGCGGCATGGTGCATCCGAACGTGCTCAAGGCCTGCAACATCGATCCCGATGTCTACCAGGGCTTCGCCTTCGGCATCGGCGTCGAGCGGCTGGCGATGCTGAAATACGGCATACCCGACCTCCGCACCTTCTTCGAGGCCGATATCCGCTGGCTGCGCCATTACGGCTTCCTGCCGCTCGAGGTGCCGACCTTGCTGCGGGGCCTGGTGCCATGAAGTTCACCCTCGGCTGGCTCAAGGACCACCTGGAGACCGATGCGCCGCTGGACGAGATCGTCCGGCGTCTCACCATGCTCGGGCTCGAGGTCGAAGGGGTCGAGGACCCGGCCGCCGACTTCGCCGCCTTCCGCGTCGGCCGCGTGGTCGAGGCGAAGCCGCATCCCGACGCGGACCGGCTCCGCGTCTGTATGGTCGACACGGGCGACGGGACCGTGCAGGTCGTCTGCGGCGCGCCCAACGCGCGGACCGGCCTGAAAGGGGTGTTCGCGCCTTCGGGCAGCTTCGTCCCGGGCACCGCGCTGCATCTCAAGAAAAGCAACATCCGCGGCGTCGAATCGAACGGCATGCTGCTGTCGGAGCGTGAGCTCGGGCTGTCGGACGAGCATGCGGGCATCATTGAGCTGCCCGACGACGCGCCGGTCGGCGCGCCGGCCGCGGCGGTGCTCGGCCTCGACCAGCCGGTCGTCGAGCTGGCGGTGACGCCGAACCGGGGCGACTGCCTCGGCGTGCGCGGCATCGCCCGCGACCTCGCCGCCGCCGGTGTCGGCACGCTGAAGCCGTTGAAGACCGAGATGGTCCCCGGCCGTTTCGGCAGTCCGGTGCAGTGGCGGCGCGATTTTCCGGCTGGCAAGGGCGACGCCTGTCCGTTCGTCGTCGGCCGCAGCTTCCGCGGCGTTAAGAACGGACCGAGCCCGAAATGGCTGCAGGACCGGCTGAAGGCGATCGGGCTCCGGCCGATCTCCGCGCTGGTCGACATCACCAACTACATCACCTTCGATCTCGGCCGCCCGCTGCACGTCTTCGACCTCGCCGGGATCTCGGGCGACCTCACCATGCGCTTCGCGCGCGCCGGCGAGACGCTGGAGGCGCTCGACGGCCGCAGCTACGCGCTCGAAGACGGCATGACCGTCATCGCCGACGCCAAGGGCGTGCAGGCGATCGGCGGCATCATGGGCGGCGCGGCATTCGGCTGTACCGACGCCACGACGAGCCTGTTTCTCGAGGTCGCGCTCTTCGATCCGATTCGCACGGCGATGACCGGGCGCAAGCTCGGCATCATCTCCGACGCGCGCTACCGCTTCGAGCGCGGCCTCGATCCGCAGTCGGCAGAGTGGGGCGCCGAGGTGGCGGCGCGCATGATCCTCGAGATCTGCGGCGGCGAGGCGAGCGCGCTGACCAAGTCGGGCGATATGCCGGACTGGCGCCGCACCGCCACGCTCCGCCCGGAGCGGCTGAAGACCTTCGGCGGCGTCGATGTGCCGGAGAAGGCGGCCGTCGCCATCCTCGGCCGGCTCGGCTTCGAGACGGCGGTGGAGAAGGGACGGATCCGCGCGGGCGTGCCGTCGTGGCGGCCGGATATCGAGGGCGAGCATTGCCTGGTCGAGGAAGTGCTCCGCGTCCACGGCTTCGAGAATATTGCCGCGACGCCGTTGCAGCGCGAGACGGCGCTGCCCACCCCGGCCCTCACCCCGGCGCAGCGTTGCGTGGCCTTCGCGCGGCGCCAGCTTGCGGGCCGCGGGCTGATGGAGGCGGTCACATGGTCCTTCATGGCAGAAGGGCAGGCGCGCCTGTTCGCCGATATCCCGGACGGGCTCCGCCTCGCTAACCCGATCA
>Ga0302046_10003535_pt1 | contig 14122 bp, 12 predicted proteins | sample RVTome_11_FD_200261 | JGI IMG/M metagenome (GOLD analysis project Ga0302046, IMG submission 200261) | Soil microbial communities from uranium-contaminated site in the Upper Colorado River Basin, Wyoming, United States - RVT147D111 (version 2) ...
GCTGTCGGCCGGCGCCATGAAGGGCGGCATGACGATCCTGCGCCCGCTCTTGGCCGAGACCGGGGCGCCGCGCATGGGCAAGATGGTGATCGGCACCGTCAAGGGCGACATTCACGACATCGGCAAGAACCTGGTGTCGATGATGATGGAGGGCGCCGGCTTCGAGGTCGTCGACATCGGCATCAACAACCCCGTCGAGAAATACCTGGCGGCGCTTGAGGAGCACCAGCCCGACATCCTCGGCATGTCGGCGCTGCTGACCACCACCATGCCCTACATGAAGGTGGTGATCGACACCTTGGCGCAGAAGGGCCTGCGCGAGCGCTACCTGGTGCTGGTCGGCGGCGCGCCGCTGAACGAGGAGTTCGCCATGGCCATCGGCGCCGACGGCTACTGCCGCGACGCCGCCGTGGCCGTGCAGATGGCGACCGACCTCTTGGCCCGGCGCCACAACCAGGTCGCCGTCGCCGCGGCGGAGTGACCCCGACGGCCGGCGCCGAGAGCCCCATGCCCGCCCCGAAGACGCTGCTGATCGCCTGCGGCGCGCTGGCCCGCGAGGTGCTGGCGCTGATCCGCGCCAACGGCTGGACGCATCTCGAGGTCACGGCGATCCCCGCCGAGCTGCACAACCGCCCGCAACTGATCCCGGCGGCGGTGCGCGACAAGATCCGCGCCGCGCGCGACGACTATGCGCAGATCAAGGTGCTCTACGGCGACTGCGGCACCGGCGGCCGGCTCGACGCCGTTCTCGCCGAGGAGGGCGTCGAGCGCATCGAGGGGCCGCACTGCTATCAGATCTATGCCGGGCGCGAGGCCTTCGCGGCGCTGGCCGAGGCCGAGCTCGGCACCTTCTATCTCACCGACTACCTGGTGCGGCAGTTCGACAGCCTGGTGATCCGGGGCCTGGGCCTCGACCGCCATCCGGAGCTTCGCGACGTCTATTTCCAGCACTATACGCGGCTCATGTATCTGGCGCAGACGCGGGATGCGGCGCTGGAGGCCAAGGCCCGCGAGGCGGCCGGGCGCCTGGGCCTCGACTACGCGTACCGCTTCACCGGCTACGGCGAGTTGGCCTCGTTCCTGGCCCGGGCAAGCTGAACCATGGCCGAACTCACCGTCGTCTACTGGCGCGACATCCCGGCCCAGGTGATCGTCAAGGCCGGCCGCCGACAGGCACGCCGCCAGCTCGACGACCGCTTCCAGGAGGCCATCGACCGCGCCGCCATGCGCGCCGGGCTCCACGGCACCGACGACTATCTCGGCGAATGGCGACGCAGCGAGCCGGAGGCCTGCGGCGACGACGTCGAGGCCGAGGCCGATGCGGCCCGGGCGCGGCTGGAGTCGGCGTTTCCCGACGCGGCACTGCAAGCTCTCGCCGCCGCCGGCGGCAAGCGCCAGCCATGAGCCACACCGTCGTCAGCTCGGCAACGCGGGAGCTCGTGATCGGCTTCGACCGGCCGTTCCGCGTCATCGGTGAGCGCATCAACCCGACCGGCCGCAAGAGGCTGTCGGCGGCCATGGCCGCCGGCGATTACGAGATGGTGGTCGCGGATGCGGTGGCCCAGGTCGAGGCCGGCGCGCACATGCTCGACGTCAACGCCGGCATCCCGCTCGCCGACGAGCCGCGCATCCTGGCCGAGTGCATCGAACTGGTGCAGAGCGTCGTCGAGGTGCCGCTCTCCATCGACTCCTCCATCGTCGCTGCCCTGGAGGCCGGCCTCGCCGTCTACAAGGGCCGGCCGCTGGTGAACTCGGTGACCGGCGAAGAGGAGCGGCTGGAAAGCGTGCTGCCGCTGGTGAAGAAACACGACGCGGCGGTGATCGCCATCTCCAATGACGAAAGCGGCATCTCGGAAGACCCCGACGTGCGTTTCGAGGTGGCGCGGAAGATCGTCGAGCGCGCCGCCGACCACGGCATCGCCCGCGACGACGTGGTCGTCGACCCGCTGGTGATGCCGGTCGGCGCCCTGGGCCAGGCCGGCGTCTCGGCCTTCCGGCTGATCCGGCGGCTGCGCGAGGAATTGGGCGTCAACACCACCTGCGGCGCCTCCAACGTCTCCTTCGGCCTGCCCAACCGGCACGCGCTCAACGCCAGCTTCCTGGCCATGGCGATCGGCGCCGGCATGACCTCGGCGATCCTGAACCCGCTGCATGCCGAGGAGATGACCGGCGTCATGGGCGCCGACGTGCTGGCCGGCCACGATCCCGACTGCCGGCGCTGGCTCGCCAAGTTCCGCGAGCCGCTGTCGGAAGGCGCCGAGGGCCGCCGCGAGCGCACCGGCCGCCGCCGCCGGCCGCAATGAGGCCTGCTTGAGCGCCGACGCCCTGGTCGTTTTCACGCCGTCCGGCCGGCGCGGCCGCTTTCCCCTCGGCACCAGCCTGCTGGCGGCGGCCCGCGCCCTCGGCGTCGATCTCGATTCCGTCTGCGGCGGCCGCGGCCTCTGCGGCCGCTGCCAGGTGGCGGTCGCCGACGGCATCTTTGCCAAGCATGCCATCACCTCCGCCGACGATCACGTCAGCGCGGCAGGCGAAAGCGAGGCGCTGACCGCGGCACGCCGTCGCGTCCCGGCCGGACGCCGTCTCGGCTGCCAGGCCTTTCTGCTGGGCGACGTGGTCGTCGACGTGCCGCCCGAAGCGCAGGTGCACCGCCAAGTGGTGCGCAAGAATGCCGCGGAACGGGCCATCGCCGTCGATCCCGTGGTGCGGCTGGCCTATGTCGAGGCGCCGGAGCCGTTGTTGGAGGCGGCGGTCAGCGACCTCGGCCGGCTGCGCGCCGCGCTCGCCCATGAATGGGGCCTCGCCGACCTCAGTTGCGATCCTCAATCGCTTGTCGCCCTGCAGCCGGCGCTCCGCGCCGAAGGCGGCGCCGTTACCGCCGCGGTGCGCGAAGGCCGGCACATCGTCGCCGTCTGGCCGGGGCTGGTAGAGCGGGCTTACGGCCTCGCCGTCGACATCGGCTCCACCACCGTCGCCGCGCACCTGACCGACCTCGCCGACGGCGAGGTGCTGGCCGCCGCCGGCGCCATGAACCCGCAGATCCGCTTCGGCGAGGACCTGATGAGCCGGGTCTCCTACGCCATGCTGAACCCGGGCGGCGCGGCCGAGATGACGGCGTCGGTGCGCGAGGCGGTGGACCTGCTGGCGGGCGACGTCGCCGCCGAGGCCGGCGTCGACCTCGACCGAATCGTCGAGGCGGTCGTGGTCGGCAACCCGGTGATGCACCACCTCTACCTGGGGCTGGACCCGACGCCGCTCGGCGTCGCCCCCTTCACCCCGGCGGCGGACGAGGCGCTGTCGCTGCCGGCGCGCGAACTCGGCCTGCACCTCAATCCCGGCGCCCAGGTCTACCTGCTGCCCTGCATCGCCGGGCATGTCGGCGCCGACGCGGCGGCCGTGGCCCTCGCCGAGGCGCCGCACCTCGGCGACGAGGTGACGCTGATGGTCGACGTCGGCACCAATGCCGAAATCCTCTTGGGCAATCGCCGGCGGCTGCTGGCCGCCTCTTCGCCCACCGGCCCGGCCTTCGAGGGCGCGCAGATCACTTCAGGGCAACGCGCCGCGCCCGGCGCCATCGAGCGCGTGCGCATCGACCGCGAAAGTTTCGAGCCGCGCTTCAAGGTCATCGGCTCGGCGCTCTGGTCCGACGAACCCGGCTTCGCCGGCGAGACCCGGCGCAGCGGCGTCACCGGCATCTGCGGCTCCGGCATCATCGAGGCCATCGCGGAACTGTTCCTGGCCGGGCTGATCAGCGCCGAAGGCGTCATCGACGGCGGCAAGGCCGCGCGCACCGGCCGCCTCGAGGCCGATGGCCGCACCTTCTCCTTCCGCCTGTTCGACGGCCCGCCGCCGATCCTCATCACCCAGAACGACGTCCGCGCCATCCAACTCGCCAAGGGCGCGCTCTACGCCGGGGCGCGGCTGCTGATGGACCGGCTGGGCGTCGAGACCGTCGACCGCATCGCGCTGGCCGGCGCCTTCGGCAGCCACATCGATCCGGTCTACGCCATGGCGCTCGGCCTGATCCCCGATTGCGACCCGGCCAAGGTGGTCTCGGCCGGCAACGCCGCCGGCACCGGCGCCCGCATCGCACTCGTCAACAGGGCGGCCCGGGCCGAGGTGGAGGCGCTGGTGAAGCAGGTGGAGAAGGTCGAGACGGCGGTCGAGCTGTCGTTCCAGGCGCATTTCGTCGAGGCCATGGCGCTGCCGCACAAAAGCGCGCCCTATCCGCATCTGTCGAAGGTCGTGGCCCTGCCGCCGCGCGGAACACCCTCCTCGCTCAACAGCGGCCGTCGCCGCCGCAGCCGGTAGACGCCGTCAGTCGACCGGCACGAAGATGCAATGGCGGACCTTGTCCGCCACCGCCTTCGAAAGGTGCCCCTTGCCGGTGGTGTCTTCGACCAGGATCACCTCGCCGGCGCCGATGATGCGCGCCTCGCCGTCGCTGGCGGTGATCTGCACTCCCGCATCCAGATTGATGATGTACTGCCGGCGCGGCGCCGGATGCCAGTCGAGGTCGTACTCGGCCGGCACCTGGCGGAAGATGATGCCGGTGGCCGGCAGCCGCTTGGACAGGCGGCCGCCGCGGGTCTCCTCGACCCATTCGACCTCGATGTCGCGGAAATGCGATTCGCCGCTGTCGTCGGTATAGAGGTTGTGGATGCGCATCGCTCTTCGGTCCCGTTTCGCTCGCTTGCCGACCCGGATGATGTCGCGCCCGGCTGACCGCGGCAAGCCGGCGACTCCAATGACCATGATCCGTGCTAGTTTGCCGCCAATGATGGCCAGACAGGGAGAGGCGCCATGAAGCGCAGCAGCGAGCGCATTCTCACGACTCACGTCGGCAGCCTGCCCCGGCCCGACGGCCTGGTGAAGATGATCCGGCAGAGGCTTTCCGGCGAACCCGTCGACGCCGACACCTACGATCGGCAGGTCGCCGCCGCCGTCGCGCAAACGGTCAGGCGGCAAGGTGACGTCGGCATCGACGTCGTCACCGACGGCGAGATGGGCAAGATCGGCTTCATTCCCTACATCAACGATCGGCTTGCCGGTTTCGAGCCCGACGCCGAAGGCAAGCACGGTCTCGGCGGCAGCTACTGGGGCGCCTCGCGCGAGGTGCTCTCTTTCCCCGGTTTCTACGACTGGGCCGCCAAGCTGCCGGGCTCGGCCGGGCCCGTCGGCAGCACGCGCTGGCTCTGCACCGGGCCGATCGCCTACAAGGGCCACGACAAGCTGCAGAAGGATATCGACAACCTGAAGGCGGCGCTCGAGGGCGTGCCGCACGCGGAAGTCTTCATGCCGGCGATCTCGCCGGCCAATGTCGAGGACTGGCAGAAGAACCTGCATTACGAGAAGCAGGACGACTACCTCTACGCCATCGCCGAGGCGCTGTCGGAAGAATACAAGGCCATCGTCGAGGCCGGCTTCCTGCTGCAAGTCGACGACCCGCTCTTCGCCACCTACTACATCCTGCACCCCGAGCTTTCGATCGAGGACTGCCGGCGCTGGGCGGCGGTGCGGATCGAGGCGCTGAACCATGCGCTCCGCGACATCCCGGAAGACCGGGTGCGCTACCACACCTGCTATTCCATCAACATGGGCCCGCGCGTGCACGACATGGAGCTCAAGGACCTGATCGACCTGATGCTGTCGATCAAGGCCGGCGCCTATTCCTTCGAGGCCGGCAATCCGCGTCACGACCACGAGTGGCGGCTTTGGGAGAACGCCGGCCTGCCCGAGGGCAAGTCGCTGATCCCCGGCGTCATCACCCATTCCTCGGTGGTGGTGGAGCACCCGGAGCTGGTCGCGCAACGGCTCCTGCACTACGCCTCCGTGGTCGGCCGCGAGAACGTCATCGCCGGTGCCGACTGCGGCTTCGCCAGCTTCGCCACCACGCACGAGATTCACGCCGAAGTGGTCTGGGCGAAGATGGCGGCGCTGGTCGAAGGCGCCCGCCTGGCCTCCGAGCGGCTCTGGTAGCCGATCCGCCCCACGGAGAAGCAGTCACACTGGCAAAGTCGGTCGGGGAGCAAAACCAAGTCGGGTCGTTGCTGGGTTCCCGCCTGCGCGGGAACGAGCGGGTGGGGCCGGACCGCCGCTTTTCCGCTCATTCCCACGCAAGTGGGAATCCAGTGCCGTGAAGGCGTCGCCGGCCGTCGGCTTGGCGGCATGACCGATTCAGGCTTACCGTTGCAACGTTTCCAATCGAACGGAAAACGCTCTAGCCCGCAGCCGTCGCCTTCTTGCGCGGGCGCGGGGCCTCGGCGTCGGCGGCCTTGGGCAGGCCGCGCTCGCGATAGGGCGTGCGGCCGAAGAAGGCGCGATAGCACTTAGTGAAATGCGAGGCGGAGACGAAGCCGCAGGCGAGCGCAACGTTCATCACCGACATGTTGGTCTGCAGCAGCAGAAGCCTGGCGCGGTGCAGCCGCATCTCCAGGTAGTAGCGCGCCGGCGAGCGATTGAGGTAGCGGCGGAACAGCCGTTCGAGCTGCCGCGTCGAGAGGCCGGCCTGCTCGGCCAATTCGGCGCGGCCCAGCGGTTCCTCGAGATTGTTCTCCATGGTCTCGATGATCGACAGCAGCTTCGGATGGCGGACGCCGAGGCGGCCCGGCAGCGACAGCCGCTGGTGCACGCTCTGATCGCGGATGCGTTCGTGGATGATCTGCTCGGCGACGTCGCCGGCGAGGTCGATGCCGTGCTGCTCGGCGATCACCTCCAGCATCAGGTCGATGGCGGCGGTGCCGCCGGCGCAGGTGTAGCGGTTGCGGTCGATCTCGTAGATCTGCGCCGTCACCTCCAGGTCGGGAAACTCCTCGACGAAGCCGACGATGTTCTCCCAGTGGATGGTACAGCGGTAGTTCTTCAACAACCCGGCGCGGGCCAACACGTGGCTGCCGGTGCAGAGCGCGCCGATGGCGCTGCCGCGCCGCTCCAGCCGCCGGAGCCAGGCGGCGACGGCACCGCCGCCGACCAGGTGCACGTCGATGCCGCTGCAGACCAGCAACAGGCCAAGTTCGGCGTCGTTGTCGAGGGCCGAGTCCACCATGACGGCAGCGCCGCCGGAACTGGCCACCGGCGCGCCGTCCTCGGAATAGAGCCGCCAGTCGTAGAGCGGCCGGCCGCTCAAGCGGTTGGCGAGGCGCAGGGGCTCGACCGCCGAGGTGAAGGCGATCAGCGAGAAGTTCGGCAACAGCAGAAAGCCGATGCGGTATGGCGGTTCCTGACGGTCCGCGTAGAACATCACCACGACACACCCCTCGGCAGGCGGCGGCGCGCCGCTTCGGCACGGCGCGCGTCGAAGGGAAGATAATTATCGTCTCCGGCCGCGGCAATGCCGGAGGTTCTGGCGTCAGACAAATGCGTCCGGCATCGAGGCCTTGCGCTCGGCCATGAAGGCGTGCAACGCCTCGTCCAGCGCCGGTTCCAGAGCCGGCGCCTGGTACTCGGCGAGCTGGCGCCGCCAGTGCGCGTGCGCCCGCGCCATCGCGTCCTTCGCGCCCTCGGCCTGCCACTGCTCGAAGCTGTTGTTGTCGGCGATTCGCGACCGCCAGAGCGCGGTCTGGAAGTTCGCCTGCGTGTGTGCGGCGCCGAGAAAGTGAGTGCCGGGGCCGGTCTCGCGGATCGCCGCCATGGCCTGGCCGTTGGCAGAGAGGTCGATGCCGGCGGCAAGCCGCTCCAGGCCCGCGAGCTGGTCGGCGTCGATGACGAACTTCTCGTAGCCCGCCACCAAGCCGCCCTCGAGCCAGCCGGCCGCATGCAGCACGAAGTTGACGCCGGCGATCAGCGCCGGCAGCAGCGTGAAGGCGCTCTCGTAGGCGGCCTGGGCGTCGGCCGGCTTCGATGCGGTCAGCGCACCGCCGGAGCGGAACGGCACGCCGAGCCGCCGGGCGAGCTGGGCGCAGCCGAACAGCACCAGCGCCGGCTCCGGCGTGCCGAAGGTGGGCGCGCCGGACTGCATCGAGATCGAGCTGGCAAAGCTGCCGAAGACCACCGGCGCGCCGGGCCGGCAGAGCTGCGCGAAGGCGATGCCGGCCATCGCTTCGGCCAGCGTCTGCGCCAGCGTCCCTGCCACCGTCACCGGCGCCATGGCGCCGGAGAGGATGAAGGGGCTGATCAGCGTCGCCTGGTTGGCCCGCGCGTAGACCTTGAGCGCCCCCAGCATGGTGGCGTCGTAAACCAGCGGCGAGTTGACGTTGATCAGGTTGATCAGCACGCAGTTGGCATCGACGAACTCGGCGCCGAAAAGGATGCGCGCCATGGCGACGCTGTCCTCGGCCCGCTCCGGTGCCGTCACCGAGCCCATGAATGGCTTGTCGGAATAGCGGATGTGGCTGTAGAGCATGTCCAGGTGGCGCTTGTTGACCGGCAAATCCACCGGCTCGCAGAGCGTGCCGCCGGAGTGGTGCAGCGACGGCGTGGCGTAGGCCAGCTTGACGAAATTGCGGAAGTCCTCGATGCCGGCATAGCGCCGGCCGCCGTCCAGGTCGAAGACGAAGGGCGGGCCGTAGACCGGGGCGAAGACGGTGGCGTTGCCACCGATGCGGACCGAGCGCTCGGGGTTGCGGGCGTGCTGGACGAACTCGGCCGGCGCCGTGGCGATCAGCTGCCGACAGAGGCCGCGCGGCATCCGGACCCGCTCGCCCGCGACCTCGGCGCCGACCAGGCGCCAAAGCCGCAAGGCTTCCTCGTCGCCGCGGAACTCGATGCCGATCTCGGCCAGGATGGTCTCGGCGTTGGCCTCGATCAGCGCCAGGCCCTCCTCGTCCAGCACCTCGTAGAGCGGCAGCCTGCGCTCGATGAAGCGATGGAAGGCCTGCCGGCTCTCGCCGCGCTCGGCGCGCCGGCCGGCGGCCCCGCCGCCGCGCCCGCGCCCTGTCCGCGTGTTCATGTCTGTAATCCGTTTACGTCCAGGTCTCACGCCCTGAGGCGGGCATTCTCGGGGTCCCAGGGCGATTCCGGGATCACGCGCGCCGGGCGCCGCTCGCCCAGGATCTCGATCTCCAGCGCCGTACCGAGCTCGGCCGCCTCGGGCCTGACATAGCCGATGGCGAGGCTCTGGCCGAGGCAGTGCCCGTAGGCGCCGGCGGTGGCGCGGCCGATCATCTGGCATTGCAGATAGAGCGGCTCGTTGCCCAGCGGGTCGGCGTCGTCGGCCTCCACCGCCAATGTGACGAAGCGCTGCGGCACGCCCGCCTCGCGCTGACGCAAGAGCGTTTCGCGGCCGGCGAAATCGCCCTTGTCCAGGCGCACGAAGCGCTCCAGTCCCGCTTCCAGCGGCGAATACTCGCGCGTCAGGTCCTGCCCCCACATGCGGTAGGACTTCTCGATGCGGAGCGAATCCATCGCCCGCATGCCGACCATAGCGAGGCCGCAGTCCGCGCCGGCCTCGAGCAGCGCATCGAAGATGTGGTTCTGGAACTCGATCGGATGATGCAGCTCCCAGCCGAGCTCGCCGACGAAGTTGACGCGGAGCGCCCGGGTCGGCGCCAGGCCGACGGTGATCTCCTTGGCCGTCAGCCACGGGAAGGCGTTGGAGGTGAGTTCCGCGTCCGTGACCCGGGCCAGGATCTCGCGCGACTTCGGACCCGCCAGCACCAGGCAGCCGAGTTGCGTCGTCAGGTTCTCCAATCGCACGCTGCCGTCCGCCGGCAGGCGCTTGGCCAGGAAGTCGTTGTCGTAGCGTTCCGCCGCCCCGGAGCTCACCAGGTAGAATCGCCCCGGCCCTTCGCGGGTGATGGTGAACTCGCTCCTGACGCCGCCATGCCGCGTCAGCGCGTGGCAGAGGCCGATGCGCCCGAGCCGCTGCGGCAGCCTGTTGGCGACCAGGCCGTCGAGCCAGGCCTCGGCGCCGGCGCCGGTGACCAGGTGCTTGGTGAAGCCGGTGATGTCGATCAGCCCGGCACCTTCGCGCAGGGCCCGGCACTCGTTGCCGACGTGCTCGAAGTAGTTCGAGCGACGGAAGCTCCAGACATCCTTCGCTTCTATGCCGGCGGGCGCGAACCAGTTCGGCCGCTCCCAGCCGTAGCGCTGGCCCCAGACGGCGCCGCGGGCCGCCAGCCGCTCGTGGCAGGGGCTGGTCTTGGCCGGCCGCGCCGCCGGCCGCTCCTCGTCGGGATAGTGGATGATGAAGACGTGCTCGTAGGCCTCTTCGTTCTTCTTCTTGGCATAGACCTTGTTGGCAAAGGCGCCGAAGCGGCGTGGGTCGACCGCCAGCAAGTCGATGGAGGGCTCGCCCTCGACGATCCACTCGGCCAGGTACTTGCCGGCGCCGCCGGCGGCGGTGACGCCGAAGCTGTGGCCTTCGGAGAGCCAGAAATTCTTCAGGTGCCAGGCCGGCCCGACCATCGGGCTGCCGTCGGGCGTATAGGGGATCGGCCCGTTGACGATGTCCTTGATGCCGGCCGAGGCAAAGCTCGGCACCCGGCGGATCGCTGCTTCGACGTGCGGCATCAGGCGCTCCAGGTCGCCGGGGAAGAGGTCCTGCTTGAAGCTCGCCGGCACGCCGTCGACGAAACAGGCCGGCGCGCCCTTCTCGTAAGGTCCGAGGATGTAGCCCTGTCGCTCCTCGCGCAGGTAGTAGCTGGCGTCGCTCTCGCGCAGCACCGCCATCTCCGGCAGGCCGGCCCGGTGGCGCTCGGTCAGCTCCGGCACCGCGTCGGTGACGATGTACTGGTGCTCGACCGGGATCACGGGGATGTCGAGGCCGACCATGGCCAGCGTCTGCCGCGCGTAGTTGCCGGTGCAGCTGGCGACGTGCTCGCAGGCGATGTCGCCCTTGTCGGTCTTCACCAGCCACTCGCCGTTCGGCCGTTGCGCGATGGCCAGGACCTCGGTCTGGCGGTAGATCTTGGCGCCGCCGTTGCGGGCGCCGATTGCCAGGGCCTGGGTGACGTCCGCCGGCGCGATATGGCCGTCGTGCGGGTGGAAGAGCGCGCCGACCAGGCCCTCGGTCTCGCAGAGCGGCCAGAGTTCCATGATCTCCGCCGGGCCGATCATCTCGAAGGGCACGCCGATGGTGTTGGCGGTGCCGCAGTACCGCTTGTACTCGTCCATGCGCTCCTTGTTCGTCGCCAGCCGCAGATTGCCGGTGACGTGGAAACTGACGTCCTGGCCGGTCTCCGCCTCCAGGGCCTTGTAGAGGTCAACGCTGTACTTGTGGATCTGGCCGACGGCGTAGCTCATGTTGAAGAGCGGCAGCAGGCCGGCGGCGTGCCAGGTGGAGCCGGAGGTGAGCTCGTACTTCTCCAGCAGCACCACGTCGGACCAGCCGAGCTTGGTCAGGTGGTAGGCCAGGCTGACGCCGACCACGCCGCCGCCGATCACCACCACGCGCGCCTGGCTCTGCATCGCGTCGCCTCCGACCGCCCGCCGACGAATGGGCCAATCTAGCAAAGGCCCGGGCGCCGAATCGCTCCCCTGCGACGGCATTTGGCGTGTTGGCGACACCGCTCGCGCGGCGTCAGTCGCCGGCGCGCTCCAGCAGGTAGCGCACTACGCGAAGTTCGCCCTTGGCCTCGTCGTCGAGGAAGCGGAAGCCGAGCTTCTCCATCACCCGGCGCGAACGCGCGTTGTCGGCGCGGGCGATGGCGTAGATGCGTCGGAGGCCGTGCCGGGCGAAGCCCTCGTCCAGCACGGCGCGCGAGGCCTCTACGGCCAGGCCCTGGCCCCATGTCTCTGGGATGAGACCGTAGGAGAGCTCGATCTCCTCGCCGTACGGCACGCGTTCGCGCAGGCCGCATTCGCCGAGGAAGCGGCCGTCGGCCCGGCCGTAGACCGCGTAGAGACCGAAGCCGCGGCGTCGCCAGTGCTCGACGATCTCGGCCAGCTGCGCCTCCGACCGATCCCGCGTCTGCAGCCCGATCTTGCGGATCGACATCACTCGCCGATCGCCGTAAAGCGTGAACAGGGCATCGCCGTCGGCGAGCGTGAACGGGCGCAGCGACAGGCGTTCGGTCTGCAGCATCGTGTCCTCCGGCGGCGATGGTAGAGCATCCCCGGAATTGCGGCGACGCCCGCAAGCCCGGCTGGCAATTGCCGCGCGCATCCCCGAGACTGGCGCACTCGAATAACGGGGAACGAGGCCATGAGCTGGGACGAAGAAGTCCGCGAGATCGAACGCCGGCGCCGCCTGGCCAAGGGCATGGGCGGGTCGGCGGCGCTGGAACGCCAGCGCGCCAATGGCCGGCTCAACGTGCGCGAACGCATCGACACGCTGCTCGACGCGCAGAGCTTCCGCGAGCACGGGCCGAGCGCCGGCGTTTCCGAGCCCGACGGTGGCTTCACGCCGGCCAACTACGTGCTCGGCTTCGGCCGCATCGACGGTCGGCTCTGCGTCGTCGGCGGCGAGGACTTCACCGTGCGCGGTGGCTCGCCGAACCCGGCGGGGCTGCGCAAGAGCGTCTATGCCGAGGAACTGGCGGTGCACTACCGGGTGCCGCTGGTGCGCCTGCACGAGGGCGGCGGCGGCAGCGTCACCGGCGCCGCCGGCAAGGGCGCGTCCGGGCCGGTCGGCGAGCCGGTCAACCACCGCCCGCGCTTCCGGTCGGTGGCCGAAGCGCTGGCCACGGTGCCGGTGGCGAGCGCGGCTCTGGGCCCGGTGGCGGGCCTGCCGGCGGCCCGCCTGGTGGCCTCGCATTTCGCGGTAATGACGCGGGAGACGGCGCAGATCCTGATCGCCGGCCCCTCGGTGGTGGAGCGCGCGCTCGGCGCGACGATCGGCAAGGAGGACCTGGGCGGCGCCGAGGTTCACGGCCGCAACGGCACCGTCGACGCGGTGGCCGAGGACGAGGCCGACGCGCTGCTGCAAATCCGCCGCTTCCTCTCCTACCTGCCGCAGAACGTCTGGGAGCTGACGCCGAGGATCGCTTGCGACGATCCCGCCGAGCGGCGCGAGGAGTATCTCTTGCGGGCGGTGCCGCGCGACCGGCGCCAGGCCTTCGACATGCGCAAGATCCTGGCCGCCGTGCTGGACCGTGCCAGTTTCTTCGAAGTCGGGCGCGGCTACGGACCGGGGCAGATCACCGGCCTTGGGCGGCTCGCCGGCCGCGCGGTCGGCGTGCTCGGCAACGACTGCCGTTTCTACGCCGGCGCCATGACCGCGGCCGGTGCGCGCAAGGTGCGCAGGCTGATCGAGCTCTGCGACACCTTCCATCTGCCGGTGCTGAGCTTCGTCGACGAGCCCGGCTTCATGATCGGCGCCGAGGCCGAGGCCGAGGCCACCATCCGCTTCGGCACCGCCGCGGTGCTGGCCGCCGCCGAATGCACAGCACCCTGGGCCACGGTGATGGTGCGCAAGGCCTACGGCGTGGCGCAGGCGGCGCATTTTGGCCCCGACGCCTATGTGCTGGCCTGGCCCTCGGTGGAATCGGGTGCGCTGCCGGTGGAGGGCGGCGTGGCGGTGGCCTTCGGCCGCGAGATCGCCAAGGCGGCCGACCCCGAGGCACGGCGTGCCGAGCTGGAACGAGAGATGAGCGCCCGGCTCTCGCCCTTCCCGCGCGACGAATCCTTCGCCGTGCACGCGGTCATCGACCCGCGCGAGACGCGGCCGATGCTGGCGGAGTGGCTGGAATGGAGCGAGGGCGTGCTGGCGGGCCTGAAGGGCCCGCGCCGTTTCGGCTACCGGCCCTGAGGCTCAGGCGGCCCGGTCCTGCGGCGGCTCCGCCCACATGCAGGCGAGGTCGCGGCCGGCCTGGCGGGCACGGCGCAGGGCGACGAACGCGGCGGCGCACTCCGGACTGCCGAACCCGTGCGCCGACAAGGCCTCGAGATAGGCATGCTCGGCCGCGTGCACCGGGTTCCGGTACCCCGGCGCCCGCTGCGCCGCTGCGTGGGTGGGAATGATGGTCATCGCCTCTGCCTCGCTGTCGCCGCGCCGATCATCCGCCCTTGGACGCAGTGGATAATGGCAAGCCAAGGTTTCCGTATCATCTCCGGCAAGGCGGAATTTGGTTTCATTTGTATCGACGGCCGGGGCGGCCATAATGCCGGCGGCGGAGACATGGCCGGGGCACGGAATGGCGCGCGAGTTCGAGGTACCGGTACTGGTGGTCGGCGGCGGCCCGGTGGGGCTGACCCTGGCGACGGACCTGGCCTGGCGCGGCGTCGAGGTGCTGCTGGTCGAGCGTCG
>Ga0302046_10003536_pt1 | contig 14118 bp, 3 predicted proteins | sample RVTome_11_FD_200261 | JGI IMG/M metagenome (GOLD analysis project Ga0302046, IMG submission 200261) | Soil microbial communities from uranium-contaminated site in the Upper Colorado River Basin, Wyoming, United States - RVT147D111 (version 2) ...
TGATGGCCGTCCTCGTCGAGGTCGCCCGCCGTGACGGTGAACGGATCGACATTCCAAAGCGTCGGGGCAGGATTGATTTCGAACCAGATGTCGTCCGTACCGAACACCAGGAACACGGAACCTTTCATATCTTGCTGGCTGCGGTAGGCGCCTGCCACATCCTGCCGCCCGTCTTCGTTGAAATCCGCGACGGCGATCGACCTGGGGTTGTTGCCGAGGAAGATCCTGACCGCATGGAAGAAGTCTCCCAACCCGTTGCCGTCAAAACGAGAAACCTCGCTGTAAGGACCGAAGCCGTATGAAGAGACGACCGCAAGGTCGATCCGCCCGTCGGGATCGAAATCGACCGGAACGATGCTGAGCACCGGGAATATTCCTGCATTGAACGTGTGGCGCTCCGTATATTTCCCATCCCCCAGGCCGAGCAGAGTCGTCACCCATCCGTCTCCTGCCCCGGCCGCCAGATCGGGGATCTCATCGCCGTTGAAGTCGGCGACGGCGAGCGCCGCCGCGTTCGGAAGGGGGATCAGATTGTCCGATCCGAAGGTCCCATCCCCGTTTCCCGGCAGCAGGGTCACGGTACTGCCGAGTTGGTTGGCGACGGCCAGGTCGAGCCGACCGTCACCGTTCAGATCGGCGCTCGCGACGCCGAACGGATCGTTGCCCGTCGAGCAGAACCGCGGCACGCCGGAGGTCATCAGGTTCCCCTGCCCGTCTCCAGGCAGGACGACGACCCGATCGGGGTTGTGCGAAACGACGGCCAGATCCCGATGGCCGTCATCATTGAAGTCATCGAGGAGCACTTCCCGGGCGTCGCCGATGCCGGCGGCCTGCCCATGCAGTGGAGCCTGAGGTGAGAAAGAACCATCTCCAAGCCCCTCGAACAGATAGATAGAGTCGCTTTGCAGGCTTGTCGCGATGAGCTCATCGTCGCCGTCGTCGTCCAGATCGCCGGCGATAATGTCGAACGTCAGGGGCGCCGCGGAGAGACCTGGCTGAACGGCGAACGTGCCGTCACCCCGGCCGAGCAGGACTGAGATCTCTCCCCGGGTGCAGAATTGATCGACGCAGCGGTCGGTAACCGCCACATCGATAATGTCATCGTTATTGAACCGACCGACGGCGATCCTGCCGCGGCCTCCATTCACCGTCTCCAATGCCGGGAGGAATGAAGCAGGCAGATCACTCATGAAGGAGTAGACGGCGCCCTGCCCTGACACCGAGCTGTTGGAAGACACAAGAATGAGATCGTCACGGTGGTCGTTATTCAGATCGACCGCCTCGATCGACTCTGGCGCTCCGGGCGCATGCAATAGAATCGGATCGGCGAATCGACCGTCCCCTCGACCCAACCAGACTCTGATTTCGTCGTCCTGTAAGACGAGCCCCGCCAGGTCGGGCACACCATCCCCGTTGAAATCACCGCTGATGGTCACCCCCAGCGAGTCGCCCTGAGCGAGGGTCTCGTGGATGGCGAACGTGCCGTCGGACTGTCCCAGGAAGATCGAGATTCCGCCAGCTAGATGCAGGGTGTCGCGTCCCACGGCGAGATCAATCAGGCCGTCATGGTTGAAGTCTGTCGCGACGACCGATCGTGGAGCGCCCTCGACAGGCAGAACGGGGTTGTGGGGGAACAGGGCGTCAGGCTGGGAAGGAATGACCGCGGTGATCAGGAATGGAAGCAGGAGCAGGAGCACGCGGACCCCGTTCCGCAGCCTTGCCCGGCCAAACGCCATTCGACGACCTCCCGGCGTCCCCACCCCGCCGCTCGATTGTTGCCAGCCCGATCCCCGGCGACGGACTGCTCCCGAGGCCACTGGATTGCTCGAACCAGTGAGACCTAAATACCCACTTATCCCCGTATTTGCAAGCGAATACTGCACTGGCCGGATGTCTTGGAGGGCGAAACGGCATCGGCGACGAATGAGAGGACGCCGCATGCAATCTCGCCGGCTACGCCCCCACGGGCGGCATGATCTGCAGCGGCGATCATCGCCGAGCCTGCCTCACGGGCACCCTCCATCGCACACTATCGCCAGTCGCGGCCACGGCGCTGTCGCCGTGCCGTACCCCGTGCCCCCCTGCGCCGTCCGCGGCTGGATGAAGTAGATGATCGCCTCGCCCGGTAGAGGCATTAGATCGCCCGCGCCCTCGGTGACATTAGTCACATTGCCGCCGCGCAACAGCACGCGCGCGGCGGCGAAGGTCGTCTGATCCCCCAGGCTCACGATCCGGGCCCGGTTCACGCTGATCACGTCGTAGCCGATCGCCTCCGGCAGGGCCGGCCAGAACAGCTCGGCCCGATCCGGCGCCCCGTTCGTCCGCAGCTGCAGCAGCAACGGCTCCGGCCCCGACCCCTGATCGTGCGGCACGGTCACGATCGCGATGCCGGGGGCGGTGTTGCCTGACGCGTCGGTCGCCTCGTAGCTGATCTGGTAGATACGGCCGGGGCCGTCGCCGGAGCGTTCGGCGCGCAGCATGACGCTGGATTGCGGCGTCCCCTGCGTCCAGGCGCCGATGTCATTGCTGGTGGCGCCGTCCCCGTCGTCCGGAGCGTCGTCCGGCTCGCTGCTGGTGACCATCGTCAGCGCCACCTGCGGCGCGCCGTCGCACAGGTCGTCGACGGTCCAGCCGACCCCGACCTCGACCATGCGGTGGTTCGGCGGCCACAACTCCAGCGTATCGGCGGCGAGGCTGAAGGCCGGCGCCGTCTCGTCCTTCACCACGACCGTCGAGGAGCACGACGCCACGTTGCCGCTGGCATCGGTGGCCGTGAAGCCGACCGTCGTCGTGCCGAGCGGGTACAGCCCCGAGGCGTCGGCGCCGCCGGCCGTGCGGTCGTTGGTGATCGTCACCACGGGGCTGCAGAGATCGGTGGCGGTCGCCGTCAGGCTGACGGTGGCGCCGGTCGGCCCGCTGCATTCCGTGGCCGCGGGATCGACACCGAATGGAATCGGAGGAGTGGTGTCGACGATCTCGATGATGACCGTGTCCGGCGGTGACTCCTCATAACCGTTCGAGACCCTCAGGGTCAGCTGATTGGCTCCGATCGGCAGTGAAACGCGCGGCGTCACCCCTCCGATCTCACCACCGCCTTCCGGGAACATCCCGGTCCAGGTGTAGCTGAGCTCTCCGCCGACGGGGCTCGAGGACGAGGAGCCATCGAGCATGACCTCGGTGAAATCGGGATCCGCGCATTCGACGGTTTGATCGGGACCCGCCTCCGCCTTCGGCATCAAATCGGCATCACAGGTGCTCAGGTCAGCTGGGGTAATTGATGCATCATTGTCGTCGCAGTCAGCGGCGATCGGAACAAAACCATGAGGTTGATCGCAGGATGGAACTTGCACCGACGGATCTCCGAACCCATCGCCATCATGATCCTGGAAGTAGCGCTCCGCGTCGCCCAGACAGCCGCAATACCGTCCGCCGTCGCGCAGAGCACCGAAGCCATCAGTCCCGCCCCAGATAACCATCTGATTGCCGCTCCAGACCGCGGCGTGCGCCCACCTCTTGGTCGGTTCGTTGACCGTCGAAATCGCCGTCCACCGGTTCGTGGCGGGATCATAGCGTCCCGCTGGCGTCCCGGTGCGATTCAGGGGCGTTCGCCCTCCCCACACGACCATCTCATCGCCGGTCCAGACGGCGCCATGGTCCTCACGCTCCCAAGGAGCGGATGTGATCGATGTGGGTATCCATGAGTCGAACCCGGGATCATAAAGACCACCGCTCCTCAAGAAGTTGGACGAAACGCCTCCCCAAATGATCATCTTCTCGCCCATCCAGACGGCGCTGTGCCCCGAGCGACCCGAAGGTGCCCCGACCAGGGTCATCGGCGACCACTGATCGGTGGCGGGATCGTAGCGGCGACCGTCTCCCAAGTGTACGGTGCCGTTATACCCTCCCCAGACGATCATCTGACGCCCCGTCCAGACAGCCGTCTGATCCGATCGGCCGGATGGAGAATCCGTGGTGGAAATGGGCACCCAGGAATCAGCCGCCGGGTCGTAGAGAGCCCCGTCGCGCAGAGTTTCGGACCAGAACCCCAACATTCCGCCCCAGACGATCATCCGCTCGCCGGTCCAGACGGCGGTATGGTTTCTGCGGGGAGAGGGTGCGCCTTCGGTTGATGTCGGGGTCCAGACGTCGTTGATCGGATCGTAGCGCCCCCCCGTGTCGAGATACCCGCCGAAGTAGTTCCCTCCCCATATGATCAGCTCCCCGCCTGCCCAGACGACCGTGTGCTCGCCCCGCGGAGAAGGGGCGTCGACGTCGGAGATCGCCCTCCATGAGTCGGTGACCGGATTGTAGCGGCCGGTCAATGTCCTGGAGTTCCGATCGGCGCTGCCCCAGATCACCATTTCGCTTCCGGTCCAGACAACCCGAGGAAGGCTGATATCGCCCGGCGCATCCCCTATGGTCATCGGTGTCCAGGAATTGGTGATCGGATCGTACCTTCCGCCCGGGTTCGTGGTCGTCCCCCCCCAGACGAGCATCAACTCGCCGGTCCAGACGGCGGTATGTCGATAGTGAGGCGGCGGCGCGTTGTTCGTCTCTGTCGGACGCCATTCGTTTTTCAGCGGATCGAAGTGTGCACCAGTCGCCAGAGTCGTCGACCCATCGAACCCCCCCCAAATGATCATCTCATTGCCGGACCAGACGGCCGTATGCCGATCCCGCGCCTCCGGCGCGTTGTCAGGCGGCACGGGCGACCACGCATCTGCTATCGGGTCATAGCTGGCCCCCAACCCGAAGGGAACGCCGTCGTCGGAGCCCCCCCAGACAATCATCCGGCTTCCCGTCCAAACGACGGTATGGTTGCTTCTGGGCGCGGGTGCCCCGACATCGGTAAGAGGTAGCCATTGATCGTCCATCGGGTCGTATCGTCCACCGGTCCCCACGCTCACCAGACTGCTGGTCTGCGGGTCGAACCGGGTTCCTCCCCAGACGATCATCTCGGTGCCGGTCCACACGACGGCGGCATCGCGCCTCCCGGCGGGAGCATCGAGGGTCGAGGTCGGCGTCCACGAATCGGTGAGAGGATCGTAGCGCCCTCCGGTCTTCGTGTCGATCGGGCTGGCTCCACCCCAGATGATCATTTCCTCGCCGGTCCAGACAGCGACGTGGCTCAAACGGCTCGTTGGTGCACCGAAGGACTGGATGGATGACCATGAATCTGCGCCCGGGTCATAGGCCGCGCCGGAGTTCAGTTGCCCGTTGAATGCATGCCCCCCCCAGATCAGCATCCGTTCTCCCGTCCAGACGGCTGTGTGAAGTCTTCGAGCTTCGGGCGCTCCCATCAGCGCCGTGGAAGACCAGGTGTCGGTCGCGGGATCGTATCGTCCCCCTGAATCGAGATATTGGGCCGAACGGGAGAGCCCACCCCAGACAATCATGACGCTCCCGGTCCACACGGCCGTGTGATCCTGCCTGCTCTTCGGCACGTCATCGAGAGAGCCATTGTCCCAAGAATCGTTCACGCATCCCGAAAGAGAGATCTGTGAGGTTCCCCCCACCGCTGATTCCGCATCGGGATGGGCGTGATTGCCGAAGGTACCCGTACCTTCGGGAATCGGCAGGATGCCGTTCTCCTCCGCGACCGCGTTCACCGTGGTAACGTCCAACTCTCCCTGAACCTCCTGCCACCACTCCGACCACCCCCTCTTTGGGATTTCGAATCGTGCGAAGTGAAAGGAATCCTGCCCTTCCTGAAGAACCACACTGATCCGGAACGACTCTCTGACTTCTTCAAGAGGACCAATTTCTCCTACCTCCTCGGGCACTCGCGAACGCCACACGTCGAACTCCTCGGGCGACACTTCGAACCGGATCGGAGTGTGCATCCCGTCCAAAGGCCATTCGGAGGGGCTTGCCGTCGGATCCGGTGGGGATTCTGATTCAGCCACCGAGATTTCATACAAGGACCTGGCGGGATGATCGGAATGGGCGTTCAGGATCCCATCCACCAGTTGCGAGCGAAACTGCTCCGCTTCCATCCGGGCCGACAAGTGGATATCGCGGTCGAACGCGAAGAAGTTGCGGCTCATTCGATCCACGAGGGCAGGGCGGGCGAGGCATTCCTGGACCATGAAGGAATGGTTTCCGAGCGCCTCGAAGATCTCCCCGAGCCTTTCCGGAAGGCGGGTTTGTGTTGCCATCCGCTCGACCTCGCTGCGCAGCGCGGTGCTGGAGACCTCCGTGTTCCAGAACAGTTTCAGAGCCACTGACTGCTTCAGGTACTCTCTGACCTTCCGATCAAGCGCTTGTGCAGTCACCACCTCTTCAAATGGGCGTCTCACCCCGATTTGGTGCATGTACGCAACTCGATCGAGCGCGCGTTGCGCCTGAATCCTCTCCTCGATCGAAAGATTCCGTGCCTCGATTCCGTCGAGAGCCAAGAAAACCGTGACCAACGACGTCAACACGACTGCAAGACGCCTCTTCATGAACTGTCTCCACTGAGCTTCGCGAGCTGTTGACTCCTAAAGATATTGCACCATCTGGAAGTTCGGGAGAAGGAACGAAGATCGCTGACTGCGACGGCGAGCTGAACGCAATATCCTCCCCTTCACCGTGGCACTGTGGTTTGAACAACGCGTGGCCTTATGGACAGCCGTTCTCACACCCCATCGCCACGCGCGGCCACGGCGCCGTGGCGGTGCCGTAGCCGGGGCCCCCTTGCGCCGTTCTCGGCTGGATGAAGTAGATGATCGCCTCGCCCGGTAACGGCACGAGATCGCCCGGGCCTTCCGTGACATAAGTCACATTGCCGCCGCGCAACAGCACGCGCGCGGCGTCGAAGGTCGTCTGATCCCCCGTGCTCACGATCCTCGTCCGGTTCACGCTGATCACGTCGTAGCCGATCGCCTCCGGCAGGGCCGGCCAGAACAACTCGGCCCGATCCGGCGCCCCGTTCGTCCGCAGCTGCATCAGCAGCGGCTCCGGCCCCGACCCCTGGTCGTGCGGCACCGTCACGATCGCCAGCGCCGGCGTCGTGTTGCCCGACGCGTCGGTCGCCGCGTAGCTGATCTGGTAGACCCGGCCCGGGCCGTTGCCGGAGCGTTCGGCGCGCAGCATGAGGCTGGATTGCGACGTCCCCTGCGTCCAGGCGCCGATGTCATTGCTGGTGGCGCCGTCACCGTCGCCCGGAGCATCGTCCGGCTCGCTGCTGGTGATCATCGTCAGCGCCACCTGCGGCGCGCTGTCGCACAGGTCGTCGAGCGTCCATCCGATCCCGACCTCGGCCATGCGATGGTTCGGCGGCCACAACTCCTCCGTATCGGCGGCAACGGTGAATGCCGGCGCCGTCTCGTCATGCACCACGACCGTCGCGGCGCACGACGCCGCGTTGCCGCTGGCATCGGTGGCCGTGAATCCGACCGTCGTCGTGCCGAGCGGGTACAGCCCCGAGGCGTCGGCACCGCCCGCCGTCCTGTCATTGCTGATCGCCACGACGGGGCTGCACAGGTCGGTCGCGGTCGCCGTGAGGCTGACGGTGGCGCCCGCCGGGCCGGTGCACTCGGCCGGCGGGGGGTCCGCGCAGGCGGCGAGCGGTGGGGCTGTGTCATTCACCGTGACGTCGATCCATTCACTCGATTCCGCCAGCGCGTTCGACACCGTCAGCAATACCGGGGTGACGCCGATCGGGAACGTCGCTGACGGCGCCGGTGAGGCAGGATCATCGAAGACGATTCCCGGCGCCGACCAGTCGAAGATCATCGGATCGCCGAGCCCGCCGCCATTGGAGTTCGAACCGTCGAGGGTGACTACCGCCCCTGCCGGGCCGGCGCATTCGAACATGCCCAGCGCAGCGATCACGGCCTGCGGCAACCCCGTGCCGATCAGCATCGTCGCTTCTCCCTGGTAGAGGAACTTCGCCTCATCGATCATCGGCGTGGTCGAGCCATCGGTTACCTCGAGACGGAGGTTGTACGACATGCCAGGGTCGAGCATCGAGATGTCGGATCTCGGAGGCAACCAGTAAGAGAACGACTGTTCGACGGCCGGGCTGGTGGCGAAGGCGACCGCCCGGACCTCGCTGTCGTCGAAACCGGTCACGGTCATGTTCCAGCCTCCCGGTTCATATGGATCGGCCCGCACGCAGATCGTTGCCGGGAGCGCCAGCCAATCCAAGTAGAGTGCATAGTTGAAATAGTAGGGCTCGGGATTAGCCTCACATGGCTCTGCAGCCATCCAGTAGTCGGGGATCCGATCGTCGCACCTCAGAATCCTATCGAGATCAAACAGCAAGGCTTCGCCGTACACGTCGATCAAATAGCCGATACCCTCCCCGGCGATGCCGTCCGGGAAATAGCCGATATCGCAACTCGGCGGCCGTTGCCCTTGATTGGGTATGGCGATCACCTCCAGCGCCGTCAGCGACAGCGTTCCCGACAGGAGATCCCCGTCCGGATCGGTCGCCTCCGCCATCACCTCCAGGTACTGGCCGCCATCCTCCCGGATGCTTCCGATGACCAGGAGTGGCTGGCAGGCATCACCGTCGCCGTCGCCGTTCGAATCCTCCTGCCCGGCGTTCGCGGCTTCCGGACAGTTGTCGCACAGATCACCGAAGCCATCTTCATCGGCATCCTCCTGGCCGGGATTGGCGAGATCCGGACATGTATCCTGGTCGGCGCAAAATCCGTCTCTATCCCAATCATCCAGGTGATCGAGGGGGCACGGATCGCACGGGTCGCCTTTCCCATCGCTATCCGCGTCCTCTTGAAGGGGATTCGTGACGTCAGGACAGTTATCGCTCGAACAGATGTTCGCTTGGTAGCCGGGACTACCGAAGCCATCTTGGTCGAGATCAGTGCACGAATCGCATAAATCTCCCTGGCCGTCGCCGTCGGCGTCCGCCTGATTCGGGTTGGGGCGGTACGGGCAGTTATCGATCGCACAGGTAGTGGTGTCGAAGCCAGGGTTCCCGTAGCTGTCCCGATCCGTGTCGGTGCATGTATCGCATGCGTCCCCGGCATCGTCCCGATCCTGGTCTTCCTGATTCGCGTTCGAATCGATTGGGCAATTGTCACACAGATCACCAATGCCATCCCGGTCGGTGTCCAGCTGCGAGGGGTTCACTACTTGAGAGCAGTTATCGATCGGACATTCCGAGGCAGGGAGGCCGGGCGTGCCGTAGCCATCGCCGTCCGGATCGGTGCACGGGTCGTCTGAGTCGGGTATCCCGTCGCCATCCGAATCAGGGAATGGCCCGACATTGAGCAGCACCGTGATGTCCTCACTGCACCTGTTCGCGACGGCGAGGTCGATTCTGCCGTCAAGATTGAAATCATTCGTCAGGGCCTGGATGGGGCAGTCCCCTATGGGAACCTCATAGTGATTGAACGCTGGACCGACGAATGGCAGTCGGCTCAGGCCAATCGACAGATCGTCATCCTGAAAATTTGCCAGGGCCAGGTCGGGTTTGCCGTCAGCGTTGAAATCTCCGGTGGCCATACCTCCCGGGGCCTCGCCTACACCGAAGGAGGACAAGAATGTGCTCAACCCATTGCTTCCGCCAATCAGGACCTGGCCGCTATAGCGAACGGGCTGAGCGCCTTCGTACGTGACCACGGCGATGTCATCCTTGCCGTCCCCTTGAAAGTCAGCAACGACGAAGCCATCGGCAGACTTGTAGATGCCGATCGGAGTGGGGTTGAGCCGCTTGGGCGGAGCGAAGGCTCCGTCGCCATAGCCCGGCATCTCGGTGAGCGGCAGGTAATTGATTCCTTCAAGCATTGCCAGGTCGAGATTCCCGTCCCCGTTGAAATCGCCGGTCGTCACCTTGAACGGATTGGGCCCGCCGATGAAACACCTCGGAAACCCGAAGGTCCCGTCTCCTTGCCCATCAAACACCGCGACCAAGCCCGAGCCGCAGTTTTCGATCCCGGGATATTCGGCCAGGAAGACCAGATCTTCGAGGCCGTCGCGGTTGAAATCGCCGGCCACCAGATCTCTCAGCGGCGCTCCGACGGCCAGCCGAATCTCCGGCAAGAATGCCCCCGCACCGTCGCCACACAGAACGGAAACATCCTGTGAGCCGGAATTGATGACCGCCAAGTCGGGAAACCCATCGGCGTTGAAATCAGATGAAGTCAGCCGCGTCGGCGAGATACCGACCTCCAGATGGGCCTGCAGGCCGAACCGGCCTTGACCATCGTTCAGGAACAGGCCAACTGCTGTGGAATCGATCGCGGCGGCAATATCGGGCGCCCCATCGCCGTCAAAGTCGGCCGCTACGGCCGACCACGGGACTCCACCGGTCGCGAAAGCGGGCTGTGTCGTGAGTCGACCATCGTCCCTGGCAAGCAGGATGGCGACGTCAGGTGAGCCCCAGTGGCTGACCGCGATGTCGACAAGACCGTCGTCGTTGAAATCTCCTGCTGCCAGATTGGTGGGATACGATCCGCCCGTCTTTGGACGCCCGTTGAACTGAAACCTCCAGTCACTGTTGCCGAGCAACACGCTCACGTCGCCTGATTGGCGGTTTGCGACCACCAAGTCCGTGTGACTATCATTGTCAATATCGACCGCCGCCGCGGCGTATGGCTCCTGTCCGAGTCCTGCAGCAGTGCCCTTGAAAGCAAAATCGCCGCCGTCATCTCCCGCATACAGGTAGATTTGGCCACCGGGGTGGATCATCACCGCATCGAGATGCTCATCGGCGTCCAGGTCTGCGCCAACGATGCTGAAATCCCACCCCCGCCCGATCTCCTTTGAAAACGCGAAACTCCCATCGCCCTCACCCAGGTAAGCCGAAAGCGCGCCCAGGATCGACGTGCTACGCCGGCCGTTGTTCGCCAGGAGAAGATCGATAAAACCATCGCCGTCGATCTCGGCCAGAAGCACGCGGAACGGTTGATGCCCCACGGATAACGGCGGCTGCTCCTGGAACGATCCGTCCGACATCGCCAGAAAGACCGTCAGGTCATCCGAGCCCCTGTTGGCGACGACGAGATCGGGCCTGCCGTCGTTATTCAAATCGCTAATATCGACCGACGCGGGAGCATCGCCGACCGGCAATTCGTCATCTCGGAGAAACGTTCCGTCCCCGTTCCCGTATAGCAACACCAGCTCGTCGGCGTAGGTGCTGGTGACCGCCATATCGAGTGTGCCGTCACCGTCCAGGTCGGCGAGTGCGATGGCGGAGGGATCGCCGCCGAAGGGAATGCGGATTTCGGGAGCAAACCTTCGATCTCCGAGGCCGAGCAAAACCGAAATGTCGTCGGACCCCTGGTTGGCAGTCACGACATCCGGCAGCCCGTCGTTGTTTAGATCACGGATGTCGATCGAGAGGGGGGCATAGCCAACGGCCTGGAGTGGCGAATCGAACATCGGGGCCGGGGGAATGGAAATTACTGCCTCGGCTAAAGGTCCGACCGGTGAAGGCCTGTTTTGCACGGAGGATTCGTCTGGGAAATCAGGATCTCCGCCATCGCCCGGGCCCTGATTCTCGTTCGGAAGCGGAGCCGGCTTGCCGCTGGAGTGCGGAGCACCTCCAGGTGGAGTCGCACCATCCGTTGACATGGCCAATAAGGACAGGGCCACGACAATGACGAACAACGAATATCGAGAACGATCGAAGTGTGAAGCCAGAACACCTACAGCGAACCCCGGCCTCCCATCGGTCAGAGCCATTCGACGACCTCCCGACCTCCCCAACCCGTCGTTCGATTGCTGTCAGGCCCCCCGCGGCGACAGACTACGCCCGAGGCCCCTGGAGTGTGCGAACCATTGACACCTCAATACCCGCTTATTGCCGCTTTTGCAAGCAAATATTGCGCCAGCACGAGGTTTTCGAGGGGGACAGGAGAAGCGGGGCCTACGACGAGGCGCGGCGCCCAATCTCGCCCGCCTCGCCGTGGCGGGCGGCGAAGATTGCGGCGGTGATCAATCCTGAGATGATCCCGAAGGTGAGCAGGCCGGCGATCTGCAGCCAGCCGCCGGCGTCGTCCGGCTGCAGGAGCCGGGCGCAGGCGGCCGCCAGGTCGAAGCCGGGGCCGGGTTCGGAGCGCATCGCCTTGAGGGCGCTCATCAGCGCCACGCACGTCGCCCCGAGGGCGAGGCCGGCGGCGCCGCCGCAGCAGCCGCGCACCGCCAGCTCGCCGGTCGTGAGGCGGCGGCGGTCGTGCGCCTCCTCGACGGTGAACACCGGCTCGCGGGTGCCGAGCGGGGCGAAGCGCTGCAGCAGGAGGAGGCCGGGGACGCCGGCGACCAGCGTCGCCCAGAAGAACGCCTCCCAGCCGACGGCGTCGACGGTGAAGCCGCTGATCGGCCCCGACACGATGCGCGGCAGGGCGAACAGCGACGAGAACAGGGCGTACTGCGTCGCCGAGAAGCGCTTCTGCGTCATGCGCAGCAGCAGCACCATGAACGCCCCGGTGCCGAGCCCCTTGGCGGCGTTCTCGAACGCCATGGCCGAGTACATCAGCATCGGGGCGACGCCGGCGCGCGCCACGAACACGTAGCCGATGTTGGAGAAGACCTGCAGGATGCCGAACACCCAGAGAGAGTGCCCCAGGCCCCACGAGGTGGTCAGCACCCCGCCGACGAACACGCCGGCCATCATGGTGAACAGGCCGACGGTGGCGAGACCGACGCCGCGGTGGGCCGCCGAGTATCCCATGTCGACGAGGAACGGCCGCAGCAGCGCCTCGGCCAGGTTGTCGGCCAGCTTGTAGAAAAAGACGAAGGCGAGGATCTCCAGCGCCCGGTGGCGGCCGAGAAAGCCGAGGAACGGGTACCAGATCGCCTCCTTCAGCGTTCGCGGCGAGCGCGGCGTGTCGTCCGGCTCGGGCGCCTTCCAGGCGATCACGATCATCGGCAGGTAGAGGCAGGCGAGGATGACGTTCACCAGCGGCCACGAGTAGACGCCGGCCAGCGTGATGCTCAGCGCCCCGGCGACGTACATCGCCCCCCGGTAAATCGCCGTCTTGGCGCCGACCGCGACCCCCTGCTCCTCGGGCCGCAGGACGTCGACCGTGTAGGCGTCGTAGGCGATGTCCTGGCTGGCGGAGGCGATGGCGATGGCGAACGCCAGGGCGATCACCACCCACGGAGTTTCCGGGGCATCGCCCAGGCCGGCCAGCATCAGGGTGATGGCGAACAGGGCGATCTGCGCCACGGCGATCCAGCCGCGCCGCCGCCCCATGAACGGCAGGGAGTAGCGATCCATCAGCGGCGACCAGAGCAGCTTGAAACTCCATGGCGCCTGCGCCAGGGTGATCAGGCCCACGATGCGGATGTCGACCCCCGAGCTGCGCATCCAGTCGGGGATGGCGATCCAGACAAGGCCGAGCGGCAGACCCGAAGAGAACGACAGGAGGGAGACCGAGGCGGTCCGCCACGAGCTCATGGCCCGGACGAGGCTGTCGAATGTTCCGGGCCTGGGCGGCGCGGCGGTTTTCGCTTCGCTCACGGGGATCTCAATATCGTTATTACGGGGCGGAAGTCAAATGACCCTGCGGCGGGGACGCATATAAGAGAGGATAGGCGGGGGCGATCTCAGGAAAGATAGCCCCAGGTCTGCAGCAGGTCGCCTTCCCGGTACCAGCGCTCGCCGATGTCGGTGCGGTAGAACATGTTCGGGATGATGATGTTCCTCACCCGGTTGTACGCCTCGCGACGGGCATCGTCCATGGTCGATCCCGAGCCGCTCACCACCAGGGCGTATCCCGAGCTTCCCGCCAGCCGCCAGTCGTCTTCGACCAGGCGGATGTCGCACGGATGGACCCCCTCGCCGATCGGCTTCCGGAAGATGACGGCGGCGTCCTCGGAGTACTTGCGGAAGGTGTCGGGATCGGCGAACGGGAACGGCGGCACGGCGACCACGACGCAGATCTGGAACCCTTTCTTGGTGCGCAGATTGAGCATCTTCCCCGTGGCGAGCGCCTCGAGGATCTCGCCCCACTTGGTCAGGATCCCCTCGATTTGAAGGTTAATGGTCGGGTAACCGAAGCGGCAGGTGAACTCGAGCGGGTAGATGGTGCGCGGCGTGGCGATGCAATTGATGTCGACGTAGCCGACGTAACGGCAGGCGGTCAGCTTCGGCCGCATCATCAGCAGGGTCTGCTGGAACAGGCTGTTCGGAGCGTACCAGAACCCGGCGGTCCCCATCTC
>Ga0302046_10003538_pt1 | contig 14110 bp, 12 predicted proteins | sample RVTome_11_FD_200261 | JGI IMG/M metagenome (GOLD analysis project Ga0302046, IMG submission 200261) | Soil microbial communities from uranium-contaminated site in the Upper Colorado River Basin, Wyoming, United States - RVT147D111 (version 2) ...
GATTTCGGCGGAACGGTTTCTGGGGCTCCCGGTTCCCGTACGAAGCGTCTTCATCGTCAACTACATCGGGTCGCTCTTCGGCCTGAGCACCGCCATCTTCGTCCCGGGCATGCTCGGACTCGCCATCGGCCTGTCCCTGTCGAGGGGACCGCAGATGCTGTGGCTGCTGCCGCTCGTCCTCGGATTCCTGCTGCTGATCACGGCGATCACCTACCAGTTCCAGGGGTGGCTGGGCCGGCTGATGGCCGACAAGCGCCGTCGTCGCAACGTGGTGGCCGTGATGGGCCTCATGATCATGGTGGTCGCCCTGGTGCCCTCGCAGTTGTCGTTCATGGTCAACCGCATGAGCGACGGCAGCGCTCAGCAGACGGCGGTGGACGAGCTGCTCGACGAGCGCCGCATGCTGCGGCAGATGCGGAGCGCCGGTGAGATCGGAGGCGACGAGTTCGCCGTCCAGTCCAGGGATCTGCAGACCCGGCTCGAGGCCGCACGCGCCGCGCGAGGCGCCGAGCGCCTGCGGCGGATCGAGGGCGTGGCCGCGCCGGCCAACAGGTTCATCCCGCTCGGATGGCTGCCCTACGGCGCACGGGCCTTGGCGGAAGGCCGCGTGGCGCCGGCGGCCCTGGGCCTCGTGGGGCTCGTGGCGATCGGGACCCTGAGCCTCGGGCGCTCCTACCGCACGACGCTCCGGCTGTATCTGGGCGAGGCCGGGGCGGCGAGTCCGAAGCGGAAGTCGGCGCCTCATCGGACGCGTCGCCAGAGGGGCGGAGCCGGCCGGTCGCGGCTGCTCGAACGACGGCTGCCGGGCCTGTCCGAGCAGGTCACGGCCATCGCCCTCGCCTCGCTGCAGTCGCTGCTGCGGGCTCCCGAGGCCAGGCTGATGATCCTGACCGCCCTGCTGATGGGCGGCTTCTTTGCCGGCTTGCTCCTGCGCCCGGAGAGCGTGCCGTCGCCGTTCCTGCGTCCGCTGCTGTCGACTGCCGGGTTCGTGATGGTGCTCGTCGCCCTGTCGCAGCTCACGACCAACCTGTTCGGCTTCGATCGCGACGGCTTCCGTGTCTACGTGCTGGGCCCGGCGAGTCGGCGCGACATCCTGCTGGGCAAGAACCTGGCGCTGCTGCCGATGGCGCTCGCCATCGGCCTGCCGGTGCTGGCGCTCATGCAGATCCTGACGCCGATGCGCGCCGACCACTTCGTCGCCACCCTGGTGCAGATGACCTCGCTCTATCTCGTCTTCTGCCTGGTGGGGAACACGGTATCGGTGATGGCGCCCACGCCGATCAGGCCGGGGTCGCTCCAGCCGGTCCGGCCCAAGGGCCTGGTGGTGCTGTTCCACCTCGGCTCGTTCCTCCTGCTGCCCATGGTGCTGGGGCCGTTGCTCCTGCCGATCGGGATCGAGGCAGCCCTGGACTGGCTCGGGTACCAGCGCATTCCCGCCTATCTGATCCTGGCGTGCCTCGAGGTGGTCGTCGTGGCGTTCCTGTACCGGTGGATCCTCGGCTGGCAGGGACGCCTGCTGCAGGCCCGCGAGCAGCGGATCCTCGAGGTGGTGACGAGCGTCAGGGACTGAGCCCGCGAACCTCGACTTCAATCAGCTCGAGCGGGCTGCTGCCGGTGTTGCGCACGACGTGCCTGGCGCCGGCGTCGAAGAATGCCCACTGGCCGGGCTCGTTGAACTCCCAGCTCATCCCGCCGTCCCCGCGCCCGGTGCCGCCGGTCGCCTGGATGATCGCCACCGGCGTCCGGTGGACGTGCGCCGATGTGGCCTGCCCGGGATCGAGCGCGATGCGATAGGCGCGGAACCAGCGGTTGGTGAGCTCCGGCTCGGCGGAGAAGCCGGCGCCGGCCACCGACGTCTCTTCATCGCCCGGGGTCTCGTTGATGACCACCATCGCGCGGAACAGCCCGTCACCGATGTTCTCGAGCCGGTGCGTGACCGGGCGCTCGGCGTAGCTCGTGGTGCTGGTGGCCCGCGGCGCGGGACGCGCCTGTGGCACCGGCGGTGCGCCGCGCCCCGCAGCGGCTCCGCGACCGCCGCCGCGTTGCCCGCCACCGCCGCTCCACTCCTCGCCGAGGTTCTGCATGCGCGTCTGCGACGTGCCGAGCGTCACGTACAGTACCGGGGACTCGTGCGAGTGAAACCAGGAGACGTCGCCCGGCGGAATCTGCAGGTCGAGGATGCGCGTGGGACCGAACTGGAACACCTGCCGGTGATGGGGCTCGTCGTAGACCGGCACGATCGGCCCATCGGGGCGGGAGTCCTGTGCGGACACCATCGGCGTTGCCAGCCAGATCGACACGAGCGCGACGCCCGCGGGCACGACGTTTCGCATGCGCAGACTGTACCACGCGGACAGCAGCACCATGCCCCCCATGTCACCGGCGCACTGGAGCCCGTAGCCTGAAGCCTGGAGCCCGCGCGAAGCGCGTAGCCTGAAGCCTGTCGCCGCGCGAAGCGCATCGCCTGAAGCCTGGAGCCTGTAGCCTGGAGCCCGAGTTCCATGGCACACTTACCGCTTCTCGCCAGCCCCCACAGGAGACCAGCACCATGACGCCCGCCGATGCCACGCCCACCACGCTGCCCGGCCTGCTCGATCCCGTGCCGGCCGAACGGACCGCGCTGATTCAGCCGGAGCAGAACATCCGCCTGACCTACGGCGGGCTGCGCGAGCAGGTGCGGGACGTGGCGCGCGCGCTGACGGCTGCCGGCGTCTCCCGCGGAGATCGCATCGGGATGGCGCTCCCCAATGGCGTGCCGAACGTGGTGACCTTTCTGGCTGCCTCGCTCGCCGGTACGGCGGCGCCGCTCAACCCGAACTACAAGGAGGAGGAGTTCCGGTTCTACCTCGAGGACACCAGCGCGCGAGTGCTGCTGCTGCCGCCGGAGGGGCTCGACGACGCGCGCCGCGCCGCCGGTGACCAGGTCCCGATCCTCACGGTCGAGATGGACGCGAGCGGCCGCGTGACGCTGGCCGGCGTCACCGACCGGAAGGAGGCGGCCCCGGCCGGTGTGGACGACATCGCCCTCATCCTGCACACGAGCGGCAGTACGGGACGCCCGAAGCGGGTGCCGCTCACCCACGCGAACCTGTCGATTTCGTGCGGCAACGTCGCGCGGAGCTACGCGCTGACCCGCGACGACGTCTCGCTCTGCGTCATGCCCCTCTTTCACGTGCACGGCCTCGTGGCCTCCACGCTCGCGACGCTGGCCACTGGCGGCACCGTCGTCGTCCCCGCCAAGTTCAGCCCGCTCTCGTTCTGGCGCACGGCGCGCGATCATGGCGTGACCTGGTACTCGGCGGTGCCGACGATTCACCAGTTGCTGCTGGCCAGGGCCGACAGGAGCGCCAGGCCGCCCGGGGCCGAGAAGCTCCGCTTCATCCGCTCCTGCAGCGCGTCGCTGCCCCCGCAGGTGATGGCCGACCTCGAGACCGCTTTCGGCGCGCCGGTGCTCGAGGCCTACGGGATGACCGAGGCCGCGCACCAGATGTCGTCGAACCCGTTGCCCCCCGGCATCCGGCTGCCGGGCTCGGTGGGTCGGGGTACGGACGTGCGCATCAGCATCATGGACGCGGAGGGACGGCATCTCCAGGCGGGGGAGCGCGGCGAGGTCGTCATCCAGGGTCCCAACGTCGTGAGCGGCTACGAGAACAACCCGGAGGCCAACGCCACCTCGTTCACCGTCGGCTGGTTCAGGACCGGCGATCAGGGCGTCCTCGACGACAACGGCTACCTGACGCTCACGGGCCGGCTGAAGGAGATGATCAACCGCGGAGGCGAGAAGATCTCGCCGCGCGAGATCGACGAAGTGCTGCTGGCCCATCCGGCCGTCGCCGAGGCGGTCTGCTTCGGGATGCCGCATGCCACCTGGGGCGAGGAAGTCGCGGCCGCCGTCGTCGTCCGCGAGGCGGCCACCGATCAGGAGCTGCTGGCGCACTGCAAGGAGCGGCTCGCCGATTTCAAGCGTCCGAAGGTGATTCACATCGTCGAGGCCATTCCGCGCACCGCCACGGGCAAGATCCAGCGGCGGGTCGTGGCGCAGGCCTTCGCGTCGCAGGCCTCGTGAACGAGGACGTCGTGAAGCAGGCATCGTGAGGATCGTCGTTGCGGGCGCCGGCGCCATCGGGGGCTACATCGGTGCTCGGCTCGCGCGCGTCGGCGCCGACGTCGTCCTCTTCGCCCGTGGTCCGCACCTGCAGGCGATGCAGGCCCGCGGTCTTCGCGTGACCGGCGAGGAGGGGGGCTTTGACGTGCGGCCGCAGGTCACCGGGGACCTCTCCAGCATCGGTGCATGCGACGTCGTCTTCCTGGGTGTCAAGGCCCATGGCCTCACCGCGCTGGCGCCGGCGCTGCGGCCGCTCTTCGGCCCGGACACGACCGTCGTGAGCACGCAGAACGGCATCCCCTGGTGGTACTTCCAGGGCCTCGGCGGCGAGCTCGACGGGCTGTGCCTCGAGCGCGTGGACCCGGGCGGGGCCATCGCGGCCGCCATCGAGCCGCGGCGGGTGCTCGGCTCGCTGGCGTACTTCGCCACCGAGATCGCCGAGCCCGGGGTGATTCGCCACATCGAGGGCAACCGCATCAGCTTCGGCGAGCCGGACGGCAGCAAGTCCGACCGCGCGAAGGCCGTGGCCGGCGCGCTCATCGAGGCGGGCTTCCGGTGTCCCGTCACGACCCGTTTCCGGAACGAGATCTGGGTGAAGCTGCTCGGCAACGTGGCCTTCAACCCGATCAGCGCGCTGACCGGGGGCACGCTGGAGGAGATGGTACGGCACGCCGACACCAACCGGCTCGTGCGCGACGTCATGGCCGAGACCGAAGCCGTCGCCGCCCGGCTCGGCCTCGAGCTGCCGATCTCGATCGACCAGCGCATGGCCGGCGCGGAGAAAGTGGGCGCCCACAAGACGTCGATGCTGCAGGACTTCGAGGCTGGCCGTCCGATGGAGCTCGAGGCGGTCGTCGGCGCCGTCGTGGAGCTGGGGGAGCGGCTGGGCGTACCGACACCGGCCACGCGGGCGGTGTACGCGTGCGCGCGGCTGCTGGACGAACACCGGGAGCGGCGCGTGGCGCCGACCGTCGAGGGGGTGACGCGGTGAGCGTCGACGTCACCGTGCTGGCCCGCGAGCTGCGCGAGGCGCGGGCGGCGCGGCGCCTGCTGCCCGAGCCCCTGTCCTCCCGTGAGCCGGGCTTCGACCTCGAGGCCGGCTACGCCGTCGGCGCCGAGCTGATCCGCCAGCGCGTGGCCGAGGGCCACCGCGTGGTCGGCCGCAAGGTCGGTTTCGCGAACAAGGCCGTGTGGCGCGCGCTGGGCCTGAAGACCCTGGCGTGGGGGCCGATGTACGAGGACACGGTCACCGGCGGCGCGGGCGACGGGGCGTCGCTCTCGCTCGGGCGAACCTGCCTGCCGAAGATCGAGCCCGAGATCGTCTTCAAGCTCGCTCGGCCGGTCGAGCCCGGCCAGACCGATCCGGCCGCCGTGCTGGCGGCGGTGGACTGGCTGGCGCTCGGCTTCGAGATCGCCGACACGCTGTTTGTGGACTGGAAGCTGGCGCCGCCGGACTTCGTCGCGGCCTTCGGCCACCATGCCGCGCTCGTCGTGGGCGTCCCACGGCCGGTCGACGCGGGCAGCATCCCATCGCTCGTCGAGGAACTGGCGCGGTGTCCCGTCCGGCTCGTGAGGAACGGCGAGGTCGTGGCGGAAGGCTCCGGTCGCAACATCCTGCGCAGTCCGGTCCTCTGCCTGGCCGAGCTGGCGTCGGCCGTGGCGCAGCGGTCGGCCGAGCCGCCGCTCGCGGCGGGCGACCTGGTCAGCACCGGCTCGCTGACCGAGCCGCAGCGGATCGCGCCGGACGAGACCTGGACGGCCAGTGTCGACGGCCTGGGGCTGACCGATCTCACGCTGCGCACGCTTCCGTGATGAGGCTCCTTCCGCGCCCGGTCCCGGCCGTGCTCGCCCTGGTGGTCGCGCTCGTCGTCCCCGCGCGGGCGCACGCGTGGGGCTACGACGCGCACATGTTCATCGCCGGCCGGGCGATCGCGCTGCTGCCGGCCGAGCTCCGGCCCTTCTTCGAGGCACACCGTACGTCGTTCGTGGAACGCTCCATCGATCCGGATACGTGGCGCACGGCCGGCTTCGATGCGAGCGAGTCGCCGCGCCACTTCTTCCACGTGGACCGGGAGGTCTACGGCCCGTATCCGCACGCGGGCCTGCTCCGGGACTTCGACGCCGCGGTCGCACGATGGGGCCGGGCCGCCGTCGAAGAGAACGGCACGCTGCCGTGGCGGACCGAGGAGATGCACCGCCGGCTGCAGGACGCCTTCGCGTCCTACGCGCGGCGCGGGATGTTCGGTCGGTTCGACGTCGTGTTCTTCGCCGCCTGGCTGGCGCACTACGTGAGCGACGCCCACGTGCCGTTCCATGCGGTGGTCAACTACGACGGGCAGCTCACCGGCCAGCGGGGCATCCACGCCCGCTTCGAGGCGATCCTGTTCGAACGGTACCGCACGCGGCTGGAGGTGGATCCGGTCCCCCGCGCCCCCGAGCGGCGCCCTCGTGACGCCGTCTTCGACGCGCTGCTCGAGGGAGGCCCTCTGGCCGGCGCGGTGCTCGTGGCCGACGCGAAGGCGCGCGAGGCGGACCCCGACTACGGAGACGCCTACTACGACGCCTTCTTCGCCGGGAGCCGCGCCGCGCTGGAGCCGCGACTCGAACAGTCGATTGCCGCCGTCGCCGCGATGATTGCTGGAGCCTGGGAGGCCGCCGGCCGCCCTCCCGTGCCGGTCCGCCAGCCGTAATGGACGTGTTCGTGATCCCGGTCGGGGCGGATCGGTACGAGATGTACTGCGAGCACCGGACCGAGATCGAGCCGGATGGAGACGCCCCGCCGACCGGATGGCTGGCGCGGCTGCAGCGGCGCTTCGGCCAGATCCTGCGCGACGCGGAGGACCAGGAGGAGGGAAGATCCCGCCGCGACGCGCCGCGTGGGCTCGCCGGCCGCCTGCAGGCGCGGCTGATGTCGTGGATCGTGGAGCGCATCGCCGAGCAGCGGCTGCTGTGGAACCTGCGCACGCGCACGGCTGCCGTGGCCGTACACCCCGACGACGTTCCCTTCGAGGAGGTGCTGGCCCAGGTGCGCCGCATGCTCCGGCGCGACTACGAGCGCCATCGGTTCTGGCTCGTCATCGACGCCATCGGCCTGGCCGTGACGGCGCTGTTCACCATCATTCCCGGGCCGAACCTGCTCGCGTACTACTTCACGTTCCGGGTCGGCGGGCACTGGCTGTCCATGCGCGGCGCCGCCAACGGCCAGCACCGGGTCGCCTGGACCGGACGCCCCAGCCGACCCCTGACGTCGCTGCGCGACGTCTGGATCCTGACGCCGCCCGAGCGGCGCCGGCGAGTCCGCGAGGTGGCCGACGAGCTGCGCCTCGCCAAGCTGCCGCGTTTCGTGGATCGCGTCGTGCGGGTGAAGACGTGGCGATGAAGGGCCGGGCAGCGGGTTACAGGCTACGGGCATCGTGATCGAGGCGAGGAAGAATAGATGGAAGGCTTGCCGGAACTGACGGTTGGACTCTGGCTCGTGGCGTGGGTGCCCATCGTGCTCGTCCTGGTCCTCATGATGCGGTTCAGGATGAGCGGCGGAAAATCGGGAGCGCTGGCGTGGCTCGCGGCCCTGCTGGTGGGCGGCTATTTCTTCGGCGGCGGTCTCACGCTCCTGGCCTCGGGCACGATCAAGGGCCTGTGGACGACCGTCTTCGTTCTCTACATCATCTGGGGCGCCATGACGCTGTACAACGTCGTGGACGTCACGGGCAGTTTCGAACGGATCGCCTCCACCTTCTCCCGACTGACGCACGGCAACAAGATGCTGCAGTTGCTGGTGCTGGGGTGGGCGTTCCCGTCCTTCATTCAGGGCGTCTGCGGCTTCGGCGTGCCTGTCGCCGTGAGCGCGCCGCTGCTCGTCGGACTGGGCTTCAACCCCATCGTCGCGGTCGTCACCGCGCTGATCGGGCACTCCTGGTCGGTCACGTTCGGCTCCCTGGGGTCCTCGTACTCGGTGCTGGTTCGTCTCACCGATCTCGACCCGACCCGCCTGGCCACGTTCGGCGCGCTGTTTCTCGGTATCTGCTGCGTGCTGGTCGGCTTCTGCATCGCCCACTACTACGCGGGCTGGCGAGGGGTCAAGGAAGCGCTTCCCGCCGTCCTCTGCATCGCGATCACCATGGCGGGCGTGCTGAACGTCATGGCGAACTGGGTGACCCCGTATGTCGGTTCCTTCACCGCCGGCATGGCGGGCCTGCTGGTGGGCGGCCTCGTCGTGACGCGGCTGCCGTGGTACCGGCCGAAGGAGAGCCGTCCGACGGCGGACGCCGCCCCGTCCGGCTTCCATCGCGCCTTCTCCGCGTACTACATCCTGATAGGCGTCGTCTTCCTGGTCTATCTGAATCCACCGTTTCGAAGCTGGCTCAACGCGCTGTGGGTCGTCGGCATGCCCTTCCCGGAAACACGGACCGCGTTCGGCTACACGAACGACGCGGTGGACGTGTATGCCGGCATCCGCATGCTGTCCGCGCCAGGGACGCTGATCTTCCTGTCCACCCTGTTCGCGTACGCGTTCTATCGCGCCTGGTCGATATGGCCGGCACGCGGAGGCAGAATGGTCCTGGACCGGACGATGAAGCAGGCGATGGGTGCCACGCTGACCGTGATGACCATGAGCATGATGGCGGTCGTCATGATGGAGACCGGCATGACGAGCTACCTGGCCAACGGCATGGCACGGTACTTCGGCAGCGCCTACGCCGTCGCCTCACCGTTCATCGGCGTCCTTGGCGCCTTCATGACCGGCAGCAACACCAACTCCAACATTCTCTTCACCGGCCTCCAGAACGAAGTGGCCACGCTGCTGTCGATCAGCCCGTTCGTCATCCTCGGCCTGCAGACGACGGGCGGCGCGATCGGAAACATGTTCTGCCCGTTGAACGTCGCCCTCGGCACGGGCGTGACAGGCACGGTCGGCCGCGAAGGAGAGTGCCTGAGGGCCACGACGGTGTACACCGTCCTGCAGTGCCTGGTCGTCGGCATCCTGGCCTGGCTGATGCTCTACGTGCTGATGCCGGGCATGGAATAGCGAGGGCCTCATGACTCAGATCCAGGCCTTCAGGAAGAAGTACAAGACGCAGGGCGTCATCGCGGCGATCGCGCTGATGTGGCTCGACTTCGGCCTGATCTATCATGGCCTCTCCACCAGCGATCCGGTCGCCACGGCCGCGGGCATGATCGTCATGATTGCGGCCGTGGCGGTCGGCTTCTTCTTTGGCTGAAGCCCGGGCCGTGCGCCTTGCGTACGCGAGCCGTCCGACTACTATTGCCCCGTGACTCTGCGAGAGCTGGCGGATTGCCTGGGTTGTCGCCTCGACGGCGATGGCGCCATCGAGATCACGCGCGTGGCCGGCATCGGCGACGCCGGCCCGGGCGACCTGACCTTTCTGGCCAACCCGAAGTACGAGAAGGCCCTCCGGAGCACCAGGGCCTCGGCGGTCATCCTCCGGGAGGACGCCAGGCCCGCGCCCTGCGCGATGCTCCGGGCTGCCGACCCGTACCTGGCCTTCGCCCGGGCCGTGGCGCTGTTCGCCCCGGAGTGGCGGCCGGAGCCTGGCGTGCACGCGCTGACGGCGGTCGCTGCCGACGCGCGTCTCGGGGAGGGGATCTCGCTGGGGCCGTTCGTGGCCGTCGGCGCCGGGGCGGTCATCGGCGATCGCACGGTCGTGTTCCCGAGCGTCACGATCGGTCCGGGCGTTCGGATCGGTCGCGACTGCGTGATCCATTCCAACGTCTCGCTGCGCGAGCGCGTGACGCTCGGCGATCGCGTGATCCTGCAGAACGGCGTCGTGGTGGGTGGCGACGGGTACGGCTTCGTCCGCCGCGGGGACGGCACGCACGAGAAGATTCCGCAGGTGGCCGCCGTGGTGATCGAGGACGACGTCGAGCTCGGCGCCAACACGACGGTGGATCGCCCGGCCGTGGGCGAGACGCGTATCCGGGCGGGCACCAAGATCGACAACCTGGTGCAGGTCGGGCACGGCGTGACCGTCGGGCGCAACGTGCTGCTGGCCGCCCAGGTCGGCATCGCCGGCAGCACGGAGATCGAGGACGACGTGGTCTTCGGCGGGCAGGTCGGCGTGGGCGGGCATCTGACGATCGGCAGGGGAGCGGTAGCGGTGGGGCAGTCCGGTGTGACCAATTCGCTCGCCGCGGGGGCGTTCGTGGCCGGCTATCCGGCCATCGACAATCGGGAATGGCGCAAGGCCTCCGTCCTGTTCCGACGTCTCCCCGAGCTGCGGCGCCGGATCGAGGCGCTCGAAGCGGCCGTGGCCCGGCTCTCGGGCCGCGCGGCCGGACCGGGGGGATCCTCGGAGTGAGGTCCTGGCGCGGGTGGCGCCGCGCGGGCGCGGCGCTGGTGCTGCTGGCATGGGCCTCGCCGGCGGCAGGGCAGCCCGCACGTGGCGGGCCGTCCGACAACACTCCGCAGGTGCGGTATCTCACGCGGTCCGCGTTCCATCTCACGGCGGAGCGCCTGGCCGAGGACGACCGGCGGTTCCTCTGGGACGCACACGTCGGCGGCGAGCTCGACTTCGTCGACTACGGCGTGGGCCGCTTCACGTTCCTCGCGGACTATCAGGTTCTGCTCGGCGACGAGATCCGGGCCTTCGATCCGAACCAGGGCAGCTACGTGCTGCGCGCGCGGTCCTCGCTCCGGTTCGGGGCCACCGAGGTGGCCGCCGTCTTCCATCACCAGTCGCGGCACCTGAGCGACCGGGAGAAACAGGCTCCCGTGGACTGGAACTCGGTCGGCGCGCAGGTCCGGCAGGCCGCCGGAAACGCGCGGACGAGCCTCGAGGGGCGGGTGGACGTGCGTCGTGTGGTCCAGAAGTCGTTCGTCGACTACTCGTGGGAGCTCGACGCCGCCGTGCGAGCGGACAGACGCCTGCGGCCGGGTGTGGGCGTACTGGCCGCGGCCGGCCTCGCCTTCACGGGCGTGGACGGCAGCCACGACCGCTCGGGGCAGACCGGGTATCGCGTGGAAGGTGGGGTGCGCCTCGAGGGTCGCGCCGCAGCCGTGGAGCTGTTCATCGCCGGCGAGCGGCGGATCGACCCCTGGCCCCTCGAGGCCGGGACGGCCTCGTGGGTGGCCGCCGGTTTTCGCCTGCTGAGCGCCCCGTGACCCACTTGCCGTGCGGCCTGACGGATAATGAGGACACATGCGCCTGACGCCTCGGCGCCTCGCGGCCCGCGTTTCGGCGTGCGGCGTGATCTGCGGCCTGGCCGCGCTCACGCTGGCGCCGACCGAAGCCGCCGTCCGCCCCCCGAAGCTCCAGTACGAGACATTCGTCCTCGACAACGGGTTGCGCGTGATCCTGTCCGAGGATCACTCCACGCCCATCGTGCACGTCTCGGTCTGGTACCACGTGGGGTCCAAGAACGAGCGTCCCGGCCGCACGGGGTTCGCCCACCTGTTCGAGCACATGATGTTCAAGGGATCCCACAACGTGGAGCCCGAGACCCACACGTCGATCATCGCCGGCGTGGGCGGTCGCAGCAACGCGTACACGACCGAGGACGAGACGGTCTTCTGGCAGACGTTGCCGGCCCAGTATCTGCCGCTCGCGCTGTGGCTCGAGGCCGACCGCATGGCCACGCTGCGGATCGACGAGGCGGCGTTCGTCCGCGAGCGTGAGGTCGTCAAGGAGGAGCGGCGGCTCCGCGTGGAGAATCCGCCGTACGGACGGCTGACCGAGATCCTGTACGACCACGCGTTCACGACCCATCCCTACCGGCACCCGACCATCGGCAGCATGGCGGACCTCGAGGCCGCCTCGATCGCCGACGTGCGGGACTTCTACGAGACGTTCTACGTGCCCGAGAACGCGACGGTCACCATCGTCGGGGACTTCGACCTGGAGCAGGCGCGCGCCCTGGCGACCCGGTACTTCGGCCGCGTGCCGAAGGCGGAGCGGCCGGTCCCGCGGGACCTGCCCGAGGAGCCCGCGCACGAGGCCGAGCGTCGCGCCGTCGTGGAGGAGCCGTGGCCGCTGCCGGCCATCGTCGTGGCCTATCACGTCACCTACGACGGGCACCCCGACGCCTATCCCCTGCACATCGCGGCCAAGATCATGTTCGACGGCGACAGCGCGCGCATCCCACGGGAGCTCGTCTACGAGCGGCGTCTGGCGCTGACCGCCGTGGGCAGTGGCAACATCACCGAGCACCCGAACCTGTTCTACTCGATCGCGATCGTGCAGCCCGGACAGCGCCCGGAGGCGGTCGAGCGGGCGATGATCGCGGAGTTCGAGAAGATGGCGGCCGAGCCCGTGCTCGAGTCCGAGCTGGAGCGGGCGAAGAACCAGTTCGCCCGAGACTACATCATCAGTCGTGAATCGAACCAGGACAAGGCGCTGCACCTGGCCCATGCGGCGGTGATTCACAACGACATCACGACGGCCGACGGCGAGTTCGACATCTTCACCAACGTGTCGACGGCCGACGTGCAGCGCGTGGCACGAACCTACTTCACGCCGGAGAACCGGGTGGTGCTGCACGTGCTGCCGCGGGGGCCGGGTCGATGAGCACGCGCGGCGTCGCCGCGGTGCTGGTCGCGCTGCTGCTCGCGCCGGCCGCCGGCGCGCAGGCGCCGGCGCCGTGGCCGTCCGAGCCGCCGCCTGCGCCGCTGCCGGCCCGCCAGGTGAACTTCCCGCCCTACGAGCTGCGGACGCTCGCCAACGGGATGCGCGTCGTCTCGGTCGCGCACCACGAGCAGCCTGCGGTGACGCTGCGCCTGCTCGTCGGCGCCGGTGCCGCTGAGGATCCGGCGGGCAAGACCGGCGTGGCCGATCTGGTCGCGCAGCTGCTGGATCAGGGCACGACCAGCCGGAGCGCCAGCGAGATCGCCGATCTGATCGACACGATCGGCGGGGCGCTGGGCACCGGGTCCGGCACGGACCTGACGTCGGTCTTCGCCGTGGTCATGAAGGACTCGTTCGACGTGGGGATGGACCTCGTCTCCGACGTCGTCCGCCATCCGGCCTTCTCGCCCGAGGAGATCGAGCGCCAGCGCGAGCAGGCCGCCTCCCAGCTCCAGGTCAACTACGAGGATCCCGGCTACGTGGCCTCGGTGCTCTTCGACCGGCTCGTCTACGGCGTCCATCCCTACGGGCGCGCCCGCACGCTCCAGACGCTGGGGCGCATCACCCGCGACGACCTGCGTGCCTTTCACGCACGTCACTTCGCGCCGAACAACGTGATCCTCGCCATCGTGGGCGACATCGCCGCCGAGGAGGCCTTCGCGGCCGCCGAGCGCGTGTTCGGCTCGTGGCCGCGTGGCGACGTGGCGGCATGGGAGGAGGAGGCGCCGCCGGCCGCGACGCGCCGTCTCGTGGTCGTGGACAAGCCGGACGCCGTGCAGACCGAGATCCGGGTCGGGCAGATCGCCATTCCGCGGCGCCACGACGAGTTCCTGGCCTTCGACCTGGCGGTCAAGATTCTGGGCGGGGAAGGCGCCAATCGGCTGCACCGCGTGCTCCGGTCCGAGCGCGGCCTGACCTACGGGGCCGAGGCCGACACGCGGGCGCTCAAGTACGCCGGGGACTTCGTGGCGCAGACCAACACCCGGACCGAGACCACGGTCGAGACGCTCCGGCTCACGCTCCAGGAGTTCGGCCGGATCCAGCAGCAGCCGGTGTTCCGGGGCGAGCTCGGCGACGCCAAGGCCTACCTGGCGGGCAGCTTTCCGTTGACGATCGAGACGCCCAACGACATCGCCACGACGGTGATCAACGCCGTCCACTACGATCTGCCGATCGACGAGATCGGCACGTATCGCGAGCGCGTGGGGGCCATCATGCCGGCCGACATCCAGCGCGTGGCGCGGCGGTTCATCCATCCCGAACGGCTCTCGATCGTCCTGGTGGGCAACGCCAGCGCGTTCACGGCCGACCTGCGTGAAGCCGGGTTCACCGACTTCGACGTCATCCCGATCGCGCAGCTCGACCTGAGCTCCGCCACGCTGCGCGGCGGCGTCGGGACGCCCTGACGGATCTGTAATGGGGTCGG
>Ga0302046_10003540_pt1 | contig 14102 bp, 14 predicted proteins | sample RVTome_11_FD_200261 | JGI IMG/M metagenome (GOLD analysis project Ga0302046, IMG submission 200261) | Soil microbial communities from uranium-contaminated site in the Upper Colorado River Basin, Wyoming, United States - RVT147D111 (version 2) ...
GGCGGAGGTCGATTACACGGTCGAGAAGTTGACAGAGCGTGTGGCGCGCCTGCGCGCGATGTCGGGTAGTTGGCCGGCCGCGCGAGGACGCACGCCAGACACGCAGGATGTACTGGCCTAGTATAACGCAGCGGATGCTATTCGATATATTCCAAATCGGGAGGGTGAAACGGAAATGGTCACAGTGACTCCATCAGCAACGGCGAAGCTCAAAGACCTCATGGCCCAAGAGGGGATCCAGGACCAGGGACTGCGTGTCCGGGTCATGGGTGGAGGCTGCTCCGGGTATCAGTATCAACTGGCCTTTGACACGCCTCGGGAGGGAGATCAAATCGTCGAGCAGGACGGGGTAAAGGTGGTGATCGACTCGCGGAGCCTGTTGTTCCTCGCCGGCTGCGAGATCGATTTTCAGGAGGGACTCAACGCGTCGGGATTTGCCATCAAGAACCCGAACGCTAAAGGTTCCTGCGGCTGCGGGCAGTCCTTCCAGGCCTGAGACCTTTCGCGGGCGAGTCCCGAGCAGGTGATCGACGTTCTTATCATGCTCCACGCGAAGCATGCAACAGAGCGCTACCGAAACGGTGATGTCGTAAATTCGCGCCAGGTCGTGGAGCGGGCGGTGCACCGGCCTGATATCGTTCGCGCGGAAGGAAGGAGAGATTCATGACAACCCAAGCAGGAACGCCACCACAACCAACGCAAATGTCCAAGCGCCACGAGGAACTGGACGAGGTCGTGATCCGCTTCGCCGGGGATTCGGGCGACGGGATGCAGCTCGCCGGCATGCAGTTCACCAATGAGACCGCCCTGGCGGGGACGGATCTCGCGACGTTGCCCGATTTTCCCGCGGAAATCCGGGCGCCGACGGGGACCCTGTTCGGGGTAAGCGGCTTTCAGATCAATTTCAGCAGCCACGATATCTTTACCCCGGGGGACAACCCGGATGTGCTGGTGATGATGAATCCGGCGGCCCTGAAGGTGAACATACAAGATCTCAAGCCCGGCGGGATCATCATCGCCGACACTGCGGAGTTTACCGAGAACAACCTGAGGAAGGCCGGGTACACCAGCAATCCCCTCGAGGACGGTTCTCTCGCCAGTTATCAGCTCTTCCCGGTGGACATTACGCAAATGACGCTTCGGGCTGTGGACGGGTTGAACTTGAATACGAAAGTGGCGACCCGGTGTAAGAATTTCTACGCGCTGGGTGTGACCTCGTGGTTGTTCAACCGGCCCATCGATCCGACGCTGCGTTGGATTCAGAAGCGATTCGCGAAGAGTCCGGAGCTTGCCGAGGCGAACACCCGGGCGCTGAAGGCCGGGTTCAACTTCGGAGAGACGGCCGAGATGTTCGCCGTCCAGTACGAGGTGAAGCCGGCCCGATTAGTCCCGGGCAAGTACCGCAACATCACCGGCAACACGGCCACGGCCTTGGGCTTTCTCGCAGCGGCCGAGCGCTCGGGTCTGCCCCTGTTCCTGGGGAGCTACCCGATCACACCCGCGAGCGACATCCTGCACGAAGTCGCAGCCTACAAGAATTTTAACGTGTATACCTTCCAGGCGGAGGACGAGATCGCGGCCGCCGGGTCGGCGTTGGGGGCCGCCTATGGGGGAGCCATCGGGATCTGCACCACGAGCGGTCCGGGGATGCTGCTGAAACAGGAAATGATCAACCTGGCCGTGATGGCGGAGCTGCCTTTGGTTATCGCGGACATCCAGCGGGCAGGTCCGTCCACCGGCATGCCGACGAAGACCGAGCAGGCGGATCTCCTCATGGCTGTGTACGGGCGGTCCAGCGAGGCGCCCGTCGTGGTGCTGGCCCCCGCCACTCCCGGCGAATGTTTTTTCATGGCGTACGAGGCGGTGCGGATTGCCACAAAGTATATGGTCCCCGTCATCTTCCTGTCAGACGGGTATCTGGGCAACGGGGCCGAGCCCTGGCGGATTCCAAAGGTGGATAGTCTTCCCCCAATCAGGGTGGATTTCCGGACCGATCCCCAGGGGTTCCAACCGTATCTCCGGGATCCGGAGACCCTGTCCCGGCCCTGGGTGCGACCGGGAACACCCGGTCTCGAACACCGCATCGGCGGCCTGGCGAAGGAGGATGTGACCGGCCATATCAGTTACGATCCCGTGAACAACGAGAAGATGAACTACCTCCGGGCGGAAAAAGTCGCTCGCGTGGCCATGGACATGCCCCCCAGCGAGCTCCGGGGGGATCGTGCCGGAAAACTGCTCGTCATCGGGTGGGGGAGCACCTACGGATCCCTCGTGGAAGCGGTCGAGCGGCTTCGCGCCCAGGGAAAGTCGGTTTCCCACGTTCATCTTCGGTACCTGAATCCCCTCCCGCCGGATCTCAAGGATCTGATCCATAGCTTCGAGACGGTCATCGTGGCTGAGCTGAATATGGGCCAGCTCTTGAAGATCATTCGAGCGGAGTACGTGGTGGACGCCAAAGGGATCAATAAAATCCAAGGGCAGCCTTTTAAAGTGGCCGAGGTCATGGACAAGTTACGCGCAGTTTTGGAGGCATGAAGATGAGTGAGACCGCTGCAGTCAAATTGACGCGGAAGGATTTTATGTCGGACCAGGAGGTCCGCTGGTGCCCCGGTTGTGGGGATTATTCGATCCTGGCCCAGATGCAGAAGGTCCTTCCCGAGTTGGATATTCCCCGGGAAAAGCTCGTCTTTGTCTCGGGCATCGGGTGTGCCAGCCGCTTCCCGTACTATATGAACACCTACGGCTTTCACTCCATCCACGGCCGGGCTCCGGCGATTGCCACCGGACTCAAGATCGCGCGCCCGGAGCTCTGCGTGTGGGTCGTGACCGGGGACGGGGACGGACTGAGCATCGGCGGAAACCATTTGATCCATGCGCTGCGCCGGAACATCGACATCAAGATTCTTCTCTTCAACAATCGGATCTACGGGTTGACCAAGGGGCAGTACTCTCCCACCTCGGAGCTCGGCAAGGTGACCAAATCCACCCCCTTTGGGTCGCTCGATTATCCCATCAACCCGATCGAGATCGCTTTCGGGGCAGAGGCCACGTTCGTGGCCCGCAGCGTCGATGTGGAGATCAAGCACCTGCAAGAGATCTTGAAGCGGGCCCACGAGCACAAAGGGTCCGCCTTCGTCGAGATCTTGCAGAATTGCAATGTCTTTAACGATCGAGCATGGGAACCCATCACGGATCGTGCCACCAAGGCGGACCACCAGTTGGTCCTCGAGCATGGCAAGCCCTTGATCTTCGGGAAGAATCGTGACAAGGGGATCCGCCTGAGAAAGGATATGACCCCCGAGATCGTGAGCCTCGGCGAGGGGGTCGATCCCGTAGAGCTGCCGATCCACGATGAGACCAACCCCACGATGGGCTCTATTCTGAGCCGTCTCGGGCCTCAGTTTCCTACTCCCATCGGGGTCTTCCGCGCCGTGCGAAAGATGACCTACGACGAAGGCGCCAACGCCCAGATCGAAACCGCCAAAAAGCAACTCGGCCCGGGCAACCTGGAGGCGTTGCTTAATCGAGGAGACACCTGGGTCGTCGAATAAGTCTCTTGCCTCGCTCGGATTGGACCGACTGGCGCCCAGGGATCTCCCTTGGGCGTCTCTTTATGTCTTCGCGTGAACATGATCCTTCCGTAGATTGTTTGCTGAAAGGAGGATGTTATGCCCCCTGCTATCGGACAGAAGGCACCGGACTTTAGCTTGGTGGACACAGACCGAAAGCCACGAACCCTCGCGGAGTTCAAGGGAAAGAAGTTGATCTTGGCTTTTTACCCTGCCGCCTTCACCGGTGTCTGTACGAAGGAGATGTGCGCGTTCCGGGACAGCTTGGGCCAACTGGGCCAGATTGGCGCAGCCGTCCTCGGGGTCAGCGTGGATTCGCCTTTTGCCAATAAGGCCTTTGCGGAACAACACAAAATCAACTTCCCTCTCCTCAGTGACTACGCGCGCGAGGTGATCGGCGTGTACGATGTCCGGTTGCCCGACCTGGCGGGGCTCAAGGGCTACATTTCGGCCAAGCGGGCGGTCTTTGTTCTGGACAAAGACGGTGTGATCCGCTATGCATGGGTGTCGGATGACCCCACGAAAGAGCCGAATTACGACGAGGTGAAGCAGGCGGTCCAGCAAATCACCTAAGGTCCGATGTCCGAAGTCCGACGTCCGAAGTCAGTAGCGGGGTGCCGGAAAGGATTTCTTGGACCTCGGACACCGGACCCCGGACTGTGTGACGCCACGGAGTGGGCATGGAAATTATCCTGGCCAACCACAGTAGCTATCCCAGAGTCGGGGCCAGCAGGGAGCAGCAACGGCTCCGGCGGGCCTATGCGCAACGGGAACGGGGAGAAATATCGCCGGAGGCCTTCACCCAGGTTCAGGAGTCGTTGGTCGCGGAGGTCATCGAGGAGCAGGCCAGCGCGGGATGTGCACTCCTGACCGATGGCCAGATCCGCTGGTATGATTCCATCTCGCATCTGGCCGCAAGGCTGGCCCACGTCGAGATCAACGGCCTGCTCCGGTACTTCGATACCAATTTCTACTTCAGGCAACCGGTGATCACGGCAAAGGTGGAGCGGCGCAACTCCCTCATCGTGGAGGAGTTTCGGTACGCCAAAAAGATCTCGCCCCGACCGATCAAGCCGGTCCTGACGGGTCCGTACACACTGGCGTGCGGCTCCATCCGGCAGACCCCCGCGTACCGGAATCTCGACAGCCTGGTGATGGATTTCAGCGCGGCGCTGGCCCAGGAGGTCGGCATGCTCGCCGGCGCCGGCGCGGAAGTCATTCAGGTCGAGGAGCCGGCCATCCTGCGCCATCCGCAAGATCTCCCCCTGCTGCAGCAAGCGCTGGAGCCGTTGAATGCGGCGCGGGGAGCCGCGCGGCTCGCCCTCTACACCTATTTTGGTGATGCCACCCCGGTTTATGAGGAGCTTCAAGAGCTTCCGGTCCAGATCCTTGGCTTCGACTTCACCTATGCCCCGAGGCTGCCGCAGAAGATCGCTGCGCTGGGAGCCCCAGTGACCCTCGGCCTTGGATTGATTGACGGTCGCAACACCCGGATGGAGACCCCCGAGGATGTTTTTCCGGTCTTGGAAAAGATTCTCCCCCATGTGCCTGAAGACGCGGTGTACCTCAATCCTTCGTGCGGGCTCGAGTACCTTCCCCGGGACAAAGCCGTGGCGAAGTTGAGGCTGATGAGAGAGCTCAAAGAGAAATTCCTGCAACGGAGGAAAGGATGAGCCGCGCGGTCTTACAAGAAGTGGGACTCACGCTGCCGCTGTTACCGACCACCACGGTCGGCAGCTTTCCCAAACCGGATTACCTCTTGGAGGCACGGGGGAAGTTCGCCCGGAAAGAGATCACCCGGAAGGATCTGGATACCCTCGAAAAGCAGGCGACCGAATTCTGGATCGCGCAGCAGGAAGCCATCGGTCTGGATGTCCTGGTGGACGGAGAACAGTACCGGGGGGACATGGTCGCGTACTTTGCGGACGTCATGGGCGGCTTCGAGATGGGTGGGTTAGTCCGGTCGTATGGGAACCGGTATTACCACAAGCCGATCATCGTGGGAAAGGTCAAGCGCCCCGGCCCCATCACGGTCGACTGGTGGAAATTTGCCCAGGGACTCACGAAGAAGCCGGTCAAAGGGATGCTGACCGGGCCTTACACGATCATGGACTGGTCGTTTAACGACTATTACCCGGACCGGAAGGCGGCGTGTTTCGCCCTGGCATCGGAAATTCGGAAGGAAGTCGAGGCGTTAGTCGAGGCGGGGGCGAAAATCATCCAGATTGACGAGCCGGCACTCTCGGTCCGCCCGGAGGAGATCGATTTTGCGCTCGAGGCGATGCACGTCGTCACCGATGACATCCCGGCCTACTTCATCACGCATATCTGTTATGGGGCCTTCGAATTCATTTATCCGAAGATGCTCGATCTTCCCGTCGACAACTTCGATCTCGAGATGTCCAACAGCGGGTTGGATCTCATCGGGCTTTTCAAGAAGGATCCTTTCACCAAAGACCTCTCTTTCGGGGTGCTGGATGTCCATTCCCACGCAATTGAGACGCCAGCCGTGGTGCGCGAGCGGATCGAAAAGGCGTTGGAAGTCCTTCAACCGGAAACCATCTGGGTGGATCCTGACTGCGGGCTGAAGACCCGGACGGTAGAGGAAGCGCAAGCAAAGCTTCGTTCGATGGTGGCGGCGGTCCAGGGGGTGCGGCAAACGTTGGGCGGTCGGTAAAGCGGAGGGAGCACGTGGGGAGCGTCGTCAAGAAGCGCCGGAAGAAGATCCGGAAGCACAAGTATAAAAAGCAGCGCCGTCGCCAGCGCCACAAGAAGAAGAAGGGCTAATTATCGCATTACGCTCCACCGATCTGGATGAAAGGGCCTGGGTGCCGAAAGAGCCGGATGAATACATGCGGGCGCACCCCAGGCCCTTTTGTATTCAGAGTGACGCATGATTGCTTCTCTGTATGGCGCTTGCATTCACGGTGCTTGCCCGGAGTGCGGCTGAGCGGTGTCGAGCGGTGCATGGCCACGTGGTGAGCGGTGGGGGTACTGACAATGGGGCAGGATCGGATCACCAAGGAAGCCCTGGAGCAGTTTGCCAGGGAGCAGTGCCCGTACCTGGAGGACGTCGGCATCCGATGCGAGGAGCTCGGCAACGGATACGCGGTAGTCCGATGGCAATACGACAAGCGATGGCTGCGGCCCGGCGGATATGTCTTCGGCGGCCTGCTGATGATGTTGGCCGACATGGCCATCTACTACGCGATATTGAGCGTCGTCGGGTTAAAGCCGATGGCGGTAACGAACGAGCTGAAGATCAACTTCCTCCGCCCCGCCGTCGGCACCGATGTGCTGGCCCGGGGCGAGGTGCTCAAGGTGGGGCGGCGCATCGCCTATGGCGAGATCCGGCTGTACGGCCCGGAAAACCCGGAGAGGCTGCTCGGCCACGCCACCAGCAGCTACGTGCTGCCGGATGACTAGAACTTGAGGTGCTCCTCCATTTCATTGTGCACGCCGGGTGCCTTTGGCACCCATTCTGCAGGGGCCCTGGACGATGCGACTTATCGTAACCACATGGCGACGTCGCACGGTCAGGCCGTATGGATGCGGGGTTCCTGGGCCGGAATAGGTATCCGGACGGATGAGGTCCTAGCAGATGACAGGGCGGGGCGAGACCATGGGCGATATCGAGCGGTGCGATTTTGTTTCATTGATCGTCCGGGATATTGCGCGGGCGGTCCGGTTTTATCAGGAGACCCTGGGCCTTCCCTTGAGATTCGTCCAGGGCGATGCATATGCCCTCTTCCAGATTGGGGGGACAAAGCTGGCCCTGCAACGGGCCCGGGCGGCAGGCTCTGATCTTCCGGTAGCCCATGATTTGGTCGCCCCCATGCCGGAGTCGGGCGTATCCTCCCTCTTGGCCTTTGCGGTAAAGGATGTGGATCACTGTTGTGCCAGGCTCAGGGAGCGGGGGGTTCTTATTTTGCGTGAACCTGTTGACTACCACTGGGGCGACCGGGAATTCTCGGTCTGTGACCCGGACGGTCACGTGCTGATTTTTTATGGTCCACCCCGGGAAAGACCGGCTCGGACGACATAGCCGCACGGGCTCCCCCGAGTGCTGCAGTAACCAGAGGACCACCGGAGGCAAAGAGGCGCGGTGTCGGGCATGGAAGATTCATCCCTGGCTCTTATCTGCGTCCTCACAGGTCAGGCGCTGGCGTGAGGAGACGCCTGTGGGCCCTTGTGGGCGCGGACCACCTTCCTCCCGCCTCCCGGCGCAAGCTGCGCATCGTCGCCTTCCTCTACTTCCTTGAGGGGGCCCCGCCCGCCATTCTGTGGGACATCCTTCCCGTCTATTTCCGTATGAGTGGTGCTTCTCTTGCCGCCATTGGAGGTCTCCGGCTCTTGGAGCTTCCGTATTCCCTCAAGGTATTGTGGTCCCCTTTGGTGCACCGCTACGGCGATCGACGGACCTGGATGTGCGGCTGCCTCCTGGCTGCGGCCCTCGCAGTAGCGTGGATCCCGTTCGTCGAAGTTGTGCATCCCGGGTGGGTCGTGTTCGGCCTCGTGCTGCTCTTGGCCGCGGCCTCGGCGACGCAAGACGTGGCCATCGATTCGTACACCGTCGGCCTGGTCGATCCGGCGGAGCAGGGGGCGGCCAATGGCATCCGGGCCTCGGCTTATCGGGTGGCGCTCGTACTGGTGGGCGGCGTGTTGTTGATGTTCGCCCCCCTGATCGGATGGACGGGACTCTTCTTGGGGGCGGCGTTCCTCTTTGCCAGCCTCGGGTTGGCGGCCTTACGCGTCCCTCGACTCGATCTTGCGCCCGAAGCCCGCCTGGCGTGGAAGGCCGGATTCGTAGAATGGATTGCCACCTGGCGCGCCGTCCCCCTGGTCCTCTTTGCCCTCTCGTATAAGCTGGGGGAATTTGCCATCGGACCCATGATCAAGCCGTTTTGGGTGGACCAGGGGCGTTCCCTCTTCGAGATCGGACTCGTGCCGACCAGCATCGGGATCGGGCTCAGCGTGGCGGGGGCGTTGGCAGGAGGGGGCTTCATCACCCGCTTCGGAATCTTCCACGGCGTGTGGTTCCTGGGGTTGCTCCAGGCTGTCTCGAACCTGGGATATGCCCTGGTGGCGTGGGGGGATCTGGGCCGGCTGGGTTTGTACGGGGCGTCGGCCTTCGAGTCGTTTACCGGGGGCCTCGGGACAGCGGCTTTTCTCGCCCTGCTCATGAATGTCTGTGACAAGGACCATGCCACGGTCCAGTATGCCTTCCTCTCCTCCCTTTTTGCCCTCACCGGGCGATTGGCGGGAGCCGTCAGCGGGCTCGGCGCCGAACGGCTCGGATACGAGGGTTATTTCATCTTGACCTTTTTCCTGGCGCTGCCTGCCCTTGCCTTGTTGCCCTGGGTGAGGCCATGGATTCGGGAGACTCCCACGACACAATAGGTCGCTGGATACATTTCCGCCATCAGTAACGCCGGCGCCTTCGGTCTTCTCGATCTTCTCGTCGATGGCGACGGCATGCTGTTGCGTTCAATCAAGGGGCGTCGTCCCATGCTCGACCTGGCGCTTGTCAATGCCACGGGGCGTGTCGCATGATGGCCGCCTGGAAAAAGCCCACCACCAGGATGATGGGCAGCAGGTTGGCCGAGGCATGGGCAAGGATTTTTCCGAAGGCCTTGCCCTGATCCACGACATTTTGGATAACATGCATCCACGGCCGACGAGGCTCGTGGGGCCCTGGATTTGTGTCATTCACCATTGCGCCGGACCTGCCTGTCCACTCCGTTCGTCGAGCGACGCCTGCTCCTGCACCGGGTCCACAGCGTTTGGACCGAGGCCGGGCCCGAACATATCCGAAAAGCTTCTGCAGTCTTTATGTTTATGCTGTTTGGCCACGGTCGCCGTTTTTGTCATCGTGCAGGATAGTTCCAACTAACTCGCCCTAATTTGGCTGGGATGTAATTACCCTGCCGGCGGCACGTAGCACGCCGCAGCTCCCGAGCGGGATCACGGGAAGGAGGAGTAGGTCATGGAACACTTCCTTGGGGGTCCAAGGCTTGAGCGTATTCACCAGCAGGCGCGCACATCACATCAGTATGGCCCGGTGGCGACCTGCGGGCGGTGGTGGCGATCTTATCGAATTTCGGAGATCTTGGGTATACATAAATGGGCCTGAGTGCGCTCCCCAAGCCCCAAGACAAGCCCGATCACGTTTGGCGAGATTTCACGAGCGAGGCAAGTCTAACACTACTGCTGCTGTAAAACAGAGCCAACCATCCGGGATGATTGCGCTCTGCTAACGCTATATTTGTACCGTATGTGTGTTTTGAAAAAAAGTTCACCGCGCGGTCAGCCAGGGCAATTCTGACGCCAGGTGTTGCGCTTTTTGAAGCCTTGGTGATAGTTGACGCTGCTAGCGGGAAAATGCGCCGCCTCGTGCCCTCCCCGCGGGGGACTGGATGGGGTTACCGCCGGGGCGAAAGCCCTGGCGGCGGTCGCTGGTCGCTCTGCCATAACCGCGGTTCCGAGAAGAAGCGCTGCCGGACGACTCGATGTGAGCGCGTCTATCGCCGGAAGAAGCTCTGTTCTCCGTCCTGGCGGCACGCGAATTCTCGGGACCGGGTCTGCGCACGGTTTCCCGCCTTTGACTCGTCGGGCGATGCACACTGGGACGGCGGGCATGGGTATGGCTACTGCCGGATCTCTGGATCGTGGCCGCGCCGGCCTCCGGTCTCTGGGCCGGGCCGCGGCGCACTCCGGACTCGTGTGCATCGCTATCCCTGCGATAACCGCGCGTCGCGTCCCTGTCAGTGCCGGAGCGAAGGGTATGGGAGCGGATGGGGGATGGGATACCGGGACGAGTGATATTGGAGGTCCGATTCGCACCACTCCTGGTGTTGTTACGCCGACGGATTACAGCGGAGGGACCGGTGGGCCGATCATCCGTCCGACTGATCGAGGATGCACGCCGGCTGCTACTGCGACTGACGCTGCCATGTCTCTCGTGAGAGGCATGAGGTTTGTTTCGGCTCCCCTGCGGCTCGAAAACTTTGTCCTTGACGAGGCCGGAGGCGCTGGAACGACCGAATCTGCGGCGCAACGTCTCGTGGCGATAGACGACCCCTCTACGGTGTTTCGGGTCGTGCCGCCACTGGTGAAAGCCGCCATGTCTGGCAATAATCGTCCTTGACGTGAAATGCGGGGTGGGGGGATGCTTGTGGATGTTCACGATCACGACATGGCGGCGGGGCCAATCAAAGGCGCTGAAGAAGAATCCTGATGACACCCGGATGCCGCTGCTCCAGATGAAGAGTGTGCTCGCGTAATAGCCGGGCGGCGGTCCCCAGAAAACCGGGGGGTATGCCGGCCACCACCAGCTGCCGTATATCACCTGCGGATAGTAGGTGGGGACATAAACGATATGCGGGCTCGCCGGCTCGATGACGATCACCCCCCCTTCACGATGCACGCGGAGATGCTCCAGTGTTTCGAGAGTACCGGCCGCATACGCCCTCTCCCGCAGCTCCTGGATCCTGTCCATCACTTCTGCCTTTTGCGAGAGAAACGCATCGCCCAGGCGTCTTGTCCATTCCAGGTCCTCGTCCATGCGCGCAAGGACTTGCGGAAAGGCGATGAGCGCCTTGACGCTCGGGTCCCAGTCCTTGTCCGCCACTGCCTCGACCGCCTGCGCCCCTTCCAGGCCCGGGTTGTTTCTGGACCAGCGTGAAGCCTCGACGACCTCGAGGGGATAGGTCGAGGCCATCAGGATCTGGGACAACAAGGCATCGGGATACAGCGCGACCGGCGCCAGCATCTGATCGAGCTCAGCCTCGCTGAACGCCTGCTCGCTCTCTTGGGCGGATGCGATGGGAAGTGCAATCAGCAGGATCAGCGGGGGGATCAAAACAAGCTTCGTGAAGGTTCTCATGAACCACTCCTCTGTTCACAACTCTCGCATCGCTCTGTCGGCCACCCGTGCCAAGCACTTTCTACAGTGTTTACCGTCCTGTACTCTTTTAGACCCCCAACGAGCGGGTTCGGTTTACAGCAGGGGGAGAACGGGATGACGACCTGGTTCGGCATGCCCGGTGCTCCCGGGGGAGAAGGGGCGAACTGTGGCTCAGAGTAGCCAATCACGGCGCGGGCGAAACCTTCTGAGCAGATCAGGGGCGCAGTCCAAAAGCGGCGCGTATTCGTTCCCGTAATGCCGATTCCTCCTGCGGTCCCCGCACGATCGCGAGCCGCCTCCCGGTGGCGTCGAAGAAAACGAGGGTCGTGTTGGGAACCTCATGCCTGGCGGCGAAGTCTTGTCCCTCGGGGGTGTTCAAATCCGCCAGGACAAACGCGACTTGACCGCGAAACTCAGGCCGGAGCGCGTCGACCACGCGCTTGAGTTGCGCGCAGTTCGATCACCCCGGCGCGAACACCTGGACGATGGTCGGTTGCTTGCCGATGACATCGAAGTCACTGTACCCTGCTTGACTCGTCAGGGAGATGACGAGGATGACCGCAGCCACCCCGAGAGGCACCGCAAAAAAGAGACCGGCGCGCCACCGTTTCTTCGCCTGGCGTCGTGCCAATGCCTGCTGTCGCGCATGTTTCTTCCGCTGACCCATGGGATATCCCCCCATCGCTACGTGGTACCCTACGCGGGCCGGGATCGGACGAGGATTCCGTCCGATCGCGTCGAGGTGCAAGGGCCGGGCCACCCTATGGGAGGGCGCCCCGCAACAAAGAGAACCAGATGAGATACTGCCTGACCCTGACCCTCTGACTTATGGGACGTTGGGAAAGTGTTGTCGACCGAATCGGGGTTAATAGCCCAGGTTCTCGATGTCTTCTTCGTCCATCCCGAAAAAGTGAGCGATCTCGTGCAGCACCGTAATTCGAATCTGCTCGCAGAGCTCGGTGGGGTCGGGAAAGTCCCGCAGAAGCGGCTCGGCGAAGATAGTGATCTTATCGGGAAGCGGGGGAAGATCGAACGTCGAGCGCTCGGAGAGCGGGATACCTTCATAGAGGCCGTACAACGTGTCTTCACGCGGATCGAGGCCCATCGCCCGGAGTTGGCTTGGCGTGGGGCTCTTTTCGACCGTGACCACGACATTGTGGAGGCGCCGGCGAAACTCGACCGGAAGGCTGTCGAGCACCCGTATGGCTTCTCGCTTTAGCTCCTCCTCAAACACAAGAGTTCTCTCCCCCTGCCAGACCCTTCTTCGGAAAACGGCATGTAGACCATGACTACACATCATCTCACGATCTGTCAATCCGCATCACAGAGCCAACCTCCCAGAAGTTACGCATCCTCCTTATGAAATTTTCGTTACGACACCGTGTCTCTGCCTCTGGTGCGAATCACCCGAACCGTAACGACAACGAGCGTCAGCACCGTTAGTGGCATGACAAACCAGATCATCGCCAAACTGAAAGCGGGCAATGCGGCATGTTGAGCGGCCGCCAAGACAAGATACAGCGTGTAGGCGGCATAATAACCCAGGAAAAGAGTCCCCTCCCACCGTGCGATGACATTGCCGGTGAAAAAAATGGGCAAGCAGGCCACTGCCACTGCGATCATGACGGGGATGTCAAAACGCAGCGCAGCAGGGGACACGTGGATACCATCCGGGGCGACAATGCTGGACAAGCCCAGGACCCCCAGGATATTGAAGATGTTGCTGCCGACGACATTCCCGACGGCGATATCACGCTCGCCACGGATGCTGGCGATGATCGAGGTTGCGACTTCGGGCAAAGACGTTCCGGCTGCCACAATGGTCAAGCCGATGACCAATTCACTGACGCCCAACGATTGGGCGATGGATACCGCGCCTTCCACGAGCCACCGTGAACCGAGCACCAGCAATCCGAGACCGCCAACGATAAACGCTGTGTTGATCATCCAGGACTGAAGAGAGGTCTCCTGCGTGCCCCCATACGCCCTGGCATATTCGTCTTGGAGGTTCTTGTTCTCTTTGCGGCTGTGATGGATGACAAAAGCCGTGTATGCGATGACACCGGCCGATAGGAAGAGACCATCAAGACGGCTAATTTTTCCATCGAGGCCGAGTAAAAGTGTCACGATGGACACGGCAATCATGAGTGGGACATCCCGGCGAACCAACTGCTGGGAGACGACGAGCGGCACGATGAGAGCGGAGATGCCGAGAATGAATAACACGTTGAAGATGTTGCTGCCTACGACGTTCCCGAGCGCAATGTCGACTTGGCCGGTGAAGCCAGCCGTCACACTGACCACCATTTCCGGCATGCTGGTGCCATATGCCACCACGGTGAGGCCGATAACCAGCGGAGAGATGCCGGCTGCGGCTGCGAGTTTCGACCCGCCCCTGACTAATCCTTCAGCGCCGGCGACCAGCAGGAGAAGGCCCAGAACCAGGAGTAGTAGTGTCATGGCGATATGTGTCCCCTAGGGGAAAAAGAGCTCACGTTGGACCTCAGCTACCCAGGTCCGACCGCCAATGTGATATACGTGCCAAGCACTTGAAGCATATCTGCCATGTACTGTTGCGTGGGGCATGAATGTACGATATGAACCGCGGCTTTGTCCCGGGATTCTCC
>Ga0302046_10003541_pt1 | contig 14100 bp, 13 predicted proteins | sample RVTome_11_FD_200261 | JGI IMG/M metagenome (GOLD analysis project Ga0302046, IMG submission 200261) | Soil microbial communities from uranium-contaminated site in the Upper Colorado River Basin, Wyoming, United States - RVT147D111 (version 2) ...
AGGTGTTCGACGCATACACCGACCCCGAGGCGCAGAAGATCTGGTACACGATTCTGGACGAGGGCATGACGGTCGAAAGCGAGGTCGACCTTCGCGTCGGAGGGAAGTGGGTCAGCACCTGGGGATTCACGCCGGACGAGATGTTTCGTGAAGTCAACACGTTTCAGGTCATCGAACGGCCGCACCGGTTGGTGTCGAAGTCGTCATTCACCTCGCCCGACGGTTCCACCATGGACACCGACGTCGAGATCACCTTCCGGGACGACCGTGGCAAGACGATGATGACGGTCGTCCAAAGTGGTTTTCCCGACGAAGCAATCAGGGACTTCGTCGCCAACACCGCCTGGATTGGTGCGTTCAAGCGGATCAATGCCTACTTTGCGGCCAGGATCGGGGGTTAGGCCCCGATCCTGCGGGCAGCGAGTCCGGTTTCTGTGTGTACCTAGCGCCAGATTTGGCGCTAGGTACCTCAGGTAAGTCTTCCCCGGGGGGTTACCACCACTCCGGGGGCGCGCCAGGATGCTGGCTTCCGTGCTATGTTTCTGGCGGCATATGAGCGATTCGCCTTGAGACATTCCAGACTTCGGGAGCTTCGTGAGGCGGCCGGGCTCACCCAGGCGGAGCTGGCCAGTAGGGCCAGAGTGAGTCGTCAGATGGTGGGTGCGGTCGAGGGAGGGCACCATCTGCCTCGGGTAGACGCCGCCATGTCGCTTGCAACGGCGCTGGGGACCGACGTGCGGTCGTTATTCGGCTCCGATTCGGCGGCGGTGGATGCGATATCGGGTCTCGCGCCACGCGAAGACACGCTGGTGCGGGCGGGTTGGGTTGGTGAGGTGATGGTCACCGCTCCGGTGCGATCCGGATCGGACGGTTGGGACGTTGCTGACGGAGTCGTGGAGAACGACACCGTTCGCCTGCTGAGCCCTATCGGAGCGGGGCTGGTGGTGGCCGGATGCGAGCCAGGTCTGGTCCTAGTGGAACGACTCCTGCGCGAGGCGGGAATGGGAGGTGTGGCGGTCGACGGGTCGAGCGCCTCGGCCGTGCAGGCGTTGAGGAAGGGACGGCTACATGCCGCCGTAGTTCATGGCCCCGTCGGCGGGCCGTCACCCCTTCTGGAAGACGCCGAAGTCATTCGATTCCATCTTGCCCGCTGGCAGGTGGGTCTGGCCGGGCCGGCCGAGGCGCCCGCCGGTTGGTGGGAAGAGGCGTTGGCAGGAAAGGTCGACGTGATCCAACGCGAGCACGGTGCCGAGGTTCAGCACGCGTTCGAGCGGGCTGCACAATCGGTTCCGGCACCCGGGCCGCGGGTTGACACCCATCTCGACTCGGCCAGGCTGGCGGCTGCCACCGGATTGGCCGGGGTCACCATCGAGCCAGCTGCGTTGGCAGTGGGCGCCGTCTTCCACCCACTCGAGGTTCACGTGGCAGAGATGTGGGTTGCCGCCGACTGGGTCGATGACCCGGTGGTGGAAGTCGCCATGACCGTTGTGACCAGCCGGCGGTTCCAGCGTCGGTTGGCGGGCGTGGGCGGATATGACCTCGACGGATGCGGAACCAGGGCAGCATGACCGGGTGGTTCCGGGGTATGACGGTTCCTGTCGTTTGGTGGTCACTGGTCGGTCTGTTGGCGACTGGCGTCACCGCTTGCTTTGCAGATGGTGAAGGTGGTGAAGGAATCGGGGGCCCGCTGATCGGTCAGGATGCGCTCGTGGTGGCAGGGGCCTCCGATCTGAGACCGGCCTTCGAGGAGATAGGGGTGCTGTTCACAGCTGCCACCGGTCATGAGGTGGTTTTCGACTTCGGCTCGTCGGGGCAATTGGCTCAGCGGATCATCGAGGGGGCACCTGTGGATGTCTATGCCTCGGCGAGCGCCGAGTTCGTCGACCGGGTTCTGGCCGAAGGTGTTGGGGACCCCGACACCAGGGCGCTGTACGCCATGGGCCGGATCGCCATCTGGTCCCGGGCTGATGAGTGGGGCGGGTGGGCCACCCTCGAGGATCTTGTGTCCGACCCCGAGGTGCAGGTGCTCGCGATCGCCAACCCCGAACATGCTCCATACGGTCGGGCCGCCGAGGAGGCGTTGAAGTCGCAACAGCTGTGGGGCACGGTCAAGCCGAGTCTCGTGTTTGGTGAGAACATCTCCGACACCCAACGGCTGGCGTCCACCGGCGACGCCGATGCCGCCATCGTGGCCTTGTCCCTGGCCATTGCCTCCGGAGATGCCGGGGAGTGGGCCCTGGTCGACGAAAGCCTCCACCGACCGCTAGAGCAGGTGCTGATAACCATCTCCACCCAGGAGGGCAGAGTTGAGGCGGCCCAGGCGTTCGCGGCCTTCGTCAACCAGCCCGAAGGCCGTGAGGTGATGCTTCGCTTCGGGTTCGCACTGCCCGGCGAGCAGGTGGCAGCCGACTGATGTGGGATCCACTCTGGCTGACATTGCGGGTCACCGCGGCTGCCACACTGATCGTGGGGGTCACCGGCATCGGGTTTGGTTACCTGTTGGCTCGAGCGAGGTTCCCGGGGCGTGCTCTGCTCGATGCGCTGGCCAGCGCTCCCATCGTCATGCCGCCGACAGTTCTTGGCTACTACCTCCTGGTGGTGCTGGGCAGACGCAGCCCGATCGGCCGAGCGTGGGAGGCGGTGTTCGGCTCACCGCTCGTCTTCACCTGGCAGGGGGCGGTGGTAGCAGCCTCGGTCGCCTCCTTCCCATTCTGCCTCCGAGCCGCTCGGGCTGCCATCGAGAGTGTCGATCGTCGCTACGAGGCGGTCGGCCAGGTCATGGGTCTTCCGGGATGGCGGGTCGCAGCTCAGATCACACTGCCACTTGCCCGGCGAGGTTTGCTGGCGGGGGTGGCGCTGGGGTTCGCTCGAGCGCTAGGCGATTTCGGAACCACTGTCATGGTCGCCGGCAACATTCCGGGGCGCACCCAAACCATGCCGATCGCGGTGTACGACGCGGTCCAGGCATTCGACTATGACCGGGCCGGGACGCTCGCATTCGTTCTTCTCGGGATAGCGGTCATGGTGCTTCTGCTGGTGCGAAGACTCGAGCGGAGCATTAGCTGATGCTCGAGGTCGATGTCACTCACCGGATTGGCGAGTTCGACCTCAGGGCGGTGTTCGCCGCCGATCGGGGGATCACGGTGCTGTTCGGCCCTTCCGGCGCCGGCAAGAGTCTGACCCTCCGGCTCATCGCGGGAATCGACCGGCCGTCGACCGGCTCGATCCGGCTCAACGGCGAGACCCTGGTCGACACCTCGACCGGGGAATGGACATCACCTCGAGATCGCCGTGTCGGCATGGTTTTTCAGGAATCTCTGCTCCTGCCGCACCGCACGGTCCTGCAGAATGTCGCCCTCGCCGTCCGTGACGGCAACAGGGACGATCGTCGCCGGTCCGCTCGGAGCTGGCTCGACGAGGTCGAAGCGGGCGAGTGGGCCGACCGCCGACCCCATCAGCTCTCAGGTGGTCAGGCACAGCGAGTCGCCCTGGCCAGGGCACTGGCAGGTGAGCCTCGGGCCCTGCTCCTCGATGAGCCGTTCAACAGCCTGGATCAGACGGTGAGACGACGTCTCCGGCTCTTGGTTCGTGACATCGTCCAGCGCAGGCAGCTTCCCACTTTGTTCGTCACCCACGACCCGGGAGAAGCCACCGAGCTCGCCGACGACCTCCTCCTGGCCGCCCCGGGCCGGGTCGGCGGCGATGCAGGTGATCGAGACGGGATTGCCGCTCTCGCCCGTCTTCTCTCCGACGACTGACTAGAGGAGGGCGCGGCCGATCGAGCTCACCCCACGAGCCGGTGCTCCATGGCATAGATGGTGGCTCCGGCCCGGGTCGAAACCCCGATCTTGGCGTAGATGTTCTCCACGTGGCGGCCCACCGTCTTCGAAGAGATGAACAGCTCATCTCCCACCAGGCGATTGGTGTATCCGCGAGCGATCAACCGGAGCACCTCGACTTCACGATCGGTGAGCCCTCCAGGGTTGCTCATGGGTGGCATCAGCGCCTTGCTGCCACTGGCGGCTATTACGGCTTCTGCCGCATCGCGGTCGAGGAGCCCGGCGGCAACTTCCGTCGTCATCGTTTGGGTCGCCTCTTGAAGGGCCAAGGCCGGTCGATGAGGCCGGGCTGCGGTGAGTGCAGCCATGACATCGGCCGCGGCGAGAATCCGAGCTAGAGTCGAAAGCTGTTCCCCACCCAACTGACGGTGATAGCCAGACCTGTCGATGCGTTCGTGGTGGCTACAAGCCAGATCCCCCAGAGGGGCCAACTCGTGGCACCTCGAGAGGATGCGCCCGGTCAGATAAGGATGAAGCCGCACCTTCTCCCACTGCCCTGTGGACAACCTGCCCGGTTTGTCCCAGATCCCGTTCTCGACGCCGACCCTCCCCAAATCGTGAACCATTGCTGCCCGTCGTAGCGTCGCGCACTCCAGCGTGCCCATACCCATCTCTTGGGCCGCCCCGACCGAAAGATCGGCCACCTTGGGCGAATGGCCACGGGTCCAGGGGGATTTGATGTCGACGAAGTCGGCCAGGGCCCTCAGGGCGTGATCGAGGTCGTCGAGATGCTCCACCGGCTTCGGCTCCAGGGCGAGCACGTCTTGCCATTCCGCTTCCCGGTGGGAGTAGCCGAGCCGACCGAAGGCGTCCACCACCTCCGGGTCGTAAGCCTTTCCCCGACGTTTCGCCAGCAAACCGACCACGTCACTTCCATGTCGGGCGAAAAGGTCCACATCACGCGCCACTGCTGCGATTCGCACTTCGAGCGGGATGTCCTCACCGGACAGACCGTTGGGGAGCCCTTTGCCATCCCATCGTTCGTAGGCGTGGGCCAGGGCATCGATCACGGGCTCACCGAGACGAAGACGTCGGGCTAGCATCGCTCCCACCTCACAGTGGGCGGAAATAACCCGCACATCACCCTTGGTGTCGGCGAGCGCGGAGCCCACGGTCCTCACCCGTCTGGGCAGTGATTGGTCCTGGCCGATCGCGCCGACCAGGGCGCGGACGGCGTCTCCAGTGCTGCCCATCCAAACCGGAGCCATCGCGGCAAGGAACGACATGTCGTCGCCTCCGGCCGTTCTTGCCGTGTCCGAGGCTTCGGAGGTGCAGCCGAGAAAGCGGAGAAGGGCAACGTGCAGCACGGATCGCACCTGGTCAGGACCGCACCCCACTTCCCGAGCCAGCGACACCGCCAACAGGGAGGTGCTGAGACCGTGACCAGTGGGTTGGCCGGTGCCGAGGTCGGTGGCGAGTGAGAGCGAAGCGAGCAACTCGACCACCCGGAGCTTGGGTTCGCCCGGGGCCATACTTCGACCATAGTGCCCCGACCACCGACGTTCGCCGCGTTCAGGACGGCCCGGAACATGCCAACGTCAAGGGCCGGAGCCCCGCCATGGACCGATCAGCCCGGCACGTGAATTGAAAAGGGTGGGCCTCAGCTCTTGATTGGGGACGTGCCTTGGGGCGCCGCCGCCGATTCCCGTGGTGGGGGTGCAGAGAGTCGTGCTGCCGGTGATAGCGCTCCGAACCACACGCCTGCCATCACCATGACGGCTCCGATCAGGCCTTGGGCGGTGATCGGCTCATCTGCGATCCACGATCCCAACAGCATCGTCACCACGGGGAAGAGGACGAACATGTAGGAGGTGGCCGATGCGGTCCAATGGCGAACCACGAGCAATACCAGTATGAACAGCCCCACCGAGCCGAAGGTCACCAGATAGGCCAATGACCAGACCACCTCGGGCTGGCGAGGCAGGGCCCAATGCTCCCCCGACATGGCAGAGAGAGCCAGCAGCGCAGCCGCGCCGGCGGGCATCCCCACGGCATTGGTCATCACCGGGTGGTTGCCCGACACCCGTTTGCCGAGTATCACACTTTCTCCAATGGACAGCGCCGCAGCCAGCATTGCCACCAGGGCGCCCAGAGGTAGCACCAGGTCCTGAGGACCGACCGCCATCCACCCGATCCCGGCCAAAGCCAGGAGTGAGCCGACTATCGCCCTCCGCTGGAGTCGCTCCAAACCGTGCGCCGCGGCCAGCAGCAAGGTCACCAGGGGTACCACTGCCAGCACCACGGTGGCCACGCCGGCGGTGACCCTGACCAGGGCCCAATACATCAGGGCATACGACACGGCGAAGCTCAGGAGCCCGTAGACGACGGTGAGCATCAGCGTACGCCCCCTCGGCCAACGCAGCCTCAAGGCGAGCGCAATGGAGACGAACAGGACGGCCGCCAAACTGAACCGCAAGCCTGCCCCCCAGATTGGAGGCATCTCACGATTGCTGAATCGGACCGCGAGGAAGTTGGCGCCGCCCAAGGTCACAGCCAGCGCAAATGCCACCACTGTGAAGCCTCCGGGACCGCGCTGGTGTTCAGCGGGCATCGGCCGAACCCCGTGTCGACTGGCCGGCTTCGAGGCCGCGTGAACCTCCATTGTCTGGTGGGTTCGGGTTGTTCATTCATCCTCCCCTGACTCTGTTGAGGACAGGGTGCCGCGTTCATCCGCCGCCTGCATCGGGTGAACACCCCATTCTGGACCTCGGCAAGGGTCCTCCTCTGGCGTTTCGGGAGCGCCCTGCTATCGTTTTCGGGGCGATGTCGTGTCTGGGCTATCTCGCCCGAGAAACGGTGTCGTCTATTGGTGTTGCGGGCCGAACTCTCCCGCCATTAGCAAGGATCAAGCGCACAGAACCCTGAGGTCTGGTTCTCCCGGGGCAGAGGCTTGCCGTGCTAAACGTATCTTCCCCACCAATCACCCGCATCGACCAACGAACCGGTCACGAGCCGTCCGAAATGGTCGAACCGACCTGGCGCGACACCGCCGCGTGCCGGGAGTGGACCGGCGTCGACTTCTTCCCGTTCTCCGAGGACGTCCAGGCGATCCGCCGGGTGAAAGAAGTGTGCGCCCTCTGTCCCGTGGCCGAGGACTGTCTCGCCTACGCCATCGAAACCCGACAAGGGGATGGGGTATGGGGCGGACTCACCCCAAGGGAGCGGATCTATCTACGCCGCAAGTGGATGGAACACTCCCGGGCGCTCGCCGATACCAAACAGGAAAGCGAATCGGTGAGGGAGAGATCTCGTTCAAGAGCGAAGTCGTCTTGACGAGCGCCATTCGGTGTGAAGCCGGGGGCCAATTCGAGCCAGGATCTTCAGCAGGACAGAGTGTCACCGCGCCACGGTGAGCTGAAGACGGATCCCCGGGTTCACTCCGGAGCCATGAGACCGGGCTGGGATTTCCCGGCCAGTACGCGCTCCTCGATCACCGCAGGCGGGCCGGGAGAGGCGAAGAGACGGCCTTGGGCCCGGTCGCAGCCAAGTTCGATCAACTCGTCGGCCTGGGCCTGTGCCTCGACTCCTTCGGCGACCACCCTCATCTCGAGGGCATGAGACAAGTCGATGATTGACCTGACAATTGCCCGTTCGGTGACACCGAGCGCCAGCTTCTGGATGAACGACCGGTCGATCTTGACAAAGTCGAGCGGGAACACGCGAAGGTAGGACAGGGAGGAATACCCGGTCCCAAAGTCGTCGAGGCCGACCTTGACCCCGGCGCCACGGAGGATCTTCAACTCGGTGAGCGCCGAGTTCGACGCTTCCATGAGCACACGCTCGGTGAGCTCGATCTGCAGCATCTCGGTCGGCACCTCGTGTTCCGCCAACTCATCGAGGACGGTCTGAGCAAAACCGGCGTCGGCTAGGTGCCGGGCGGTGAGATTGATCGCGATGTCAGTGAAACCGGTCTCGTCGAACAGCCCGCGCCATATTTTCGCCTGGTCGATCGTTTGGCTGAGGACCCAGTCGTCGATACCTGCCAGGATCCCGGTCTCCTCGGCGACACCAATGAACGACTCGGCGGCGATGAGACGTCTCTGCTCCGCGTCCCATACTCGAACCAAGGCCTCGGCCGCGACCGTTTGGCTGGTGCGGAGATCGATGATGGGTTGATAATTCACACGTAGCCGGTCCTCATCGATTGCCCTGCGCAACATCCGCTCCGTGCCCAGACGCCCTACTGCCTGGGTGCGAAGTTCCTCGTCGAACACCTCGGCCCGATCGCGGCCCCGGTCCTTGGCTCGATAGAGGGCCATGTCCGACTCCTGGAGAAGACCTTCGGCACTGTGCTCGGGGTTCTGTGTCACTGCGATGCCGACGCTCGTCGTGCAGATGAACCGCTCCTTACCGATGACAAACGGGACGCGGCCGGCTTCGATGATCCTGGCCCCGAGTGCCGTGGCCTTCTCCGGCGCCGCCAGGTCTTCGACCACGACTGCGAACTCGTCTCCGCCCCATCGAGCGAGGGTGTCCTGCGGTCGCAGGAAACGGCGGAGCCGATCAGCCATCTTCATCAGCACCGCGTCGCCTATCAGGTGCCCGACGGTGTCGTTGATCAGCTTGAATCGGTCGAGGTCGAGGAAGAGGACGGCAACAAATCCTTCTTTCCGCTCGAGGCGGTGCAGCGCCTGCTGCAAGCGGTCCATGAACAGCGCACGGTTGGCGGCGCCGGTCAGCACGTCGGTTGTGGCCTGGCGTTCGAGAGCGAGCTCAGTCTTTCTCCGCTCTCCGATGTCACGGACAGCTGATACCAACAGCTTCTCGCCGTCGGCGTCGACGAGCGTTGCCACGGCCTCTGCCCATCGGTACCCCCCGCTTGCGCACCGGAATCGGTATACGGTGGTCACGGACCCGAGCTGGTCCAAGAGTGCCCCATGTCGCGATTGATGGACCACTGCGGCGTCGTCGGGGTGAATGAACCCGTCCTGGTGGCGTCCCACGAGGTAGTCGGGCTCCCAACCGAACAGCGGAAAGCTTGCCGGTGACACAAACCGAAAGACGCCGTCCATTGAGGTCACCGTGTGCAGGTCCGGCGAGTCCTCTTCGATCAGATGCTGAAAGGACCGGTGGACAGCAGCCGCGGCCGGATCGACTCTCATGTCACTCCTCTGGTTTCACGCCTGTTGGCGCGCTACCTGGGTCCGGAGCAACGCGGTTGTCGCCCGCAGAGCGGGTGATCGCAGGAAAACTGTAGCAGGGCTGCCGATTCTCCTCGGGGTCACGCCAATCAGACCCGTCGCGGACCGACGCCAATTCGCTCCGGAAGGTGGTGTACCGTGACCGGTGACACGGCATGAGCCCTCACGTGTCGGGCCTGCGGCTGGCAGGCTCGGGAGCGATGCCCCGGACCCCGGTAGCGCGAACCAGAATGCACATGGGCAGGAGAAGGTTTGGCTCCCCTGGTCACGACTTTTGCATCAACCGGGTTTGTCGCAAAGGAACCGTTTCAGTTGTGAACGGAGCGAGTAAACGAAGGTTGCGGATTCTCGAACTCCTGATCGGGAGCAGTTCGGCCGATCTGGAGACCGGGCACCTGTGCGCGGTCTCCAGCCAAGTCGCCGGGATGACCGGCGCCGGGATCACGTTGATGTCCGACGGCGCGGCTCGTGGCTCGATCTGTACCACCGACAAGGTGAGCGCCCTCATGGAGGAGCTCGAGTTCACTCTCGGAGAGGGACCTTGTGTTGACGCATATCGCTACCAGCGTCCGGTGATGGAGCCCAACCTCGCCAATCCGGTGTCCAACCGGTGGCAAGCCTTTAGCGGACCGGTGGTCGAGGCCGGGGCACAAGCGGTGTTTGGATTTCCCATTCAGATCGGGGCGATAAAGCTCGGAGCGCTCAACCTCTATCGGGACCGACCGGGGCCGATGGCTGATGAGCAACATGCCGACGCGATGGTCATGTCCGACATCGCCGCCCACGCCATCCTGGAACAGCAGTCGAACGCACCGCCCGGAATCCTCGCCGCCGAGCTGGCATCGGGCTTTGGTATCCAGTATGTGATTCACCAGGCCACGGGGATGGTGGCCGCTCAACTGGAGTGCGACGTAGGAGAGGCACTCGTTCGGCTGCGTGCCTATGCTTACAGCGTCGACCGGCCTCTCGTCGAGGTAGCTCGCGACGTCGTGTCCCGAAGGCTGCAATTCCGGCCCGAAGGTGACGTCGACTCGTGAAAAGCGCCGACACGGGGGGTTCCTGTCGACGTGACGTCAGTCAGAGTGCATGCCGTGCGGAAAGGGGGTAACTCATGACAGACGCCAATGGCATTGGCCTCCCGATGTCGAGGGAGACGACGCTTGCGGCGGCGTTCGTCAAGCTGGCGGACACGCTGGTGGCGGATTTCGACGTGGTCGAGCTGCTCACCGTCCTGGTCGATCGTTGTGTCGAGGTTCTCGATGTCGATGCGGCCGGGCTGATGCTGGTCTCTCCCGAAGGCGATCTCCGAGTCATGGCTTCGTCAAGCGAGACAATGCGAATCCTGGAGTTGTTCGAGCTCCAAGCGCGGGAAGGCCCCTGCCTCGATTGTTACCACTCAGGTCGGGCCGTCGTCAATCAGGATCTCGAGTCCGCCAGCGAGCGCTGGCCCCGTTTCGCGGTGGAAGCTCTCGCCGCCGGGTTCAAGTCGGTGCATGCGCTACCGATGCGGCTTCGGGGCAGTGTCCTCGGTGCTCTCAATCTGTTCCACTCCGAACGTAGGCAGATGGTCCAGGCCGATATCGACGCCGGGCAGGCTCTGGCCGACGTCGCCACCATCGCCATCCTTCATCATCGGGCGGCAGAGGAGGCCCAGATCCTCAACGAGCAGCTGCATTACGCTCTCAACAGCCGCATCGTCATCGAGCAAGCGAAAGGGATGATCGCCGAGCGCGAGGGAGTCTCAGTCGATCGGGCGTTCGCCAAACTGCGCAATCATGCCCGCAACCACAACCTTCGGCTGGTTGATGTTGCCCACGCCGTCATCGGAGGCGGCCTCGCCGCCTCCGACTTGGACCGGTTGCCCACTTCAGGGTGACGGTTCCCGCAGGGGAGAACGACTCTCTGCGGGACCCGGGCGAAAACAGGGGAAGTTCCTACCCGGCGAGCCCTCCAGTGTTCGCCGTTAGCCGTCGATACAAGGGAATGCCCCGACGGCCGATGACCAATGTCCCCCAACGCTCGTCGATGGAGAATTTCCTCGACGACTACCAGACGGTCCGTCTGATCATCAGCCTGGTAGGTCTTGCTCTCCTGGTGGGAGTTGCCCTATTCGTGGCGATCCCTGGCTTCGCGGCGTACGCGGTCGGGCTCAGCGTGACCGGAGGTCACGCGGTGTGGTGCCGTCTCCGTCGCATCCGGTCACCGCGTGCCATGCTGCTCCTCGATCTGACGTTATGGGGGGCGATACCCCTCATCTCTGACGACCTGGTGGTAAACACCGGTGTCTTTGCCTTCCTACTGGTCCTGGCGGCCCTCTATGCAGACCGGTATTGGCTGGCCGGGCTCGTCGTCTATGTGACGGGCTGGTATGGAGTCTCCTACTTCAAAGAGGAGCAGGTCACCGCTGAGGTGGTTGGGGCATTTCTCTCCGTCCTCTTGATCACCGGCGGCCTGGCGGCGGTGATGTATCGGGTTCGAACCCGGCTTGGCCAGCTCGACGGGAACCGATCTCAGATGTTGGGCACGGTGAGTCACGAGCTGCGGAACACCCTCACCGGGATCGTGGGTCTGACCGAAATCGTGTCCAGCGCCTCCGATCTCGAGCCCGAGGAGGCGAGAGAACTGATCGGTCTTGCTCATCGGCAGGCCGTCGACGCCACCGAGATCGTCGAGGACATGCTCACCGCCACCAGCATGGAGCGCTCCGCGCTGAGGGTCGAGGACGGGGCGATCGACTTCAATCACGAGGTGGTCACCACCGTTCGCCGTTTCGTCGGTGTGGGGACCGCGGTGGAGGTAGACCTCGGCGAAGCGGTGCCGATGGCGCGCGGGGACGCTCTCAGGGTCCGTCAGATCATCCGCAACCTGGTCTCGAATGCCGTCCGGTATGGCGGCGAAACCATCGTGGTATCGACTAGCGCCGATGGCGACAGGGTCCAAGTCATCGTGGCTGACGACGGTGTGGGTGTGCTGCCTGAGGACGAGAGCAGCATCTTCTTGCCCTACCGGCGCTCGACCAACACCCGTCGGGACGCGTCTTCCGTCGGGCTCGGGCTCTGGATCTGCGGTCAGCTGGCGATAGCGATGGGAGGAACGCTGACCTATCGACGCGTCGACCACTCGACTCAGTTCGTCCTCACTCTCGCGGCCGACGGGGATGATTCTCTCCCTGCTGAGTCCGAGCTGGCGAGGGGCTCGGTGTTCACCAAATCGTTGGCGACCCGGAGCGAGGGTCAGGTCGTGCCGGTGGTGGCGTTCTAAGACCGACGGGTCGAGTCGATGGCGCGGCCCGACAGGATGAGCGTCCTTGCCAGGATCGCCGATAGCTCGGCGCTACACGCACGGAACTTACGACCCGGAGCACTAGGTTGTTGGTCCGCCTGACCCAGCACCACAAACATGAACGATGTCGATCCACATCTCTTCGTGATCTTCGGAGGAACCGGTGATCTCGCTTATCGCAAGCTGGTTCCTTCTCTTTTTCGACTGATCACCGATGAGCTGGCTGCTGACAAGTGTGTGGTCCTGGGTGTCGGACGAAAGGACATCGGTGATGAGGGCTACCGGAACTGGATTCAAGAGGCGCTCATTGCCAGCGGGCTCGACCGGGAAGTGACTGCGCCTTGGTGCGCGAACCGTGTCGAGTATCACGCGATGACACCCGGAGCCGATGACTATCCCGGTCTGCGAGAGAGGATCGAAGGAATCGAAGCCAAGCGGGCTTTGCCCGGCAACCGAGTGTTCTACCTGGCCACTCCACCGAGTGTCTTTGCTGCCACGATCGAGGGTCTGGGGGCGTCCGGGGCGAGTCAGGGGGGCGGCTGGTCTCGGGTGGTCGTGGAGAAGCCGTTTGGCACCGACCTGAGCACTGCCCGCGACCTGAACCGTCTTCTTCTCGCCTACTTCGACGAATCTCAGATCTATCGGATAGACCACTATCTGGGGAAGGCCACGGTGCAGAACCTCCTCACTTTCCGATTCGCCAACCCGATCTTCGAGCGTTTGTGGAATCGGGATCGCGTGGCCCAGGTCGAGATCACGGTGGCCGAGGCTCTCGGTATCGAGGGGCGCGCCGGTTACTACGACCACGCCGGCGTAGTCCGAGACATGGTCCAGAACCACCTCACCCAACTACTGGCATTGGTGGCAATGGAGCCACCCAATGCCTTCGACGCCGACCACATCCGCAACGAAAAGGTCAAGGTGATCGAGTCGATCGCACCGATCAAGGCAGATGATGTCGTTTACGGCCAGTACGAGGCCGGATCAGTGAACGGCTCGCCTGTTGCGGGATATCACCAGGAACAGGGTGTCGACCCGGGCTCGGTGACGGCCACTTTCGTCGGTATGAGGATGTATGTCGACACCTGGCGATGGGAGGGGATCCCGTTTCTGGTGCGAACCGGTAAACGTCTGCCGGAGAGATTCACCCGGATCGCGGTCACCTTTCGTGAGCCTGCGCTTTGCGTGTTCCACGGGCGGCGGGACGACTGCGTCCACCAACCCGACGTGTTGTTGATCATCCTCGAGCCGGACGAGGGATTCTCGTTGCGATTCAACGTCAAGTCCCCCGAGAAAGAGTCGCAGCTAGACGCTCAGACCTTGCACTTCCGCTATTCGGATGTGTATGGGGCTCTTCGGGACGCCTATCAGACCCTGATCCTCGACATTCTCGAAGGCGACCAGACCTTGTTCGTGAGGGCCGACGAGGTCGAGGCGTCCTGGCGGGTCTACGACCACCTGGTCGAGCAACAGCCGGTTCCGATCCCTTATCCGGCCGGTAGTTGGGGGCCGGCGGCCATGGACCAAGGAGTGGCACTGGGGGGCGAACGGTGGATGCGACGGGCCAGTCGTCCGTCGTGGAAATAGGGCGAGGGTGTCTCCGAGTGATCGGCGTCATCTGGCAAGGAGAAAAGCGCAATCGCAGCCGGAAGCTGCGGCGAGCATTTTGGACGCAGCCAGGCGCGTCGAGGGCCGGAGAGACACCGCCAGTATTTCTGCGGCGGGCCACTAACTTGGCCTGAACCGGTCATCACGCGCCCTGAGGTGATCCGGTTCCCGAGTCGGAGGACAGCGGGCCTACCGTTTCACCGTGTCCGACCAGCACCTAGCCACCACTG
>Ga0302046_10003542_pt1 | contig 14098 bp, 11 predicted proteins | sample RVTome_11_FD_200261 | JGI IMG/M metagenome (GOLD analysis project Ga0302046, IMG submission 200261) | Soil microbial communities from uranium-contaminated site in the Upper Colorado River Basin, Wyoming, United States - RVT147D111 (version 2) ...
ATGACCCGCTCCAAAGCGCGATTCCTGATGCGGCCCTACACACCTTCCGGCGGCGCTTCGACGATCGCACGGTAGAGCGGCCAGAGGTCTTGCAGGGTGCCCAGGGCCCAGCGTACCAGGCCGCCTTGCCACTGCAACACCTCGTCGCGGCAGGCATAGCGACGCAGGAACAGGCCCGTCGCGCGCGAGAGCAGTTCCGGCGGCTCCTCAAGCGGATCGTTGAAAAACACCTTCGCCTGTTTTCCCTCGCGGTGATAGAGACCCCCCTTCCAATCGGGCTCTTGCAAAAGCGCATTGGCCGTAGCCAGAAAACACGCAGGCTGCGCCGTGATGCGTTGTTTCGCCACCAGGAGCCAGTCCTTCGCGTAGTCTCCCACAAAAAGTCCCGTGGCAAACCCGTTGGGCGTGATGCTGTGGGAGAGTTGCACATCGGTGAGCCGCCGGTGGCCCGGACGGTAGAAAGCCATCCACAGGTGATGATGACACCCACCGGCGCCGAAGTCGTTCTTCAACAGCCGGCTGAAGACGTTTTTCTCGGTCTCGAACGGCAGCCGGTTGGGCAGTACCCAGTTGACCGCCAGGTCGTCGCGAAAGCGTTTGAACGGCTCGGTCAGACAGCGCCGGATGCCGTCCTTTTCGGTGCGATACTGTTCGATGTGCGGCGCGTCCCGGAGCCGCTCCAGGATCGCAAAGGCTTCCGGTTCAAACCCTGCAAAACCCACATCCAGCGGCTCCGGGAAAAACCAGTCCTCTGCCTTGCTCTCCGGCACACGCAACGGCGCCGGTTCCGACGAACGCATGGCTATACGACTCGCGGGTAAATAAAAATCAGGCAATAAGCACCTCGCGCAACGCGTCGATGCCGGGCGCCAGGGAGATCATCTCCGTCGGCTGTTCCCAGAGGGCCGCCAGGCGGGGCGGGCGTTCCGGCTCAACGCCCAGGGCCTGCGCCACCGTCTCGGGAAACTTGGCGGGATGCGCGGTCGCCAGAACGATGCAGGGCGGACGGTCTCCCGTCTTCGCGCGATACCGGCGGGCCACCGCCAGCCCGACGGCCGTGTGCGGATCGGCGAGATAGCCGGTGGCTTCGTAGACCTGGCGCATCGAGCGGACGGTCTCCACGTCGCTGACGCGGTCTCCATGTACCAGGCGGCGCAGCGTACCGGTGTCCAGGAGGGTTTCGAGTCGTTCGAAGTTGCTCGGCGCGCCTACGTCCATCGCGTTGGAGAGGGTGCGCACGGAGTCGCCGAAAGCCATCGCTTCACCCTCCAGGAAACGGGGAAAAGCGTCATTGGTGTTGTGCGCAGCCAGGAAGCGATCCACGGGGAGGCCGGCGCGGGCCGCCAGGACCCCGCCGGTGAGGTTGCCGAGGTTGCCGCTGGGCACGCAAAAAACCACCTGGTCGAACCCGCCTTGCCCCACGGCCCAGACGTAATACAACATCTGCGGCAAGAGCCGACCGACGTTGATCGAGTTGGCCGAAGAAAGCCTCAGCCCGGCCAGTGCTTCATCGAGAAAGGCAGCCTTGACCATGCGCTGGCAGTCGTCGAAGGTACCCTCGACGCCATAGGCCCGGACGCCGGGCCGCGCCATGATGAGTTGCCGTTCCTGCACCGGGCTCACCTGTCCACGCGGATACAGCAAGACGACCCGGATCTGATCCTGACCGGCAAAGCCGTCGGCCACGGCACTGCCGGTATCGCCCGACGTAGCCACGAGGATGGTCACGGTCTCGGCGCGGCCTCGCAGGAAGTGCGCCATCAGCCGGGCCATCGTGCGGGCCCCGAAGTCTTTGAAAGAGAGCGTCGGGCCGTGGAAGAGTTCGAGGACGTAGACGCCGTCCCACCCGTCGCCGTTGAGCGGTACCAGCGGCACGGGAAAGGAAAACGCATCGTCAAGGAGGTCCTGGAGCACGCCGGCCGGCACTTCGGCCCCGAGCCACCGAGCAAGTACCCGCCCGGCGAGGGCCGAGAACCGATCCGTCGCCTGCCAGTCGGCCGCATCGAGTGGCGGGATTCGGTCCGGGACGTAGAGCCCGCCGTCGGGCGCCAACCCGGCCAGCAGCGCCTGCTCAAACGAGACGGCACCGCCCTGTCCACGCGTGCTGACGTACCGAGGGGTCGGTGATGATGAAGACACAACCGTAAGGGTTTGCATGTTAAAGCCCGGGCACTAACTATAACGCGCTCAAGCACGCCGCACGCCGTCGGCGTCGGCCTCCGTCACGAAGCCGTCGGCGTCTACCCCGGTCTTTCGGCAAGCCGCCTGCATCGCAGCGAGCACCTGCGCGGCCTGCGCAGGCGTCTCGACGACGGCAAACATCGCCGGCCCGGAGCCGGTAAGCGCACAGCCCCAGGCACCGGCTTCCAGGGCGGCCCGGCGGACGGCTTCGTAGCAGGGTACCAGGGAAGCCCGCACGGGCTCGACGAGGCGATCCCGCATCATGTGGCGCCCCACCGTGGCCCAGTCGCCTTCCCGAAAGGCATCCAGCATAAAAGCGAGGTCGGCGGCGTTGTACACGGCGTGGCAAAACGGCACCGCGTCCGGCAAGATAGCCCGCGCCTCCTGCGTGAGAATCTCGATACGCGGCAAGACGAGGGCCAACGGCATGGCCCGCGGCAACGAGACCCGCCGGTAGTCTGCGGGGTCCGTCGGAGAGGTGAGGACGAGGCCCCCGAAAAGGGCCGGCAGGACGTTGTCCCCGTGCAGGCTGCCCGACGCCACGCCTTCGCCTTCGAGCACGGCATGCACGAGTTCGGCCTTGCTGAAGGGTTGGCCCAGCAGCAGGTTGGTAGCCCAGGCGCCGGCCACCGCGCTGGCCGCCGAGCCACCGATGCCGGACCCGAGCGGGATGCCTTTACGCAGGCGCAGGATGAGCCCTTCGGTGGCCCCGGCCTGCTCCAGCACTACCGCTGCCGCCCGCGCCGCCGTGTTTTTCGCCGGATCGGCGGGGATCGATGCATCGACGAGGCCCTCGCCGGGCAACACCTGAATGCCGGGGGTATCGACCAGCCAGGCATCCACCACATCGCCCATCCCTCGTATGCAGAGCCCCAGCGTGTCGAACCCCGGCCCGAGGTTGGACAGCGAGGCCGGCCCGAAGACGGCCACGGTTTCGGAAGCCGGGCGGTGTTCCTCTCGTGTCAACGTATACGGCGTCGTGCTTTCGTCCACTCGCTTTTCCTAAATGACCCTCCTGGGAGCACGCTCCGAGGTATCCGTCGAAGGAAGCGGTTGCTTTCCGAGGCACGCATCGGGGTAGGCGACCCGTCAAAGAATCACCCCTGTAACCCTTCCCTTCGAAAGGGCAGGAAGATAGGGTAAGACGAAAGGAATTCCCGAAGACGACCTCCGTTCCTGGGACGATCACATGTAAAATTGAAAAACGGAAACGGCATCAACTGTTTTCGAGCGTCATCTCGCCGCGCAGGAACGCCTCGGCCCGCTCGACCATGACTTCGCTGCCGATGAAAAGGGGTATGCGCTGGTGCAGCTCGGTCGGCTGTATTTCCAGGATGCGACCGCGCCCGTCGGAGGCCCTCCCTCCTGCCTGCTCCACGATGAACGCCATGGGATTGGCTTCATACATCAGTCGCAGCTTGCCGTGGGGATTCTTGGCCGTAGCCGGATAGATGAAGATGCCGCCCTTGAGCAGGTTGCGGTGGAAGTCGGCGACGAACGAGCCGATATAGCGCGTCGAGTACGGACGCTTGGGATTGATGTCCTTCCGCTGCATCCACTTGATGTACTGCCGGAGGCCGTCTTCGAACCAGGTGTAGTTGCCTTCGTTGACCGAGTACAGGTTGCCCTGCCGGGGGATCCGGATGTTCGGATGCGAGAGCAGAAACTCGCCGATGGACGGTTCGAGGGTGAAGCCGTAGACGCCGTCGCCCGTCGTGTAGACGAGCATCGTGGACGAGCCGTAGATGACGTATCCGGCGGCGACCTGGTTGACGCCGGGCTGCAAAGCCTCCTCCACCGTCGCCTCAAAGGGCTCGACCCCGTCCGGCAGGCGATAGATGCTGAAGATGGTGCCGACCGACACGTTGACGTCGATGTTCGACGAGCCGTCGAGCGGGTCGAAGAGGACGATGTACTGGCCCTCGCTCTGCGGATGGGTCTCGAGCAGGATGCCGTCGGAGTCTTCCTCGGAGCCGATCAGGCAACATTCACCCCCCCGCCGCAAAGCCCGTACGAGTTCGGTGTGGGCTTGCAGATCGAGCTTCTGCTGCTGTTCGCCCTGGACGTTGATGTCTCCGGTGTCGCCTAGGATATCGAGCAAGCCGGCGCGACGGATGTCGCGGTTGATGATCTTGGCGGCGACGCTCAGGTCGCGCAGCACGCGGGAGAACGAACCCGACGCATGCGGGAAACGATCCTGCTGGGCGATGATAAATTGTTCAAGGGTCTGAAAGCGACCCGGGCCGAACGACTTCGCACGGAGGACGCCGTCTCGTTCGATGACTTGTTCCATAGAAGGCTGATTCGATGACGGACTACGACGCTGTGATCCCATTATTATTGGCATGATGCGGCGCTCACCGGAAGCGCTTCCGGACGCCTAGTTTGAACGCTCAACGAAAACCGTGCCTTGCTTGCTCCTACGCCACTATTGCCTCCCAAACGCCACCCGGCGCACTCAATCCGGTACAAATGCGTCTGGTATGAGTCCCGAAAAGAGCCCGCTGCCCGGCCGCTACGGAGCCAGCATCGGATACGCGGTCAGTAGCTCGGCCACGACGCGGCGTGTGTGCATCCCTCCTTCCCCCTCGTTATTGAGATCACCGGCAAGCCGCCGGAGCGCATCCGGCGTGTCGACGTCGTACCAGGGCGGCAACACCGCCAGGTGGGCCTGCGTTCGCCCCGCCCGCGCCAGCGTCTCCGCGAACACGTCATCGCGGCTGTATTGCATGTCGTGAAAGAGTTCGGGATAAAAATCATTCATGCCGAGCAGGTAAAAGCCGCCGTCGTCGCTCGGGCCCAGGCAGATGGACTGCGGAGCATGGAGCGCTTCGAACGCCCGTTCGACGTAGGCTGACGGCAGCGTGGGATGATCCGTCCCGATGATAACGAGGCGTTCGAACCCTGCGGCGAACGACTCCACGAAGGCGATCTTCATGCGAGCGCCGAGCCCCGGCCCCTGCTGCTCGTGCACCGACACCCCCTGCGGAATCAGATCATCCGGGACTGGACCGGCGGGCGGCGCAAGGTAGAGCCGCACCGCCACGTCGAGCGCGGCGTATTGCAGCAGCGCATCCCGCAAGAAGGCTTCGTAGAGGCGGGCTGCCTCTTCCGGCGTCAACACCGTGCCCAGCCGTGTTTTCACCGTGCCGGGTTCGGGCCGTTTGGCAAATACAATCAGGGCGCTGTCCATCCCGAATACGTCAACAGGGGTTATGGATTTACACCGAGGCCGTGGTCCCCGCTTCCCGGCGTTGCCGCATGCGCCGGAGGATCGCAGCCAGGCGGTCGACGGCCTCGTCGACGTCTTCCTCGGTGTTGTCTTTGCCGAGCGAGAACCGCACGGACGCCGACGCCGTCTCTCGGTCTCGGCCGAGGGCCAGCAGCACGTGGCTCGGTTCGAGAGCCCCGCTCGTGCACGCCGACCCGGCCGAGGCCATCACGCCGTCCATGTCGAGGTTGAGCAACAGCATCTCGCCGTCGAGCGGCTGCCCGTCCGACGGTGGGAACGCGATGTTAACAATATGTGGCGCGACGGCGACATCCGTGACAAACGGGGTGTTGAAGACGAAGGCCGTGCCGAGCGCCTGGCGCAGGTGACGCCGGAGCCGGTCGCGCAGCGTCGTCAGGTGTGCGATACGTTCGCCGGCCTCGGCCATAGCCAGGTCAAAGGCCAGGGCCATCCCGACGGCGGCGGCGACGTTTTCGGTCCCGCCCCGGCGACGGCGCTCCTGGGCGCCGCCCAGCACCAACGCCTGGAAATCGACGCCGCCGCGCACGTACAGCGCTCCGATCCCTTTGGGGCCGTACATCTTGTGCCCGGAGATCGTCATCAGATCCACCCCCCCCGCCTGTAGCGGAAACAGGCCGGCCGCCTGCACGGCATCGCAATGAAAAAGAACCCCTCTTTCGTGACAGACCGAGGCCACCTCTTCGATGGGGGTGAGCGTTCCGATCTCGTTGTTCGCGTGCATGAGCGAGACGAGCCCGGTCGCGTCGGTCAGCGCTCCGGCAACCTGCTCGGCCGTTACGGCGCCGTGCGGGGACGGCGGCAGGAACGTCACCGGATGCCCCGACGAAGCCCACGCTTCGGCCGGGCGTAAGACGGCCTCATGCTCGGCGCGTGAGGTGACCAGATGCGGCATCCGGCTGCTCAGCACGCCCCGGAGGGCCGCGTTGTCGGCTTCCGTCCCACCGCTGGTGAAGAGCATCTCGCCCGGCTCCGCCCCCAGATGCGCGGCGATGCGCTCCCGGCTCTCTTCGAGGGCGAACCGCGCTTTGCGACCCATCGCATGGACGGACGACGCGTTGCCGTAGTGCTCCGAGAGATACGGCAACATCGCCTCCAACACGCGAGGGTCGAGCGGCGTGGTAGCCGCGTGGTCCAGGTAAATCCGGCGCATCGCTCAGGGTACCTGCTGCAAATCAGAAATCGATCCTGAAAAAAGCCGTCCGTAACGGGCTCGCCCTCCACAAACGTTGCTGGTACGTACGTGATTCCTCGAACCGGGGATCGTTGCCGTTTTTTCGTATTCTCTCCGCATCAAAATGACGCCTGGCCTGTTCACAGAGAGTACGGTTGTCAACGCCAAGCGCCCTTCGCCTACCTCTCTTGCCTCCGTTCGCATGGATAAACTGGTCATCCAAGGAAAACACCCGCTGCACGGCGCCCTGGCGGTCAGCGGCTCGAAGAACACGGCGCTGCCGCTCATGGCCGCCGCCCTGCTGGCCGACGGCACCACCCGCCTGGACAACGTACCCGACTTGCAGGATATCGCTACGTTTGCCAACGTCTTACGGGTTTCGGGTGCGGACGTCAAGTTCGACAGGGACCGGCGCCGGCTCTACCTCGACGCCTCGCGCATCGGTTTTCCGGAGGCACCCTACGAGCTGGTGAAAAAGATGCGTGCGTCGTTCTACATGCTCGGCGCCCTGCTCGGGCGGTGCGGTGAGGCGCGTGTGTCGCTGCCGGGCGGCTGTGCCTGGGGTCCACGCCCCGTCAACCTCCATATCGAAGGGATCAAAGCCCTCGGCGCCGAGATCGACCTGGACGAAGGATACGTGGTCGCCCGCGCTCCCGGCGGCCGGCTTCAGGGCGGGTCGTACACCCTGGAGCCCTCCAGCGTCGGCGCTACCATCAACATCGCGCTGGCGGCGGCGACGGCCCGAGGCACCTCGCGCATCGAGAACGCCGCCATCGAGCCCGATGTGGTCGAATTTTGCAAAGCCCTGGAGGCGATGGGCGCCCGGCTCCACGGCATCGGCACCCGTACGCTCGACATCGAAGGCGTCGATGCCCTCCAGCCCATCACGTACCGCAACTGCCCGGACCGCATCGAACTCGGTACGTTCATGATTGCCGCTGCCATCGCAGGCGCGCCGGGCGAAGCCATCCGCATCACCGATGCGGACCCGGAGCACCTGGGCGAGGACTTCACCGAAGCGTTTCGACGCACCGGCGCCGCATTGACGGCCGGGGAAGACTTCGTCGAAATCACCGCCCCCGATGCGATCCACCCTGTGTCGATCACCACCGGCATCTACCCCGGCTTTCCGACCGACTTGCAGGCGCAGTGGACCGTCCTGCTGACCCAGGCCCGGGGTACGGCCACCGTAACCGACACCGTCTACGGCGACCGCTTCAATCACATGCCGGAGTTGTCTCGGCTCGGCGTACGCGCCCGGGTCGACGGCAACACGGTGACCGTTGAAGGAGGCCCCCCGCTCAAAGGCGCCAAGGTCATGAGCACGGACCTGCGGGCGAGCGTGTCGCTGGTGCTGGCCGGCATGGTCGCCTCCGGAGAAACACACGTCCTCCGCATCTATCACCTCGACCGGGGCTACGAACGCCTCGAAGAGAAACTCTCGCAGGCCGGCGTCCATATCGAACGGGCGATCTACGACGAGTTTGCCCGGCCGGAGATGAGCGAGGCGTGAGGGCGAATCCTTAAATCTCGTTGCGCTGCGCGAACTGGATGAGGTGATCGGCCGCGCGGAAGGCAAGCGCCTGGATCGTCATCGTCGGCTGCCCCCGGCCGGACGTCACGAAGCTGCTGCCGTCGCAGATGAACAGATTCGGCACGTCGTGCGCCCGATGGTAGCGATCTACGACCGAGGTCGCCGGGTCGTTGCCCATGCGGCAGGTGCCGAGCAGGTGGGCGCCGAGGGTGGATTCCGAGACCGGCTGTTCCCAGATGCGCCGGGCGCCCGCCGCGTCCAGGATCTCCTTCGAACGATCCTGCAAGAACTGCATCGTCGCCAGGTCATCCGGGTGATCCTTGTACGTCACGCGCATCGCGGGGCGGCCCCACTTATCCTTGACGTTCGGATCGAGCGTAATGTTGTTCGACTCCAGCGGCAGCGACGTCGTGTGTCCGTTGAGCACGACGGAGCGCGTGTAGTATTCGCCGAGCATGCGCTTGAAGTCGGCCCCCCAGGAAACGCCGGCCATGGGCATGACGTCCAGCGCGAACAGGATGGGCGTGCCGGGGAAAAAACGTGCGTCGATGCCGCCGCCGCCGTAAAAGCCGCGCGCCGGATCCGCATCGTAGAAGTCGTGGATGACGCGGGTGACCTGGACGCTCTTGTATTCGTTCAGGGGATGCTCGAAAAGCCCGAAGGCGAACGCCAGGCCGTTGAACATGAGGTACTTGCCCACCTTGCCGCTCGCGTTCGCCAGGCCGTCCGGGAATCGACTCGACGCCGACATGAGCAGCAGGCGCGCGCTCTCGGCGCCGTTCGCGCACAGGACGACGGCGCGGGCCTGCTGGGCCTGCTCGTTGCCGTCGCGGTCCCAGTACAACACCTCGCTGACGCGGCCGGCGGCGTCCGTCTCCAGCCGGTAGACCGTGCTCTCCGGGCGGATCTCGCAGCGCCCCGTGGCTTCGGCCTGGGGGATGACGCTCGCCAGCGTCGACGACTTGGCCCCGACTTCGCAGCCGAACCCGAGGCAGAAGCCGCAGTGGATACACCCGGGGCGTCCGTTGTGGGGCTGCGACAGGATCGCCATGGGCGCGGGAAACGGGTGCAGGCCCAGCCTGGTAGCGCCCTGTTCGAGCAGCACGCCCGACGACTTGACCGGCAGCGGCGGCACCGGATAGGGCCGCGACCGGGGCGGGTCGAAGGGACCGGGCGCGCCGGACACGCCGACCTCCCAGTCGACCTTCGTGTAGTACGGTTCCAACTCGGCATACGTGATCGGCCAGTCGTCGAAGCCGGTGCCTTCGATGGGGCCGAGCAGGCTGCGCTCTTTGAAGTCCACCTCGTGGAACCGCCAGTAGTTGGCCGTGAAGTGCGTGCTGCTGCCGCCCACCTGCCGCGCATAGATCAGCGGCGGCAGGAAGTCTTTCACCTGCGCCTCTTCCTGCGCCGTCCGGCGAAACGTCTGCGGGTGTTCGCCTTTCCAGCCGCCTATCTGTTCCTGGTTAAACAGATAGCCCAGCTCGTCGTGCCGGAAATCCTCCTGGCGCAGGTACGGCCCCTGCTCGAATACGACGACGTCGAACCCCGCCGTGGCGAGTTCTCTGGCGATGACGCCCCCGGCTGTGCCGGATCCGACGACGACGAAATCGACCGGCTCGCGGGTTGGAAACCTCGGTTGTTCAGGCATCGGCGCCATGGCTGCCTCCGTTGGCGTATCGGGCGTCGTAGTATCCGAACGGCGGCTGCCACGCGTGCCGGTCCTCGAATCCCAATAACTGCCACCCGGCCTTGTCCCGGTTGCCGCCGTACGACGGGTCGGCGAACATGCCCATGATGGTCAGGGCGCGGACGAGCCCGAAGAAGGGCGTCGTCTCTATCTCGCGCAGTGCCGCCATTTGCGCCTCGTCGGGCAACGCGGAGAACGTGTCGACGCCGGGGTGATTTTGCCGCACACCCGCCGTCAGCGCGTCGAGGCCCTCCCGTAGCGGCGTTGCGAACCGCTCCATGAAGGTGCTGAGGGCGCGGTCGATGAAATGGATCACGCCGGCCTCGCGCGCGCCGGGCGTCTCATCGGAGGGGATGATCCGGGCGGCGATGGCTTCCAGTTCGGTAGCTTCGAAGCCGGACAGATGGTCGAAGCCCGCCCCTTCCAGGCGAGCCTGGCAGGCGAAGTCGGCGGTCGCCAGGATTGCAGGCAGGTGGAAGGCAATCCAGGAACCGCCGAGCATCGTGCCGGACGTACCGAGAAAAGCCCGCCGCGATTGAGGGGTCTGATCCACGCGAGGTCCTCCTGAATCGGAGCACGAAAGAACGTGTCAGTATCGCAATCCCTCCAGCGAAAGGCAAGCGGCACCGTCTCGTTTTGCGGATATTCTTAATCGCAGTTCGGAACGCCGATCCAACAAGGATATTGATCGACGATGATGCGGCCCACCACGGTGACGATGAGGAGGACAATGGCGACGGCGAGTGCCAGCTTAAGGGGGTGGGCGAAAACGCTCCAGGTATGGTTTCACCATCTTGCGCATACCTACCCCGTTCGTTGCAGAGGTCGTTGAAGGTTTGCCCCATGGACGCACCGAACCGCTCTCTGAATGCGCGCGGATAAAGGGCGAGGAGCCGCCTGTAGCAAGCGCGATACGCAGCTTTGTGTTCATGCCCCGTAGGCGAAGGTCTTCGTGATGAGTTTCCGCTCGTAGGTCAGGGCGACGATGTGCCTGTAACGTGGAAGCTCTATCACAAGCACCTTCTTTCCAAGGCCGGTAATCTGATATGGGTAGCGCCCAGATTCGTGCAATTATGCACTCTAAGCACCCGCGGTCCCCATCACTGCTTCCGTACCGTTCCGTCCGGTGCAACGTACCGATAAAGCGTTGCGGACGATACGCCCACGGCCTCGCAGATCTCCGCCACCGATAACTCCGGATCCTTCATCAGGCGCGAGGCCAGTCTGATCTTTCCTTTACCCATGGAGCGCGGTCGGCCTCCCTTGCGCCCACGGGCCCGCGCCGACGCCAGCCCTGCCATCGTGCGCTCCCGCACCAAGTCGCGTTCGAACTCGGCCAGGGCACCGAAGATATGGAAGACGAGCTTGCCCGTCGGGCTCATCGTATCGATTGACTCCTGGAGCGAGCGGAAGCCCACCTCGCGCCCCTTGAGCTCTTCGATTTTCGTGACCAGGTCTTTGAGGCTGCGCCCGAAGCGGTCGAGGCGCCAGACGACCAGGGCGAGAGCCGGCGCGAACGTAGCCCAAGGCTTCCTGCAAACCAGGGCGCTCACGCTCGCTGCCGGAGATCTGATCAGTAAATACACGATCGCAGCCGGCCCCACGAAGGGCATCGAGTTGGAGATCGAGCTTCTGATCACCGGTGGAGACACGGGCGTAACCAACGAGCATGCTGAAGCGTGTAGACTTGTTTATCAAAAGCTATCTGCTTAGTAAGATACGAAGCGCAGATATTAAGAAGGGTTTTGAGAGGGTGCACGACAATTTGCACAAGCCTCGCCCGGCGGTGAACCACCGGGCTCAGGGACCGAAGGCCCTGCGGGCCTAAGCAGGGCGCCGGAGGCGTCCTTGAGCCCTGAGCCCGGCACGTTAGGGCTTAAAATGCAATTTGTCGTGCACCCGTCGGCGATGATGGGTCAATTATAAGGCGGCGTTAACATAACTTGTAAGTCTCCTTGCCACCAAGCCCCTCGTTGCCATGACCGAAGAAAACATTCAGGCTGCCCTGGCTCACTACGAAGCCCAACTGCGCCAATGGCAAGAAAGCCAACAACACCAGAGCGACGCCTACGACTCATGGTTCGGCCCTAATTTGGAGGGTTCGAAGAATTCGCAAACCCTTGTTTACAAGATACTTGTGCTAAATGCACCATGTTTGACGTTCTCGGTCGATCAGGCGGCCTCGGGGCCTTGCTCATGGAAAAACGGCCCTGAGAGGCCAAAGGAAGGCTTGCCTTCCGGGCTAATTCGGCCCAATGGAGCGATAATCTTTCAAACCGCCCTGAATAGGGCCGAACCGTCAGCTACGAGTTCGAGAAGAGCTTCGTCGAGGTTGCCCAAGAGGCGGCCCGCAAGACGTTTGAGTTGGCCGTCGAGCCCGAGCGCAAGGGACGCAATCACAAAAAAAAATAGCGACCACCTTCGGCCCGATCTCGGTCTCGAAGCAGCATGTCTTGGCCGAGGCACCGGGCGGGTTTCGCATGAGTGCCTATTTGCAGGAGAAGCTCGCCTATGCCGGGCAGAAAGAGGTCTATGAAGAAGCCAGCGAGAGTCTGGCGACGTTGGCTGGTCTCAGCGTCAGTGGCAAGCAGATTGAGCGGGTCTGCCATCACTACGGAGCGCTCTGTGAGACGCAGAGCACCGAGCCGGTCGCGGCCAGTTGCACCGAGCCGGATCAGTGCTACGCGATGGTTGATGGGTCGTTGTTGCCCGCCAAAGACAAGGACACCAAGACGGGCAAGCTCCTCTGGCGAGAGATGAAGCTCGGACGGGTCTTTAAAGTGCGTCATCACATGGCCTTAAGTGCAACGCGCAACTGGATCTATGAGAGTCGCTACACGGCTCATTTTGGCGATAGCGACACGTTTTTCGAGAAGATGGCACAGCAGGTAGACCCGCTGCGCAGGGTGATCTTCCTCGGCGATGGAGCGCGTTGGATTTGGGATCGGGTCAGTGCCTTCTGGCCGGAGGCCGTGCAGATTCTCGACTACTATCACTGCAAGGAGCACCTCTTTGAGTTTGCCAGGGTGTGTCTTCAAGCGGCAGTCTTTGCCGACAAGACGGCGATGCTAGAGTGGATCAAGGAGCAAGAAACGCTCTTGTTCTCGGACGGGGTCGAGGCGGTCATGAGGCATATCGCGGAGATCGACTCTGGCAGCGCGGTCGTGGCCGAGGCGCAATCGAAACTCATGCACTACTTTGGCAGCAACCAAGAGCGGATGCGTTATGGGACGTATCGTCGGTTGGGGTATTTGATCGGCTCAGGTCCGATTGAGTCGGCGCACCGGTATGTGATCCACAAACGGATGAAATTGTCGGGGCAACGGTGGACGATCAAGGGGGCGCAGGCGATGGCGAATTTGCGGGTAGCCTATGCCAGTACTCAGTGGTCGAAGGTACGCCAGTTGATTCGGAAAGCCGCGTAGTGCACTTTGTCGTACACCCATTCCGCCTGGTAATGACTTTCCGTCTACACTAATCGTGTACTGCTGATGGATCCGAGGGGTACCGGCATAAAGCAGGCCAAGCTGCCGGCCCAGGACATCGTAAAATGCGACGTGCACAGCTTCTGGGCGAGATACACACATTGTTATCCTAGCGCTGTCGACGAACGGGTTGGGGTACGGAGCAGACAACCCGCAACAGGCGCAGTCTTGCCTGTCTTGGGCGGGCTCGTCCGCTCTTGTATTCGGCACATCATCGAACTCATAAGCACCCATGTCAACGAAGGCACCTCCAGGGCCTCCGCCACGAATACGCCCAACGCCATCGAGGTCGACCGGCAGTGATTCCTGTCTATCCCCGTCGCGGTCCAAGTCCAGCGTGTCAGCGGGCAGGGCGTCGTTGTCGCCCGCATCAATGGCCGGTGAGCCTGCTTGCAAGTGCAAGTCATCGTCGAGTGTGCCGGGCACATCGTCCGGGCCGTCTGCATCCACGAAAAGCGGATCCGAGAACACGTTGCCGCCACCGTCTTCCACACCCCCCGGAAGGCTACCCGAAATCAGGCTGTGCCGCAGTAATGCTCGCGTCTCTTCTTGGTTGTAGATCTCCTGCGCCCTCTCCCGCTGCCTCGTTGCCCCAGAAGATCGTGTTCGCTGCAACCGTGACGAAATCCGGAATGCGGTACACGCTGAAGAGCGCCCCGCCCCGGCGACCGGCCCGGTTGCCGCTGAAGGTGACATTCGTCAAGCTCAGGTGGCTGGCCCCATTGAAATAGGCACCGCCGTCTTGTCCGGCTGTGTTGCCGGTGAAGACGACGTTGACCAGCCG
>Ga0302046_10003543_pt1 | contig 14093 bp, 7 predicted proteins | sample RVTome_11_FD_200261 | JGI IMG/M metagenome (GOLD analysis project Ga0302046, IMG submission 200261) | Soil microbial communities from uranium-contaminated site in the Upper Colorado River Basin, Wyoming, United States - RVT147D111 (version 2) ...
CACACCGACACAATGAATGGTGGAGCCACGGCCAGTAGTTCAGGCACGATCGCCTGGCAGCCGTCAACGGCGTCGTTTACCGAACACCAACCCCCGCAAGAGAAACGACGTGTATTTCTGAATCACCGTGTGGCATCGAAGACTTCTTGGCCACAATCATACCCCCGACAGACGCTGGGCGAGAAGATGAAATCTTGAATCCAGCGGTGGACAAGCGGCGCGGCCGAGGGTGGAAAGTGGCTGGAGGAACGAGGCGAAGTGAGTTGCGACGGAGCTGTCGTGGAGAAGCCGAAATGCATTTGACCCTTCAGAACGGATGAGCAAAACGATCGAACTTCTGTATAACGCTCCGAATAAGCTGCGGCGGAGCCTGGCGCGACCCTGGCGCAGCCAGGGTCAGTGCCACGGCCCGTCGGAACTAAGGCCAGGGGCGTGACAGGTTTCGCCGGCTGCTTCATTCGGTTGTTAGGCAACACCCAGCGCCCCAAGTCCAAGCTCGAATATGCTTCGGCGAGCATGACACCGAATGATTCGTCTTCCGTGACTGATCGGTGATTCATAGAAGGCTACGCCTTCAAGGCTTCGCCCCCAAGTGTACCTATTAGCATCAGTAGGTGTCGTGAGGACGATGTGCCAGAGACCCCCACCGCTCACACCACCAAATGAGCGCCGAAGCTCTTCATCTGTGGTCACGTCTACTCCGATATCGAGGTAGTCGAATTGCCCCTTGCGATGTGATGCGTCAACTCCTGAAAAGTAGGCGCTTCCGGCAAGCTTGGCTATTTTTGGTGAGATCTCGCTCTTCCACTCTGGGGCGCCGAGGAATGCCCAGAGACCAGTTGGTATGTCGAGTGTAGGCGCAACCTGCTTTTGTCGCAACAAGTCGCAAAATGTGGCGTGTGCGCAGATCGTGCCGATGTATGAGTCTGGAATACGAAGAAACGCTATGTCGGGGCCCCACTCAGGTGATCGCCACGGGGCCACCGTAGTAGCCGTTATGTACTCAGTCTGGATGGATAATCGATGGGCGGACTGTGTGATGGCGACGCCGATTTCAGGATAACGCTCAAGTTCACGCCAGACGCGAGTCGCCGTAAGGAAATAGAAGTTACCGCCAGCCTTCACAAAAGTGCCAGAGCCAACGTACTGAATTGTCTCGTCTGGGCCGGGGCTCCTAACCCCAAACAATCCTATCGCATAGGTCTTCAGCGTTTGTGTGATGTCATCGTATATCTTGGACGGAATATCGCCTAAGAGTATTCGCTTTGATGAGCTAGGCCTTGTCATGACCTTTTCGTGTCTGTGTTGCCTAACGAAAATTAGACCAGAGAATGAATCATAGCAGGCCAAACACATCATGGCGTCGGCCTAGATCCCCAAACATGGCGACGCTCAGCATAGTGCAGTAAACAGAGTGTGAACAGGCCGGACGAGCCTTCCCCTCGCCCCCGGCGGGGGGAGGGGGATCATAATCCCGGCCGCTGTGTAGAGCCAATGATGTTTCGGCGACGGGTAATTCTCTCTCGGGCCGAGTGCTCATTCATGACGCGATCCCTCGGGCGTGGCTCGCCCGGGGCCGTGCTCATCCTCCCCGCCAGCTGTTCTCGTCGAGGGGGCTGCGCACGCCGCGGCCGCCGCGGTTGAGGACGTGCGTGTAGATCATGGTCGTGGTCACATCACTGTGGCCGAGAAGCTCCTGGATGGTCCTTATGTCGTAGCCCGACTCGAGGAGGTGAGTGGCGAAGCAGTGGCGCAGCGTGTGGCAGCTTGCCGGTTTGGAGAGGCCCGATTTTCTGACGGCGATCCTGACGAGTCTCTGCAGGACGGATTCGTGCAAATGGTGTCGGCGTCGCTGGCCGCTCGCCTCGTCGACGTAGGTGCGGGTGGCCGGAAAGACCCACTGCCAGCACCACTCGCGCGATGCGTTGGGGCATTTGCTGGCGAGGGCGCCGGGGAGCTCGACGTGCCCCCGTCCGCGCCGCAGATCTTCCTCATGCTGGAGGCGCACGATTGTGAGATGGCTGGCGAGCGAGGCCTTCAGCGAGGCCGGGAGCAAGGTCACGCGGTCCTTCCGTCCCTTGCCGTCGCGGACGGTGATTTGGCCGCGGGCCCGATCCACGTCCTTGACGCGGAGCCGGCAGCACTCCATCAAGCGCAGGCCGGAGCCGTAGAGCAGGCCGGCCATGAGGCGAGGCGGCCCCTCGAGCTGGTCGATGATCGCGGCGACTTCGGCGCGCGTCAGGACGATGGGCAGGCGCGGGGCGCGCCGGGAGCGGGTCAGCCCTTCGAGCTGGTCGAGGTCCCGATGCAGGACGTCGCGGTAGAGAAACAGCAGCGCGGCCAGGGCCTGATTCTGTGTCGACGGGCTGGCGCGGCGGGCGGTGACCAGGTCGGAGAGAAACTCGGTCACCTCGCGCTCACCCATGTCGGCCGGGTGGCGCTTGCGGTGATACAGGATGAACCGGCGCACCCAGCCGACGTATGCCTCCTCGGTTCTGGGACTGAAGTGTCGGCTGCGGATTGACTGCCTCACCCGGTCGAGCAACCTCGGCGGAGGGACATCAGACGGCGGGGCCGGCGACTCGCTGACAAGACAGACGTACATGCGCTTCTTCCCCTTGGGGGCGCGATTTGCCACTATGGCGGTGGTTATTTGGCCCGACTATACGCCCACCTCGGCGCCGCAGCAAGGGCCCGTGTCGATTTCTGCGGCCCGGCCGGTCATCGCGGGTCGCGGAGCCGACCGGTGCCGCAGGGGCTCGCGCTGAGGGGCCGCTCACGTCTCCCGCCACCAGGAGTAAAGCGCCGGACCCAGGCGAGGCCGGCCATGGACGTTCGACGGATCGCGCGAACCATCCGGCGCTGGGGATCCGTACGACCGTGCGCACTCGAAGAAGATGGGGCACGGGCAGGTCACGGAACCGGCGCCGGGCCTTGCGCACGGTGTGCCGGCGGGCGCCTCGGTAGCCTCCACGGCCGCCGTGGCTTTCCTTCTGCAGCCGGAGCAGGCCCCGTCGATTGAGCAAACCGATCGCGAATCGGCGGCGGGCGACCCGCAGGATCTCGTGGACGGCGGTGGACTCTTCCTCGATGAAGCCGGGGGCTGTGATGGAGACGGCCCCGCCGCCCGGGAGACTCGACGGTACGCGAGCGTCGGCGCGCCGGGGCGAAGCCCGGCGCGGCCCCGGCCTGAGCACCGGCCGAGCGGGTCCGAGCCGGCCGGCGACGGTCGAGCGCGAGGAGCTGGTTCGTCTCCGGCGGGAGAGCAGCCTGCTCCGTGAGGAGCGGGAGATTCCAGGAAACCCCGGGGCGCGACCGCACCTCCTGTTGAACGAAAACCTCCCCCGCGCTCATCCCCGGCGGGCCGGCCGCGGAAGCCCCCGCCCCTTCCAGATCGCGAAGATCGCCGGGTAGATCGTGAGCTCCAGCAGGAAGCTCGTCACCAGGCCGCCCACCATCGGCGCCGCGATCCGCTTCATCACGTCGGCCCCCGTGCCGCTGCTCCACATGACGGGGAGCAGGCCGATCATAGTGGTCAGGACGGTCATCAGCTTCGGCCGGATCCGTCGAGCCGCGCCCTCCACGATCGCTTCGCGCAGGTCCGACCAGCCTCGCAGGCGTCCCTCGCTCCGCGCCGCGGCGTGGGCCAGCTTGAGGTACAGCAGCATCACCAGCCCCGTCTCGGCGTCAAGGCCCGCAAGAGCGATCATCCCGACCCACACGGCGACGGACATGTTGTAGCCGAGGATCCACAGCAGCCAGATCGCCCCCACGAGCGAGAACGGGACGGCGAGCAGGACGATGGCGGTCTCGAGCGCCGAGCCGGTATGGAAGAAGAGGAGCAGGAACACGATCAGGAGCGTCACCGGCACGATGATCGTCAGACGTTGCTTCGCCCGCTCCAGGTACGTGAACTGTCCGGCCCATTCGATGCGGTAGCCGGGGGGCAGATCGACCTGCTCCTGGATAGCCGACCTGGCTTGCGCGACGTACTCGGCGATCGCCCGTCCCGCGAGGTCGACGAAGACGAAGCCGACGAGCCGGCCGTCCTCGCTCCGGATCATCGGAGCGCCGGTCGTGAACTCCACCTCGGCCACCTGGGAGAGCGGGATCTGGGCTCCCGCCGGCGTGGCGATGAGGACGTTGCGCAACGCCTCCGGATGATCGCGGAACTCGCGGGCGTAGCGCACGTTGATGGGATAGCGCTCGCGACCTTCGACCGTCTGCGAGACGTTCATCCCTCCGATCGCCGTCCGGATCACCTCGTTCACGTCGGCGACGGACAGGCCGTGGCGGGCCGCCTCCCGGCGGCGCACCGTGATGTCGGCGAAGAAGCCCCCCGTCGATCGCTCGGCGAAGGCGCTGCGGGTTCCGGGAAGGCCGGCGACGGCCTGCTCGATCTGGACGGCCGTCTTCTCGATCCGCCGGAGGTCGTCGCCGAACACCTTGATGCCGAGCTGGCTGCGGATGCCCGTCGAGAGCATCTCGACGCGGGTCTGGATCGGCATCCACCAGACGTTGGGCATGCCGGGGTAGCGGAGCTCGCGGTCCATCTCGTCGACCAGATCGTCCCAGGTCAGCCCCTCCCTCCACTCGCTGCGCGGCTTGAGCAGAACCACGGTCTCCACCATCCCGATCGGGGCGGGGTCGGTCGCCGTCCTGGCGCGACCCATCTTGCCGAAGACCCGCTCGACCTCGGGGAACCGCGCGAGCTGGCGGTCCATCGACTGGAGGATGCGCGCCGCCTCGGTGATCGACATCCCGGGCGGGGCCGTCGGCATGTACAGGATCGCCCCCTCGTTGAGCGGCGGCATGAACTCGCTCTCCAGGCCCAGGAACGCCGGGACCGTCAGCAGCATCAACGCCAGCGCGACGAGCACGGCCGTCCTGCGGAACCTCACGACCAGGCGCACGACGGGTGCGTAGGCGGCCACCAGCCAGCGATTGAGCGGGTTGCGCTCCTCCCCCCGGATGCGGCCCCGGATGAAGGTGGCCGCCAGCGCCGGCGTCAGCGTCACCGCCAGCACCGCGGCGAAGCCCATCGAATAGGTCTTGGTGAAGGCCAGCGGCTTGAACAGGCGGCCTTCCACCCCCTCCAGGGTGAAGACCGGCATGAAGGAGACGGTGATCACCAGCAGCGAGAAGAAAATGGTCGGACCGACCTCGCACATCGCCTCGATCATCACGCCGGCGCGGCCGCCGGGTCGGCCGTCGTCGCTCCAGTGCTCGAGCTTCTTGTGAACGTTCTCGATGATGATCACGGCGGCGTCGACCATCGCGCCGATGGCGACCGCGATCCCTCCCAGCGACATGATGTTGATCGTGAGGTCCTGGTAGTACATCGGGATGAACGACAGCAGGACGGCCAGCGGCAGCGTGATGACGGGGACGAGCGTGCTTCGGGCGTGGAGCAGGAACAGAAAGATCACGATGCTGACGATCAGCATCTCCTCGACGAGCGTGTGCCTCAGCGTGTCGATCGAGGCCTCGATCAGGCCCGACCGGTCGTAGGTCGTGACGATCCGCACTCCTTCGGGGAGGGTCCGCTCGATCTCGGCCAGCCGGATCTTCACGGCCTCGATCACGTCGAGAGCGTTCTCGCCGTAGCGCATGACGACGATCCCGCCGACCACCTCGCCCTTGCCGTCCAGCTCGGCCAGCCCGCGTCGCATATCGGGACCGATGGCGACCTCGGCCACGTCCTTCAGGTGGACGGGGACCCCATCCGCCGCGGTCTTCAGCGGTGCGTAGGCCAGGTCCTCGACCGAGGTCACGTAGCCCCGCCCGCGGATCATCTGTTCGTGTCCGGCGATCTCCAGCACGCGGCCGCCCACCTGCTCGTTCGCCTCGCGGACGGCCCGAACGACGTCGCGCAGCGGGATTCCGAGGGCCGCCAGCCTGTCGGGGTCGAGAATCACCTGGTACTGTTTGACGAATCCGCCCACCGAGGCGACCTCGGCGACTCCCGGAATGCTCTCCAGCGCGTAGCGCACGTTCCAGTCCTGCAGCGAGCGGAGCTGCTGGAGATCGAGCCGCCCCGTGTCGTCCACCAGGGCGTACTCGAACACCCAGCCCACGCCGGTGGCGTCCGGGCCGAGGGTCGGCGTGACTCCCTCGGGAAGCTGCCCGCGGACCTCGTTCAGGTACTCGAGGACGCGGGAGCGCGCCCAGTACATGTCGGTCCCGTCCTCGAAGATGGCGTAGACGAAGGACAGCCCGAAGAACGACTGGCCGCGGACGAACTGGACGGCGGGCGCCGCGAGCAGCGTGGTCGAGATGGGGTAGGTGATCTGGTCCTCCACCGTGTCCGGGCTCTGACCCGGCCACTCGGTGAACACGATCACCTGCACGTCGGAAAGATCGGGAATGGCGTCGAGCGGTCCGCGGGTCATCGCATAGTAGCCCCAGAGGGCGAGCCCGCCGGCGAGGAGCACGGTCAGCAGCCGGTTGCGCGCGCTCCCCGCGATGACGCGCGTGATGAGACCTTCCCGCGGCGCGTTCATCACCACATCCCCGTGGCCGACTTGAGCCGGCTCTCGGCGGCGACGAGGAAGTTGCCGGAGGTCACGACCATGTCGCCCGCCTCGAGCCCGGCCAGGACCTCATAGTGGTCCCCCGATCGCACTCCGACCTGGATCTCCTGCGGCTTGAGACGGCCCTCGCCGAGATCGACGAAGACGAGCCGCCGGGGGCCGGCGTAGAGTACGGCTTCGACCGGCACGACGAGACGCGAGCCGCGGTCGATCGCGAGCGTCACGCCGGCGTACATGTCCGGCTTGAGCTGCAGCTCAGGATTCTCCAGCTCGATCCGGACGCGCCCGGTGCGGGAGCCGGGCTCGAGGTAGGGATACACGAAGGAGACGCGGCCCCGGAACGTCCGCCCCGGCAGGTACGGCAGATCCACCGTGGCCTGCTGGCCGGCTTCGATCAGCGGCAGGTCGGACTCGTACACCTCGGCCTCGATCCAGACCCTCTCCAGTCCGGCGATGCGGTAGAGTCTCGCGCCGGCCACGACGGCGGTTCCCTCGACGACGTTCTTCTCGACGACGTATCCGGTCACGGGCGAGACGATCGGGATGTCATCGAGAGGCAGGCCGGCTTCGGCGAGCCGGTCGATCTGCCAGTCCCGGATGTCCCACAGGCGCAGGCGCTGTCGCGCCGCCTCGACCAGATAATCGGCGCGATCCGGCGCGCTCGTCCCCCGGGCCGCCCGCTGGCTGGCGAGCGCGGTGAGGAACTCTTCCTGCGCCGCATACAGCTCGGGGCTGTACAGCGTGAAGAGTGTCTCTCCCCTCTCGACGCGCTGGCCCGGTTCGTCGACGTGGAGCGTGTTGATCCAGCCGCGGTTCTTCAGCGTAACGTCGGCCAGCCGCCTCTCGTCGTAGGCCACGCGGCCCACGGCCCGCACGCGAACGGTGACCAGGCGGTCTTCGACAGGCGCCGTCCGCACACCGATCAGCTGCCGGCGGCGGTCGTCCATGAGGATTACGCCCGTTTCCGATTCCCGCCTGGTGACCGGGGTGAGATCCATGGAGCAGATCGGACAGGTCCCGGGCTCCTGCTTCCTGACGGAGGGATGCATCGAGCAGGTGTAGAAGGCGATATCCTCGGCGGCGTGCAGTTCGTGTGCGTGGGCGTGCACTGCCGAGCCGGCCGCCGGGTCAACGAGATCCCGGTCGGCGGGGACGCCGCACGTCGACATGGCCTGGCCCATGTACGGGTTCTCCGGCTCGGGCGAAGGCTGGATCCATTTATCGAACCCGGCGGTCATCGGGCAGGAGAACGCGTGCCGGCCCTCGGCCAGGGAGGGATCGAGTGCGGCCAGAGCCATCAGCGTCCGGCTGAGCTCGGCGAACGCCTCGCGCGCCGACTCCAGATCGGCCGCGCCGGCCATCGAAGACGACGCATTCGCAGCCTCTTCGAGGAGTTTTCCGAAGTTCTCCGGCGGGGCCTGGGGTGCTTGTAACCGGGCCGCGCGCAGAATTTCCGCCAGATGCGATGCCTCCCGGTCGAGGCCTTCCAGCCGATCGGCGGCAAGCCTCGTTCGACACCGCTCGTATCGATGGAGAGCCGATTCCAGCGTCTCGACGAGTGGACGGGGAAGCCCCGAATCGACGGCTCCGCCGCCGGCAGAGCCGCCGTCCGCCCGCCGCTCTCCCGGGCCGCACGCGGTTGTGAAAGCGACGAGAACGGCGAGCGCGAACAGTCCACCCGCCGGCCACACGCGGTTGTTCCGCAGAGTGCTCATGGTCTTCCTCCCGTGGCCGCCGTCCGCTTCGGCACGTCGCCCTGGCCGCCGGGCATGCGGCCCAGCGCACGGTCCAGCCCGGCCAGTCTCTGGTGGAGCTCGGAGAGCGACCGCTGGTACGCCAGCTCCGTCGTGCGCTGGTTCCGCTCGGCCTCGATCACGGCCAGAAAGCTGTTGCGGCCGGTCCTGAAGCCCGACAGCGCCGCCTGCACCTGGTCGTTCGCGGCCGGCAGCAGGCGGCTGCGGTGCAGCTCCACGACGTGACGGGACTCGACGGCGCGCGTCCACGCCTGCTGCACCTCCGAGCGAACGTCGTCCTCGAGCCTCAGCCGCGCGCTCTCCGCCGAGCGCACGCGCGCCTCGGACTGCGCGATGCCGGCCCGGACGCGCCTGGTCCGGACCGGCAGGTTGATCGAAGCACCGACGGTCCAGCGATGTTCCTCCGTGTTCCACATCGAGTTCCAGGAGGTGGCCACCTCGAAGTCCGGCCGCAGGTCCTTCTCCCGCAGTTCCACCTCGAACCGACGGGCACGGATGGCGGCGTCCTGCACGCGCAGCTCGGGTCGAGCGTCGAGGGCAAGCCGCTGCAGCTCCTCGCTGTCCCCTGGAAGCGACGGAGGATCCTCCAGGGTGCCCGGCGGCGGCGGAATGGGCTCGGCCGGCGACCGATGAAGGAGGGCGTTCATCCGGGCGGCGAGAACGTCGCGGGTCGATTCCAGGACCACACGGCGATGATCGAGACGCGCCAGCTCGACTTCGGCCTGGATCGGATCCTGTTGCGAGGCGGTGCCCGCCTCGTATCGTGCGATCGCGATCCGCTTGAAGTCCTGCAGCAGCTCGATGTGCTCGCGATTGATCGCGAGCGCCCTGTGGACGTAGTAGTAGTCATCGAACAGGACGGAGGCGAGTGTGGCGAGCTCCAGGCGGACGATCTCGACCTGGTAACCGGCCGCCTCCGACTCGGCTCGCGCAACCTCCCCCCGCAGGCGGAGCTTGCCCGGATAGGGAAACCGCTGCGAGATCGCGAAGACGTCCCCGAAGCGCACGTCGGCGGCGATGCTCGATGGCGCAATGGCGTTGGACAGGCGGGGATCCTCGAGCGCGCTCACCTGCGCGCCCTCCTCGAGGGAGGCGCGCCACGCCTGGCGCGCCGTTTCAATCCCCGGATTGCGCTCGAGGACCAGGCGAAGGAGAGTGTCCCTCCGTAGTGGACCCGGTTCGAAGTCGAGATCTCCCGCGCCCCCCGGGCGCGGGGTGGCCAGGAACAGGAAAGCGGCCAGGAAAAGCAAAGACCGGGGCATGGAATCCCTCCGGAACGCGAAAACCACCCATTGGACGATTCATTCACGCAGCCTGGAAGACGCCGGAGTCCGGCCCCGAGGGCGGGCGCCCGGCAGGAGTGCCGGCCTCGCGCAGTCTCAGCTGCGAGTTGTGGGAATCAGCGGCGGGCTGGGGCTAGCAGAGGAAGGAGCAGTGCAGGAGATGACGGCGTGGCCGGCCGGCATCCGGTGGGGATGTATCCGAGGTGCCGGCCTTCGCCGCCGGCGCCGTTGCCGGAAGGATCGTTATGACGGAAGGTTCCGTGACCGGGACGTCGACCGTCCACGCCGAGATCTCCCGCCACGGCCCGGCGACACGGCCCGACGCGACGGCGTCGAGGCGCTCATCCTCGTACGTGACGTCGCAGCAGCCGCAGGACGCCGCCGACTCTCTGCGGGAGGCGCACGGGACGGTGTCAGGCGGGGCGCTGCGGGCGACGGGGATGCCCACCCCGGCATCCGGTCCCTGACAGCAACATGCAGGCTGATTCCGCATGCCGTTCATCCTGCAGTGATAGCGAACCGGGGTCGGAGCGATACTGGCGGCGAGGAGCCCCCATTCGAGGGCGATGATAAGGACGGTCTTCATCATCTGGTGATTGTACGGCCCACTCGTGCCGAAGTCCAGCACCGCAAGGGGCACGAGCGGGCCGCCCGGGCGCATGCAACGTCCCGCCGATGACCGCCGCAGCGACCGACCTATTCAGTGCCGCCGCGAGGCGGGAATCTCCCCTGCCCCTGACACAGCTCGCATTCACCGGACGCATGACAGGCACCGCAGGTCACGGTGCGTTTCTGCCTGGGCCACGATCGTGGAACCTGTCGCTCTCCTGGCCCGTCGCACTAGACTTCACACTGAATCGCGGAGGTGGGCGATGGACGGTCTCATGGTCGGCGGCGGCGCTGACGCGGACCTGACGAGGCGGCCCTGCGGGCCGCCGGCGTCGGGCGGCCCTGAATCGACCACGCCCTCCCGCGGCTGGTCCGGCGCTTCATGTCCGCGGGTCCTCGTCCGCTCCGGACAAGGACGAGTGGATGGGTCAGCAATCCCCGGCCCGGGGACCTTCCTGCCGCGATGCATCCGGTGGCGGCCCGGATGGCCCATGCTCGGGGGGCCGGTCGGCCGCCCCCGGCATGCGGGCGGAAGCGCCGCCGCGTGCGCAGGCGGGGCAGCGGTCGGCGCAGCGGACACAGAGCAGATGGATGGCGTCGCACAGCACCGGCACACCCGCCGCGGCACCGCAACCCTCGCACAGCCAGCGATCGAACTCGCGCGTGATCGGGTTCCAGCCCAGCTTCACCCGCCTCTCGTTTTTCCGCCGATGCAGCCTGGCTCGCAGGCTCAGACCCGGGGTCGCGACCTCCAGCACGCACACCGGCTCGATTCTCAAGGTGACCGCATGGCGCCGTTGCAGGTCATGCAGCCGGCGCCTTCTCTCGGCCTCGATCGCCTCGGCCTTGCTCCGCAGACGATCGGGCGCCTCCCGCCCCCGGACGCGTCTCTTCCCGAGCTCCGCTCCCAGAGCGGCGTAGTAGTCTTCGACCCGGCGCGTGTCCCGCCGGAGGCGCCGCGCCATGCGGGCGATGAAGCCATCCGCCGCCTCTCTGGCGAGCGCTCTGGCGAGCGCCCGCGCCCGCGCGTGACCCGCGCGGAGGTCGGTCGCTTCCCTGTCACCCTCCCAGCGGCGCCGGGCGTCGCGGTGCTGGGCCAGATAGGCGGCGAGCGCCCGGGCGAGGTCCGGGGTCCACCCCATCTCCCCGTCGACGGCGAGCGACACCAGCCCCTCGTGCCTTTCCTCCGACAGCGCCTCGAGCCGGAAGTCGAAGGCGAGGTAGTGAAGGGGAGCCTCCTCGACCGCTTCCATCCTCCCCACTCCGTTCTGAAAGGTCAGGACCCTCTCCGCCTCGTTCTCGACCCGCTCCTTCTTTGGCAGGATGGGCTCCAGGGCGGCGCGGAATACGTGCGTGCCGCCGGTCTGCAGACCGCAGATCTGCGCCAGGAGAGTGCTCCCCAGGCCGGCATGCACTTCCCCCGCTTCCGGCGCGCCGCGGATCCGCAGGGTGGCGTTCTCGGGCAGACCGAGGGACGCCGCCACGGCGGGGGGCAGAAGCGCCTCGACCCGGTCGCCGACGCATTCGGCGACGCACCCCGCCCGGTTCAGCGCCGACGCCACGAAATCCGCCAGGTCCATTTCCGGCTACACCTCCAGACCGTCGCCGAAGATCGACGCGTCGAACGACTTCTCTTGTTCGTATGACGCACGCGCCGCTTCGAGCTGCCTGCCGAACGACTCGAAGCGCCGGCCCCGCTCGTCGTCGTTTCCCGGCCCGGCCCACAGTTCGAGCAGGATCTCGGCGAACTCTTCCCGGCGTTCGAGATGCCCCAGGATCGCGTCGACCTCACCCACGATCAGCTCGAACAGGTGGATCTTCTCGTCGAGGATGCGCAGCAACTCTTCCTCCAGCGTCCCCGCCAGGACGAGATTGAACACGAACACATCGCGCTCCTGGCCGATCCTGTGCACGCGGCCGATGCGCTGCTCGATGAGCATGGGGTCCCACGGCAGATCGTAGTTGATCACCGTCCGGCAGAACTGAATGTTGCGCCCTTCTCCGCCCGACTCGGTGCTCAGCAGAATCCGCGCTCCCGATCGGAACGCCTCGACCGCGGCATCCTTCCCGCTGCGGGGGAGGCCGCCGTGGTAGACCGCGTGATCGATTCCCGCGCCCGACAGCTCCGCGGACAGCTCGTCGAGGGTGGCGCGGAAGCGGCAGAACACGACCATCTGTTCGCTCGATGCGCGGGTCATCTCGAGCAGCCGCTCGGCCTTGACCGACCGGCCGGCCGCCCGGGCCGATGACACGATCTCGCGCAACGCGAGGCCGGCACCATCATCCGGCCTCGCGCCGCCGCCCGCTGCGAGCCATCGGGCGGCCGCCGAGGCCACCGCTCCGGGGCCGCTGGCGGCGGCCCCCAGCAGATGGCGCAGCCTGATCCGCGACAGCGGGGCCAGTCCCGGGTAGACCTGCCGCGCGTAGTCGGTCGCGGCGCGGTAGGCGCTCCGTTCGGCCTCCCCCGCTTCCAGCACCAGCGTGCTCGCGAAGCGTCTCGGCAGCGCGACGTCCGCGTGCGAGCGCGTGTTGCGAACCATCACCTCCGAGAGGACCTCGCGGAGCGCGTCCGGATCCCGGGCCCGCCTGCCCCCGGCGCCCGCGAGGAACCTGCGGCGGAAGGCGGCGGGCGTCCCCAGCAGGCCGGGACGCACGAGCGTCACCAGCTCGTACAGCTCCATCAGATTCCCGTGCACGGGCGTCGCCGACAACAGGAGGAGGAATCGCTTTCGCAGCGAGTTGACCAGGGTCCAGGAGCGCGTCATGCGGCGGCGCAGGTGATGGGCCTCGTCCACCACCACGAGGTCCCACTCCTCCTCGCTGAACAGATGGCGATTGCGGGCCAGCCGGGCAGTCGCGATCGATCCGATCGCCAGGACGGGACCTCCGTCCTCCGCGTCCCGCCGCGTCGCCTCGTTCCAGCTCCAGAACGACAGGGAGAACTTCGAGGACATCTCGTCGCGCCACTGCTTCACCAGCCCCGGCGGAACAAGCAGCAGAACGCTGCGCACCAGGCCGCGCAGGAGATACTCCTTGATCACCATCCCGGCCTCGATCGTCTTTCCGAGCCCCACCTCGTCGCACACCAGAGCGCGCCCGTTGAGCCTCTGCAGGATTTTGCGCGCCGTCTCCACCTGGAACTCGAGCCTCCGGACACCCTCGAGGGTATTCAGGCAGAGCAGGTCATCGTAGTGAGACAGCAGAGCGATCCGGTGGGCCTCCAGCAGCAGCTCCCGCTCCTCGAGGTCCTCGCTCCATGGATCCTGCATCCAGGAAGGCGCCGGGGGTGGGGCGGAACCGGCACCATCGTCCGCAAACCGGATCAGCGGCTCCAGCACTTCCAGGGCGCGCGCCACGGAGGGGGCCGCTTCGGAAGGATTAGGGGCTTCGACAGCAGCCACCTCTCTCGGGGCCACCGGCGCTGCAGGTCGGGCCGGCGAGGAGGGCGACTGGCCGAACAGCGACTCCTGGACGGGATCCTCAGGGAGCTGCCGCCGCGCACCTCCCAACCAGCCCCGGGTGCGGGCCGTCTTCCCGGCCGCCGCTTCGCGTCGTCGCACCTCGGAGAGCAGTCTCTTGACCGCGAGTTTCATCTCCGAACGCTGATCCCGCGGCAGGCTCGGGCTTCGTGCCAGCAGGTCGAGCAGTTTGCGACCGGCCTTCCCGGCTTCGGCGAAACGGTTCAGGAGCATCGCGACCTGAACCAGCTCGATTTGAAGAAACGCCTCCTTCGGGTGCCTCCGCACCGCCTCGCGAAGTATGGGGTGGGCTTCCCGGGGTCGCTGCGCCCTGATCAGCATGTCGGCGAGCAGGGCCGTCGCCACCAGATGCCCGGGTTCGATCCTCAGCGCCTTGCTAAGCGCCCGTTCGGCCTCCTCGGGCTGGCGCCCCCAGATCGCCTCCCGGGCGATGTC
>Ga0302046_10003545_pt1 | contig 14090 bp, 14 predicted proteins | sample RVTome_11_FD_200261 | JGI IMG/M metagenome (GOLD analysis project Ga0302046, IMG submission 200261) | Soil microbial communities from uranium-contaminated site in the Upper Colorado River Basin, Wyoming, United States - RVT147D111 (version 2) ...
GCTCCAGCCGCTGACGGATGACGCCCTCGTCGCGCGCAATCTCGAAACCGTGCGGTGGATGCCGTTCGCCTTCATCGGCATCTTCATCTGCCGCGGACTGGCGGGCTTCGCGACCGAAATGTCGCTCGGCTGGATCGGCCGCGGCGTCATCAGCTCGCTTCGCCGCGACCTATTCCGAAAGTTTCTGACGCTGCCGGCACGGTTCTTCGAAAATCATTCGACCGGCCCGCTGTTATCGAGAATGACTTACAACGTGGAAATGGTCGCAGAATCGGTCACCAGCGTGGTTACGATCCTGATACGCGATTTGCTGACTATCATTGCGGCAGTCGGTGTCATGCTTTACCAAAGCGTGCGACTGACGATATTCGTCGCGTTCCTGCTACCGGTCATCACCATAATGATCCAGGTTCTGAGCAAGGCGTTTCGCCGTTACAGCAGGCGTATTCAGGATTCGATCGGCGAAGTCACACAGGTATCGGAGGAAGTAATTACCGGAAACCGCATCGTCAAGATTTTCGGCGGCTACGAATACGAGAAGGACCGTCTGATCGAAGTTGACGAACGCAACCGCCGGCAGAATCTGAAGCTCGTCCGTTCCCGCGCGCTCGGCGTCGCAGCCACCCAGGTGATCTTCGGTTTCGGGGTTGCCGGCGTCATCTATGTCGCCGCCATCGAATCGTTGGAAGGTCAGCTGTCGCCGGGCAATTTCATCGCGTTCTTCGGGGCGATGATGCTGATGCTGCAGCCGTTGCGTCGTCTTACCAGCGTAAGCGCCACGTTGCAGCGTGGTATCGCCGCCGGCGACAGCCTGTTCAGGATCATTGACGAACCCGATGAGGTCGACTCCGGCGATTTCCGTGCCGAAGCCGTGCAAGGTACGGTGGAATTTCGTGATGTCGGCTTTTCCTACGGAGACGACAAGGCACCGGTACTGGACGGTGTGTCGGTGACGGTCGACGCCGGGAAGTCGCTTGCGATCGTCGGGCATTCGGGAAGCGGAAAATCCACGCTGGTCAGCCTGTTGCCACGTTTCTACGACGTTGAACGGGGAGAAATACTTCTCGATGGAATACCGGTGCAGAACTATGCGCTCGACAATCTGCGGTCGCACATAAGTCTTGTCAGCCAGGATGTCGTGCTTTTCAACGATACGATCGCGAACAACCTGGCTTACGGCCAGCTCCGGCAGTGCTCTCGCGAGGAGATCCTCGGCGCCGTAGAAGCGGCACATCTGTCGGACTTCATTGCCGAACTTCCGAACGGTCTGGAGACGATGGTGGGCGATCGGGGCGTACTGCTGTCCGGAGGCCAGCGCCAGCGCATCGCGATCGGGCGCGCCTTGCTCAAGGATGCGCCGGTTCTCATTCTCGACGAGGCAACCTCGTCTCTCGATTCGCAGTCGGAACGCCGCATACAGGAAGCACTCCACACCCTGATGCGTAACCGAACCACGCTGGTCATTGCCCATCGTCTTTCCACCGTCGAGAGCGCCGACCGGATCATCGTTCTCGACCGCGGGCGCATCGTGGAGTCGGGGACTCACAGGGAACTGCTTGCGCTCGACGGCCATTACGCGCAGCTGTATCGCATGCAGTTCAATGAGGAGGACCAGCCGTAGCCGGGGCCTCAGGTTCATCTGCGTCCCCGGTTACCGCAAACGCAACGCCATGAGCCGCGCGAGATCTGCGATGAGCGATTTTCTCGACCGCGTCTGGTACGGCGCTTCGCGCTGGTATGTCGTGCTGCTGCCATTGAGCTGGCTGTTCGCGCTCGTGACGTCGATCAGGCGCCATCTCTATCGGTCCGGCGTTCTTCGCTCTGTCGATGCGGGGAGGCCGGTCGTCGTCGTCGGCAACATCTCGAGCGGGGGAACGGGGAAAACGCCGGTTACCTTATGGCTTGCAACCTGCCTGAAGGACCGGGGTTTCCGTCCCGGAATTGCGAGCCGCGGGTATGGCGGTGCCGTCGGCAAAGCGCCGTTGCGGGTGATGGATGATAGCGATCCCGGCACGGTCGGTGACGAGCCGCTGCTCATGGCAAGGCGAGCGGTCTGTCCCGTCGTCGTGCATCCCGATCGTGTTGCCGCCGCAGCCATGCTGATCGAGATGGGATGCGACGTCATCATAGCGGATGACGGACTGCAGCACTATCGTCTGAAACGCCGGTTCGAGATCGCCGTCGTCGACGGCGCACGAGGATTCGGCAACGGCCGGCTCCTGCCCGCCGGGCCGCTGCGCGAGCCGCTGCAGCGTCTCCATTCCGTGGATCTGGTCATGCTGCAGGGTGGGGATGCTCGCGCGTTCGAACGGAGCGTCACGGGTGCCGCAACCCGGTTCGAACTGTCAGTATCGGGCGTTCATGACCTGCAAGGCAGGAGAGCCGAATCGCTCGAGGCGTTCCGGGGCAAATCCGTGCACGCGGTTGCAGGTATAGGAAACCCGCAGCGGTTTTTTCGGCTGCTCGAATCGAATGGCATCAAGGTAATACCGCATGCGTATCCCGATCACGCGGCCCTTTCCCGCAACGCGCTCGAGTTCGGCGACGGGCTGGACGTGCTCATGACCGAAAAGGATGCCGTAAAGATGTGCGGGCCTCATCCGCCGAGTTGGTGGTACGTAGCCGTTGACCTTACACTCGGCGCATCCGACGAGCCCGAGTGGCTCGACAGGCTGGCTACCACCCTGAAGAGACGTGAACGATGAACAACTTCGTTGTGGTAATTCCGGCCCGCTATGCGTCGGAAAGACTGCCGGGCAAGCCGCTGCGCCACATCGCGGGCAAGCTTCTGCTGCAACACGTATTTGAACGCGCCACGGAGAGCGAGGCGAGCGAGGTGATCGTTGCAACCGACGATGGCCGAATCAGACAGGCCGCGGAGGCCTTCGGTGCCAGGGTGTGCATGACCGGCAGCCATCACCGCTCGGGCACGGAAAGACTCGAGGAAGTGAGCCGCCTGCATAAATGGCGGGCGGACCAGGTAGTGGTCAACCTGCAGGGCGATGAGCCTCTGATGCCTGCCGAACTGATCGACCAGTGCGCCGCGTTGCTGCATTCCGGCGTTGTCGCCATGGCGACGCTGGCGTCGCCTGTCGCATCGGTCGAAGATTTCAATGACCCTAACGTGGTCAAGGTCATTGTGGACAGCAATGACGATGCGATCTACTTCAGCCGCGCCGCCATACCGTACTCCAGAAGCCCGCGGACCGATGAACTCGCCATGCGCACGGCGCTGCATCATCATGGCATCTACGCCTACCGGACCACGGTGCTGCAACAGATCGTCGCAGCCCCGCGGTCGCCACTGGAGGAAAGCGAGCAGCTTGAGCAGCTCCGAGCGATCGAGATGGGAATACGTATTCGCGTAGGCAGGCCTGCGCGGCGGCCGGGGCCCGGTGTCGATACCGAAGCCGATCTCGCAAGGGTCGAACGCCTTATCGTATCTAGTGGCCTGTAACGGGGGAAGCGGAAGTGGGATCACGAAGGGATGGTGGTGGCTGGCGCCGGTCTGGAGCGAGGCCGATAGCCGTAGCTATCGGCCGAGTGAAGACCAAGCCAGGCGCCGCCAGACCGAGCGAGATACTTTCGATTCCCCCGTTACAGGACACAAGTGCCAGCGCTTGAAGGCGGTTCGCAAAAGAGGGAAAGTCGGGGTGTGGGGCGACGTGCCCTGAAACCGGATCCCGCGCGTGCAGAAATCCGACTCCGACGCTATTGTGATCTTCGGCATCACCGGCGATCTCGCCTACCGGAAAATCATCCCGGCATTGCTGAACCTGAAACGGCGCGGACGGCTGAATATGCCGTTCATCGGTGTCGCGCGTGAGGGATGGACAGTGGATAGCCTGCGCGAGCGCATTTGCGGAAGTCTCAGGGAACATGGAGACAGGACCGACGGTACTGCCGATGACCGGGACGGCATCGAGCTTGCACGCAGCCTGCAATACGTTGCGGGTGATTACCGCGATGTCGGCACCTTCGAGCGGTTGCGGCGCTCTCTCGGCGAAGCGCAGGCGCCGCTTCACTATCTTGCGATTCCGCCCAGCCTGTTTGGCGAGGTTATAGCTAACCTCGACGCGGCCGGCTGCAGTCGGGGTGCGCGTGTCGTTGTCGAAAAGCCCCTCGGGCGCGACCTCGCGTCTGCGCGTGAGCTGAACCGAAGTCTTGCGAAATCCTTCGACGAATCGCGCATCTTTCGTATCGATCACTACCTGGGCAAGGAACCCGTGCAGAACCTCTTGTTCTTCCGCTTTGCCAACAGCTTTCTCGAACCGCTGTGGAACCGGGTGCAGGTCGCCAGCGTTCAGTTCACCATGGCGGAGTCTTTCGGCATCGAGGGACGTGGTCGCCTCTACGAGGAACTCGGCGCAATCCGTGACGTCGTCCAGAACCATCTCCTGCAGGTGGTGAGTCTGCTCGCAATGGAACCTCCGGTACGCTATGCAAGCGACTCGCTTCGTGACGAGAAAGTAAAAGTCCTGCAGGCAGTGTGGACGGTCGAGGAGGCGCACGTCGTTCGCGGCCAGTATCAGGGCTATCCCGACGAGCCCGACGTTGCTTCCGACTCGAGCGTCGAGACCTACGCGGCATTGCGGCTCGACATCGACTCGCCTCGCTGGGCCGGCGTGCCGTTCTTCATTCGCGCAGGCAAGCGGTTGGCGGTCACGGCTACGGAAGTCATGGTGCGTTTTCGCGCACCCGCGCATGTCCTCTTCCAGGCATCAGCGGACGTGCCGAACCACGTGCGCTTCCGCCTGGGTCCGGACCGGGTGTCGATCGGCCTCGGGGTGCAGACCAAGGAACCCGGTGAGGTAATGAGCGGCCGCGCAAGTGAATTGCTGATGTGCGATGAGGAGGTCGGCAGGATGGGCGCGTACGAGCGGCTGATCGGCGACGCGCTGCGTGGCGATCCGACGCTGTTCGCGCGCCAGGACTCGATCGAGGAGGCATGGCGAATCGTCGACAACGTCATCCACCGTGCGGACGGGGGCCAAAGTCCGCCATATCTCTATGTTCCGGGAGGATGGGGCCCTGTGGAAGCGGAAGGGCTGGTTGACGACGCCGGCGGATGGCACGAGCCGGGAACAGGATGTTAGCGAGCCTCTGCACAAGTTCTGATAGAAGCGCTGTAGGAGCCCGCCCCGCGGGCGAGTGCGATGGACATTGGCGCACTCGCCCGCGGGGCGGGCTCCTACAGCGTCTCTATTGCGACTCATGCAGAGCTTCCCTGGTGTGACCGGCATGGAATGGCAGGCATGCAAGGATGCTGCAGAAGCGGAACACGCGGCGGCGACATTCATCGCAGAGCGGCTTGTACAGGCAGTCGAGGCGCGTGGACGGGCAACCCTCGCCATCAGTGGGGGCCGTTCTCCCTGGACGATGTTCGGGCGCCTGGCGGCACTGGATGTCGACTGGAATGCCGTGCATGTTTTCCAGGTCGATGAACGAATCGTCCCGCTGCACCACTCCGCGCGGAACTGGGCGCATTTTCTCGAGAGCCCGCTTGCGCGCCGTATCCCTGCGAGCCACGCGCATCCGATGCCCGTCGACATCGGAGACCTCGAACTTGCGATCGGAAGATACTCCGCGACGCTCGCCGAGTGGGCATCGGTACCACCGCAGCTCGACGTCGTGCATCTCGGGATCGGGGAAGACGGTCACACTGCGTCGTTGTTCACCGACGACACCCTGCTGCAGGACCGGCGCCACTGGGTCGGCGCGAGTCGAGCCTACGAAGGCCACCGCCGCCTTACCCTGACCCTGCCGGTACTCAACAGTGCGTGTACGGTCGTCTGGTTTGCGGTGGGGGCAGGGCGGCGGGTTGTCCTCATGCGCCTCAAGAAGGGCGATCCGGAGATCGCGGCAAGCCATGTGCAGCGCGACCGGGCGATAGTGTTTACAGATCAGGACCTGGCGGATCAGGGCGCGGGAGCGACTGGCCGGTAACGAAGCAGGTCGCGCCGCAGTTACTGCCGCGGTATGGCGTGTCCTCCGAAGGCATTGCGCAGCATCGCGAGCAGCCGGTCCGCGAAGTCGCCGCCGCCCTGCGACGAAAAGCGCGACATCAGCGCCGCGGTGATGACAGGTGTGGAGACACCGAGATCGATCGCTTCCTGCGCGGTCCACCGGCCCTCACCGGAGTCGGCGACTTTTGCGGAGATGCTTTCCAGCGATTCGCGGTCCTTCAGCACGTCTGCCGTCAGTTCGAGCAGCCAGGAACGAATGACCGTACCGTGGCACCAGGCTTCGGCAATCCCGGCCAGCGGCAGTTCGAGGTCGGGCCGTGCCGCAAGCAGGGCAAAGCCTTCGGCATAAGCCTGCATGAGTCCGTATTCGATGCCGTTATGCACCATCTTCGCGAAATGTCCCGCGCCGACCGGTCCGCAATGTACGAGGCCCTTGTCGGGCGACGGCGCAAGAATCTTCGCCAGCGGCATCACGCGATCGATCGCCGCGGTGTCGCCGCCCAGCATCAGTCCGTAGCCTTTCTCGAGGCCCCAGATGCCGCCGGACACTCCGGCGTCGACGAATCCGACGCCACGTTCGCCGAGCACCTTCGCGTGCCGCTGCGAATCGCGGTAGTGGGCATTCGCGCCGTCGACAACCAGGTCACCCGGCGCGAGCCGCTCCTGCAACTCGTCGATCGTCTGCTCCGTCGGCTTGCCGGTCGGAAGCATCAGCCATAACAGACGCGGGGCCGGGATTGACTCGACGAGCGACACGAGGCTCGACACGGTCCGTATACCGCCGACAGCCGCCAGGTTCTCGAGCGCTTCGGCCGAGCGGTCGAATATCGCGACTTCAGCGCCTCCACGCTGCCAGCGTTGCGCCATGTTCCCGCCCATTTTGCCGGCGCCAACTATGCCAATCTTCATCCGGGTACCTCCTTCAATGCAGACACGGCCTGCAGTGTCGTCATCAGGACGTCGCACATGGAAATGAGAGCGAGCGATGACGGTATCCAAAGTCTACGCAGCGTTGCAACGGGTATTTCAAGCGGAACGCATACCTGTGGAACTCGCCGCAGACCTCGTGAGCTGCACAAGCTGAGTTTGGCCGCCTCGCACAGCAGGGGAAGTCACCCCCAGAGCGCTGAGACTGGCGCCGCGAACAGTCGCTCGCCGAAAGGTACCACGGTGTCACGATCTGACAGCACCAGTCCTAATGCGAACCGCTTGCCACAGGCGTTCGCAAGTTTGCGCAGGCCGGAAAAGTCACTCCCCCTGACAGTGGCCGCAGCCTTGACTTCGATGCCTGCCACTTGGCCGTCCGAATCTTCGATGACGATGTCGACCTCGTTGTCGTATCGGTCCCGAAAATGAAAGAACTCGAAGTGCTCGCCGCTCCAGCTGGCGAGTTTCAAGAGCTCGGCCAGCACGAACGATTCGAGCAGCGCTCCGAACTGTGCGGCTGGCCTGCAGCTGTGCGGGAGAAAGGTTTCGTAGCGCGGTGAGTAGCCCTGAATCGAGAAAATGCAGCTTGGGCGTTTTGATGAGGCGCTTCAGTTCATTGGTGTACCAGGGCTGCAGCGTTCGAATGAGAAACAACTGCTCGAAAATATTGGTGTACTTTTGTGTTGTCAGGTGATTCATACCCAGGGGCGCCCCGATGCCGGAATAATTCACGAGTTCGCTTGCATGCTGGGCCAGGACCCGTAGCAACCGGGGCATCCGCCTGATGTGTTCAATTTGTGAGATATCGCGCACGTCACGCTCGATGATGGACTTCGTGTAATCCATGAACCATTGTTTCCTGCGCGGCCACGTTGCACGCCCGAGTCCCTCGGGATAGCCGCCGGATAGCACACATTGCGTGAGTTCGGGCCCGGTGGCAGGTTCGCCGACAGCCGGCGCCTTTCCCCGAAAGACGCGCTCCAGGAAGTCGCCGGGTACGCCGCGCAGCTCGCTCTGCGATAGCGGCAGGAGGTCGGCGATTTCCATGCGGCCGGCCAACGAATCCGCCACTTGCGGCAAGGTCATGAGGTTGGCGGATCCCGTCAAGAGAAAGCGGCGGGGACGTTTATCGGTGTCGACGCTACGCTTGATGGCCAGCAGTGCGGAGCGCGCTGAACTTCATCGATGACGGCGCGATCAAGCCCCTGAACGAACCCGACTGGATCGCTGCGCGCGATATCGCGCGTGGTTTCCTCGTCAAACGTCAGGAAGGCATCCCGTCTGCGGCCAGTTTTTCCGCCAGCGCCGTCTTGCCGGACTGACGGGGCCCGGTGATCAGCACTACGCGGGTATCCGATAGCGCTTCCTTCAGTTTGGTCTCGATAAAGCGGGATACATGAACCAGCCGATTTAAAAGGAAATAGCTTCGGCTAATTGTAATTCTGGAGGCGGCGGATTGAAAGCAGGGCGCCGGCTAATTGAAAGTAAGGAATCTGGGGAATGTTGCCGCCCATCTTGTCTGCACCGACCACTCCGATCTTCATGAGACTCCCTCCGGGAGGGGACAGCATCGCGTCAAAATTCCCCGGAAACAGTGCCCCGAAATCACGTCATCAACGCCTCAGCGCCATCCGGCGAATTTCCGCGTCGCTTGCGTGCCCGCGCAGGACGATGCGAATGTCTGCTTCGAGCACTTCATCCCGGCCGTCCCGAATGCCCTCGATGGTGGGACGAGCCCATACGTCCGGCACAATCCCGACTCGCTGCGTTTGCCGCTGGTCCGGATAAAAGACGCCGATGCCGCTGATGCCGCCCGTTACACCGCCGGGGAGAACGATGTTCGAGTAGTTGCCGTCCGCACCGGCCGTGGTGCTTCCGACGACGGTGGCCGCGGGCGCCGCGCGAAAAGCCATTGCCGTGTATTCCGCGGCGCTCTGGGTAGTTTCGTCGACCAGCAATACGATTTCCCCGCTGAAATGAGGCTCGGCGGGATCGAGCGAATATGGACGGATCCAGGCAAACGCGCCCGGATTGGACAGATCTGCCATGGTGAATTGCGCAAACGGAGTGGGCGCGCTTACAAGGTGCCTGCCCAAGGCGAAGACGACGAACCCTGCCGGGTAGCCCCGAATGTCGATGATCAGATCGCCGGAGCTTGCGCGTTCGAGGTAGGTTGGAATGTCCTTCACGCTGACAGCAGACAACTTGAGATACGAGATGGAGTCGGAAAATTGCTGAAAGGCTTCGCCGGGGCGGTCGTGCTGGAAATATCGGCCGAGGTCCATCTCGTCGTATTCAACTCGCCGCTCCCGGACCGTGAGGTCCTGCGTTCCGCGTCTTATCTCGAGTGACAACTCCTCTTCACATACGCCCCGCGTCAGTGTCCACGTCATGTCGCGGAGCTGTGCTGACACGGCCCAGCAACACGCGGTCGGTGGCGAATCCGCTGCGGTCGCGGAAACTGTCACCGGCATGTTCCGGCATCGCCACGACGTAACCATGCCGAGCGAGCGCCTCAGCCAGGTCGTGGTGGCCGAACATGCTGCCGCCGCTGCCGTGCGAGAGCAGGATCAGCGGATGTTTTCCGGCCGCGATCGTCGCACCTCTTTGTGCTGCCAGCAGATACGGACCTAGCTGAGTCTCGGCATCGGGTTCTGCATCGCTGGAGGGATACATCACCGTCGCCGGCACCATGGTGCCGGTGATCGGCTCTTTGACCTCCATCATGCGTAGGCCTACGCCTTGGGCGTGCAAGGTGTTGCTGAAGAGAAGAAGCAAGGAAAAGGACAGCGCGTAGCGAGTATTGGTCATGGGTTTTCGTCCGTCTCAGGTGCGAACCACACCGCAAGCACATGCTGCGTGTCGAGATACTCGCGTACGGCGCAGATTTTGCCGTCGCGAAACTCCATGAGGGTATGGTATTGCTGGTTGTAAATGCGGCCGTTTTTCAACTGAGCGTAGGACTCGACCTCCAGTGCGGCCTTGTTGCCCTCAGCAATAACACTCTTGAGTGTCATGCGCAGACCATCTGTCGTTTGACTGGCCATGCGGTAAAAAAGCTTTGCGGCTCGTTCCTTTGGCAGGGTGCCGACGAATCGGTGGGCTCCGGGCCTGCCGGCTACCCACCAGGTCGCATCATCGGTCAGGGTGGCGAGAGCGCCGGCAATGTCATTGACATTGAAGTGAGCGAAGAAATCTGTGGCCACTGACTTGTTATCGGTTGGATCCATGACATTGTCCCGAAATGTGGCCTGACGCCAATTGTGCGTCTAACGCCTGAATTATGCCGAGCCGCGAAGCGGCTTCCGCGTATATGAATGGTTGGGTGCCGTCCAGTAGTCAGGTGCCCATGATGGCAACTCTTACAGCGCCCGGATGTCGTCGACGAGCTCGACGAAATCCGTGCCGGTGAACGAGTGCCCGCGGTCATCGAACGTACGGGCCACCGCGCCAGGGACTTTCCCGACCCATTGCGCCAGGTGCGAGAACGGCACCCACTCGTCGTCGCGGCTGTGATAGATGAAGATCGGCATGGCAGCGGGCAAGTCCGAGGCGGCGCCTGCATCCATGGCGAAATCATCCGTGCCCCACTCGCCGTCCTTTCCCTTGTAGGGGGGCGCTACCAGGAACAGTCCTGCTATCGCGAAGGCGGTTGCCTCTTCCGACAAGTACTTCAGCAAGGCGGATCCGCCTAGCGAATGGGCCACGATGATGCCGCCATCGCCGAGCTTCTCCAGTTCACCTTCGATCTGGTCTTTCCAGACGTCATATGCGACGTTTTCCAGTCCGGGAAATTCGGGATAGGTCGTTTTGTACTCCGGGCCCAGCGCGGTTTCCAGGTAATCCGCCAGGGCCTTGTCTTCAAGGTGCGCGCCTTCACCCGCACCCTGGACGATCAGCATTTTGTTCGCCATCGCTTGTGATCCTCTGTTGGTTGAAATGGATGCTTCCTCAAACATGCGGTCGGTCCAGCACCGGTTTCGCCACTGTCGCGGTCAATCGGCCTGCACATAGATCCACGCCCAAGTGCCCGTCGCCAAGGTCACGCCGACGCGCCGGTAGTCGTCCACCTCGTAGGCGTCCGCCTTCCAGCAGTTCATCCGGGGTGATCTCGAACACCGTGCCGGCTACCACGTCCGATGGCTGGCCCGTGCGCTTGACGATGGGATGCCAGGCCTCGCCACTTATGGCGACGACCGCTGGATCGGCCACCTTCACCTTGCGCAGCGCGTACCCGGACAGGGAATCCGGAGAACCGGACAGGACACGTCCGAAGATGGATATCCGCACGGCCTCCTCCTGCAAAGTCCCATACGAAAAAAGGCCAACGGACCCCGCAGGGCTGTCCATCATGGTCACGGCAGGATTCTCCAGGCGCGCAGTCACAGGAAAGCCAACCCCGCCGAGCCGAGGATCATGGCGGCGAGACACAGGTTGAGGGCGCGTTCGGGGGCGGGGCGCAGCGACGCCTGGTTCATGGCGACGCCGACGAACAGCCAGGCGAGGTCGACGATGAGCATGACCGCCACGCACAGCGCCCATTTCAGGAGGATGTCCGCTTGCGGATCGACGGCCACGCTTCGGGAAGCAAATAACGATGCAAATGCCACGAGGGCTTTCGGATTCGCCGTGCCTAGCAGCAGGCCTGCGATTGCTGAGGAGGACGTGCGCCGCCTGCCCGCCAGCGCCGCGCCGACAGGCGCCGTCGCGATCTGGCAAGCCAGATAGACCAGGTATGCCGTGGCAACCCACGTCATGGTCATCATCGCCGCTGGAAATGCCCGCAACACCGAAATCATTCCTCCGGCGCTTACCGCCGCGGCCACGGCCAGGCCGACCTGCAGGCCCGCGTAGTAGCGAAGACCGCGGATGAATCCTTCCGCCCGCCCGACGGTGACAAGGGCGGCGATCCCGGGCCCTGGCGAGCCGAGCAGCGCCGTTGCCGTAAGCAGGACCACACCGAGTGAAAGAGGATCCAAGTCCGTCGCCTTGTTGGTCGCATCGCGACCTGCATTGCGACATTACGGGCGCAACGGCATAGTAGAGAAGCTAATTATTCTTCTAACCGCCATTAGGAAATCGAATAGCCATGCCTGCGCTGCGCGACATCGATGTGGGGCTGCTGCGCGCTTTCATTGCCGTGGCTGAGACCGGCAGCATGACCACGGCGGCCCGGGTCGTGAACCTGAGCCAGGGCGCGGTCAGCCAGCAGATAAAACGCCTTGAGTCGCTGTTCGAAGAGCAGTTGTTCGAACGCCTGGCGGGCTCTGTACGCCTGACCCGCGCCGGCGAGCAGTTGATAGTCGGCGCGCATCGGCTCGTTGCACTCAACGATGAAGTCGTCAGCCAGATGCGGGGCACCGACTTCAACGGCGAAGTGAGGCTTGGGGTGGCCCATGACATCGTCGGCAGGCTGCTACCGCCCATCCTGCGCGTGTTCCGCCACTCGCACCCGAATCTGCTGGTGACCCTAGTGAGCGATACCTCACAAGCCGTGCGCCAGGAGCTCCGCGAGGGAAAGATCGATCTCGCACTCGTGACCGAGCAGGAGCGTGGTACGCCGGATCAATGGTTGCTCAGCGATCGCCTCGTCTGGGTGGGCGCGAAGGGCGGAGAGGCGCATCTGCGGCGTCCTCTCTCGGTGACGTTGGGTCAGGAACATTGCGGATTCAGGGCATCGGCCATCGAAGCACTCACCAAAGCCGGAATCGATTGGCGCCCGATCATTTGCCAGGTCGGCAGCCTGGAACCCGTGTTCGCGACGCTGGAGGCGGACATGGCCGTTGCTCCATTCCTGTCGCGAACCATCCCTGATCGCCTGATGGTCCTCGATGAAAACAGCCTGCCTGCGTTGCCGGTCTTCCACATCAACCTTCGACTCCCCACGACCGGCGTGGGCGCAGTGGCTACCGAACTTGCTCGCCATATTCGGGAAGGTTTTCGGCAACGTTACTCGTAGACTGCCGTTTAGGTCCTCATGGCAGCAGGCGAATGATGCAGATCAGGATATTGCGGACAGGAGCTGCCCAGCGACGGCTTTGGGTCGCCTGCTGACAATCAGCAGAATCAACCGTAGATTTCCGCTTTCGGCCAAATGCAGACATGACAAAGCAATTCCAGATTTAGGTTTCAGAGGTTACGTTCGGCCATAACATGGCCATCGTCTTTAATGCTTTGGCTACGCGCTGCAAGTACCCGGTAGATCTGCCTCGAGCACTTTGATTAGCGCTTGAATTGCGTGGCTTCTGTTTGCGCGCCAATGACCGTAAGACCAGGGAAAGTCTCCTTGTGGCGGCCGGTACTGACGATTCGAATTGCGCGCAATTACTCGCAAGTCCATTTGCCAGCGATCTTCTCGCAGAAATCCGGCGGGCCGCGTTGCTCCCAAACGTCGATTATGCCGGTCAATTCGGCAACCTCGAGATAGCGAGGATGTGCGGTGAAGCCGGTTCGCCGTAAAATAGTGCCGGTATATATCCAGTTATCCGCATCGCTCCACGTCGTGCCAGTCAGGTCGCGGTCGAGGATCAGCTCGAAGTAACGGTCCAGGAAACCCAGGTGCAGGTATAGGTTGGTCAGCTGAAGTTGCGCGAAATACCTGTCATGCGCATCCGTGCTGGCCAGGATCTCCGGAATGCGGCGGTCGAGATATGCCTGGCCAGCGGCGAGATCACGGGCGCCAGCCACGAGTTCCCTGAAGACCGGCCAGGCGACGGGAGGCCGATCTCCTGCAGCCTCGAGCTGCGTGATGGCGCTGTCATCATTGAATAGCAAGAATTTCACCGTAGCGCTTTGCTGCTTGGACTCCGCTCCTCCGAACTGCGCTACCAGCTCGAGCGCTGCAAGTGCTTCATCCATGCGATCAAGGGAAGCCAAGGTGTCGGCCAGCCGGAAGTGAGCGTCTGCCGACAAGGGATCGAGGTCGACATAGCGCTCGGCATAAGCAAGCGCGTCCTCGAGGTAACCTCCATATACCATGTCATACACCAGCGCGTCGAGAAGCTCGGTGTTGCTCGGCGCTTCCCGGGCAGCATTCTCGAGTGCCCGGATCTCGCCGATGAACGAATAATCGTCGATGTTCGCGGACTGGAACAGCGCCCGCGCGAAGACCAGGTCGGGGTCGATGGCGAGTGCCTCGGCAGCCGCGTCGGCTGCCTGTCTCTGCCCCGCCGCCGCAGTGACCAATGTTCCAGCCTG
>Ga0302046_10003548_pt1 | contig 14086 bp, 14 predicted proteins | sample RVTome_11_FD_200261 | JGI IMG/M metagenome (GOLD analysis project Ga0302046, IMG submission 200261) | Soil microbial communities from uranium-contaminated site in the Upper Colorado River Basin, Wyoming, United States - RVT147D111 (version 2) ...
TCGGTCTGATCACGCTCGCGGTGATCCAGTTCTGGGGGCCCTCGGCCTCGGGACCGTGGCTGCTGCCGCTCCACCTGATAGTCTTCTTCGTCACGGCGCTGGTTTGTCATGGCGAGCTGGCGGCCACCAAGCCGCATCCTTCTCGCCTGACCGACTTCTATCTCTGCATCGCGGTGGGCGGGGTCCTGGGCGGCATCTTCAACGCCCTGGTGGCCCCGGCCGTGTTCGACTCGGTGCTCGAATACCCACTCACCATCCTGATCGCCTGTGCGGTACGCCCGAGGTCCTCCGAACAGTCCTCTTCCCGACGCCTGGGCTGGGATCTCGCCGTAATTGCGGTCGCGTGTGCCGTGCTGGTGTGGACACGCCTGGGTGATGCAGATCGCCCGGCCACGGCAGCCGCGCTCATCTCCTCTGCCGTAGTGGCCATGGCTTGCCTTCGCGTGAGCCGCGATCCCCTGCGCTTTACCCTCGCCATCGGCCTGCTCGTGATCGCCGCGATCGTAACTGGACAGGCCCGTCCCGGCATTCTCCTTCTGGAACGGAACTTCTTCGGTGTGCGGGAGGTGCGCGAGGATGCCGAGAAGCAACTCCGCATGCTGATGCATGGAACCACCAGTCACGGAGCCCAAAGCATGGACCCGGGGCGGCGGCTGGAGCCGGTCAGCTACTATCACAGGCCAGGGCCGGTTGGTGACGTGTTTCGGGCGTTGCCTCCCGTTGCCGGCCGAAAAGTGGGCATCATTGGCCTCGGCGCCGGCGGATTGGCGTCATACGCGGGCGCGGGAGAGGAGTGGACCTTTTATGAGATCGATCCGGACATTGCCCGAGTCGCTCGCGACACCACCTACTTCACGTACCTGAGGGACACGCCTGCCAAGACCCACGTAATTTTGGGTGACGGCCGCCTCTCGCTGGCGAAGGCGCCGGATCAGCACTACGACCTCATCGTGCTCGACGCGTTCAGCTCGGACGCCATTCCAACACACCTCCTGACATTCGAGGCGCTCTCCTTATACCGCAGGAAGCTGTCAGAGCGGGGTGTGCTGGTCTTGCACCTGAGCAATCGTTATCTCGACCTGGAGCCGGTGCTGGGCCGCCTGGTTCAGGCGGCCGGTGTTGTCGGCCTCATCCGAGCGAATACCGAGCGCACGCCGGAGCTGGAATCCACGGGGGACCCATCCATTTGGGCTGCCGTGGCTTCGGATGCTTCATCTCTAGGTGCGTTGCAGGGCGATACCCGATGGCGCCCGCTGCGCGTTCGAGAGGGCGTGGCCCTCTGGACCGACGACTTCTCCAACATCTTCAGCGTCTTTCGCTGGTCTCTTCCGCGTTTAGTCCCCTCGACGAGCTCGGAGAACATGAAAGGGGCACCCAGTGTCATGGTCACCCACGCCTCCGTAGACCCAGGCTCATGGCCCGAGAGACACCCCGGGTGGTGACCCTCCGAAATGCATATGCGCCGGGCTCCGCAACATGGCGTGGTAGGCGTTGGATCATGGCGTGCATTCTCCTCGCCCTATCCGGCGTGGCGATCTGGCAGTACTCGCGAGCGGTTTCCGCTTCCCCTGCAGTGAACTGGGCCGGCGTCACTCGGCGTGACCTCGTCACTGCCGCCCTCTATCTCGATGTGCAGGAAGGCGGCCCGAGGCTGGCGCTACGGCACCTGGCAGATCTCGCGAGCCGGGACACCGCGGTCGCCGCACTGGGCCACGCCTACGCGCATGAAGTGGGACGGTATGCCCTGGTCCGAGATCGCTCGGATCCCCACATCTATGCCGAATGCACTCCTAGTTTTCGGTCTGGCTGTTACCACGGTGTCGTTGAAGCCCACTTAAGCCATACTCCACGGCTCGACGAAGTCGAGCTCGCCCAACTCTGTGATCGGATCGTTGGTCCGGTCACATCCGAAGTGGCGCGGCGGGAGTGCGCTCACGGGCTCGGCCATGGGCTGTGGTTCCGTCTGCACGGCGAATACGTCGACGCGCTATCCTATTGCGACCATCTAAGCAGCCCAACCGCACAGGAGGAATGCCGGGATGGTGTCTTCATGCAGCGGGCGGGGGGACCGGGGGCGACGCACGCTCACGGCTCACACCAATCAGCCCCCGTGTCGCTCAACTGTGCGGAGGAACCGGCAGGCTATCGGCCCGCCTGCTGGCACTATCAAGGCCGTTTGTTTGTCCTGGCCGGAGGTTACCCCAAGGCGTTCACGGCGTGTGACGCAGCGGCCGAGTACGTCGGCATCTGCTACCGGGGACTCGGGAAGTGGATCGCCGGCCAAGTAGGTAATACAGATGGCACTGACGAGCAGATTGTAGCCCTCTGCCGTCAGGGCCGGCCGAGCATGCTAGGTGCGTGTTTGGGGGGCGCAGTTGAGGCTCTGGTGGATGAGGACTGGACAACTGAGCACGCCGAACGCCTTTGCCTTGCCAGCCCCGCCGTTGGCAAGGTCGGCTGTTACGCTAAGCTCGGCGAGCGCATCGGGATCCTCTACCCGACGTCTACCGAGGCAGCCAGCGCCTGCGGTGCGGTGGAACCCGGTTTTCGGTCGACGTGCGAGAGGGCTGCACGGCGGGTGAAGTAGCGCTCTGCTGCGCTTGGCACCCCATGAGGACCGACGCTGATCGTCTTGAGCTCGGAGCTTGCTCGAGCGCACCTGTCAAAGGGGCTCCCCGTTTGGTGGGGGTGCTCACGCTCGCGTTCGTCTGGGTGGGCCAAGGTCCGCCCGGGTTCTTCACCGACTTCGATTACCTCTGGATCGCCGGACACGCTGTCTGGCGCGGCTTAGATTCCTGCGCGGTCACTAGAGCGGTCATCGAACATGGAGCACCACGTCCCTAGGCGTTGGCTCGGCGCTCCGATTCGCACCGGGGAAGAAGATGCCCTCAGCTGTGGGCTCGAGGCCAAAGGTGCCTGCCGATCGTCCGGAGGCGCCCGGGTACGGGATCGCACGAGGTTGCGGTTGGCGCTCTACGAGGGCCTGGTGTGACCAGCGCCATGCTTGAGCCACAGCAGAGCCGCACAGCGGCTTCAGTGGCACCTGGTCGTCGCTGGCTGCTCGCAGGCTTTCTCTTTGTGGCCGCCGTGCGGCTCGGACTCTACGCTTGGGCTAACGAGTCGGCCAGCTTCATCACCGACTTCGACCTGCTCTATCACTCCGCTCGGAACCTGACGCATGGCGTGAACCCGTACTACGCGGTTCCCGAACACCTCCGCTATCCCCTCTTCTACCCATTACCTGCGGTCTTGCTGGCCGTGCCTTTTTCGCTGCTCCCGATGGTCTGGGCGCGGCCTGTTTGGGATATCGCGATCGGCTGGTTCTTTACGTACGCCCTCTGGACGAGGGGACGCTACGCCCTTCTCGCGCTCGTCTCGGGCGCGTACCTCTATGCCATGCGGGGTGGGCAGACCACGCCGCTGATGGTGGCGGCGAGCCTCATCCCGATACTAGGATTTCTCTTCACCGTGAAGCCCAATATCGGGCTCGCTCTTTGGCTCTCGCGCCCCTCGAGCAAGGCCGTGATTGGGGGAGCCCTGGTCCTGCTCCTCACCCTCATCGTGCTTCCGTCTTGGCCCTTGGACTGGGTAAGGGCATTGCAGGAAAACAGTAGCCACATCCGCCCACCAGTAATGCGGCCGTTCGGCTGGCTCCTCCTCTTGGCGGCGTTTCGCTGGCGGACGCCCGAGGGACGGTTGCTCGTGGGCCTCGCGCTGATCCCGCAGAGCTCGCTTCCCTACGAGCTCGTTCCTTTGGCCCTCATCCCAGCGAATGCGGTGGAGATGGTGATATTCGCGATGGGGTCATGGGTCGCGGTCGCTGCCAGGGTCGGATTTTTTTGGGGGATGGGGATCACGTCTCTGATCCCATTGGTAGCGGCGATCTGGCCCATCCAGCTGGTGAGCGTTTATCTCCCGATGCTCTGGCTGGTGCTCCGTCGGCAATCTGAGGAGGCCATGGGACAATGATTCCCTTTGCTCTGGCATATTCATAACGGTCGGCGTGGTGCCGGCGTCCCGCGGCGTGACCTCATCACTGCCGCCCTCTATCTCGATGTGCAGAAGGCGGCCCCAGGTTGGCGCTCCGACACCTCGCAGATCTCGCCGGGCGGGACTCCGAAATCCGTGAACTCGGTCATGGCTACGCCCATGATGTTAGGCGGTATGCCCTGGTCCAGCACCACTGGCACCCCCGGGTATGTGCCGAATGTACTCCTCAGTTTTACGCAGGCTGCTATCCCGGGATGATTGAGGCCTACGTCGACCACATTGCCTCGCTTGACTCTACTGACCTGAGGCCATTCTGTGATTGGATTAGTGGTTCGGTCACACCGGAAGTGGCGCGGCGGGAGTGCGCTCATGGCCTTGGGCATGGACTCTGGTTTCGTCTTCGCGGCGGGTACCCGGGAACCCCTTTCCTATTGCGACCAGCTCACCCGTCCAACGACGCAGGAGAATGTTGGGATGGGGGTCTTCATGCAACGATCCTGAGTTGACGCATGGGCAATAGCCACGGCTCAAGATCAGCGCCGTTGTCCCTCAAATGCGCGAAAGAGCCCGGCCGGTACCGTCGGGCGTGCTGGCATTATCAAGCCGTCTGTTTGTCGAAGCTGAAGGCTACCGGAAAGCCTTCGCGGAGTGCGATGCTGCGGGCGAGATACGTCAGCGTTTGCTTCTGGGGACTCGGCAAGTGGATCGCCGGGCGAGTGAGCAGCGCCGGTGGCACAAACGAGGAGATCATAACTCTCTGCAATCAGGGCCAGATGGCGAGGCTTGGGCTTGTTTAGAGGTGTGGCGGAGACCCTCATTGACGAGAACTGGACGACGGAGCCCGCGGACCGTTTTTGCCGCGCCAGCCCGAGTACTGGTCAAGCAGCTGTTGCGGTAAGCTGAGGGGAACGAAGCGCTATCCTGAGGTCAGGCGGAAAGTATCAACAAGCGCCTTCTTGAGCCGTTATCACACCGCCTTCTCGCGTCAGTGGCTGGTGCTCAGTCGACCTAGGTACGGAAATGATTCCAGGATCTGACTCCCGGTTCAAGGCTCTTGTGCGAAGGCTGTCGTCCCCCCACCCCAAGGATCGCGCCCTATGCGCAATTGCCTTGGGGATTCTTGCCGCCGCAGGAACCTTCGCGTCGCATCAGCCAGACACTGATTTTCCCTCAGATTGGGACGAAATCTGGGCTGCCGGCCGAGCCCTGCTGAGCGGGCGCGATCCTTATGAGGCCATGCAGGAGGCCTATGTTGCCGGTCAATTCAAATATCCTTTGATCTATCCAGGCACTGCGGTCGTCGTCTCGCTTCCGTTCGCACTGCTCCCTTTGCCGCTAGGTCTGGCGGCTTGGTCTGGCCTTGGTACCGGCTTGTTGGCCTGGGTGCTCACAGGAAGAGGTTGGTGGGGGCTCCTGGGTTTGTGCACAGTGCCCTTCTTCTTTGCCTACAACCTTGTGCAGTGGTCACCACTCCTAACAGCAGCGATCGCTTTCCCTTGGCTTGGGTTCCTCTGGATCGCCAAACCCACGATCGGAATCCCGTTGTTCTTAGCGTGGCCATCACGCCAGGCCGTGATCTGGGGCACAATGCTCCTGCTCGTGTCCCTCCTCATAATGCCACATTGGCCTTGGTCAATGGCTGAGGGCCTTCATTCAGCCAGCAATGTCAAGCCCGTGATTGGCCGGCCCGGCGGCTTTATTCTGCTCTTTGCATTACTTCGCTGGCGGCGACCCGAAGGACGACTCCTGGCGATGTTGTCCGTTGTGCCTCAGACCACATTCTTTTACGAGATGGTGCCACTTCTCCTTATTCCACAGACATGGCGTCAGATGATATCGTTTGTACTCCTGAGCCTGCTGGCGTTTCTCATACCACCATACATCACACCTATGCAGCCGCGCATTGGTTTTGCGGCGGTCCTGACGCAGCTGTGGCCCTACTGGCTGATCCTGATCTATCTCCCGGCACTCCTGATGGTGCTCCGCCACCCGAATCAGAGCGGGTCAGGTGCTGCAGGGACATTGCTAGTCCACCTACTCGAGCGCGCGCATGACTCACGTCGCTCTAAACCGCCGCTGGCCGAACCGGATTCGAGTCGCTCCGGCGCTGCGGAGGGCTGATGCCGAGCCCCTCATGTCGTCAACTCGATGCGTAGACATAGGGATGGGCCTTTGAACTGCTGCTCGGTTTGAGACAGATCTCCTGAGCCTCTCGCGCAGCCCAAGGGACCCAGGGAGCAGCGGGGCTGGGGTTCACGCTGGCTGTTTTAATGAGCCGACTTCTCCAACATCTTCAAGGTCATCCATTTGCCGCAGAAGGGGTCGGCCAAATTTCCTCTGGTCCAATCGGTCAAAAGATCGAGGCCTCCGGGCCACGCGACAGGTGAACTAGCGCTCCGCTTGATCCGGGTGCAATTTGTCTGGCATTGCCACTAAGATCCGAACACCACTACCGCGGTCCCAAGGCTTTATTCCGCCGCGAGTTGCAGAAAGGGCCTATGGCCCGCACCCTTGATCTGTCCATTATCATCCCGGCGTACAACGAAGAGTTCCGAATCACACCTACGGTTCGGGACATCGTCAGGTACTGCCGCGCCAGTCGGCGCGCTTTCGAGCTGATCCTGGTCGATGACGGAAGTCGTGACGGCACCAGCGCAGTTGGGCTGTTGCTGTGCCAGGAGTTCCCCGAGCTCAGGCTGATCCGTCTGGCCGCCAATCAGGGCAAGGGCTACGCGGTGCGAACCGGGGTGGTAAACGCAATCGGCCGGACCGTGTTGTTCGCCGACGCCGACGGGGCCACGCCGATCGGTGAAATCGAGCGTTTGGAGGCTGCCCTCGAGCGGGGGGCGGACATGGCCGTGGGATCGCGCGCACTGCGGGTGGACGGGGTGCAGGTCAAGGCCAAGGTGTACCGCCATCTCATTGGCCGGACCTTTCACCAACTCGTTGAGCGGCTGGCGGATGTCGGCGTCAAGGACACCCAGTGCGGCTTCAAGCTTTTCCGATGCTCGGTGGCTCAGGACCTGTTCTCGCGCATGCGGATGAATGGGTTCAGCTTCGATGTCGAGGTGCTGGTAATTGCCCGGCGTCAGGGCTACCAGGTGGCCGAGGTCCCGGTCAATTGGACCCATCAACCGGGATCAAAGGTACGGCTCACCTCCGACTCCCTCCGGATGGCGGCGGATCTCTTTCGGATTCGCGCGCATTGGCTGAGGGGGGAGTACGACCTTCCTCACCTGGCGCCCTGGGGACACGGCATCGAGGCGGCGCCGCACGTCCCTTGAGCTCGATGATCATACCCCAGGCCGATCAGGCAGGCGCCGAGACCCTCGAGATCATGCAGGCGGCGCCAAATTACAACCGCTGGCAATTCAGCCGGATCGCTCCGTATCTCGGCCGGCGCGTGTGCGAGGTTGGGGCAGGGATCGGAAACATGTCCAGCCTAATGGCGGAGAAGGGGCTGGAGCTCTTGGTGCTTACCGACACTAACCCATCCTATCGCGGAACCCTCCAGGACAGGTTCGCAAGCTTTCCGGAGGTAGTGGTCGATCAGCTTACCCTGCCGGACGATTCCGCCAGGATTCGATTCCAACGCTACCAGCTGGATACCGTCGTCGCGCTAAATGTCATCGAGCACATCACCGATGATATCGATGCGCTCAAAACCATGGCGGCTATGCTGCGACCGGGTGGACGAGCCGTGGTGCTGGTTCCCGCTTTCCAGAAGCTGTTTGGATCACTCGACCATGAGCTCGGGCACATACGCCGGTATACCCGGAGCGGCCTGAGCCAGCGGATGAGCGAAGCAGGTTTCAAGATCGAGCGCGCGTATTACTTCAATCTGGTCGGCACGTTCGGCTGGTGGGTCAATGCTCGCCTGCGCAAAGTCCCGCGTATACAAGTCGAGCAGCTACGCTACTTTGATACCCTGGTGCCGATTCTTCGGCTGGAGGATCGCGTGCCGCTCCCCTTCGGACAGTCTGTCATAGCCATCGGAGCTGTCGGTGCCTGAACCGATCCGCCTTTCAGTCCTGATCGCCGCGTACAACGAAGAGCGTACCATTGCCGCCGCGGTCCAGCGGGTGCGGGCGGTACCACTCGATATCGAGATCGTCGCCGTCAACGACGGATCCTCAGACCGCACCGGAGCGGCCATCGATCGTCTTCAGGCCGAAGGCAAGATCGATATCGCACTGCATCACCCCAAGAACCGGGGCAAGGGCGCGGCTCTCCGTACTGCCATCCAGGCCGCATCAGGTGACGTGATGGTCGTCCAGGACGCCGATCTCGAATACGATCCTCAGGAATTCGTCAGGTTGCTGCAGCCGATCGCCCGCGGACAGGCCGATGCCGTCTTCGGCTCGCGTTTCCTGGGAGGTGACCACCGGGTACTCTACTTCTGGCATTCCGTGGGCAACCGGCTCCTGACACTCCTGTCGAACATGTTCTCGAATCTGAACCTGAGTGACATGGAGACCGGCTACAAGATGATTCGTGGTCCGCTCTTGAAGTCCATTGTCTTGACCAGCGACCGATTCGGGTTCGAGCCCGAGATAGCGGCTCGCCTGGCACAGGCTCGGGCCCGTGTCTGGGAGATCGGCATCTCCTACTCCGGTCGCACGTATGCGGAAGGGAAGAAGATCGACTGGCGCGACGGCGCCGCCGCCATTTGGCACATCCTCCGATTCAATCTTTTTCCGCCACGCGCCCCTACCCCCCAAGCGACGCGTGCCCCATCAAGGACGCCGGAGCCGTTAGTGGGTCGTTGAAGGACCACGTCTCGACCACCCGCGGCCTCGATCTCGCGGCCGGCGGTCTCCTCCTGTTCGGTGCGCTCGTCCGCATAGTCGGCTTTCTCCAGAATCCCTCATTAAGCGGCGACGAAGCGATGCTGGCCCTGAGCATCGGCGGTCGCTCATTCAGAGAGCTGCTTCAACCCCTCGACTACGGTCAGGTGGCCACCGTGCCTTTTCTCTGGGCGGAACGACTGATGGCGATGGTTGGAGGAATGTCCGGCTATAGCCTCCGGATCATCACCCTCCTGGCTGGCATCGGTTTGCTCTGGGTGGTGTACCGACTGGGGCACGATCTGGTGGGCCAGGTTGGTGCGCTGATGGCATTGGCACTGTCGGCGACGGCCTTCCCGCTGATCCGCTATTCCGTCGAGGTAAAGCCCTACATTTTGGACGCCCTGGTCTCAGCTGCCCTGATCTGGGTGGCCGTTCGCTTGATGGACAAGCCGGAGGATGGCCGGTGGTGGCTTTGGCTCACTCTCAGCGGAGTGGTTGGGGTGCTTCTCTCGGCTCCCGCACTGTTCGTATCTGCGGGAGTGCTGTTCGGCCTGGGGATCGCGTCCGTACGACGACGGCGACTTTACCACCTTCGTCGGCTGGCACTCCTGGCGCTCCTGTGGGGAGCGCTCTTCGGCGCAGCCTACGTGAACTGGTACGCGGCCAATGCAGCAGCGCCGTACATGCGAGTCTTTTGGGCCGAGGCATTCCTCCGTCCCGGCACGCCTCGATTTGTTGCACGGCTCTGGCGTGGTGTCGGCGATCTTTCGTGCACCCTGACTTGCTGGCGAGGCTTGGTCGACCTTTCGCCGCTACTGCTTCTGCTGGCTCTCATAGGGCTGACTAATGTGGCTCGCCGGCGGGGCCCTGAGGTCGCGGTGTTTCTAGGGGCGCCCATACTTGCTGCATTCGGCGCCTCGGCTCTCGGGGGGTATCCGATCGCTACCAGGCTGGTTCTCTTCTCCGCCCCGCTCCTCGCCATTCTAGTGGCGGCAGGTGCAGTCGCCCTCGCCCAGGCGGTCGAGCGGTCATGGCCCAAGGTGCGCGCCCGCTGGGTCCTTCTCCTCTTGGTGTATCCATCCCTCATATTGGCGGCCACCCTGGCCTTTGCCCCACCTAGCAATTGGGGGTTCCACGGTGAGGAGATCCGGCCCTTAGCGGAGCTGTATCGAGCCCGGGGAAGAAACGAGCCAGTTTACGTCTTCCCTCGTTCGGTGCCTGCCTGGGTGTTTCATACAACAGACTGGAGCACTCCGGATAGTGCCCGCCTGAGGTGGGTGGCTGAGATCGCCGGTCCCGCTGGACCCGGTTTCGTGAATGGGCCCAGTCGTGGGAGGAGATTGCTCGGCGACGGATCCGATCTCGTCTATGCCCAAGGTGGCTGGAACGAACTGTACGGGACCTCGACCGGGGCTCAAGGGAGAATGGGGGTCGGCTATTCGCCTCCAGAGCCGGATCCGGGCTGGGCTGAGAGCGAGGCCTGGCGGATACGTGCCGCCGCCAAGCCGTATGTATGGATAGTCCTGTCGGACTACGCCCACGGGCGATTGGATGAGCGCGCAATATTGATGAGGGCGGTCACTACGGCCGGTGGTCACGTGGTCTTCACCCGAGTACTGCCCAACGCCGTACTATATCGTGTTCTTTTCCGTCCACACCCAATCGAGTAGTCCCAGTGCGAGCGGGCGAATACGAGACCATGCACGCTTTGGAGCTGCGTCACTGGTGGTTCCGTGGCCGCCGGCGAGTACTCGTCGATTTCCTACGCAAGGCCGCCGGCCCAGGGGGAGGCTTGCTCCAGATTTTAGACTATGGGTGCGGGACCGGCGGGAACATTTCGGCCTATGCATCGCTTGGCCCAGTAGTTGGCATCGAACCAGATGCGTCTGCTGTCCGGCTCGCGCAGGCGCGAGGTGGGGCACAATACTGCCGCACCAGCGGGACCCAGCTCCCGTTTCGACCAGGCGTGTTCGACGCGGTCGTGGCCTCCGACGTGCTCGAGCACATCGAGGATGACCTTGCTGCGGTCTCGGAGATTGCTCGCGTCATCAAGCCCGGTGGCACAGTGATCGCCAGTGTCCCGGCCCACCCGTGGCTGTTCTCGGAGCACGACGCGGCGCTCCATCACTTTCGTCGCTACAGCAAGGCTTCATTCTGCGACGTACTGAAGCAGGGGGGTCTCCGGATTCAGCGGCTCTCCTACTGGAATGCGGTGCTCTTTCCGGTGGTCTGTCTTCACCGCCTGCTACACAAGGGACGCTACAGCGAACAGCCGCGGTCAGATACCGGGCCGGTCCCCTGGCTGATCAACGAGAGCCTAGCGGCACTCCTTGCCGCCGAAGCCGCGGTCCTGCGCCATGCGCCGCTCCCCTGGGGAGTATCACTTGTGGGGGTCGCCGAGCGGGTGTGAGGGCCGCCTCGCGCAGGCATCCAGCGCATGCTCTGCCGAATCGGCGCCAGCCCGGGTCACCGCCGAAGTAGCCGGAGAGCGACGGAGCATGACGGCCAGGGGGTCGCAGTACCAAAGGTTCCACCTCCCGTCTCTCGCGAGCTCGTGGACCAACGCGGACTCGCGGCCCAGCAGCACGAGCGAGATGTCCCATTTCCCGAGCAGCTCACGCCAACCGGGTTTCATCTGTTTGATCGCCCCGTACTCACGAAAGAGGTCCTCGCCGAAGAAGTCAGTGCCGCCGTCGATGAAGATCTTCTGCTCCGGCCAGGCATAGACGACGTAGCCGCCCCAGGCGAACTCACTGAAGAGACGCCCCTCGACATGCTCCTTCCGCGCCTTTGCCACTGCAACGGCAGGAAAGACCGTCCCGTCAAACCGATCGCCGATGAACTGGAGCGATCCGACCTGTCCCCCCGCCCCGCAGAGCCCCGCGAGAAGGACCGCAACCGGCAGCGCCCAGGGTAGGGTAGAGGTATGGCCGGCGGTGGCCTCGAAGCGGCCGCGCACGCCTCCCGGATCGGGCAACCGGCGCCACAGGTCGTCCACATGGAGCGCCAGTATCGGCAGCGCCGTCATTCCGAACAGCGGAATGTTCCGAACAGAGATGAGGGCGAACGCAATGCCGGCGCACACCACCAGGAGACGTGGCAGGGTGGGACGGCGACGATGAAGCGTCAAGAAAACGAGACACAGCAACAGCACGGCGAGGAATACTTTACCATCAAGCTCATGAAAATCCGGCGAGACGAACTCCGCCGTGTTGTCCATGAGGAAGGGCGTGCCAAAGAACCCAAACAGGTGCCGGTGCAACCCCAGTCCATGAGGGTTCAAGAGAGTGACTGCTGTAGCCGTGGCGAGCATCGTGAGGTAGTACCTGACCCGCTCTCTCCAAACAACCCGCTCATCGCTCCACACGAGCTCTCCCAGGCTCCCGACCAGATAGATACCGGTCAGGATCCACCCGTACACGAACCCGCCGTGAAGGTTGGCCCAGATGACGAAGAGGACCGCGCAGGCCAGGATCGATTTACGCGGCCTTCGCTCTAACATGCCCAGCAGAATGACAACGGCCACGAAGGAGAAGAGATGCGGCCGAGCAGTCCAATGGCCCGCCCCCAGGGCAATCGCCAGGGCGACTGTGAGGCAGGCAAGGAGTGGATCCACTCCCCGTTTCAGCAAGAACCTGGTCAGCAGCGCATAGGTGATCGCTATCAAGAGACCAGCCAGTATCGCCACCGCAGGTAGACCCCCTACTCGCTCCGCGAGGGCGTAAAGCAGCTGGCTCCCGTACTCGAAGCCGACGAATGGTGCGCCCGGACGGGTGAACGAGAACGGGTCGGCTCGAATGAGTCCGCTGTGCTCGAGCATGTACCGTCCATGTCGCAAATGTCTCCCCAGATCGCCGTCAGAGTTCAGCAGAGGCTTCTGCAACAGGATTGGCACCAGCACGGCGAGTAACACGAACACCACGGCCGGCAACGATGGGGGCTTGAAGCGCCGCGGTCGAGACAGCGTTGATACCTTGGCGCTTAATCCGGCGGGAATTACGGGCTGACCCATGGGAGATCCCTCCGATATGTTGCAAGCTCTTTAGGTAGTTGTGTTTAACGCCAACGGGCCAGCGGGTTTCCTGCTCGACAGGGGGCCCAATATAGGCGAGCCAGGTGAACTTTGGATCGCGGGTTCGTCTACTGTCCTTTGGTGGCGAGATGGTGGTACTAGCGGAGTCGCGTCGGATCAGGTATATCAATCCTCGTAGGTATTCCACAGACAACACGCGGGTCATTCCAGTGGGACTGGCGGCGAGGTGTACTCGGCGCTATATCATTGACCACTGTAGAAACATATCCGCAGAGCGAAGCCTCCTAGCCCGATGAAATCTAACTTCGACACCGGGGCGGAAACGCCGGGCGTCTCCCACACCGGGGAACGCCATGACTTGTGATTCCCTGTTGTACCACACTCAACTAGAGTATTGGAGGAAAACGGTATGATGGCGCTTGCAAAGAGCTTCTGGAATGACGAGTCGGGCCAAGGGCTCGCTGAGTACGCTCTACTGCTCGGGTTGATCGTCATTGGCGTGGTCGTCCTGATTCAAGGGATGGGTATTTCCATCAAGAAGATCTTCACCAAGGCTAACACAGACCTCGGCACGGCGGCTGCTGGTCTCCCTTGAGCAGGTCAGCATGACTCAGGCAGCGGCGGACGTGATAGTTGTGGTATTCGTCTGCGCTGCTGCGTGGTGGGATGCTACTGCCGACCGGATTCCCAACGCACTCACGGTTGGGGGGGTCGCAGCGGCCTTGATCCTGAGAGCCCCGCTGGGCGTTAACGAGCTGCTTCAAGGACTGGCGGGACTCGGCCTCGCCTTCGTGGTGGCCGTTGTGCTGTATGCCCTCCGAGCGATCGGTGGGGGGGACGTAAAACTGTTGGCCGGGGTGGGCGCATTCCTGGGCTCCAGCGAAATCATGGGAGCCCTCGGGTTGATTGCCGTCCTGGGAGCAGCGTTCGCGCTGCTGAGTGTGATCCGGAAGGGATTACTGCCCTTGCTGATCTTCAACACGTTTGATCTGGTGAAATCCTTGCTGAGCTTGGGACGCGCCGGCCAGCTCCGGAAGCTCGACTCGCCCGGCGCGCTCACCGTCCCATACGGGATCCCGATTGCGCTGGGCACGCTGATCTGGTGGTTCGGCGAGGGAGTGCGGTTATGAGAGTGGGACTCTGCAATCCGAAGCGGCGGAGCGAACGGGGCCAGGCGTTGGCGGAGTTTGCCCTGGTCCTGCCGTTGGTGCTCCTGTTCATTGCGGGCATCGTAGAAATGGCCCGCGCCTGGAACATCAAGCAGGCGGTCACC
>Ga0302046_10003549_pt1 | contig 14084 bp, 15 predicted proteins | sample RVTome_11_FD_200261 | JGI IMG/M metagenome (GOLD analysis project Ga0302046, IMG submission 200261) | Soil microbial communities from uranium-contaminated site in the Upper Colorado River Basin, Wyoming, United States - RVT147D111 (version 2) ...
TGTGGATGGGCGAGAGAGTGCTCCTGCCCCTGCGCGACATCCGCCGCGGCGACATCGCTGTCTTCAAGTTCCCGGACGATCCGAGCCGCGACTTCATCAAGCGCTGCGTCGGCCTGCCGGGCGACCGGATCGAGATCCGCGCCAAGCAGACCTACGTCAATGGCCGGCGCGTCGAGGACAGCGGTTACACCTTCTTCACCGATCCCCACACGTACCCCGAGAACCCCCTGCTGCACGAGTCGTTCAGCCGCCGCGATCACTTCGGCCCCTACGTCGTGCCCGAGGGGCACTACTTCTTCCTCGGCGACAACCGGGACAACTCCAACGACTCCCGGTTCTGGGGCGCGGTGCCGGGCGAGTACGTCAAGGGCCGCGCCTTCATGGTCTACTGGTCTTTCGCCGGCGACGAGGCGGTGGCGGAATGGGCCGGGATCCAGGGCAAGCTGCAGCAGCTCGGCCAGGTCGCCGGCCACTTCCTCGACCGGACGCGGTGGCACCGCAGCTTCCGCCTGGTGCGCTGAGCCGGGCCGCGCGGCGTCCGTGCGCTACAATCCGCTCGTCGTCGCAACGAGATCGCTGGAGGTAGACCATGCGCAAGAGGTCGCGTCAGGCCGGTGAGGGACTGGCCGGCTGTCTGTTCTGGCTCGCCATCCTCGGCATCTTCCTGCTCGTTGGCTTCAAGACGGTGCCGGTGAAGATGAAGAGCTCGCAGCTCTACGACTTCATGGTCGAACAGGCCAAGTTCTCTCCGAACAGCTCGGCGGAGCTGATCCAGCGACGCATCGTCGGCAAGGCTCGCGAGTTCGGTCTGCCGGTGACCACGAAGAACGTCTCGGTGGTCAAGGCCGGCGGACGGATCCGCATGCGCTGCCGCTTCACGGTCCCGATCGACCTCTACGTCTACACCTACAACTGGGAGTTCGACTACGAGGTCGATCGACCGGTCTTCATCGTCTGAGGCCGGACCGCGCCGCGGTCCGGCCGCTCAGGGCGTCCGCCGCACTCCGAGTCGGGAGGCCAGCTCCTCGAGCGCCCGCTGCGGCCGCGCCGCGGCGGTCAGCGGCCGACCGATGACCAGCAAGTCGGAGCCATCCTCGAGAGCCCGCTCGGGAGCGGCCACCCGCTGCTGATCGTCGCCGGCGACCGCACCGAGGCCGCGGATGCCCGGCGTCACGAGCAGGAAGGGCCGCGGCAGGGCGGGCCGCAGGAGGGAAAGCTCCTGCGGGGAACAGACCGCCCCGTGACATCCCGCCGCGGCCGCCATGCGGGCCCAGGAGGCCGCCCGCTCGGAGGCGCTGCCCGGCAGTCCCAGCTGTGCCAGCGCCGGAGCGTCGAGGTGGGTGAGCACGGTCACGGCCAGCAGGCGAATCGTGTCGCCGGCGCCTTCGGCCGCCGCGGCCAGCATCTCCCGCCCCCCGCCCGCGTGCACGGTCAGATAGTGGACGCCCAGGTCGCGCGCCGCGCCGACCGCGCCGCGCACGGTGTTGGGGATGTCGTGCAGCTTGAGGTCGAGGAAGATCCGGGCCGGCCAACGCCGCGCTTCGACGACCGCCTCCGGCCCCCACCGGGTGTAGGCCTCGAGACCGATCTTGAGGACCCCCACGCGGGGGCCGAAGAGGGCGCACTGGGCGACGAAGGTGTCCCAGTCGGCGGTATCGAGCGCGACCGCCACCTGGTCCAGCACGCTCGCTGACGCCTGCTCTGCCCCCGCGCTCACAGGTCCGCTCCCACCACCTGGCCGAGGCTCTCGAGCCCGTCCCGATCCATCAGCTCGAGCAGGCCGCGGTGGATCTCGCGGAAAAGGCCCGGTCCGCGAAAGACGAGACCGCTGTAGAGCTGCACCAGCGAGGCGCCGGCCCGCAAGCGCCGGTAGGCCTCCGCCGCGGAGTCGATCCCGCCCACGCTGACCAGGATACAGCGCCCGGCCAGTCGCGGCGCCAGAACGCGCAGCATGGCGTAGCTGGCGGGACGGAGGGCGGCGCCGCTGACCCCTCCCTCGCGGCGGGCTCCCGGCAGCCCGGCGACGTCGGTGGTCGTGTTGGTGGCGACGATCCCGGCAGATCCCGCCCCGAGCGCGGCCTCGCACAGATCCAGGGCCCGGGCCGGCTCGAGGTCCGGAGCGATCTTCACCAGAACCGGCCGGTCGGTGCTGGCGACGACCGCCGACACCAGCTCCGCGAGCGGGGCCGGCTCCTGCAGGGTGCGCAGTCCCGGCGTGTTCGGCGAAGAGACGTTGACCGTCAGGTAGCCGGCGAGGGGACCCAGGCGGCGCGCAAGCATCCGATAGTCTTCGAAGGCCACTTCGATGTCAGTATAACGGTTCATTCCAATATTTATTCCCACTGGAATGTCTGTCGTTGCCATCGTCTTGAGATTTTTCTCCACTTTGATCATTCCGCGGTTGTTGAACCCCAGGGCGTTGCGCAGGCTCTCCTGCTCCGCGTAGCGGAACATCCGCGGCCGTGGGTTGCCCGCTTGGGGGCGTGGCGTGACCGTCCCCACCTCGACGGCGGCGGCGCCCAGCGCGCCGAGGGCGCCGACCAGCCGGCCGTTCTTGTCGAAGCCGGCGGCCACGCCCGCCGGAGCCTCGAACCTGAGGCCGAGGAGGCGCTGCTCGAGACGGGGCGAGCGGATCCGCAGGCGGGCTTCCAAGGCGCGGCGCAGGGGCGCCACCCGCTGCATTGCGGCCAGGCCCGCCACCACCAGCTCGTGGGCTCGCTCGGCGTCCAGGGCGAAGAGCAGCGGTCGCAGCAACCGATAGACCATGGGCGGGGCAGTCAGGGGGCTCTGGTACTATCTCACGCCCCTCGTGGGTCCGTCCTCCATGTCCAGATCGCCGTCGACGGCCGCCGGAGCCAGCTGCCGCCGCTCCACCCGGGCCCTGCTCCTGGCCAGCCTGCCGGGATGGCTCGCCGGGAGCCTGCTGACCGGTCTCCTCTTCTTCCTCAATCCGGGGCTGCCCTTCCGCGCCCAGGCGGTCGCTCGGGGAGCGCTCCACTACGGCGTCGCTCTCGCGCTGCTCGCGGCCCTGTTGCTCGGAACCCTCTGCCGGTTGCGGGAGGATCGGGTCGAGCGCGCCCTGCCGTGGGCCTTGACCGTGGTCCTGGCGTGGACCGCGGCGCTCGCCTGGTATCACGCCTCCCACTACTCCTACTTCCTGCCGCCCGGCATCAACGTCCGCCTGATCAAGGCGGCCGCGCTGGTCTCGCTCGCCGCGCTCGTGGCCTTCTACACGGCCTTGCTCCACACCCTCAACCGGCGGTCCTACGGCCGGCGCAGCCGGGTCGGGCTCCTGCTGATCTCGATCGCTGCGGTCTACCTGATGCTGGAGCGGCGCGAGGCCTTCGAGCCGCGACCGGGAAGCGCCCCCCTTCCGACGGCCCTGGAGGACCTCCAGGTCCCCCACCTGCTCCTCGTCGGCGTCGACGGCGCGACCTTCGAGGCCCTCCTGCCCCTGAGCGAGCAGGGGCTCCTACCGTTCCTGTCGCGGCCGCTCACCGAGGGCGCCCGCGCCCGGCTTCGCCCCCTCGCCCCCGAGCGGCCCTCGGCCACCTGGAGCACCGTCGCGACGGGCAAGCTCCCCTATCGTCACCGGGTCCTCGACCGGGAGCGCTACCTCGTCCCCGCACTCGGCAGCGATGCCTACCTGGGGTTGCTTCCTCGGGCCATCGGCTTCCGCCTCTGGGGCGCCCCGGGGCCCCGTCGCCAGGCGGTGAACGGAGCCGATCGTCGCGCTCTCACCCTCTGGGAGATCCTCGGCAGGTTGGGGTTTCCGACCGGCGTCCTCGGCTGGCCGGCCGCGGTGCCGGCTCGGGCTCCGGTGGAGCTCGCCTTCTCCGAGGGCTACTTCCGGGGCGAGCCCTCGGACGCCCAGGCGACGCCCGGCGAGCTGATCGAGCGGGGCCTGCTCTTCCGCGTCGGTCCCTCGGAGGTTCCCGGCGAGCTGCTCGCCACTCTGGGAGTCGGCGACGAGCCCGCACCGGAGGAGCTCAGGGTCGCCCTCGCCGAGGACCTCTGGCGCACCGGGCTGACCGCCTTCCTTCTCGAGCAGAGCGCCGACATCCACTCCCTGTTCCTCCGCCTGCCCGGCCTCGCGGCGGTCAGCGCCCGTGGCTACGGAGGGTTCGATGCGGTGCAGTTCGGCGGCAGCTCCCAGGTGGCGGCCCGGGCGGCGGCGGCCTCAGTGTCCGGCTACTACCGATTCGTCGACGCCCAGGTAGCGCACCTCTGGGACTCCTGGCCGCGGCCGAAGGCCCTGGCCCTCGTCTCCACCCACGGCTTCGAGGGCCCGGCGTCCTGGCGCCGGCTCCTCGATCCGCTCCTCGGTCCGGGACTCGGCGGCAGGGCGGGGCCGGAGGCGGACGGCGTCTTCCTGCTCTGGACCCAGGGAACCCGGCCCGGCGACATCGGGCGGGCGGAGCTCGCCGACGTGACGCCGACCCTGCTCTACGCGCTGGGCTTGCCGCTGCCTCGCGATCTCGACGGACGGGTGCTCACCGCGAGCTTCACCAACTCGTTCCTCGCCCGCCACCCCCTGACCTTCGTGCCTTCCTACGAGACGGTGGTCGTGCCCGGAGTCGACGGCTCCTACCCGCCCGGCGTCGATCCCTCGGGAGAGGACCCGCCATCGGGCTCGACCATCGAGCAGCGCCCCTGAACGAACGCTCCGTCCTCGACCACCAGGGAGGGGGTCACGAGCTCGGCGTTCACCCTGCAGCCCGGGGCCAGCTCGATGCGCGCCGCCTCCACCCGTCCCTTCAGGGTGCCCGAGACGAAGACGCGGCCTGCCTGGACCTCGGCGTCCACCTCCCCGCCCTCGCCGACCACCAGATCTCCCCGCGAGACCACCTTGCCGGTGAGCCTGCCCTCGACCCGGAAGGTGTCCTCGAAGTGGAGCTCGCCCTGGATGCTGCTGCCCGCGTCCAGAAAGCCGTTGAGCTCCCCGCCTCGCTGTCGGGCCATGATCTCAGCCTCCTCTGCCCATGAACAGATCGAAGAGTCGCATCAGCTCCTCCTCGTCGTGGAAGCGGACGAGAATCCGTCCGCCTCGGCCGCGCCGCCGGATCTCGACCTTCGTCTGCAGCTTGCGGGTGAGCCGGTCGGCCGCCGCCGCCGTGTCCGGGTCCGGCCCCTTCACGGCCTTCCGTGCCGCGCCGGAGGCGCCGGCGAGGCGCTCGATCTGCCGCGCCGTGAGCCCCAAGCGGGCCGCCCGCCGGGCCAGCTCGAGGGCCGCCCCTTCGGGCAAGGGAACGAGGGGCCGGACCTGGCCGGCGGAGAGGGTTCCGTCGCGGACCAGGTCGAGGACCTCCTGCGGCAGCCGCAGCAGCCGCAGGGCGTTGGTCACGGCGCTGCGACTCTTGCCGACCCGGCGGGCCACCTCCTCCTGCGCGAGACCGAACTCCTCGGCCAGCGAGCGGTAGGCGTCGGCCTCTTCCACCGCGTTCAGATCCGCTCGCTGCAGGTTCTCGACCAGCGCCATCTCCAGCAGCTGGCCGTCGTCGTCGAGCGTGCGGACGACCACGGGCACCTCGGCGAGACCCGCCCGCTGCGCCGCGCGCCAGCGCCGCTCGCCGGCGACGATGACGTAGTCGCCGCCGGGCGCTGGCGTCACCAGCAGCGGTTGAACGATCCCCTGCACGCGGATCGAGTCGGCGAGCTCTTCGAGGCCGGACTCGTCGAAGCGGCTGCGCGGCTGGAAGCGGTTCGGCTTGAGTCGCGAGATCGGGAGGCTGCGCGGCTCCTCGCCCGGCTGCGATTCCAGCAGGGCGTCGAGGCCCCGGCCCAGTCCCCGCCGCTTCGCTGTCACGCCGCCCTCCCGAGGATCTCCCGCGCCAGCTCGAGGTAGGCCTGCGAGCCGGTGCTCTTGATGTCGTAGAGGAGGACGGGGAGGCCGTGGCTCGGCGCCTCGGCCAGCCGCACGTTGCGCGGCACCACCGTGCGGTAAACCCGACCCGTGAAGTGGCGGCGGATCTCCTCGGCGACGTCCTTCGACAGGTTCGTGCGCTCGTCGTACATGGTCAGCAGGATCCCGGTGATCTCGAGGCCGGGATTGGCGGCGAGGCGGACCCGCTCCACCGTCTGCGCCAGCTCGCTGATGCCCTCGAGGGCGAAGTACTCGCACTGCAGCGGCACGAGGACGCCGGCGGCGGCGGCCAGGGCGTTGACGGTGAGTCGACCGAGGGAGGGCGGGCAGTCGAGCAGCACGGTGTGGTAGCGGGAGAGCACGGGCTCGAGGTGTCGGCGCAGGGCGTGCTGCCAGTCCTCGACGTCGGCGAGCTCGACCTCGGCGCCGACCAGGTCACGGCCCGCCGGAACCAGGTCGAGGCCGCGCAGGTCGGTCGGCCGGATCGCCTCGGCGAGATCGACCTCCCCCGAGAGAACGTGGTAGAGGTGGGGTGGCGCCGCCTCGACGCCCAGGCCGCGGGTGGCGTTGCCCTGTGGATCGCAGTCGACCAGCAGGACCCGGCATTCGAGGGCCGCCAGAGACGCCCCGAGATTGATCGCGGTGGTCGTCTTCCCGACGCCCCCCTTCTGGTTGGCCAACGCCAGGATCCGTCCCATCTCAGCCCCCTGCCTCGGAGGGCCGCCGGGCGCGCAGGAGGCGCCGCCTCTCACCGGGGAGAGGCCGCACGGCATCGATCACCAGCTCGTCGGGCAGGACCGGGTCCTCCTTGCCACTCCAGAACAGGACGCCCCCTCCCGGGCGCAGCCGCGACGCCAGGTCGGCCAGGACGGCCGGCGGGAGCCGCAGCGCCCGCAACGTCACGAGATCGAGCTCTCCGGGGAGGGCGTCGTCGGGGCCGCCGACTGTAGCATTGAGGCAACGACACGACAACGCGGCGGCGCGGCGGACGGCCTCGAGAAAGGCCCATTTGCGCTCCTTCGCCTCGACCAGGAGGACGTCGAGCTCCGGACGGGCCGCGGCGAGGACGAGGCCCGGAAACCCGGCGCCCGACCCCACGTCGAGGATGGCTCCCCGGGCGGGCACCCAGGGGAGCCCGAGCAGGGACTCGACGAAGTGACGCTCGACCGTTTCCTCGAATGTCCCGGGGCCCAGGAGGGCCAGCCGCGGAGCCCAGCGGCGCAGCTCCGTGTAGTGGCGGTGGAGCCGGGGCAGGGCCTCGGCCGGTAGGTCCATCTCGCCTCCGGCCCCCTCCAGCCCGGCGCGCAGGCGCTCGACGAACGCCGTGTAGGAGAGAGCGGGGAGGGTCGCGCGCACCGGACGATTCTCGCCCAAGCCGGCCAGGCGTTCCACCCCGGTTGACCGGCAGCGGGCTCCGGTGCGACCATCGAGGCAACCGATCCGGTTTCACGGGAAACATGACGGTGAAACAACTTGAAGACGAGCCGTCCCGCGCACAGGGGCTGGAAGCGGAGGAGCCCGAGCCGAGCCGGCTCGGCGCCTTCGACGTCGGCTTCCTGGTGGGCATCCTGGTGGGGGAGGGCCACTTCGGGGGCGACGGCCGCCAGCCCCAGGTGACCCTGCGCATGCACACCGACCACGAGGCCCTCTTCCGCTGGCTCACCGACCGCGTCGGCGGCCGGCTCTACGGCCCCTACCACCACGGCGGTCGCAGCTACTACCAGTGGATGGCGCGGGGCGAGTTCCTCCGCACGCGGCTCGTGCCGCTGCTCGACGAGCACCTCTCGGCCGCGATCGACGGCAAGGCGGCGCGGCGCTATCGCGAGATGAAGGAGCGCTATGGCCTCTGAGCCGACCCTGCGCGACCGCGTCGAGGGCTGGCTCGAGGCCGAGGGCTGGTCGCTGGCGGAGGCCCCCGCCCCCGACGCGGAGTGGCTCCTCGTTGCCGTCCACCCGAGCCAGATCCGCATCCAGCTCGGCCAGAAGCCCGAGCGCCCCGAGGCCCTGATCCTCCAGGCGTCGGTCTCGCTCTCCGACGAGCATCGCGCGCGGCTGGCGACCCTGCCGCCCGCGCCACAGACCGACCTCCTCTGGGAGCTGCGGATCGACCTCCTGCGCCAGGGCGTCGAGTTCGACGGTCTCGGCGAGCCCCTCGACCGGGTCCGCCTCCACCAACGCCTCTACGTCGAGGACCTCACCCGCACCCGCTTCATCGAGCGCGTCGACCGCCTCCGCCACCTGGTCCTCCTCGTCATCACCCACGTCACCCGCGCCCTCGCCGCCCCGGGCGCCGGGCCTGCGCCCGACCAGGTGCACTGAGTGCTCGTCGGTCATTGCGGCCGGAGATGTTCTCTCGAGCCCTGAGCGCCGCCGACGTCGCGGCGACAAGCAGGGTTCGAGCCACGGGACCGCTGCAGGGCTACCCCTCCCACCAGCGCAGCACCCGGAGCGCCCGCAGGGTGTTCCAGCGACTCCTGGCGCCCAGGCGCTCCATCTGGAACCAGTCCTTGCCGCGGTATCGGTTCTCGAGCACCCAGCTACCGTCGGGCCGCCTCTTGCGCCGCAGGAGCTCGATGCCGTCGGAGAGCCGCGCGTCCCGCGGCGCTCCGACAGCCTGGAAGTGGTCGAGGGCGCGCAGGACGTCGTAGTGCCACTGGGGCGGGAAGGAGAGGCGCAGGAAGACGGGCTTGATCACCTCGCCGGTGCGGTGCGAGCGGAAGAGGCGATGGACGAGGAGGAACTCACGGCCCCGGCGCTGGGCGGCCCGCACCTCCCGCAGCCGGCGGCGGCGGAAGAGCTCGTAGCCGCGCAGGCCCTCGAGGGCGAGGATCGTCGTGTGCACGGAAGCGTGGGTGGCCCCCCGCGGACGCCGGCAGTTCCAGCCGCCGTCCGCCATCTGCTCCTCGAGGAGGTGATCGGCGATGGCGTCCAGGCGCCTGTCGTCGTGCTCGAAGGCGCAGAGGATCGACAGCCCCATGCCGGTGATGCAGGTCTCGCTGCCGCTCCACCAGCCGTCGTTGAGGCCACCGTCGCGCTGCATGCAGCGGTCGAGCAGCAGCGCGCAGGCCCTTCGCGTGCGCGGGCTCGGCGGCAGGCCGACGTCGCGCAGCAGGAGCATCGTGTAGGTGGTGGAGATCCACTTCGGGGAGTAGAGCCCCCCGTCGGCCGAGCGGCCGCCGGCCCAGGTTCCCTCCGCGTCCTGCCGTTCGAGCAGCCGCCGCCCCCACCCCTCGCGGGCCACCTTCCGGCGCTCGCTCTCGACGGCTCGCTTGCCGGCGCCGAGCAGGTCGCGCAGGACCTGCCAGCGGATCGCCGGGTCTCCGGCCAGCAGCCAATCGATCGTCGCGTCCCTCGTCACCGGCGCGGGCACGGGAGCATCGTGCCACACGCGAGGCCGAGCAGTGGGCTCGCCCGGGGCCCGGCGCCGGACCCGCTCAGCGCTCGCGGCCTCGCTCGAGCTGCACGCGGACGCGCTTGAAGTAGCCCTCGCCGAGGCTCTCGGTGGTGACCGCCGGATCGTCGGCCAGGGTGAGGTGGACGATGCGACGCTCGTCGGGGGCCATGGGCTCGAGCAGCCAGGGGCGCCGGTTCTCGCGCACGCGGTCGGCCGCGCGCTGGGCGAGGTCGCGGAGGGTCTCCTCGCGCAGGTCCTGGAAGCCCTCGCTGTCGACCCGCAGGTCGGGGGTCTCCTCGAGATCGCCGCGCACGAGGCGGGAGAGCAGATGCTGGACGGCCAGCAGCACGCGACCTCGATCGGCGACCACGAGCTCCCGGTCGTGGCCGGAGAGCTCGACCAGCAGCTCCTCGCCCGCGGTGAACAGGTCGACGTCGAGGTCGAGGCCGGCCAGGTCGAGCAGCGCCCGCGCCCAGCGCAGCGCCGAGTCGGCGAGCTCCCCCTCCGCCCGCGGCCAGCGCTCGCCGGGGGCCGCCGGAGCCTCGCGCAACGTGGTGATCTCCTCGTCGACCCGACGAGTCGAGGGACCGGCCTCGCGGCCACCGCGCCGCCGCCCGCGCGGGCGGCCCCCGCGGCGACGGCGAGGGCGCGCGCCTTCGTCGTCCTGCACCCTCGTCTCCTCGCCGGCGGCGGCCGGCGGCTCGACGTCGCCCTCCGCGGGCGCCGGAGGCATCGCCCACCAGGGGCGGTCGACCTCCTCCTCCTCCTGCGTCGTCGGCTCGCCGGCGTGCCGCGAAGTCTCCTCCGCCGCGGGGCGCTCCGGCTCGCGCGGCGGCCCGGCGTGAGCCGGGCTCGGCGTTGAAGGCGCATCCGTTCGGCCCGGCTCGCGACGCGCCGCGGCAGGGTCGACCTCGACGATCACTCCCCGGCGCACCTTGAGGAAGCCGTGGCGCTTCTCGACCTCCTTCCAGGCCAGCTCCTCGGGCGTGCAGCCGTAATGGGAGGCGGCGCGCATCAGGGCTTGCTGCAGGGTATGACCCGAAAAGTATCTCCGATTCCGTTCCATGGTGTTCTCGACTCCTTGTCTTCGCTGCCGGCGGGCTCCTAGCTCTCCGCCGCGGCGCTCTCCCGGTACTTGTTGTACGCCAGCTGCTGGACGATCGCCAGCACGTTGTTGGTCAGCCAGTAGAGGACCAGCCCGGCCGGGAATCCGAGGAAGAAGACGGTGAAGACGATCGGCATCAGCATGAACAGCCGTCGCTGCATCGGATCCGCGGAGGTCGGTGTGAGCTTCTGCTGGAAGAGCATGCTCGCCCCCATCACCAGCGGCAGGACGTAGTAGGGATCCTTGACCGAGAGGTCGTGGATCCAGCCGACCCAGGGTGCGTTGCGCAGCTCGATGGCGCTGTAGAGCAATCGGTAGAAGGCGAAGAGGACCGGCATCTGCAGGAGCATCGGCAGGCAGCCGGCGGCCGGATTGACCCCTTCCACCTTGTAGGTGTCCATGACCTCCTGGTTCATCTTCATCTGTGCTTCGCGGTTGGGGCGGCCCTGCTTGTCCTTCAGCTTCGGGCGCCACTTGCGCTGGATCGCCTGCACCTTCGGCTGCACCTTCTGCATCTTGCGCATCGAGACGATGCTCTTGTGGTTGAGCGGGAAGAGCAGGATGCGGATGGCCACCGTCAACAGGATGATCGCCCAGCCGTAGTTGGTCACGATCCGCTCGTGGATCCAGCGCAGGGCGAAGAGCAGCGGCCGGGCGAGGATGCCGAACATGCCGAAGTCGACCGTGCGGTCGAGACCGCGGCCGAGTGCGTGCAGCTGGTCGTACTGCTTGGGTCCGAGATAGGCCGAGAGGGCCATCTCGTCGCCCGCGGCCACCAGCCCGAGGAGCAGCTCCACGACGGGGTCGCCCTCCTCGGTGGCGCCGAAGGCGACCGGCTCGATGCGCACCTGGCCCAGCCCCTTCTCGGGCAGCACGGCGGCCAGGAAGTAGGTGTCCTGGAGCCCGACCCACTGCAGCCCCCCGCCGGGGAGGAGGAGGGGCTCGTCGGCCCCCCGCGCGTCGACCTTCTCGATCTTGCCCGCCGCGAGATAGACGGCGCCCCGCAGGCTGAACTGGCCACCCAGCTCGTCGGCGGTGGGGTTGCGCAGGCCGGGCCCGACGAGCAGGCTCCAGTCCGCGATCCCCTCCATCGTGGCCTCGACCTCGAGGAACCCGTCGGGGCGCAGGTGGAAGCGCTTGCTCGCCGTCCCCAGCTCGCCGCGGTAGCGGAAGATCGCCTCGGCCCGGCCGGGCGTGCGCTCGACCTCGAAGAGGGCCTGTGCCAATGGGAGAGGCTCGAGCTCGTCGTCGCCGAAGGCGAAGAGGAAGGGACCGTCGTCACGTCTTCGCACCAGGTCGACGGCGCCCCCGTCCGCAGCCAGGTGGCTCGTCAGCTCGAAGGAAACGAGCTCGGCCCCACGGTTGGTGAGCTCCACCCGATTCTCCGCGTTCTCGAGTACCACCCTCTCGACGTGGGCGGCCTCGATCGGGGGCGAGGACTCCGCGGGCTCGGACCCGGACTCGCCCGCGGTCTCCACCGCCGGCTCCTCGTCCTCGTCGTCCCGCGGCGCGGCGACGACGGGCTCCTCCTGCGTCGTGGCGGGCGGCGCCGGCTCCGGAGAGGTGGCGACCGGAACCGCTCGATCCTCGGTCGGCTCGGGAGGAGGAAAGAGCAGCTGCCAGCCGAAGAGGACAGCCATGGACAGCACGGCGGCGAGAAGGAGTCGGCGGTTATCCATGGGACCTCACGGCAGGTCGATGCCTCCGGGGTGGAAGGGATGGCAGCGCAGGAGGCGACGCAGGGCCTTCAAGCCGCCCCGCCACGGCCCGTAGAGCACGATCGCGTCGCGGGCGTATTCCGAGCAGGTCGGGGTGAAGCGGCACGCGTTCGGCAACAGGGGGGAGATCCACCGCTTGTAGAACCCGAGGACGCCGACCAGGAGGCGCGTCAGCCACCCAGCCGAGGCGGGGGCAGGAACGAAGCCAGCAGGCCCCTCAGCTCGCTCCCGAGCTCCGCGAAGGCGACCGTCGACACCGTCGGTTGGACGTGGACGATCAGGTCCAGCGCCGGCAGCTGGCTGCGCTCGCTCCATCGGCGGTAGATCTCCCGGACCCGACGCTTGACCCGATTGCGAACCACCGCTGTGCCGACCTTGCGGCTCGCCGTGATCCCCAGCCGAGGATGACCCAGCTCGTTGGGATGGGCGTAGAGGATGAGGTGCGCGCCGCGGCGTCTCCGGCCTCGCCGGTAGCACCGCAGGAAGTCCGTCCGGCGCCGCAGCCTCTCCCGGCGGGGTAGTGTCTCCCCCTCGGGCGCCCAGGCCCGCCGGTCGGCCATCGCTCAGACGGTCAGGCGCTTGCGACCCTTCCGGCGGCGCCGCGACAGGACGGCACGACCGGCCCGTGTCCGCATGCGGGAACGGAAGCCGTGCACCTTGGCGCGACGACGGTTGTTGGGCTGAAACGTTCTCTTCACGGTTCTCGTCCTTCGGGACGTTGATGGCTTGACCGGATGGGACCACCGCGGACGCGGCTGGCCGCAAGAGAGCGAGGCTAGCCGATCGGCCTGTGCCGGTCAAGGTTCCCGCACGCGGGATCGCAGGCGAGGCGGTAGGAGAGCCGGACGACCTGCCCGTGATGAGGCCTCCGAAGGCCGGGGGCCGGGCGGAGCAAGAGACTGGCGGAGAGGGTGGGATTCGAACCCACGGACCGCTTGCGCGGTCAACGGTTTTCGAGACCGCCCCGTTCGACCACTCCGGCACCTCTCCGTCTTGAACCCCACGCCCCGAGCCTCGAGCCGGACCGGTGGGGGAACTTGGCGGAGAGGGAGGGATTCGAACCCTCGGTAGAGTTGTGCCCTACACACGATTTCCAGTCGTGCACCTTCGGCCACTCGGTCACCTCTCCGTGCTCCTGCTGCAAAGAACGTCCTACGGCCCGCCGCGCAGAGAGCGGAAGAACTCCCGCAACAGAGCGCCGCATTCCTGCTCCAGGACTCCGGCCGTGACCTCCAGCTGGTGGTTGAGGCGCGGGTCCCGCACGAGGTCACCGAGGCTGCCGCAGAACCCGGCCTTGGGATCCGCGGCACCGTAGACCAGACGGTCCACCCGGGCGTTGACCAGGGCACCGGCGCACATGGCGCATGGCTCCAGGGTCACGTAGAGGGTCGTGCCGGTGAGGCGCCAGCCCTCGATCGCCCGCGCCGCCTGGCCCAGGGCCAGGAGCTCGGCGTGGGCCAAGGGGTCGCCCGCACTCTCGCGCCGGTTGCCCCCTCGCCCGATCACCTCCCCGTCTCTCACCACCACCGCCCCGACGGGAACCTCCCCCGCCTCCCCGGCCCGTCGCGCCTCCACGAGAGCCTCCCGCATCCACGCGACGTCGTTCATGATGAACCCGGCTCGGCAGGGCGGCGTATGTTAGCAGGTCGGGCAGGCAGTGCTACGATGGCCACCCGACAGGGGCCGACGAAGGGTTCGGGCCCTGTGCATCGGTCGGTGCCGAACCTCGTCAGGCCCGGAAGGGAGCAGCGATAAGGCCCCTCGGCCGAGTGCCGCAGATCAGCCGGAACCCTTCGTCGGCCTCTGCTCGCGCATCGCGATGTCCTACCAGGTCCTGGCTCGCAAGTGGCGTCCCAACACGTTCGACGAGGTCGTCGGGCAAGCCCACGTCGTGCGCGCGCTCGAGAACGCGCTGGCGGAGGGGCGCATCGCCCAGGCCTACCTCTTCTCCGGCATCCGCGGCGTCGGCAAGACCAGCGTCGCGCGCATCCTGGCCCGGGCCCT